>JAEEGL015802678.1_pt1 | contig 10378 bp, 1 predicted proteins | sample 9134231 | NCBI WGS metagenome assembly JAEEGL01 (sample SAMN16246548, study PRJNA631951) | gut metagenome | biome: gut microbiome; feature: rumen; material: fiber-attached | host: Bos | place: Iran: Karaj | collected 2018-10
TATTACACTATCGCAGCCAGCAGTGTTGGTTTCGGTGAAGGTGGCAGTGTTGTCGGATGTGGTATAGGTGGTTCCGTGCCAGGTGTAGGTGTCGCAGGCAGTGATGTTTGCAACGCCGGTATTGCTGTGGTTGACGGTGAGGTTAAGTGTTACAATACTGTCGCAATTGGTTGCGTTGGTCTCGGTAAAGGTGGCTGTGCTGTTGGATGTGGTATAGGCGGTTCCGTGCCAGGTGTAGATGTCGCAGGCCGTGATGTTTTCAACGCCGGTGTTGCTGTAGTTGACGGTGAGGTTGAGAGTCACAGTGCTGTCACAGCCAGAAGCATTGGTTTCGGTGAAGGTATCTGTGCTGTTGGAGGAGGTATAGGTATTTTCGTGCCAAGTGTAGGAGTCGCAAGTAGTCACTACTTCTGTTCCTGTGTTGCTATGATTAATGGTTAGAATAAGTGTGACCGTGCTGTCACATCCGGCAGCGTTGGTGTAAATATGAGTCGGATTTGTTGATGATGTATACGTGTTTCCATACCAGGTGAAATTGTCGCAAGCAGTCACCGTGGTATCGCCCCTGTTGCTGTGATTAATGGTGAGGTGCAGGGTATCTACCTGAGTACATCCATTGACATCGGTGTGTGCATAAGTGTAGTTACCACTGGTTGTATACTTGGTGTTATTCCATATCAGAGAGTCGCAAGCAGTCAGTGTCTCGGAGGCGTGGGTGGGGAGGTTGACTATGAGGTTTAGTCTGATAATGCTGTCGCATCCGACAGCGTTTTGCAGAGAGTCTGTATAAACACCTGACGATGTGTAGATATTCGTGCCAAATTGATAGCTGTTGCAGGCATCAATGGTTGTGTCAATGTATTTGATGCGCGTAGTGACAGGTCTTACGGACTGCCCGTTGAAGACGCTTATTCCGTCGTTAAGCCTGAACGAAGTACTGGTAAAGTAAATGAACTTACCTGTATTACTATTTCTATCGGTAGTCCAGTATCTCCCCTGTTCATTGACATTGGTTAATGATGATCCGTTACGACGGCCTGCAGCGGGGAGAAAGATCGCTCCGGCAGATTCCATTTCATCCCATTGGGAGGTCGTATAGTTATTCCCGTTCCAACCGGAGTCGCCTGTTTGATTGATACCTATGGGAGATGGTATTACGTGGGGATGGGTATATGTGTCAGGGAAAATAATGACACCATAGGTTCCGTTAACCATAGCCTTGGCGTACCTGGCGTTGGGTGTTGGGAGGTTGGTCGTTGTGGTGCGGTTGTTTATCAAATAAAGCCATTCGGCATGCGACAAAGCTCGCCAAGTATGATTTTTATCTCCACCTCCCTGGATGGCATTATGCCACGCCCAGTCGGCTTCGGAGCCCGGCCCCCTGAGGCTGTCTCCTTGATAATAGGTAGAGTATGTGGTGCTGGTGTTATATGGGTAATAGGTAGTGCTACCATTGCTCCAACCGCTGCATCCCCATCCGAAGAGGTCTATCCATCCGTCGTAGGAGGATGAGGCCTGAAGATTGCCACCACCTATGTAATCATACTGATGTTCAGCGAAACGCCACTGTCCGGTGCTGGCACGGTACTGTAGGTTGCCGGGACTAAAATACACCTCGACATCTTCGCTCACAGAGAAAGGAGCAGGGGAAGCCCCCTCGGCGAGGGTGCCACTGCTGTGGTTGACGGTAAGATGCAGTGTGACAATGCTGTCGCAATCATATAGGGGTGAGGAGTAAATGGTGTGGGGAAAATCTCCACTCTGGGTGACGGTGTTTCCATACCACGTAACATGATCGCATACGGTGAGCGTAGAGTCTTCTGAGTAGGAATGATAAAGGGTTAGGTTCAAAGAAAAGATACTGTCGCACCCTTGCACATTAGTAAGGGTGTCGAAGTATTCGCCCGTTACATGATAATCGCTTCCATGCCAAATGTAATTATTGCAGGCGGTGATGATGGTGTCTTTTACCTTTGTCAGATATTTTATTGGTCGAACGGGATTACCGCAGTAGGGAGACAGACCGACATTCAAATCTATTGTTCCTGGGAAATAGAAAGCAATACCATCGGCGAAGTTAGAGGAGGAACCGATGGAAGAAGCATAGTAGCTCGCGCGTTGGTTGAGTAAGGAGATGGAGGTTCCGCTGCGATATCCTGGTACAGGCAGGAAGACAGCACCAGCTTGTTCCATCTTGTTCCATGCTGTCATATTATAAATGTTGCCGTACATACCGGTGTTATCGGTTGCATTGATGCCCACAGGAGTGGCGACATCGGTAGGATGAGTATATTTGTCGGGGAAAAGGATAACGCCGTAGATGTTGTTGACTTTCGCTTTTGCGAAGCGCGCATTGGGGGTTGGGAGGTTTGTGACGGTTGTGCGCTCGTTGAAGACATATTGCCATTCGCTATGGGTGGGTGTGCGCCATAAATGCGGCTGGTTGCCACCGTTAGATATGGCGTTATGCCATGCCCAGTCGGCTTCTGCATTCTCATCAGTGAGGCTATTGATGTTGACGCCGTCAGAGTAATAGTCGGAGGCTGTAGTGCTGGTGCTGTACGGTTGATAGGCGTTTGCCCCGCTGTTCCACCCGCTACATCCCCAGCCAAAGAGGTCTATCCAGTCACTGTATGTTGATGATATGTACCTGTTGTTGTTTCCGATAATGTCATATTGGTGCTCAGCAAAACGCCAGGTATTGGTCGAGGCCTGGTATTGCAGGTTACCTTTGCTGAATTCGACAACATGTGTCGAGTCTACTGAGAAGTATGAGTTGATGGCTCCTTCTGTGCTGAAGGTACTGCTATGGTTTATCGTAAGATGAAGGGTTACAAGGCTGTCGTGATTGTCTGTGGTGCGGACGGTGTCAAGATATGTACCGGAGGAGGTGAGAATCTTGTTGTTCCATAGGAGACTGTCGCAAGCAACTATAGTTGTGTCACCGAATCGGCTAATGGGGGGTCTGAGGAATGTGGTATCAATTCTGCAATAGTGGAACGTCACCATGGGCAATTGGTCCTCACGCGTTCCCGAAAGGGTCGTGATATCGCCACCATTGTATGTCGTCGCCCAACGGGTGGCACCGACATAGTCAGGAGTGACACCGTTAAACAAGGTGGATGCATAACCACCTACTGTTGAGGTGTTTGTAAATTGGATTAGCAGTTTGCCTCCGGTATAAGTGAAGGTGGTGTCCAACTTTATTCCCATTCCCTGACTTGCATTTGCTGTAAGCGGACCTCTGTACACCTCTGTTAATACGGCATCATTGTCGAATGAAGAATATAGATTGTTTCTTGTGGATGTTCCAACGCTGACAACCCATGTTTGGTTGCACCAAGCGCTGGTTGCCGAATATGCAAGGTCGTAGTGGAGTGAGTCTATTGTTCGCCCTACAAGATGTGTCAGCAGATAGGGCTGGTAGAGCGATTGTACACGCTGCTGGTAGTCGCCATGCATGCCATATAACGGTGCATGGATGCAGTCTTCATAGCCATAAGCCACGGTGGTGTCGATACATACGGCATTCCTGACATGCAGGTAATAATGTATCAAACTATCACATCCTGCAACGTTCACTGCGTTTGCTATCACATCTTCCACAGGGGTGTCGAAGACAATACCATGATAGGTGTAGGGCAGGTCAAGCGCCGTTATAGTGTCGTGTACAACAGCTTCGTTGTTGCTTGTGACAGAGGAGTTGACTGTGAGGTTGAGCGTCACCACGCTGTCACACCCAGCGGTGTTGGTGAGTGTATATGTTGCGGTGCTATTGGTTGAAGTGTAGGTGTTGCCGTCAATCCAGGTGTAACTGTCGCAGGCGGTCTGCACATCAGTACCTGTGTTGCTGTGGTTAACTGTTAGATTGAGTGTTATGGTGCTGTCGCAGCCATTGGCATTAGTGTAGACATGGGTTGGGCTTGTTGTCGATGTTGTATATGTGTTGTCATACCACGTGAAACTGTCGCAGGCGGCGGCGGTAGTGTTGCTAATGGTGTTGTGTGGTACGGCTATTTTGATGGTGTTGTTCAATGTGTCGCACTCAGGTTGCTGCCCTCCGTGCTGGGCGATGCCGGTGTTGGTGTCGTTGATAGCAATAACGAGGCTATCAACGGTGGTGAGGGCGCAAACGGTGCTGCGAGGCAGGGTAATGTTGATCGTCTGATCGCTTGATTGAGACAATGCGTTATTGACGGTGTGCGTGTGCAGCACCTCGCTATGGTAGTTGTCTTTGTATATTGTTATACCGTATGGAGCAGTAAGTGTGTTGTCACCGGAGTTGGAAACTTCTATGGTGATGGTGAAGTTATCGCCGCTGATGGCGGCAGAGGCCGATACGGCAACAGCGTCTGCCGCAAGGTTGAACATATCACCATGCCGATTGATATAGGGCACCTGTCCGAGGAACTTGTTATAGGGCTTGGTGCCGTTGGGAAAACGCGTGGCAGGGCTTATAGGGTGCTGTGGCACCGTCAAATCTTCGTTGATGTTCAGACCATTGAACACCCATTGGTTCCACACCTTGCGGGCTGAGCTCCATGCACCAGGGATGGAACTGCCGTAAATTGAAACAAATCCTTTGGCACCACGATATTTCCGCGAGTCTGTATAGTTATAGTAGTCATAGTAGTAATCATATTGACTTCTGACGAGGACAATTTCTGCATGCCCATCACCGTTGACATCAGCAACGATAGGGTATTCGCGGTGGGTAGGATTATATGAAGTGAGAGGAGTGCAAAGCTGATTTAGTGTTGTTCCATCGACTATGTAAAGGTTTTGGATTCCCTGATAGACTATCTCATTGCTGCCGTCTTGGTTAAAGTCGAAGACTGTAAATCCTGCGGTTTCGCTGAAAGGTACATGGCGGTGCATGAGACGCATATTGCCCGTAACGGCAGGGTCGTAGGTGTAGGCCATCATACCGCCTTCTGAGGCGTTCCCGTTTGTATTGTCAAGAGCATATACTATTTCGGGTGTCCCGTTGCCGTCGAGGTCGCCACAATAGGCAATAGTGGGACCATAGCGAGTGACCATTGTGTAACTGGCGTTAGCCACTACTGAAGTGTTCTGTCCCTCCCAAACGTAGGTGTCAAAGCGTGTTGACGTCGCAGAATAAGGAATGGCAGGAGTACCTACCACACAAATGTCGAGGTCGCCGTCACCATCAAAGTCTAACAAGAAAGTTTCACCGTCGTAATTGACAATATTGGGGTTGGATGCGGCTTTACGTAACAGCGACCATGTATTACCTGCTGTACCACTATAGTTGGTTAGGGTGGGTTTATAAGCGGCACGACCGGCACATATTTCTAGAAGGTCGTCACCATCAATGTCACCCAACGCACAAAGATATGGTGTGTATCCAAGGTTGGATGGATGGACTAATTGGAAAAAGCCCTTGCCGTCAGATTCCATCGTGCCATGTAGCAGCAGTGCTCCGTTTTGAGCATTGAAAATCCACGGGCCGCATACCACTTGCTTGTTTCCGTCAGCCATAAGGTCAACAATGGTGGGGAGATAATTGAAATCTATCTGTGAGGACATCCATTTCTGTGTCCAGTTGTTGTCAGAGGAACTATAACTATAACAGAGGATATATCGGTCAGACGTGAGAATGAATATCTCGGCTTTTCCGTCATTATCTACATCGGCAATGGCTATTCCCTGCCCTGACAGACTGTAATCCCGAGAAACAGTAAAAGTGTGTTTCAGTGTACCGTTCTGGCCATTATATATACTGATACCGTTAGAAAAAAACTGATTATAACTAGTGTTGCTTGAATTATAATAGCGGCATGCTATTATTTCGGGCAATCCGTCACCGTCAACGTCGGCCACCAACGGCGTTGACATTGATGCAACCTCGTCGTATGCGGTATGGAATAGTTCCACCATCTCGAAGGCGTTGGCTGCTGGGGAAACGGTGCAGTTGGCATCGACCACATTGTCGGGATAGCCGGTCACGGTCAGGTGCAGGGTTACGATGCTGTCGCAACCATCGGATGGGGTAGGGAATGCTGTTCTGGTGTATACGCCGCTTTCGTCGTAGACATTGCCGTACCAAAGCAGCGTGTCTGGCACAACGGCGAAGGTATCGCTCTGCGGCACGCGGGTGATGACGGCTATACTCAATGTGTCGCACCAGTCGGGTGCACAGTCGCCATGCATGATGGCCATAACAGTGTGGGTGTCTACCACGGCGGGGAAACGGTAGCGCAGGGTGAGGGAACTCTCACTTTGCAGAATGTCGTCCACATACCAGCGAATGGCATGGTCTTCGGTGGCAGGTGTGACGGCGAATTCGACGGTGTTCTGATAGCATGCGGTGATGGTGTCGCCAGTATTGTTATGTGGTGTTCCGTCTACTGTCCATTCGTTGTTGATTGAGTTCAGAGACATGCCCGCCACGTAGGCATAAGACTCCCAGGGACCGAGGCCGTAGAACCAGGCTGAGAAATGTCCCATACTGCTGGCCAGTATATGAGAACCGGTTCCGACAGAAAGGTTGGCATAACTGAGCCCGGCTCCAGTAGGAGTAAAATGTGAAGCAATGGAGACTCCGTCAAGCGACATGCCGGCCACCTCGTCAGTCTGGCATACGATATTGGCATAGTGCTGGGTGGTGTTGACGGTATTGTGCGCATCAAAAGTAACTTCGCAGACACTTTGCTGTAGCGGTGGTATCATCACAGATGCGGGGTCGCCCAAGTTTGATGCCAAGCTCCCGCCAGAGAGATAGAGCCCAACGGCAGCTGGTTTGGATGTGAAGAAACGGAGGGGGCTTCCTGATGGGAGGCCGAGTTCGATGGTTTGTCCAGCGGCGAGGGTGGTGAGCAGCGTCGTGCCTTGCCGAACCTCACAACCGTTGGTCGACGCGGTAATACGTATTCGGTCTGAAATATTTCTTATCTCTGGCACCAGAAGAAAATCCGTGCCCCAATAGGCAGTTGGAACAGCTTGTTCCAATAAATGGTCGGCAGCCATCGAGTTGACAGGCACCTCGGTCAGACGTGTGGCCTGAAAAACGGCTATCGGTTTGTTGGATGTCACTATGCTGCCCGAGAAGTCGGCGTTTGGGGGAGAAAGCAGTTGGTATGTATATCCTGCGTCTATGTTGACAGTGAATGGTGTGCCGACTGAATGGTAGCCGTCCGAGGCTGTCAAGGTGAATGTCACTGTTGTATTGTCCTCGGTAGCGGCGACGCTAATTTCCGATCCGGTGTGGCTGTTGACGTAATCCGACTCGCCGCTACCACCAGGGTAGGTTTGGATGATATATCTTTTGCCGAGGGTGGAGGATGGTAATACTGTAGAAATGTCAATCGAACGATACACATCGCTTGAGGCATACAGCGATATGTCGGCTGAAGAGGTAATGTGCAGTGCATGGTTGTCGGCGTTTCCATTCGGAAGGGCCATGGCCCAACTAGGAATATCGACGGTGGTCTGGCTTCCAGCGACAAGAGATGTAGTCTGTTGCCATATTGGATTGGAAGGAGGACCCATAGTAACGTTGATTGTCGCGTTTTCAGACCCTGTGGCAAAGAGCGTCATCCTGACCCCCTCGACGGTAAAGATGTGTTCGGGGCCGTCGAAATTGTAGGGGAACACCATCCAGAAGTCACGCCCCATGGTGGTAGACTGCGAACATAACGTCCTCTGCACGTGTAGGTTGTAGTGTACCGTACTGTCACAGCCCGTGGCGTTGGTGAGGTGGTAGATAGAGTCGGTGACAGGTATATAATGTACATCGCCGTTGTATAGCCGCGGCAGGTCGGCGGCATCCACGGTGTCGTAGACTGTGGTATACCCGATAGAGGGCTGCCCTATAAGAACCACGAGGCGCAATGTGTCGCAGAAGTCGGGGGCTGTACAGCTACCTCTTTGCAGGGCTGTGATTACATGATATCCAGTGGTTGAGAATGTATAGTCGAGGGCAGTGTCGGTAGAGGATTGCAGCACATTGTCGACATACCAGCGTGTTGCAATATCGCCATCAGTCTCAATCTTGAAGTGGTGAGTCAGACCACATAACGACATTGTGTCGCTCCATGTATGGTAGTTGCCTCCGTCAACGAAAAGCTCGTATTGAAGGTTGCGCAGTGACATGGAAGCCATATAAGCGTAGCTTTCCATGGTTCTCATTCCATAAAACCAAGCATTAAATCGACCGTGTGTATTGCTCAGTGTATGATCACCCGCAGAGACGGGTAAGCGGGAATAACTATAGGTACTCCCTGCAAGTGCAGTGAATTGAGAAGATATATCAGTTCCATCCAGTTTCATATCAGCCACAGCCGATGTTGGCACCACGATATTGGCATAGAGTTGATTACTATTGGTTGAAGCGTATGCATTAAAGGTGACATGGTTTGTTCCTTGTTCTACAGGTGGAATGATGATTGATGATGGGTCTCCAAAGTTACCACGGTAGCTATAGGAACTCATGTATAGGCATACAGCGGCTGGCTTGGAGGTGGTGATACGGAAAGGGCTTCGTCCAGTTCCAACATTGGTGCTGGTTAAATAAGTACGTCGTGAACCTGTGTTTCCAACTAAACTTCCATTGATATACACTTGACAGTCGTAGTCTTGAGAGGTAACTTGGACGAAATCGTAATTGCCGCCAGTGCGGGCATCTGGAACCACGACGAATTCCTTCCCCCAATAGTCAGTAGGTATGGATTGTTCGTATAGGTGATCTGGAGCACCATAACTCTTTGTTGGTACATTGGTTATTTTTCTTCCCTGAAACACGGCCACGGGCTTGTCGGCGGTTACGATTGAACCCGTGAAGGTGTATCCTTTTGGGGACATAAGTTGGTAAACATACCCTGAATCTATTGTAAATGATAAGGTTGAATTGTTTGTATAGGTTTTAGGCCAACTTGAGTTAGAGTATGCTGTATTACTTGTATTATAGGCATCCACTTTAGTGCTTGTAAAGGTAACTGTGACAGATGTGCCATTTTGGGTTCCAACGACACAAAATTCAGCTCCATCATAATTATGAGGACTATTGGATGGTGTATAAAAAAAATCTTGAAGCACATAACGTGTACCAAGAGATTTTGTCGGTAATATGGTTGTGGCATCAAAAGATGCCGACATATAGTTAAAAGCATAAAGTGAGATGTCGGCTGTTGAGGTAACGTGTATGCCGGATGGTCTTGCCCCACGAGTGTATCGAGGTTGTGTGTATGTTTTAATTACATCAGGCAGTGTGATGGTTACACATGTTCCTGCTGTGATAGCTTCAGTTTGGCTCCAACTACCGCAAGTAGCCGTGACAGTACAATTGGTTTGGCTGGTGGCCACGAGGAAAAGGGTGTTGCCAGTTTGTGAAAAATGTGGATTACTGGCAGAATTGTAGGCACCATATCCATTGAACAAAAAACCTACCCAAAAGTCGCGACCCATGGTTGATGTTTGTGCTGACAAGGATGATTGGAAAGAGAGTGTTGTCGGCAGTAGAACAGCACATACAAGATAAACCAATATTTTTCGCAATCCGGTCATGTTGTCAGAATATGGTCGTTTCCGAATTGCAGAGGAGTTTAGGCTTGGGCAGGAGGCATGGATGGGGGAGAGTAATAAATAGACTAAGGGCACCCTCTCTGTTTCAAGAGCATGACTTAGGATAGTATTGGGCGGTTGCAATGGCATAAATATACTGTATTTTAGTAGTTTCCGTTAAATTACGGGATAATAATATTTTGCAAATGTACTCAAAAAATCCGACATACTGTTGAAAATCTGTTGATAATAAATAAAACTTCCTATTCTTATCATCTTCCTAATATTCCCCAGAGTCTCACCTAATTGTTTTTCAGAACCGTGTTTGCGGAAATCGGTGCTGAAATATCCTTGTTTATTTGTTCAATATTTGTAGTAAGAGCGTGAGTAAATAGGGTGTCCCTCATGCAGCACTTATTGTGAACGCCCTCCAAATAGTGTAATATTGTTTTGAATATTGAATGTGACTACTCTATACCGATTTTGTATTTAAGTTACATATTTACAATATGATAATGTGTTTTCAACATAGACACATGTTGTTTCGGTTATCTTTTTCTGCTTTTTTATGCCTATTAATGACGATTTGTGGACTCTGGGTTGACCTTCCTTAAAAAAAGTTTGTTTTGTATCTTGTTGTAATACAGGGATAATCATAAATCTGTCGGATTTTTTTGAAAAAATATTTTGGTAGTTTGGAAAAAGGTTGTATTTTTGCATCCGCTTTCGCCCAAAAAACGGGTGTTGAAAAGAAAGCGACAGTTGTTTGAAACGGATGAGAGGAAAGAGATAGCGTGTGTCACCTACCTTATAATAGATAGGGTGGGGGATACGAAGACGAGTCAAGAAGGTAAAA
>JAEEGL016040984.1_pt1 | contig 10378 bp, 6 predicted proteins | sample 9134231 | NCBI WGS metagenome assembly JAEEGL01 (sample SAMN16246548, study PRJNA631951) | gut metagenome | biome: gut microbiome; feature: rumen; material: fiber-attached | host: Bos | place: Iran: Karaj | collected 2018-10
GCACCCTCACGGTAGCCTTCGAGCCACCATCCATCGAGCACGCTGAGGTTGACGACGCCATTCATGAGCGCCTTCTCGCCGCTGGTTCCGCTGGCCTCGAGAGGACGGGTCGGTGTGTTCATCCAAATATCCACTCCGGAAATGAGGCGGCGTGCCAACTGCATGTCGTAATTCTCCAGGAAGATGATCTTGCCCAAGAACTCGGGACGCTGTGAGATTTCATAAATTTTCTTGATGAGTCCCTGACCAGCGCCGTCGGCAGGATGTGCCTTACCGGTGTAGAGGAACTGCACGGGGTAGTTGGGATTGTTGACAATCTTCTCCAGACGCTCCAAGTCTGTGAACAAAAGGTGAGCACGCTTGTAGGTGGCAAAGCGGCGGCCAAATCCGATCAACAGAGCGTTGGGGTTGATTTTGTCCATGAGACTGACGACGCGGCTGGGGTCGCCCTGGTTCTTGAGCCAGCTCTCGCGGAACTGCTGACGTATATAGTCGATCAGTTTGGTCTTCAAGGCCATGCGTGTCTTCCAGATTTCAGCATCGGGCACATCATAGATGGCGTGCCAGATCTGCTCGTTGCTCTGGTCGCTGAGGTGCTCTGGAGCAAAGTGCTTGGCATAGAGCTGACGCCATTCGGTGGCACACCAGGTGGGGAAGTGTACGCCGTTGGTGACATATCCCACGTGGCTCTCCTCGGGGAAGTAACCACGCCAGATGTTGGCAAACATCTTCTTGCTGACCTCGCCGTGCAGCCAGCTGACACCGTTGACCTCCTGGCAGGTGTTGCAGGCGAAGGTGCTCATGCAGAAACGCTCGCCGTGATCGTCGGGGTTCTGGCGGCCCATGCCGATGAACTCATCCCATGTGATGCCGAGCATCTGGGGATAGCCGCTCATGTATTTGCCGAAGAGACCTTCGTCGAAATAGTCGTGACCTGCGGGCACAGGCGTGTGCACGGTATATAAAGAGGACGCGCGCACGAGTTCCAAAGCCTGGTTAAAGGTGAGACCTTCCCTGACGTAGTCCACCAGGCGCTGCACGTTGCAGAGTGCGGCGTGACCCTCATTGCAATGATAGATGTCCTTCTTGATGCCCAGCTTCTGCAGCAGCAGCACACCGCCGATGCCGAGCAGGATTTCTTGCTTCAGACGGTTCTCCCAGTCGCCTCCGTAGAGAGCGTGGGTGATGGGGCGGTCAAACTCGCTGTTCAGGTCATTGTCGGTATCAAGCAGATAGAGCTTGACACGGCCGACGTTGACGCGCCACACGTAGGCGTGAACCTGATAGTTCATGTAAGGAACATCGATGACCATCGGTTTGCCGTCCTTGTCCAGCTGCTGTTCAATGGGCAGGCTGCCGAAGTTCTGTGCCTCGTAATTGGCTATCTGCTGACCGTCCATGGAGAGGGTCTGGGTGAAATAGCCAAAACGATAGAGGAAACCCACGGCCACCATATCGACGTTGCTGTCCGAAGCTTCCTTCACATAGTCACCGGCAAGGATACCGAGACCGCCAGAATAAATCTTGAGAACCTGATTCAGACCATATTCCATGCAGAAGTATGCCACGCTGGGCCGGTCGGTACGGGGCTTGACATCCATGTATGCGCGGAACTCCTTATAGGTCTCGTTCATGCGCTTGATAATATCTTTATCCTTGGCCAGTTCCGAGAGTTTCTCGAAACTCAGGCGGTCGAGCATGAGGACGGGATTCTGGCCACATTCCTCATAGAGTGCGGGATCGAGGTGTGTGAACAGACTGCGTGCGCTGTGGTTCCATGCCCACCACATGTTGTGGGCGATTTCTTCCAACTGACTCAGCTCTGCAGGAATGTTACTCTTGACGACCATCGGGCGCCATTGTGCCTCGTTGGCATTGCTTGCTTTGATTCGCATAGTTTGATTTTTACGATTTTACGATTATACAATGATAACTTTTACAGGCCACTCCCCCGCCCCCTCCTCTGTTTGGGAGGGGTGATTCTGAGATTCCAGAGATAGCTGTCCTCTCTTCCCTCGCCCTGCACAGGGAGACGCTTAGCCCTTCAAGCACAAGGGAGAGTTCGAGGAGGTGGCCTTCAATATTCAATTCTCAATATTCAGTTTTTCAACTTTGTTGTTGCGGACGTCGGCATTGCTGAGGGCGATATCATAGGCTTGCAGATAATACTGAATGAAGTATTTCCATTGTGCCTTCGCGGCAAGTGCTGCAGCAGCCTCGCGGGCAACCTCCACTTGTTTCTTGTTTAAGGCGGCAAAACCTATGACTTCGCTGGCAATGCGGTCGGCAACCTCGTCGAAGTTATAGTCGGTGCGAACCACAACCTCCACGCCGTCAGTATCTAAATGGCACGCTGTCGGGCTTTCCTGGGCAGCAGCCTTCACCTCCTCTGCCCATAGGCCGAAACCTGCCAACGTAGTGGTGAGACAGGGGACATGGAAGGCGACACTCTCCAACGGCGTGTAGCCCCACGGTTCGTAGTAGGAGGGATAGACGGTCATGTCCAGACCGATGAGCAGGTCATAATAATGGAGGTTGAAGATACCGTCCTGCCCATCGAGATAGCATGGCACAAACATCACTTTCACCATGTCTTCCGGTTTATTCTCAAAGCCCTTGGCCCGCAGGGTGGCGGTTACAGGGTCGTTCCACGGTTCATGGAGTTGATGGGTAATGAAGGGCTCGGGCAATGACAGGCTAAGTGTTTCGGTTTCGGACTTGGCAGACGAGAGTTCAGAGAAAAGCGACAGCTGTGACTGGTCATTGTTCACCTTACCACTTTTATCTTTGTGATCAACCTTCACCTTTCCGCTTTCAAGTTTCAACTTCAAGTCTTCGCGGGGTCCGGCTTGCCAGGCTGGCACTTCCACCAGCGCCAGCACGGGCCGCTGCAATTCCTCGGCTCGCTGGCGCAGACGGTCCATTCCTTCGAGATAAACGTCAATGCCCTTGTTCTTCCACTCATAGCGTCCGCTGGTGGAGATGATGAGCGTGTCATCTGTCATCTCTGTGCCCATCAATGCGTTGGCCACTTCGAGTATGCGTTTGCGAGCCCGATTACGTGCCACAGCGAAGCGGCGCCCCTGCGGCACAAAATCCATCTCAAAACCATTGGGCAGCACCACATCGGGCTGCTTGTCCAGCAATTCCACGCACTCGCGTGCCGTCACGTCAGATACTGTGGTGAAGCAGTCGGCATGGTGAGCCGTCTGACGCTCTATGCTGTGCTTACTCTCCACATTCAGTTCCCCTGCCATCTGGTTGCCGTTATAGGCAAAGAGATATTGATACAAAGGTTTACCGTTGCCGGCAATACTGCGTCCGATGGTGGTAGCATGGGTGGTGAAGATGCTGGCGATCTGGGGTACATGCTTCTGCAGATAGAGCACGCCTAAGCCTGTCATCCACTCATGGGCCTGATAGATAATGCGCTGTTGTTCGTTCAGATAAAAATGATAGAAACTCTCCACTACGCGTGCGGCCGCGTAAGAAAACATGGAGGCCTCATCATAATCGCCGTAGGCATGCAAGCTGTCCACCTGAAAGTCACGCCACATTCCGCCGTAAATGTCGTTCTTATAGGCGAAGAACGGTCGGAAATCCACCAGAATGGCGATGGGTTTGCCAGGCACTTGCCAGCGGCCTATTCTCACCGAAAGATTCTCCTTGGAGGCTTTTTCACGCCAAGGCTGCAACAGTTTCCTGTCCTCCACAAACAATGGATTCTCTTTTTCCTGCCAGAAGTCCGGACCTACAAAAAGGATGTGATCCGGCATCATTTCCTGCAAAGTCTTAGCGCGTGTTGAAAGGACGGTATAGATTCCGCCAACTTTATTACATACTTCCCAACTGGCTTCAAAAATATAGTCGGGAAGAAGGTTATCTTGACTCATTTACCTAAACTGCTTTAATTCGGCGGCAAAGGTACAAAAAAGTTTAGAGTTTAACGCTGAGCGTTGAGAGTTTTTTTGGTTTGAGGTGCTATATCAGGTTGTTTTTTGATGATTATCAATCTGTAGTTCCAGTTTTTGTCTCAAACAGCGAGAACCTTAACCACAAATGAACACACCTTCGACTTCCCGCACTCCGCAGGAAAGGCAACAGGATTGCGAGCTGCATTTGGACAAAAACATCATTGAAAATTGATTTTTATCTTATTTGTTTGCAAGAGTGAGATTTAATATGTACTTTTGCCCCGAGGAATTGGAAAGATCCTCCCGAAATTCTATTCCCGCCATGATGTTCAACAGTACACAAATAAACCGTAGGAGCTACGATTCCTACCCTCAAGAATTATGGAGCGCTCCCTAATGATGAAAGCAGCGCTCCCAAAACCCGAAAGGAGCGCTCCCTAATGGTGAAAGGAGCGCTCCCTAACGCCGAAAGGAGCGCTCCCTAACGCTGAAAGGAGCGCTCCCTACGCCCGAAAGGAGCGCTCCTTTCAGCAGAAAGTTGTGCTCCTTTCAGCGTTAGGGAGCGCTCTGTCCTGCAAAAGGCAAACTCTTTCATCATCAAAGCCCGCCCAAGCCTCACTTGCAAACGTCAATTCATCTAACACACAACATCTTAGACTTTTTCTCATCAATATGGAAATGAATACAATAAACCATCATTATACAGCATTCTTCTGCGGATGCTTCACCGTCAGCAAGTCGTTTGACAGCCAAAGCAGTAACAAACTGCAGGAAGCGGGATGGAGTCGCGAGAATGTGCCAAGCCTTCAATTTGAAAGGAACAAATACTACAAAGAGTTCCTGGAATTCTGCTACGGCACGACGCCAGAAACGGGTTGCATTGCCTGGCAGTATGCGATGAACGCTGAGGGCAGTTGCATGGACAGTAACAATCAAGTGTTGGCCTATCACGTCCCCACCCTGTCTTGTTACTTGTTACCATTCCACATTGTCATCTTCTCCATCGAAGTGACGATGGAGACAGAGACGCTCGATGACATGAAATCGGTAGCCCTTCAAGTGAGAAAGTTACATTGCCCGCCAGCCGTGAACCGGGTCCTGCTGGACCTTTATGAGATACTGACGGGTAACAAACGGGAGTGCATCGGGGAAATGATGGAATATGGCTTCAAACTTAAGTTCTTCCAAATCATCAACACCGATGCCGACCCCGGCAACACCGAGACCTCCGACCGCTTGCACACGCTCTATCAACTGGCTACATTGGAAGGCAATGACATGCCAGAGAAAGTGCGATTCTGTGATGACTATGTCATGGACACCGTGAATCAGCATCTCCTCTCTGTCTTTAATAACTGGGATGCATTGGCGCTGCTCGACTCCTTCACCATCCGTGCGTTCCAGGCCGAAGACTTCCAGATAACGCTGTGGCGCAACGAATTCTTCAGGATGATCTACATCCAGAGCCTTTTCCAGAAGTTCTATCTCCAGCATCTCAACCAACGGTTCCGTGCCATGATGGGACAACGAAAGCCTCGCGACCTAAAGAATATGTTGCAGGAATTTAACCGTTATGAGCGCATCTGCCAGTTCCACAAGGTTTCCTACACCTTCCTGCCTCTGTTGGTGGACAACGCCGCCGACAATGGATTGGAAGTAGATGAGGAACGGGCGATGCTGACAGAGTATATTGAACGGGAAGAGAAACGCCACCAGACAGACAACGAGAAACTGGTCAACAAGATCTTGCTTGTCATCTCCGGATTGGCTGCGTTCTCAGCCATCTGGGATATCTGCTGCCTGGTCAACGAGATTCAGCCGTTTGATAACTCGCTGGGGCGTGAATGCGGCTATCTAACCGTGTCGGCAGCATTGTCTCTTGTCATAGTCTCTGTTCTTAGCTACATTATTTATAAGAAATGACAATTAGTAGGGGTATTCACAAGGAGAAAGGTGGATACTCATGAAGAGGAAATAGGATATTCATGTAATGAAACAAGGATATACGTGTAATGGTACAAGGATATTCATGGTATGAAACGGGGATATACGTGTAATGGAACAAGAATATTCATGGTATGAAACGGGGAATCTTCAGGAAGGCAAATAACCGCCGATACGCTTCCACCTTTTTGTCAAAAGCAAGAGGATAGGCCCTCGATGAGGAAGGAAGGCGACAGAGGAATATTTGTTCGCCATCGACATTCTGCAAGCCGGGTATTTGAACAAAAGAATTTACCTTGGGGCAGACAGAAATATTCAGCGCGGTACAGAGCGTGTCGGTGGCCTTCTCACCTGTGGTGACAACAGCACGACAATGCGGCAGCTGGCGGAGCAAGCCTTGGACATCCGTCGGTTCCACCACTTCCAAGAACTTGTCTGAGGCATTGTCCTGCAAGCGGCGGATTGCAGAAGCGGTGTCGAAAAAGGCCAGACCCACTTCTTCGCAGAACGCAATGATCTCATTGAGCTTGAAGCATTTGGACTCCAAATCCACAAAATGATTCCTGTCACCGAAAAACAACTGGCCCTCTATGCGCCAATGGTCATTGATGAAGTTGGGATAATAGAAATCCATACACCAACGTTTGCGCTGAGGAGGGAAACTGCCCAGAAACAGCACTTTGGCATTTGCCGGCAAGAAAGGGCGCAGCGGATGATATTCCACATCTTCTGTGTTACGTGCTACATTCTTTGTGTTCAGATAAGATGTCATTTTGCTGAAACGAAAAGGATGTTATCTGCCGAACTATCCCTAAGACTCAACTATATCGTCGGGGATAGCGGAACAGGATGGCCAAGAGCGCACAACCTCCCATGCAGAAGGGATAATATAAATAAGGTATAATGTGCACGGGAGATATGGCAGCGAGACTGGCGGCCATCAGCAGCTGGGCACCATAGGGAATCAACGCCTGCGCCAGGCAGGAAAAGGTATCGAGCAAGCTGGCAGATTTGCGAGCATCGATACCATAACGGTCAGCAATCTCTTTGGCAATGGGACCAATGGTGAGAATGGCGACTGTGTTGTTGGCGGTACAGACGTCCGTGAATGCCACTAAAGAACCAATGGTCAGTTCTGCCCCACGACGGCTGTGGATGTGACGTGTCAGATGACGAATCACATAATCGAAACCACCGCCGTAGCGTATCAGCTCCATCAAGCCGCCTGCCAGCATGGTCACTATAATGAGTTCCCCCATACCCAGCACGCCGTCACCCATCGCCGCGAACCAACCGAGGAAGTCATAACTGCCATGCAGGATGCCAATGATACCGCTCAACACGATACCCAGCAGAAGCACCAGCATCACATCTAAACCGGCGATGGCTGTCACCAGCACAGCGATATAGGGCAGCACCTTCCACGGAACCACTTCTGGTATTGACTGCGGAGCCTGAATCTGTGCCCCCATGAGGAGATAGAGCACGATGGCCACGAGTGCAGCAGGAACCACAATCATGCAGTTGACGCGGAACTTGTCGCTCATGCGGCAACCCTGTGTGCGGGTTGCCATAATGGTCGTGTCCGAAATAAAGCTCAAGTTGTCACCAAAGAATGCACCACCCACCACCACAGCGATGACCATAGGAACAGAGGCATTCGTTGCCTCTGCAATACCGGCAGCAATAGGTGTCAGGGCTACTACGGTTCCCACGCTCGTCCCTATGCTAAGTGATATAAAACAAGCAGCAAGGAACAATCCCATTAACAGCAAATTATCGGGCAAGAATTGAAGTGTCAGATTAACGGTTGCATCAATGGCTCCCATCGCTTTGGCTGAAGCCGCAAAGGCTCCGGCGAGGATGAAGATCCATATCATCAGCATGATATTTGCCTGGCCTGCTCCACGGGAGAACAGGTTGATGCGCTCTCGCAAAGGTAATCCCCGAGTAATACCTACTGCATAAACACATGTGATGAGAAATGCCACGCTGATGGGCACTTTGTAAAAGTCGCCGGCAATCATGCTGGAGACAACATAAACCACAAGGAAGACAACGATGGAACTGAGGGATCTCAAGGGTTGAGTTTAGAGTTGAGGGTTGAGAATGTATAGCATAGTGCCAAGTGTGGTAAGAGGCCGATGTGGCAACGGGTCAATGTGGCAACGTGGAATGTTGGCGCGAAGGTACAACTTTTCTTTGATAGGATGAGTGTGTTTATATAAATAAATAGGTGTAAGCTATCTTTTTTCATAAAAAAAGTTTAAAGCTGACAAGGAATTGCAGAATAATCGCTACTTTTGCAGCGCATAAAAGCGGATAAAGGTAGTTTACACACATCAAATGCATCAACTTATATGGCAAAGATTGTAACTCTTGGCGAAATCATGCTTCGCCTCTCGCCGCAAGGCAACGACCGTTTCATCCAGACAGAATCATTCCGCATCATCCCTGGTGGCGGCGAGGCCAACGTGGCCATCTCTGTGGCCAACTATGGTCACGATGCCTACTTCGTCTCTAAACTTCCCAAGCACGAAATCGGGCAGATTGCCGTCAACGCCCTGCGCCGCTACGGCGTGGACACTCGTTTTGTGGCACGAGGCGGTGACCGCATCGGCTTGTACTATGCCGAGACTGGTGCCAGTATGCGCCCGTCCAAGGTGATTTATGATCGCGCACACAGCGCCATCGCTGAGGCCGAACCGCAAGACTTTGACTTCGACGCTATTATGGAGGGTGCGCAGTGGTTCCACTGGAGTGGTATCACCCCCGCCATCAGCGACAAGGCCGCAGAACTGACCCGTCTGGCCTGCGAGGCTGCCAAGCGCCACGGCGTCACGGTGAGTGTGGATCTGAATTTCCGCAAGAAGTTGTGGACGAGTCAGAAAGCCATCAGCGTGATGCGTCCTTTGATGAAGTACGTGGACGTGTGCATCGGCAATGAAGAGGATGCTGAACTGTGCTTGGGTTTCAAACCCGATGCCGATGTGGAAGGCGGCAAGACCGACGCTGCCGGCTACGAGGGTATCTTCCGCCAGATGCGCGAAGAGTTTGGCTTCAAGTATGTGGTCAGCACCCTGCGGGAGAGCTTCTCGGCCACGCACAACGGATGGAAGGCTCTCATCTATGATGGCAAGGAATTCTATCAGAGCAAGCGCTATGATATCGACCCGATTATCGACCGAGTCGGCGGTGGCGACAGCTTCTCTGGTGGTCTCATCCACGGCTTGCTGACAAAGCAGACACAGGGCGAGGCGCTGGAGTTTGCTGTGGCAGCCAGTGCCCTGAAGCACACCATCAATGGAGATTTCAACTTAGTGAGTGTTGAGGAAGTAGAATCATTGGCTGGCGGCAATGCCAGCGGCAGAGTGCAAAGATAAAGAAAATGGCAAAGTTCGATAAATTGGCCGTTATGGCCAAGATCAAAGAGGCACCCATGGTGCCCGTGTTTTATCACAAGGATGCCGAGGTAGCGAAGAAGGTCATCAAGGCTTGTTATGAGGGCGGAGTTCGCGCCTTCGAGTTCACCAATCGTGGTGATTTCGCACAGGAAGTGTTTGCCGAGTGTGTGAAGTTTGCTGACAAAGAATGCCCCGAACTGGCTCTGGGTATTGGTAGTGTGGTGGATGCCCCCACAGCAGCCATGTATATCCAGCTGGGGGCCTGCTTCGTGGTGGGACCGCTGTTTAACCCCGACATTGCGCCGGTGTGCAACCGACGTCTGGTACCTTATTGCCCGGGGTGCGGCACCGTCAGCGAGATCGGAAAGGCCCAAGAGCTGGGTTGCGACTTGACAAAACTTTTCCCTGGCGATGTCTATGGTCCCAATATGGTAAAGGGTCTGATGGCTCCCATGCCGTGGAGCAAGATCATGGTCACGGGCGGCGTTTCGCCCGATGCAGAAAACCTGAAGGCATGGTTCAAAGCTGGGGTGTACTGTGTGGGCATGGGTAGCAAATTGTTCCCCAAGGACAAGGTGGCTGCAGAAGATTGGCAGTATGTGACCGACAAATGTCGTGAGTGCCTGGAGATTATTCATAAGTTATGAGGTTATAAGATTATAAGGTTATAAGGTTATAAGATTATAAGGTTAAGAGGTCGTAAGGTTATGAGGCAGCTGGGCGCCCCCTTTCAGGGTTGGTTCACATTGTGCGTTACTCTGCGGGGGTACTGCACCCCCTTGGTTCTTCAAGTGTGAAGCATCTCTTCGAGCCGAGCGACAGAGCGGAGACCGCGTTACGGTCTTGTGGGCTCAACGTGTTAACGTGTTAATCTGAAAGCGACGCAACCTAATAATCTGAAAACCTAACATGTTAGCTATTCTCACCTTAAAACGTGTAAGCGAAGCGACCTAATAATCTGAATACTTTACAAAATATGAAATCAGTTAACAATCTAATCAAGTCTGCCATCCTATTCGCTGTCGTGGGCACAAGTCTCGCTTCCTGCGAATGGTTCCAACAGAAAGAACACTCGCAAGACGAAGCCTCCTCTGCCCCCCACTTCTGTAATGTCAC
>JAEEGL016154923.1_pt1 | contig 10378 bp, 3 predicted proteins | sample 9134231 | NCBI WGS metagenome assembly JAEEGL01 (sample SAMN16246548, study PRJNA631951) | gut metagenome | biome: gut microbiome; feature: rumen; material: fiber-attached | host: Bos | place: Iran: Karaj | collected 2018-10
AATATCGTTAAAACGCAGACAGCATCTTTGGATAAAGCCGGCAAAGAATACGAAAAATATACAAAAGATTCTCATGAAAACAAGAACCTGTTTGTTCCGGGACTGCTGGATCCGAACCCGAAGGTCAAAGAAAACATAAAGGCGGTCCGGGAAGATCGGATCAATAAACTGTATCAGAAGGATCTGGAAAGCATCGGCAAAAAACTGGAAGATCCGTTGGCGGATGCACTGATTACCCTGGAAACCAGATTGGAAATGGTTAAGAAAGACCGTTTCTTTGCACTGGAAGCAAACAAGAAAGCCGGAGAGCAACTGCTTGGCAAGAATCAGGCGGTTTTGGATGAATTGTCCAAGTATTACCGGAAAGAAAATGGCGGTTTTACGAATTTTGCGGATAATGAACAGAAGCAGAAACTGGTAGAACTGATGCGGGAAGCAGATGCCGAGATCAATAAGTTTCAGAGTAATCAAAAACTGACGGCTACCCTTAAGGACAGCCTGGGTGCGATCTCCGGAGTACTGAAAACTAATGCAGATGTCCTGGATAATGCTTCCATTGCGGGCAAAGCTTCTGTTTCCGCAGTACTGGATGCCGGCAAATTCGGCAATCCGTCTCTTCAGGATACACTGAACAGTATTCAGGGCTTTGATCGTTTTGATTGGAAAGAGACCGATCAGAAGAATGATCACGAAGCTGTGATGTATCATACCTATATCAACCCGGTCAAAAAGATCCGTCAGGATCTGGAGCGGCTGAAGTTTAATTCTTCCGTGGAGGCGAACGGCTTTACCGATGCGGAAAAGAAATGGATCAAGGATATTGATGAGTATATGCTGATGAATTTCGACCAGAATTTCATCAACAAATGGTATACCAAAGAAAAGAAATACGATGAATACTTCCAGATGGAAGTGGAGCAGTATCCGGTCATGACAGGGGCGGATCAGGAAGAACTCAAGAAGAAATTTGACGGTCTTGAGAAACTGCTGGATTCGATCGCCGGACAGGACGCATACAAGAACAGACAAAATAAAACGGTATCCGCGTTCCTGGACGGACTGGGAACCTATGCCAGAACAACAAACCACAGATTGCAGCAGTTTAATACAAAACTGAATCTGCCGGTGTTTACCGCACAGGAAGCTATGTCCGGCAGTGCAGATACCTCGGAATATAATTTCCGCAATGAGCTGGAACGTTTCGAACGTATGCACAACAAACCGGGGATGGTTGACCGGTTTGCAAAGGCAAAGATCCTTCTTACCGATGAGCAAAAATGGGAGGATATGGAACATGGTGTCCGCAAAAAGCAGGAAAAGCGTGATCCCTGGTATGTAAGACTCGTTGCTAATAGGAATTATCAAAAGCATTGGGATTATGTGCGGGATTATAACGACCTGACCTATTATCTGGAAATGCTGCGTGAGTTTGAGAAGGATTATTTCCGCTGCGATGAGAATGGTGAGTATCGCGATCTGCCGCGAACCGGCAAGCGTGTGCTGGGTGGTACCTTGATGACCAAGATCCGCTCGGTGGAAGATCTGGCCTATGTATATGAGCAGGTAGCGGATCTGGCAAATATGTGCGGTGCAAAAGCAGCGGACTATAACCAGAAGGCCAAAGATAACGAAAAGATCCCACAGGAATATATCAATGCTATGGATCAGCTTCGTTTAAAAGCGACCGCATGCAGAAGTCTGGTATCCCTGGATCAGTCCAAGTTTACCAAACCGGATTCCGTAAACATCATGGAAATGCTGCATTCGGATCCGGAAAAACGGAAGAATATGTGGAAAGTTCGTATGAACAATATTTTCCACAGACATCGTGAAGAGGAAGGACAGATCGGCAGTTATCGAAATCTGGAGCATTTCCAGGAAGAACAGAATTCGCAGAACACCTATCACGGGAAATTCTACGATCTGCCGCACGATCTGGATGAGCCGTTCGTATATCAGAAGAACGGAGGAAGCGTAACGCTTTCCCAGCATCTGGATGATCTGTTTGAAAAGTACAGTGCAAACGCAACGGAGGAAGGGAAGAAGTTTGCAAAGAAACTTCTTCAGGGGATTGCGGAGGATCCGGATATGTATTCCAAGTATATCCCGACCGTATCCGATATGAAGAAGGCAAAAGGGAATAAGGAAATCCTGCTGCAGAAGGGGGTTGAGGACGGAAAGATCGAAGCCTTCCCCTGGTGGGAGAATCCGGAAGACAACCGGATGATGGAAAATCTGCTTGGGGATATCTCGAAGATGGGTATTTCGCGAGTGGATGCGGCAGAGCGTGAAAAGAATAAAGTGAAGTACGGAGAAGATCTGCGCTTAAACGCCCTGTTTCTTTCCAACATCTCCGAAGCGCTTCACATTGATGAAGCCGGAGAAGGATATCGTCGTGAAAACCGCCTGATCCCCAAAGCTGCCATTGTCAGCTTGCGGGTACCCGGGGAAAACGAGAACGAAAAGTACCGTGGACTTTTGGTCGACAATGTTCCCGATAAAGTGATGGCGGAAGACGGCAGAGAAGTCGTTGATGGTGTAAAGCAGACCAGGTATTTCAATGTGATCACCGGTAAGGATCTGCTGCTTAATAATGATATACAGAATTATTCGATTCGCCAGTTCAATAATCCGGAAATGATCCGTGATCTGGCAAACCTGCAGGCAATGTGTTATTTGTGCAATGCCCCGATGCCGAAAGTAGAGGATCTCAAATTTGCCCAGATCCCGGTCGGAAAAGACGGGACCGAATGGAAAGCAAAGCTTATGGGCTATGAACCGAAACCGGTATTCCTTGAGGAAAAAGATTTTGAAGGTAAGGTGAAGCTCGAAGACCTGGCAGTGCTGTCCGGAGAAGTGGGCGGAACGATCAAAGCTCTTTACAATAAAGACGAAAAGAAGTTTAAGGAAAACTGTAAAAACTGGGTTGAGAACAATATCCTGAAAGGGATCAATCCTGAGATGGTTTCCCCGGATACGATGAAGCGTATGAGCAAAGCCGTTCAGAAAAATGTTATGGAAATGAGCAGCTTCCTCAACGATAAAACAAAGTCCATGTCCGGAGTGGTGGCAGATATTTCGGACGAGGAGAGACAGAAACGCAGAGAAGGAAAGGAATGGAAGCAGCCGGGCATCAAATCATTTAAGAACGGTATCCATAAAGGCAAGATCCTGATCACCAATGATTTTGAAAGCCTTACAATCGATAAGCTGTCGTTGAAAAAGGGAATCCTGCAGAAGGAGGAGGAGCGTACCGGTAAGAATCTCTTTACCCAGATCAGTGATATTCCGGAGCGGCGATATTCTCTGGAGTACAATAAGATTAAGAATAACGGACTGAAAACGGAACATAAGAGTCTGCGTGCCTATGACGGGATCAAACGAGTGATCGAAGCAGTCAATATCGAAGCAGTACTGGCAGATTTCGGAAAGGAAGATGACAGTTACTGGCTGCACAAAAACTCGAAGGAAGCCAAAAAGGTCATGGAAGTCGCAAAGGCAATGTATGATTTCCAGTCTACCGGACATCTGAAGTGGAAAACAAAGATGGGCGATCAGATCAATATCGGAATCCAGTATGATCCGAACCAGATGCCGGATAACGGTACGGTTACGGCAGTGCGTAACTTCTTAAACGATGCACAGCTGATCGTGCAGGATTATATCAAGGCAAAGACCGGTATCATTTTTGATCCGAAATCGACCCTCGGCAAACGTCGTTGGGATACGGCACATGCACTGGATACGAATCTCGGAGAATCCATTACATCACTGGATGCCCTGCAGGTAGCGGAACCGAAGATCCACCACGATGCACTGGAAAATGCTGCGCAAAACAACGGTGACAAACGTAAGAAAGTGAATCTGCTGGAGGAGAACAAGAAGGAAAACAAGGTCATCCGCAAAACAGGAAACGATCTTCAGAAACAGAAGGATGAAGAGAAAAACAAAGATGAAGTTGTAGAGAACAACAAACCGATCGTAAGAAAATCCAAATGATCGAAAAAGGGCAGCCGTCGCAAGACGGCTGCTTTTATTACCACACAATCTCTGAAGACTTGCACTTTTCTTGCACTTTTTCTGTTAAAATCTTGCTATGAAAAAGAAGATGAAAAAAAGCAAAAAGAAGAATCGAAGACTATTATTCCAGATCGGCAGTGTTACGGCAATCTATTCACTTCTGCTGGTATTGATTTTTTCGTGGGTGATCTATTTTGTCGGATTATACGGTTATTTGCAGGCAAAAGAGGATCAGGTCACGGAAAACCTCCGGCGCCTAAATGAAAAATTCTTCGGGGCGAACAAGATCGGGGCCAATTTATCGGATCAGCTTCTGGACTATATGAAGGAGCATCCGGAAATGCTGAAGAAAGCGCTGACAGGAGAATATACGGAAGAGGAAACTGCAAGGGAAGAAGAGTATTATGATGCTTATTCCGAGTGGATAAATAACGGAGGCAGCCAGAAGGAGTTCTATCAGGGGCTGGATGATGAACTGATGAAATATGCCGTGGATGAGCTCTATTTTTCCTTGGCCTACAATATGTTGGAGGAACATGATTCCTATGGCCATCGGGATATTGCGCTGATCGATATGGCAGATATCGAGCATCCGGTCGTAATATTTGAAGCGGATAACCGGCTTGCTTATACCATGGATGATTATTTCCGTAATCCGGAGGATTATGTTGATCAATATGAGAAAACGTATGGCTTTGTATGCGAATGGGATCCTGTCTCGGAACATGAACAGTTACAGGAAATGATTATGGAGCAATCAACTGAACCTGTCATTGAAGTAGATTGGAAAAGCGACGGCGAGGAATGCATCAACGGATTTTACCCTGTCTTTATCGACGGAAAGATACGCTGTATTCTGATGATCAGCAGTGAGTGGGCAGTATTTCAGGATACTATGCTGGAAAGTGCCGGGGCATTATCCAAACTGGGAGTATTTATCATTGCCGTCTCGGAAGCACTTTTGCTGATCTTTGTGTATTTTAAGGCGGTGCGTCCGCTACGGAAAGTAAAGAATTCGGTGAACCGTTATATCGGAAACAAGGACTCCGAAGCGGTCGTACATGAGATGGAGAATATAAAGCAGCGCAATGAATTCGGGCTGCTTGCTGATGATATTGCATCCATGGTGCGTGAGATCGACCGCTATACCAATGAAAACATGGAACTGGCCGGAGAACGCGAAAAGGCATCTATAGAGCTGGAACTGGCAGCGAAGATCCAGAATGGAATGCTGCGACGGGATTTTCCCAAGACTCCGGAATACGAGATCTATGCAATGATGGATCCTGCAAAAGAAGTCGGCGGAGACTTTTACGATTTCTTTGAAGTAGATGCTACCCATATTGCTCTTGTCATCGCCGATGTGGCGGGGAAGGGAGTGCCGGGGTCATTGTTTATGATGTCGGCACTGTCCGTGATCCGTGCCAAAACACTGGCCGGAGTGATGCCGGCAGAGATCCTGACCGATGTGAATCAGGAGCTGATCAAAAGCGACGTAGGGGATATGTTTGTGACAGTGTGGCTTGGAATCCTGGATCTGGAAAGCGGCATCCTTACCGCAGCCAATGCCGGGCATGAGTATCCGGTGCTGAAAACCGATGGGAAATTTGAACTGCTGCGGGATAAACATGGATTTGTGGTCGGTGGTATGGAAGGCGTGACCTATCAAAACTATGAGATTGATCTGTCGAAAGGCGGGACGCTCTTTGTATATACCGATGGCGTACCGGAAGCAACGGCGGATAATGATGAACTGTATGGTACGGAGCGGATGCTGGAAGCACTGAATCTGTATCCGGAGGCAACGCCGAAGGAACTGGCACAGCATGTCAAGCTGGATGTGGATCTTTTTGTCGGAGAAGCGGAACAGTTTGATGACCTGACAATTCTGTGCCTTACGTATACACCAAGCATTTTCAGAGAGTGACCGGGAGAATATATGGATAACGAAACGTTGCGGAAAATGTCAGAAGATCTGTTTGTTCAGGCGGCGCAAAACTGCGGATGGCCGTCTGCGTTATCCGGGGATTTTTTGCACCGCTTTTATACGGAATACTGCCGTCTTTTGGAAAGGGAAGCAATAGAAGAGGATAGAACAGACCGGTCCGGTGATTTGTGGGATCCGGATGATGAAGATACGGACGGCGAGGAAGAGGAGATTACGGGTTTCACCGCCTGGGATTTTAAAGAAACATCGGATATACTGCAGGATGGCGCAGAATGGAAAGATGCGGTGCAGACGCAGGGCCAAAAAACTGCGGATGCGGCGGCAGAGCTACGCTCACGGGGGGCAGAACTGTTAAACGATGAACTGCAGGAGATCGCGGATGAGGCTAAACGCATTCTGAAGGAGATGCTGCCGGTGATTACGAAGATGAAAGCGGATCAGGCACAGAATTTCCGGGAGCTGCAAACAAGCTTAGAGCAGATCGCAGCTTTTGATAAACGGCAAACGCAGGATACGGCACAGAAGTATCTGGCGGAACTGGAAGAGATCGCGTACAGTGCAATGATAGAGAACAAAAGTCTTTTTGGCATGTTAAGCGGATCTCAGCAAAAACTGCGGGAACTGGCCAAGGAAAGCTGGGCGCTTGCCGGTGAGGCACAGGTGGATCTGGATATTGCGGCTCTGCCGCCGGAAGATCCGAGGCACTACGTGGATGTCACGGTACCGCTTGTTCAGCAGATGCTACAACATGCCGGAGAGCATAATCACAAATCTTCCGGTCGCTTGCAGAAACTGGTACGATTTGATGATCTGCAGGCAGAATTGGGTTCACAAAAATTCGGACACAAGACAGTAACGTAAAAGGAGTTTCCCTATGGCAGGTCTGGCGTTAAATGGAGAACAAAAGATGCAGTTACACAAACTGCGCAGAAAACTGGAAATGTCACCGTATGCCTTTTTGCCGGAAGAAAAAAGGCGTTTTTTTCATTCTCTGGATCAACTGAGTGAAGATACGGTCGGCCATACCTCTGCAGGGCAGGATAGTGTGGCATTGCAGGTGCTGTTAAGTGATCTGAAGCGGCTAATTCTGCGTTTGGGAAAGAATCACGCACTCTACCGGGACGCACTCGATGCGCTGCGTACGATCGCACCGGAAATGGCCGGCGAAGTGGAACAGCAGGTGGAAGAGGCAGAGAAAAAAAGGCAACAGGAACTGAAGCAATATCTGGAAAGCAGACAGGAGCGTTTCGAGCGACGGGTGAACTGGTTGGAAGAGCATCTGGATTGGTTTATCCGGGAAGACGAAGATCAGAAGGTCCAATGGGAAGAATCCTTTGATGCGATCCTGACAGATACGGACCGCGTGGAACTGACGGAATACGCGAAAAAGAAAACGGAAGGTATGCTGACCGGAGAAGATGTGGTGCGCAGCCGTGAGAATTTCCGGATCCGGGCAGAAGAGCGGATTCAGGAGGAACTGCAAAAGGAAAAGCCCGATCGAAAACTGTGCAGACGGCTTACCGTACGGCGGGAATCTATGCTCATGGGATGGAATCCGGACGATATGCCGATGCTGGATCTGTTTTCCAATATCATAGCGTGTATCCCTGAGGGAAAACTCAAGACAGACGGCATCCTGTTATTATCCAAACTGATGCAGACTAAAATAAACGGCTGGGAGAGACGCCATATCCTGATCGATGAAATGCTGGATTTTTGCGAAGCGGCAGGTCAGCAATTATATCCGGACGGAAAGACGGATCCGGGATATGTCCGGGCGGTTTCCGGACTGATCCGGTTTTCCGAACAGAAGATTTCGCCAAACGAATATCCGGAGGATCCGCTGTTTAGTGCCTCGGATCCGGAGAAAGAAAAGATCCGTATGACGAGGATGGCAAAAAATGCTGTAAATCAGGTATTTGGCACGCAGGATTTTGAGACTTACCGGAAGAAACAGACGGAATCCATGTCGGAAGATCCGGAGTCTGTTGTCTCTATGGGAAAACAGGGAGAGGATACCTATGTGTGCTGCTTTATGGGAGAGGCGGATTCCGTTCCGGCGGAAGCGGCCGGCGCGAAGCGACTGATCATTGAAGCGGGAACGGGATCGGAACCCTGCAGAGGCTATCTGGATGTGGCACACAATAAATATTACACGGCTAAGGAACTGGATCGTCTGCCGGAGGGTGTTTATTTTGCGGCGGACGGAAATCTGTTCCGCATATCGGAACCGGCATGCCTCGAAGATCTGATGGATCAGGTACAGTTTTCCATGGACCGGGAAGGAGAGGCTGTCTTCCGTATCCGGAAATTCGCGAAAAACTGGTTTATAAATAACCGGATCCGCGAAGGCTACAGAAATGAAGAGGAAAGAGATCGTAATATCGAAGAACTGACAAGGAACCAGCGCATTATTCTGGCTTCTCCAAGTGAAAAATACGGAATGCGTCAACTGCAGGGGGCCGTACAGGAATACCAGAAGATCATGCAAAAAGGGGAAGGCGCGGAAGAGATCGATCGATACGAAGAAAAACTTATGAACCAATGCCGTGATTACATGGCCAGGGTTCCGGAAAAAATCGGAAATACGACACGCAGAAACCTCGAAGTTGTCTCGGGCCTGCTTTGCGGATTGCAGCGGGAATACAATTTCCGGCATAAGAATAAGCAATATGATCAGGGACAGATTTCTTTTGATACGATAAACAATAAATATACATGGGAGACGGCAGATCTGATCCGTCTGCAGGAGATGCTCTCAGAAAGCGTAACCCGTCTTTCAAGGTTCCGGGCTCCGCTGCAACGGCTGGATAAGGATCTTGGGAATAACGGGCACAAGGATGCTTATATCCGTCTGCAGAGAGCACTTGCCGATTGTGTCGTACTGGATTCCCACCACAGCATCCGCCAGATCGACCGGGCCGGAAATAATCTGCGTCTGGCAGCGCTGGCTTTTGGAGAAGAGATGGGATGGAATGGTATGGAAGCCCTGGGAAAGGCGAAGAATGAAAAAGAACGCCAGCAGATCGCTTTGATCCAGAAGATGCAAAGATACGGAAAAGCTTTTTCGGAGATGATACAGGAGCAGAGCCAAAAGATACGTGACAAAAGCTGCCCGGTTGGCTATCTGATGGAGAAAAAACTGCGTGAAGAAGAACATAGTCTTGCGAAAGAAAAGAAATTATGCAAGGATAAACAGGATGAGAAGACAGCGGAGAAGAAAGAAATGTCCTTACAATGTCCTGTATTAAAGATCTGAGTGCCGGATGGGGGGGAGCATGAATGAAAAAGCAGGAAAAAGAAAAGCGGTCGGAACTGCCCTGGAAAGGGATTGCAATCGCGGCAATCGCTTTACTGCTTATCGTAAGTATTTTATATATCCGAAAGACCGGTGAAGAAAAAACGGTAATGCAGGATGCGGTCTTATCGGACGAGTTTGTTTCGGAAACGCAGGATCTGTTGCTTGCGGGAAGTGGAATCGCAGAAGACGATACGGAAAACTCAGGTGATGAGATCACAGATGCAGCGGAGGAGCCGGAGCGTGATCCGGCTCTGAAAGACCGGATCGGACCGCTTTCACAAAGCGGATTTACGCTTACGCAGGTTGTCTGCCTGAGCCGGCATAATATCCGGTCCCCGTTAAACGGACCGGGTTCCCTGCTTGATACCATGACACCACATTCGTGGTTTACATGGACATCCAAACCGAGTGAACTGTCACTGAAAGGCGGTACTTTGGAAACGCAGATGGGACAGTATTTTCGTGTCTGGCTGGAGGAGGAAGGATTCTTCCCGGATAAATACCGGCCGGAGGAAGAAGCGGTGCGGATCTATGCCAATTCCAGACAGCGGACCATTGCTACGGCGAATTTCTTTGTGACCGGATTGCTGCCTTTATGTAATGAGGATGTGGAGTATCAGTATTCCTACGAAACAACGGATGCCGTGTTTTATCCGCGCCTGCATTATTGCTCGGAAGAGTACCGGGCAGATGCGGAAGCGGAGATCCGCCGTATGTATGAGCCTGCGATCCACGGACTATCGGAGAATTACGCACTCCTTGCGGATGTTTTGGATGTGGAAGATTCGGAGGACTATGAAAACGGTGAGTTTAGCGGATTTGCGGTAGATGATACGGAGTTTCTGTTGAAAAAAGGTGAGGAACCGCTTCTTAGCGGCTCCCTAAAACGTGCCTGCTCACTGGCGGATGCGATGGTGCTGCAGTATTATGAGGAGAGTGATGCGCAAAAAGCTGCGTTTGGACGGGATCTGTCGCAGGAGGATTGGGAGACGATCGCAAAGATCAAAGATGTATACGGCGATGTGCTGTTTACGGCACCGCTGGTTGCCGTAAATGTCGCTCATCCCTTACTTTGCGAAATGGAACAGGAACTGCAGAGGGAGAACAGG
>JAEEGL016178020.1_pt1 | contig 10378 bp, 7 predicted proteins | sample 9134231 | NCBI WGS metagenome assembly JAEEGL01 (sample SAMN16246548, study PRJNA631951) | gut metagenome | biome: gut microbiome; feature: rumen; material: fiber-attached | host: Bos | place: Iran: Karaj | collected 2018-10
AAACTAAGACTTCTTCTCTTTTAAGTCTAATTCTTTTGTTTGATAAATCTGGAATAACTCTAAAACCAGCTTCCGCTATTAAATTAGCGAACCTATGAGTTCCACTAGGATTCCAATATTGAGGATATTTATATGCTGAATCTGATAGAGAGCATTTAATAATTGCTTCTATTTCAGATAGTTCTACATAAAAAACATCTCGTGTTTCTCTTTTTAAATATGAAATAAAATTATCAAACTTGTTCATAACTATATTTATAAAGTTATATTAACCTCGTTTAACATCTTTGACTTGTTTATCAGGATATTTAGCCATAAATCTCATTAAGGCTATTGTTTCATTATTAGCGTACACAAAAGTAGTGCCTGTAGTATGATGCACTACATATCTTTTAGCGGTGCCTTCATAAGAAGTAAATCCGTCGTACATATTATTTGTTCCTTATTATTAATAATAAATAAATTCTATAGGTTTTCCTATATAAAGTAATTATAAGTTAACAACATAAGACAAATAAAAGGCAATTCAATTGAGGAACATTGTTTCTCCGATTATTGAATTGCCCCGAATTTTTTAGCTTTTATCTTTTTGGTAAAGAATCAATGTCTTTATAAATCTTTTCCCAGTCCTGGTCAACGATTGAACGCCCATACCTTTCTCTATGCAACAAAGGAATCTCGTAGGTGGCAATTCTTTTTTGGGTGCTTAAGCTATCGAGAAATCTTTTTGGATTACTTATTTTTTTATCAATTGCATATTCAAACATCAAATTTGAAATAGACTGTCTTAGGTTTGCTCTTATTGATTTTTCTTTTTCTTTATCATAAACGCTGTAAGCAAAAACAATTACGCTCTTTGAGAACACGTCATCCAATTTCATTTTGTCAAACAACGGAAAGAAATAACTATAGTCGGCTTTATTTAACGAGTGACCATATATGACTATGTTTTCAAACTCTTGCTTAATGTCGTGACAATCATTAAATAAATCTGAATCTATTCTTCTTCCAGTTTTAGTGAAAATGTATCTTTCATCTTCAGGATCAAAAACTGAATCAATACCAAAAATAGGCGCATCTGTATTGCCGTTGATATTTTGAAACTTACACATTATTTTTTCATCTCGTATTTCACCATAATTAAAAGAATCTATAGCGACTAAATTATCCAAATTACAAAGCTCTTTGATTGTATCAACAGCCATTTGAATATATGGCTTATTAAGAAATTCTTGGCCTCGATTACAAAGCTCAAACCACGACTCATGGATTTGCTTATAAATAAAGTCGCCAAAATTTTTTTCAAAATCTTTTAGTTCTTCTAATAAGAATTCATAAAAATGATCCGGATAAGAGCCACGAATTTTCATTCTTCCTTTGGTAAAATCAACAAAAAATCTCTCCGATACACTTCCAACAATATCATCAGATGAAATGTGATGTTTAATTTCTTCCCAGTGAATATTTGAGCCTAAATAATCGGACATTTGTTTTGCAGAACTATTCTCATCCGGCTCGCTCAATAAAGACAAAAGCAAGAGTTTCTCTATATCGCACCACCATTGTTTGTTGGCGTGAGGATCACTTGAAGAATTCAAAACGAAAAACATATCCCACACTGTTAAAGCTTTAAATCTTTCGTCTTCAAAATTAATATTTGCCGTTTTCGTATATGTTGTCATTATTTTGTCAACATAGTTAAATGTATTAAAATTCCGACAATAAAAATCACTGTATTTTGTGTGTAAACCGCAATGTAAGTCAAACCCGTTTCCTATAACAAGCTTTACATTCTTCAGTGATTTTACAAAATCTTCTTTGGTCATTTGAATTACCACGGAAGCTTTCCCCTAAAGCATTGAATGGCAGTATTAATGTCCCTACAATTTGCTAATTGCTTGCCGCTTCCCATTCTAGAAATTTCTAAATCTTGTCCTGGCGCACTGAAACTTTGTGACCAATAATAACCGTTAACGTCTCTAAGCCATATTGTTAACACAGAAGAACCAATATTTGATAATACAATTTGATTTTTTACATAGTAAACTCTGAGTTTAATAGTCTGTTGAGGTTTAATATGACGTTTGTTGGTCCAGGCCTCATAATTCAGTAAATGATTATTAAGATAAAATTCTCTCTTTTCGAGTTCAAATACAGAGACATTCTTAGGAAGATTGCAGGTAATGCACATATCTTCAATCTCAGTTAATCCAGTATTAACAAGTTCATATTCGACAAACTCTAAATTGTTTAGATCTAAAGCCGAGTTTTCATAATGAAAACACGCTCTTCCATCTTTTTCTTCAAATTTAACTATTCTAAGAACGAGGGCATTCCAGTCTGGATTCTCAGACTTTAACTTAATTGTTTCTTTAAAATCGTGATACTGTGCAATCTCTAATCTAGGTTTTTCAGAATTAGCTTTTTCTAATCTTTCACGTTGTTTCTTTTTATCATCGTGTTTAATTGTCATCCTTACGCCAATAAAAGTGAAAAGGCCACCGATTAGTCCTCCAAGAACGCTTCCTGCAAATCCTAACCAATTCATGATTACATCCTCTTTTCAATTTCTAAAATTAGGAAGCCGATTTCTTCGCTATTAAATAAATTACTAAAGTTTAATTCTTCTAAAAGAAGGACGCGTCTATCAAAATAACCGTTTTGGGATATGAACAAAAGCAATTCTCTAATATATTTGAGTTGCATATCGGAATAACCCTTATCGGCGAAAATCTTAATAAACTTATCAACAGCATCGGGATTCAACTCAAGATTCTTTCTAATAAAGACAACTAAATCATTATCTTCTTTGAAGATTTCATTATATTCTTCGGCAGTTTTTGCAATTTTAACAACTTCCGATTTGAACTTTTTAATTGCCTGTTTTGTTGGCTTAATAATATTTTGAACTTCCTTAACTAGAGGTTCTTCTGGGTGCTCTTGAATATAGAATAAGGTTTTCTCGCTAAGAGTTTTAAAGTCATCGATAGTAACTTTAAAGCTAACTTCTTCTTCTGCGGCATCACCTTTTGATGAAATCGCATCTTTAAAATCAGTAATAATTGGTTCAATATCTTTGCGATCTATAAACCTCATCAAATCTCTTAATTCCATTCTGATCTCGTCCACTTTAGAAACTGTTGAATTGTTCATAAAACTGTCAGAAGCAACATACGAAAGGAGTTCTAATTTATTTGAGACTTCTGAAATATGTGATTTATGCAATGACAAAAATGTACTCAAAAGATAAATCATTTTTGCGCTCTTTTGGAAATCCTTATTGTGATAGAATCTCGAAGAAGCAAATTTGTAACAAATATAATCAAATGTTCTAGCAGACTCTAAATCAATCACACCAGTTACGTTTGGAGCTATGCGTTTTTTAACATTATCAAAGTCTGTTTGAGAAAAATTGATCCAGCCTTCAACATTTGAAAACATTTCAACATATTTTAAGTTAGCATGCACACCAATGTAATTCGGATTCATTGATTTAACTTCATTTATCAACTCGCTACGAATCTTTTCACAAAGCTTTTTATCTTCGATTGGAAGAAAGGCATAATGTGTGGAAAGTGCTTTATACAAAGCAACCTTTTCTAAAAATACACGTTGATATAACGATAATACTGAATCAGAACGATCAGTTCTTCCGTCAGGGTTTTCTTTAAAAAATGGGAAAACATTACAAATATCAAAGATCAAAAAACCTTGTTTGTTCTGATAAGTTTGTCTAGTTTTCTCGTTTGTCATTCTCTCAAAATATGGTTTTGAAGGAGAGACAACTTTTAAATCAGGACACAATCTAGTTCCTCGACCTATCATTTGCCAGAATTTAATTTTTGACATAACTCGTTTAAAGAAAACAAGATTAACTACTTCCGGAATATCAACACCGGTATCCATCATGTCAACAGAAACAACAATTCTAATAGACTGCTTCTCTTTAAATTCTCTTTGGAGAACTTCGTTATATCTGATTTGATTATCAATAACCACACAATAATCAACTCCATTTGGATTATTTAAAAGACATTTATCAGGGAACATTTCTTTGAATGTTTGTTGAATCAATAAAGCATGATTATGATCTCTAGCAAAAATTATTGTTTTCCCAAGAACATCACCGTTGTTTACATAAAGGCCTTCTTCCATAAGGTCTTTTAGAACTTTTCTAATAGTATCCTTATTTGTGATTGTGTTGTAGAACTCTTTTCCTTCAATTTTCTTAATTCGATCACCTGTTTCATCATCAGTGAATAAAAGTTCGTATTCTTCTTGTTCTTCAGGCGAAAGATCATCATAAGCAACACCATTCTTAAGAATATCTGGCGTTCTATCTAATGCCCGGTAATAGGTCAAGAAACCATCTTTAACACCCTTAACTACATCATATTCATAGTTTGGCATTTCGCTATCAAGATTAAATACCTTGTAAGTTGATTTATGAATGTCATTTCTTGGTGTTGCTGTCAAACCAATCATAAGAGCATCAAAATATGTGAAAATTTCGGCATATTTGTTGAATAAGCTTCTATGAGCTTCATCAACGATAATTAAATCAAAATGACCAATGCCGTATGGGCATGTAGAGGTATCTTTAATGATTGAGAGCATGGATTGGTATGTTGAAAATACAATTCTTGCTTTGCTCTCATCACCTTCCTTTTGTCCTTCTACGATAACCATCATAGGAACTTGAGGGAGGAATTTTTCAAATGTTTCTTCTTTGGCTTGTTTTACAAGATTCTTTCTATCCGCGAGGAAGAGAATTCTTTTAACATAGTTGTTTCTGATAAATATTTCACTTAATGCACACGAGACACGAGTCTTACCTGTTCCGGTCGCTAACACAATGAGCGATCGAGAATGCTGTGTCTTGAAGTGTTTTACTACTTCATCTATTGCATCAACCTGATAGTATCTACCACAAATATCTAGGTCAGGATGGACATCTTCAAGTTTGAAGTTTCTCTTTTGAATAATGTATTCGAGTTCATCCTTTTTATGGAATCCAAAGACTGGTCTATCAATATAGAGACCATCAATAATTCTTATTGAATATCCGTTTGTGTAATAAATAACTGGTCTAATTCCATATTGTTTCTCTAACGCGTCTGCATACAAACACGCTTGTACACGACCATTATCTTCATTAACAAGAGATTTCTTCGCTTCAATTAGTGCAAGAGGTTTTCCATCATCACCAAAAAGAACATAGTCAACAAAACCATTTCCTGATGGATTCTCGCTTGTTTTAGGCATTCCCACTACAGGAGTTTCAATGCAAGCTTTACCACTAGAGATAATATGTTTGTCGTTTAAAACATCCCAACCTGCTTGTTTAAGAGCAGGATCTATTAATTCTATTCTTGTTTCTTTTTCGTTCTTAGGCATTAATTATTACCTCTGAAATACTCATCCATTTTTTTATTGAATAGTTCAGTTAATATTTCGATTCTTCTCTGTAAATTAAATTTCGATTTATCGACTTGTTCTATGAATTTAACAAACTCATTTTGTAACTCAATTGGCGGAACAATAAGCTTTGTCTTTTTAATCTCACCAAGATGTAGATTTGGAACGCCGACTCCTTTAAGGCTTTCGTTAAATTGTTCCTTGGTATCATCGTTATTTATTGCATAAAGCATGTACTTAGGATTATTACTTTGCTTAAATCTAAGAACCGCTAAACTAACATAAATATCAAAAATATCATCAGTTTCCACCAATGCCGCAATGCCTGTTGTGCCATTTTTAGCTAATAGAACATCGTTTCTTTGAGGTTTAATTGTTTTGTACAATTTTTCGTGCAGTTCCTTAGGAATATATTTAATATTAGACCAATCTATTTTTCCCGATGTAACATCTTTTGAAGATAAAAATTTATATCCATTATTAGTGTCATCAGTATATGTTGGAGTTTGATGAGTACCGTCTTTTACAAATTCGCATAAATCCGCTATTCCAAATACTTCATATTTAGTATCATTTATTCTTCCAAACATCTCGATAAATCGTGATTTAACAAGTTCATCAAGCAGTTTTATTTCTTCTTCGCATTTAGAAATAGTGTTAGATATTCTTGTTAATTTGTCAGAAATTATAATTTGTTCTTCAAGAGACGGTACCTCAATAATATTTTCACCATAGTCCCTAAAATAAAGATTCGGAACCGTTGTAACGCTTGCGTGGTGCTCAAGGTGCATGCTGCGCAAGCAGTAATAAAACCAATTTATATCAATTCCCTTTTTTGGCATCAAGCCCTGCATCGTTCCTAAAATAGAGGACTTGCCAGGATGTCTTGTAATTCTACCTACACCAGCACCCCACTTGATGACAGATAGGTAATCATTCTCATAATCATAAAAATCAATGTACTTCATGATTCCTTTTGCGCCAAAAAGAGGATATGGGCCATAGTTATCTTCTAATTTATTTAGTAATAAACACCTAGAAACAGTTGAACATATTTCTTTTAATTTTTTCTTCATATTATTCGCCAATAAGTCTTTCTAGCTCTGTAAATGAATCATTAATCTCGTCATTAATTGCTTTGATATCAGCCAATATTGCGCTTGAAGATCTATAAACAGCTTTAGCCTTAATTGTTTTTTTGTATTTCCCTAAAGAAAGGTCATAGCCATTGTTTCTTATTTCATCAACAGGTACAAAAAAAGATTTTTCGGTTCTTTTTCTTTCTTTCTCTAAATCCAAATTGTTAAAACGACTAACGATGTCAGGAATATCGTTTTCATCGCACTCAGAACGTCTTTGATCGAGAGAATAACCATCAGCTTGCATATCATAGAACCAAACAAAATCTGTTCCACCTTTATTAGTTTTCTCAAATATCAAAAACGAAGTTTTAACCCCTGATCCTTTGCTAGCAGAGCCTTTTTTTGTCCCTGAGCTAAAAATACCAGATGGCATAGAAATTACACCAATGAGTTTTTGTTTGTCTATCAATTCAACTCTAAGTTGTTTGTGGGCATTATCAGACCCAAACAAAACACCATCTGGAACAATAGACATACAACGTCCGCCAGGTTTAAGCAACATATCCATCAAAGCAACAAATAAAAGTTCTGTTTTCTTAGTTTTGGTGATAGACAATATTTTTCCATTTGTTGCAGATTCAACAAGGCTGCCTGCAAAAGGTGGATTCGCTAGCACTAAATCGAATTTGTTTAAGTATTTTGTAGCATTTTCGCTTTCTAACAAAGAATCCATTGTTATATCTGGGTCTTTAATTCCGTGTAAGACACAGTTCATGTAGCCAATTCTTGCCATATTAGGATCATTATCGCAACCGAAGAACATTGCATCAGAAAACATCTTTGCATTTTGCACATTTAAGAGATCAGCTTTTTGGTGTTCTTTGATATATTTTGCTGCCTCAATTAAGAAACCTGCAGTTCCCATAGCGGGGTCTATAATTTTCTCGCCCAGTTTCGGTTTCATCATCTCAACAGCCATGTCAATAATGTGACGTGGTGTTCTAAATTGACCAGAAATGCCGCTGCCACACATATATTCATAAACATCACCCATTAAATCGGTATTATTAAAGTTCAATTCAGGATCGGAGAGTTTATCAACAACAGAGGTAAGCAATCTTTCTTTATCATCAAAACCAAACGAATACTTTTTAGCATAAAAGCTAAACTTACCAACTGCTTCATTTTCTGGATCTTTAATAAATGGAACAACATAGTTCTTAATCCTTCTAGCTAAATCCATCGAATTAAGGTTTTTAAAGTTTTTCCATCTTAATTCTTCGTAAGGGATTTCAAATTTAAGGGTTTTCTCACCGTTGATAATTTCATAATTTTTATAATTGCCTGATTTGAAAACAAGGTCTTTTTCATCAGGTTTAATGCCAATAATAGATGCCTGTGCTTCAATAGCGTTTTGCTTATCATCAAGCATCTTAATAAACATTAAAGTAGTCAACTGATTAACAATGTCAGAGACCTGTGCCATATTTTCATTGTAAAAATCTTGCCAAATCGCATCGATTTTATTCTTTAAACTTCCTGTAATCATAAACCCTTCTAAACCCTATACATCATTGGCTTTTGAAAATAAAAAGCCATCATTTATAGCATAATAACACACTTACTGTTTCTTTACTATTTAATAGTGAAGAATAAAAAATAGCAAAAAATTAAAAATACCTAAAAATAAGATTAAAACGGAATCTAAATGACTATTTCATCACAAACAAGAAGTTCCATTTTTCCTCTTGTAAAGGATATGTATTTTTCAATATCATCCATTCCGTGCACAAATACTAGAACTTTTGCAAATTCTTGACCTTTAGCGCTTGTTGGTGACATAACAGAAAGTGAATATTTTTTTAAATTGCCTTTAGCAGATAATTCATCAAATAAAATATGGTTTTCCTTAAGAATTACACAAATATTTCCTTTTTCAATTTCAGTTTTTGCTTCCTCTAGTGAAATATTTCTAACCGGAATTCCTTCATTAACACCAATAGGAATATCAGATAAATTTAATACTTTATTTGTATACTCAACAATTTCTCGAGAATTACGATAGTTTTCCTTTAGAGTAAATGTTGAATCTGAAATAAAGGAAAGTTGTTTCCAATCTTTAATTCCTTTTGATGATGAGCGTTGGTTGACGTCACCATAAATATTAATTGGTATAGAGGAATCTTCGTTTGAATTAATATCAAGGATTAAGGCATATTCATTAGGCGAGTATTCCTGCCCTTCGTCAACACAAATGAACTTATCTTTCACTGAAGGTTTATTTAAAAAGAAATTAGCCAAAGAAATTTCTAAATATAAATTAAAGACATGATATTTTCCTTGAATCTTTACAGAATTAAGAGGCTTAACAATATTGTGCTTTTCACAAAGTGAACTAATAACTTTTAAAATGACTTTTTTTCGCATTTCAAGGTAGGACAATAACTCCTTATCAACCACTTTTTGTATTTTTAGAATGGAGCTACTTATATACTCATAATTAGTTATTAATTGCTCCTCTTGAATCAAAAAAGAAACCGCAGAATATAAGTCACATAAATCTTCACAGTATTTTATTCGTTCATCACTTATCTTTTCAGGCACTTTCTTGTTTAACAAGATATTTAACTTTTTGTTCTTTTCAGCTCTTATATTTTCAATTGAATTTTCATCATTATCGTGAGCAAAAATTTGATCATTAATTTCGTTAATTCTGTTTGTAATTCTCGCTTTCCTAATGAATGAGAAAAATGGCATGCTATTTCTAGCTTCCTCTAAATCAGCAATTTCCTTTTTAAGTGCAGGCAATATCACATTATTCCATTCATCCTCATTTTCATCATCAAGAGTTTCAAGTTCAATCCTTAATAATGCGATCTGATCGTTTAAATCATTCTTAAAATCATCTATACGCTTATTTATTAGCGTAAGATGGTAAAATGCATCATCTACTTCATCGACAGAAGGATTATCACTCAACCTTATTCTTTCATAATCGTCAAGATTACTAAAAGCAAGTTCCCCGTTCAAATCATCAAAAAACTTATGCAATTCATTTGTTATTGAACTTAAATGATTGTTGTTAGGGTAGTTATCTTCAACTCCGTTCTCTTTGCACCATGAATTGAACACTTTTTTGGCTGGATCAATTTTTGATTCGATTTCATCATATTTCGAAACAATCTCATCTTTAATAAAAATCAAACTACGAGATAAATATGTATTAAGTTCATGGAGATTATATCTTTCTTTCTCACTTAGTTTTTCATAACCAAAATTGCTGAGACAATCGGATAATCGATTAAAATCAACTTCATTTAAAATCGAATCAATATAGTTTTTACCACCACCAAATAACTCATTATATAAAGTGGTATCAGAATAGATATCTTCAATAAATTCGTTATCTAACTCATAGTCGCTAACAACTTCATCACTTTTTGGCATAATCGAGTCCAAACGATAACGATTGCCCAATTCAATGTAATAATCGGATAATGTGATAGGAATAATATTGTCAAGACCTAAAGATTCAGCTAAAGGGCCAACAAACTCATTAAAATCTTTATTTGGCGTGATAAAACGTACTCTTTCGTCTAAATAATCTTGCAAGAAATTATTGAAGAGTATCATCAATAAATACAATGTATTTAAAACTTGACCTTGCAAAATGCAAGAGCAAGTTACGGCGACAGAAACCAAAAAAGAAATTATCGAAGAGTATTCGCTTTAAGTAAATTATTGTGTATTTAAATCTTGAAATCACAACTTGTGATCTCAAGTTTGTAAATAAAAAGGACCTAACTGAGTTAGATCCCATAAGATGTATATATAGATATTATTAATTTTCTTGTCTTGTAACGTTGAATGAATCGTAT
>JAEEGL016975159.1_pt1 | contig 10378 bp, 6 predicted proteins | sample 9134231 | NCBI WGS metagenome assembly JAEEGL01 (sample SAMN16246548, study PRJNA631951) | gut metagenome | biome: gut microbiome; feature: rumen; material: fiber-attached | host: Bos | place: Iran: Karaj | collected 2018-10
ATGCAAAAGGAAAACTTGTTTTTCTTTTCATTTCCGAGTGGGAGTACCTTATTTAAAGGTACGAATAAACGAGCGAAATCAGCGATTAAGCGAGCGACATGCAAGCATGCTTGCCAATGTCCGAGCGTGAGCTGATTATAAAAATGCAAAAGGAAAACTGTTTTTCTTTTCATTTCCGAATGAGAGTACCTCCTAAAAAACGCCAGTCCAAACCGCAAACGACTCCAGTCCAAACCGCAAACGACTCCAGTCCAAACCGCAAACAACTCCAGTCCAAACCGCATCCGACTGCAGTCCTACTTCAAGACGACTTAAAGTAGGACTGCGCTTTTCACATGTTAAGACATTATGAATTAACCTGTTATCTTTAATCCTACGATATGTATTTATGCGAGTGTCTTTTTCAACGCCGTTTTCGCTTTTTTCCAAAGCCTGTAGCAGCATTTTTCATGTATAAAAGAAATGCATGAAAATACAAAGACGGGCCGACATAACACCTTCAACTTGTCACACAGGCATCAATTTTACCCGCCAAGGGGAATTAAAACGATTTTTTATTTGCAAATTGATAAAAAAGCCGTATTTTTGCACGGCAATCAAGAAATTAACAATCTACATTATGAAAACCATTCCATCTGCACTCTTGCTCATGGCCCTTATGACAACACCGGCCATGAATGCTGCCGGCATCACGTCGGCACCTGTGAAGAACGTTATCAAGAAAAGCCCCACGGCAAATGTTGACGGCATCAACTTCAAACTTGATGCCAAAAACAACAGGGCGAAAGTGGTATCGGGCACCAACCTCTATGCCGGCGACGTGGTGATACCAGAGAAATTCGCCGAGGATTCCGTCACCTACTACGTGGAGGAAATCGACGCCGGAGCCTTCAAGGACTGCGTGACGCTGGTGAACATCACCATTCCCAACACCATCACGAAAATCGGCTCCGATGCTTTCAAGAACTGCTCCTCCATCGAATCGATAACCATCCCCCACTCCATCAGCGAACTTAAAAGCGGCACCTTCGAAGGATGTAGCAACCTGAAGGAAGTGGTACTTCCCGAAACCCTGAAAACCCTGGGCAACGACCTGTTCAAGAATTGTACGGCCTTGCAACATATCACCATCCCGATGGGTGTGACCAAACTGCCCAATGACATTTTCGAGGGTTGCACCAGCCTCACCGACGTTAACTTGCCGGCATCACTTGAAGAGATAGGCAGCGACGCTTTCGCCTCCTGTTCAAGCCTTGAAGAAATTGTTTTTCCAAATGGTGTTAAGGCTATTGGAAGCGAGTGCTTTAAGAACTGTTCTTCACTGAAGTCTTTCACCGCAACAACGGCGATGTCAAAGCTCTCCAACAGCCTTTTCGAGAATTGTAACAACCTGGTGAACGTCAACATTTCATCGGCCATCAAGACCATCGAAAACGAAGTGTTCAAGAACTGTTCGAGCCTTGATAGCATCAACATTCCCAACTCTGTGAAGACCCTCGGTTCGTCCGTGTTTGAGGAATGCAACAACCTTCGCATTGTCAACATCCCCAACGGCTTGACATCCATTCCCACGAAGTTGTTCAAGAACTGTAGCAACCTTGAAAGCATTTCCCTTCCCAGTTCCATCAAGGACCTCAACGCCGCCGCCTTCTACGGGTGCTCAAGTTTGAGAAGCATCGAAATTCCGAGCGGTGTGAAAGAACTGGGCGGCAACCTCTTTGAAGGATGCTCGGCACTGGAGTCGGTCACCATGCTTGGCGGCACACCGGCGAAAATCAAGAAAGACACCTTCGACAAGCATTTCTGCATAGAGGGCACGCTCTTCGTCCCCAATGTCTCGCCCTACAAGAGCGATCCCAAAAGCCCTTGGAGCAAAATTAGGAAAATGGAAAAGATAAGAAAGTGAAAATGGTAGTTCAAGTTTCAACTTCTTGGAGTACAGGAGTTCGGGAGTTACAGGAGTTCAGACAATAGTTCTGAAGGCTCCATTTTCATCAGTCGGCAGAGGTCGGAAGTAATGTCTGAACTCCTGAACTACTGTAACTCCTGAACTACATCAACTTGAAAAAGTTGAGTTAGTAGTTTAGGAAACTGGCCGTTTAATAGTTTGGGAGATTGGGAAACAGGCGTTTAGACCTACATTCCCAATCTCCCAAACTTTTTTATTCTACTTTGTCGTAAACCTCATCCGTTACCGGTTCGAGCCACTCATTCGACGCGCCTTCCTGCACGTCTTTATGATAGGTGAGGTGCTGGAACCAACTATCTTTGGCAGCCCCATGCCAGTGCTTAGCCTCAGCAGGGATGGCGATGATGGTGCCCGGCGTCATGGCAACGGCCGGCTTGCCCCATTCCTGATACCATCCGCGGCCGGCAACACATATCAGCACCTGCACCTGCTTGTGGTGGATGTGCCAGTTGTTGCGACAACGGGGCTCGAAAGTAACGTTGGCCATGCCACCATCCATTTGTGCCAGATAGCTGTTTCCGGTGAAATACTTGGCGTAGGCTGTATTGGGTTCTCCCTTCGGCCAAATAGTGAAATCAACCGTCTGCACCGGACTATAGTCTTCGCCGAAGACCGCCGCCAGCGCCCCGCGGAGTCGTTCGGCCTCGGCCATACCAATCTTTTCTTCCAACAGGGCAGGCATTTCCCTTAGCGCCTCGTCGCTGACACCCATGTTCCTTGCCCCTGACACGTGGGCACGCAATTGCGGCTCGCAACCGGGAAGGGCTGAGATGGCGGCCACCGTGACGACCTCGCGCTCGGCAAACGTCAGGTTGTTGCGTGCAAAAATGTCGCCGAAGAGGTGGGCCTTCAGGTAGTAGTCGGTCTGAGGGGCGAAGGAATAAGTAAACGGCTGGCCGCCAACAAGTTGTGTCTGCACGCGGGTGCCCTGTTTCAGCGCGTCGTAATCCTTCGGCAGGGGGTCGGCCTCACGTCCTGCTTCTACACGAAGTCCGGCCTCTTTGCGCTCATTGATGACCTGTTGCAAAGCACCTAACGCATTCAGCGAACGCGGAAAACCCGTGTAGGCGTAGAGATGCGAAAGGGCCTCCTTGGCCTCGCTCACCGTCAGTCCTTTTTCAAGTCCTTCGTTCAGGGCTGCTTTCAATGCCGCGATGTTTCCTTTTGCCTCGTTGGCTGCGATGGCCACGAGTGCCTGTTGTTTTGTTGTCAATGCCATGTTCTGTCCTTTTGTCTGAAGTGTCAACATGAAAAGTGCCGCCAGAAAGAATGATATTTTCTTCATTTCAAATATTCTTTGAAAAACTCGGAAAGTGTGTCCCAGGGTATCAAGTTCTTCGGCTGGCCTTCCCCCGTCAGCTCCGTGTAGCCGCCGTCGTAGAGGTCGCAATGCGTGGCTCCGGGAACGATGAGCAACTGCTTGTTTTGAGGATTGGGATTGGGCTTTCCTATGAAGTTATATCCATCAGCCTTGCCTTCAACCATATATTTATAGGCGGCCTCACCGAAATAGCGCGAGTGTGCCTTCTCGCCGTGCATCACGAGAACGGCAGAACGTATCTCGTTGATATAGTAGAGGAAACGGCTGTTGGAGTAGGCTTGCGTGCCAATGGCGCGCCAGCCGTCGTTCGAGTTGCCGCTGCGCTCATGATAACCGCGCGTGGTTTTGTAGTAGTCGAAGTAGTCTTTCACAAATTGAGGGGCATCTTCAGGCAACGGGTCAACCACCCCACCAGCCATTGCCGTGGGGTCGGCCAGGCGCTGTTTGGCGAGTGCCTCACGGGCGGCATGGCGCGATTCCTCTTTGTCTTCGCTTTCGAAATAACCATTGCCGCTGACGCGCGTCATGTCGTACATTGTCGAAGCCACGGTGGCCTTGATGCGTGTGTCGGCCGCGGCCGCGTTCAAGGCAATGCCGCCCCAGCCGCAAATACCGATGATGCCAATGCGACTGGCATCCACATTGTCTTGTTTTGAAAGGAAATCCACGGCTGCCATGAAATCTTCGGTATTGATGTCGGGTGAAGCCGTGCGACGGGGTTCGCCGCCACTCTCACCGGTGAACGAAGGGTCGAAGGCGATAGTCAGGAAACCGCGTTCTGCCATGTGTTGTGCATAAAGTCCCGAGCTTTGTTCTTTCACCGCGCCAAAAGGTCCGGAAATGGCAATAGCCGCCAGTTTTTCACCTTCCGACACACCCTTGGGCGTGTACATGTCAGCCGCCAGCTCAATGCCGAAGCCGTTCTTAAACGTAACCTTTTTGTGGTCCACTTTGTCGCTCAGGGGGAACGTCTTGTCCCACTCTTGCGTAAGTTGCAACGTTGTATTCATATTCTCTTCTGATTTGGTTTGTCCTTTGTCTGTGCAGCCGGCAAGCATACCGCATGCCAACAATGCGGTCAACACGATTGTCTTGACTTTCAGCCTATTAAACATTATTTTCATTGATGTTATTGGGATAATACTTTCTTTCCATTCTTGATGTAAATGCCATGCGAAGTATCTGACAGTTTCTGGCCGTTCACCGAATAACACGCGGTCTTTTTGCCCGTGGCCGATAATTGGTTGATGGCCGTCTGGCCCGAAGTCAGCGACAACGTTACACTGATATTGCTTTCTCCGGCTTTCAGGAACGTGCGAAGGGCGCTCTCCGAAAGACCGTCAATCTTTCCCAATCGGGTGTAGCTCCATGAGTTGGTGCCATAGAACAGGCAGATATTGCTGCCATCGTAGAGGATGACGTCGCCCGGCTGGGCTGTCGTCTGCTGGTCGTTTGTGGGCAACGAAAAGCCCAGTGCACCCCAAATTTCAAAGCCGCCGCTGCTGTTGAGCGTCACCGTTACCGGTGCTTGCTTCAACCGCTCTACCAAGGCCTTCGTGGCGGCATTCTCAACGAGCGTCACGCTCTGCGTCTGCCCGCCGATGGTGATAAACATTTTATCCATAACAGTTTGTTCTTCTGCGAAATCCAGTGTCTTGAGCCAGTTTTCAATGAGCGAGGCACGGTTGGCGTGATGGGCGGCATTTATCCACAATGCTTCACCCATCCAGTTGACATCGGCCAAAAGCCGCCGGGCATCGCTCACCACTCCGCTGATGCCGCTCGAGTGGCTCGAAACAATCAATGCCACATGCTTCCCCGCCATTTCCTGTGCGTTCTGGAAAAGGTACGTCTGCATGATGGCCGCCATCTGGCTCCACCACAACGGCGTTACGATGATGATGTTCTCATAGTCGGCAACCGATGTCGCCACCGCGTCTATGGCGGGATAACTGCTGCCGTCGTTGGGATTGGCGTTGATGGCATTCAGTAGTGCCATCCCCAGCTCATAGCCATTGGCTTCATACTTCTGTCCCTTTTCCGCCGGTTGAATTTCCAACACGTCGGCCTCCATCTGCGAGGTCAGCGTGCCCACTATCTCGCGGCAGTTGCCCGTATAGCTGTAATACACCACAAGCGTCTTGCCTTGTCCCCCATTGGTGCGGGGAGAAAGCACCTCTGCCATTGCCTCGTTGTCGGAAGAACAACAGGTGCAAAGCAGGACAGTCAAAATAAAAATAAAATGCTTCATGTTACCTCAAAGTTACTAAAGATATTTTTCGAGTGCAAAGATACGAATAACATCTAAAAAAGGCATTACATAAATTGGCTGACAATATACCAATTTCGCAGATTAGTGGCCCACCCCGACCCTTAATGGCCCACCCCCGGCCCCTCCCGAAGGAGGGGAGCCATGAGCCCGTACGCCTTCCCCCCTTTGGGGGGATTAGAGGGGGGCTTTATTCTTCACTCTTCACTCTTCACTTAAAAATTCTTCACTTTTCACTAAAAGGGTCCAATCTTTTTCACCTTTTCACTTTTTTTATTACCTTTGCCCCGTCATGAAGAAAATCCTGAAAGTTGACAGTCCCAACGACTATGCGCGGTTCGTGGATGCCCCCGTGCTTCATCCGCTGGTGAGCATCATCCACTACGACGAGCTGCCGCCTTTCCGCCACAGCCTCAACAACTACGGTGTGTATGGCCTTTTCATCCAGCGCCAGTTTCCCAAAGACCTCTCCTACGGCATGAAAACGCTTCAGGCAAGCGACGCCTCCATCATTGCCGTTGAGCCGGGACAAATAGGCGGACTGGAGGACAACGGCGAGCGCATCTCACTGAGCGGATGGGCACTACTGTGGTCGCCCGAACTGCTACACGGCACCGAGCTGGAACGTCAGACTGCCCGCTACCAGTTTTTCTCATATTTCTTCACCGGCTCGCTGCGCATGGAACCCCACGAATGGCTACGCATCACGCAGCTCGTTTCGCTCATGCGGCAGGAGCTGGCCGATAACGACGACTCGCCCACGCTCAGAAACATCCTCCTGGGCTATCTCCACCTCATTTTGGAATATTGCAACCGCATCTACCTGCGCCAGCTCTCGCTGGAGGACAATGTCGGCAACGACCTGCTGAAACGCTTCCACAACCTGCTGAAACACTATTTCCGCGAGAACCGCCAACTGACGCTCGGCCTGCCCACCGTTGCCTATTGCGCCGCCGAGCTGGCCTATTCGCCGCGCTATTTCGGCGACATTGTACGCAAGGCCACGGGCGGCACCGCCATCGGATACATCCACAACTACGTGGTCAACCAGGCCAAGAGCCTGCTTATGAACGGCCACAACGTCAGCGAGACGTCACGACTGCTCGGCTTCGACTTCCCGCACCATTTCACCCGGCTCTTCAAACGCACAACCGGCGTCACGCCCTCCGAATTTCTGGGGAAAGAATAAAAGTGTTTTAAGTTATAAACTATGAATGATGAGTGATGAATGATGGCGGCAGTAAAATTAGCGCTTCGCTAAATGATAAATGACAAATGAAAAAGGCACTTTTAGTTATGAGTTTATAACACCGCCACGTCTCCCCCAAGGGAGGATAAGAGGGGACCATTACTTTTCACTCATTCTTTCCAACAACCGTGCGAGGTCATCGAGCCGGCGGGGGTCAACATTCAAGTCCAGCAGGCGGCCTTCGCGGTCGAAGAGCTTGTAAGTAGGCCAGGCTTTAACGCTCAGGAAACGCTCAATGGCCTCCTGTTGCTCGGCGGGCAGGTTGTAGTGGGCCACGTTCGGACCGCTGACATTATACTCCTTGATGACATTCTCCCACGATGCCTGCGGGCTGCCGTTGGCCAGGTAGAGGAACTCGATGTCGAAGTCGTTCAGACGGGCGTACTCCTCGGTGGAATGAGATAGGGCCTCCTTGCAGGGACCGCACCATGTGCCCCAAATGTCGAGCAATACGAATTTCCCCTTGTAGGGTTCAACGATTTTCTTCAACAAAGCCTCGCCTTCGCTGATTTCCTTGAGGTCATCCGATGATTTCAGCACCAGCTTGTCGAACTCGCGGTTCTCAATGGCGACGTAGTGACTGTTCTCCTTTTCTATCATTGCGAGACAAAGGGGATGGGTTATCATCGTCTTCAGGGTGTCAACGACGTTTTGGGGCAACGACGTGCGTTCATGGTCAATATGCGACAACGCCTTTTGGGTGAGCCAGAGGTCCTTGATGAACGGGTCGGCACCGATTGAGTCGAGCGTCAGCATGTCTACTTCAACGTTGCTGATGAGCAGCCCACCGCTGATAATCTTGGAAACCCTGGGAGATTGTATAATCTTGTTCACCTCCTCTATCAAGTCGGCATTCTGAGCATTCAGTTCCTCAGATTTGCGTGTCTTTGCCTCGATGGTCGGCTCCGCTTCTATTTGCGCAATCGCATCATCGGTCATTTCTGCCCAGCGTTTGAGCAGCGCCAGTTCCTTATCATTCGAGGCCAGTTCCTTGTAGTGTTCCTGGAAGCTGTATGTAAACTTGGCATTGCGGGCTCGCGAGGCATCGTCAACATAATCGTGCATGAAGGTGCTGAAATCGCGGTAGAGCGTGTACGGCTTCTCCAGTTTTGACCAGAAATTGTCGTAGGCATAGCGGCGGGCTTTGTCAGAGAACTGGAAGTTGGGACAATTGAAGCGTGCCTGTCCAAAAGCACTTGCCTGTTGCCAAAGGGTGTTGCCCTTTCTAAAACGGCAGAAACGCGCGGAGAGCGTGGGATGGGCCTCGCAGAGCGCGTCAAGGTTTTCGTTTTGTGCTTTGAGAAGACTATCTACCGAGGCGAGGTATTGGTCGAATTTTTCGTATTGCAGCTCAGGGTCGGAGGGCTGCTTCACTTCTTCCATGCGGACGTATTTCCAGTCGGGCGGGAATCTGAACAATTCGTTTTGCAGGCGACAGTCGTCGCCCATGAAGTATCGGCGGCCCTCCTTGAAGTCGTAGAGCATGAAGTAGGTCTTGCCCGGCTCCAGCATGGTGCGTACAAAGCAACGCCTCCAGTCGCAGAAGAACTCGGAACTGTTCAAGACGGGAAATTTTACGCTGAAGCGTCCCTGCTCGTCCAAGTCGGCATAGACAGACTCCTGCTTGTCGGAAAGGATGTTCTGAAAACATAGTTCAAAGGTCTTCATACTCTTTAAGTGCCCGGGCATGTCCTTTAGCCAGCCCACCACGGTGATGGTGTCCTCCTTGTTGCCGGTATCAACGAAACCGGCGCGCATGTCCTTCGTGGGATAATCGGGCATGAAACGGCTGGTAATCATGGAGCAAACCATATTTCGCCCGCCGATCAGCATCTGGCGTTTGCCTTTTTTGTTTTTTCCCACAACGACTTTCAGAACGTCGTTGCCGTTGCGCATCACAATGTCAGCCTCGCCCGACTTCGGATTCACGTTGCACTGGTCGTAGGTCCAGAACTTGCAATCATAGATGGCGCAATCGTCGAAGAAGGCAATCGCCCAGTCGCCCTGCTCATTGCGCCAATAGGAAGGAAACAGTTGCTTCCAGCGTTCCTCCACAGGCTTGATGCCCTTTATCTGGAAGGCGCGGTTGCCGTCTCCCTCAATGAAGTCGAACGACGTGGTGCCCTTCGGCAACGGTGGGAAATGGAACGCCATGTCGCGCTTGCCGTTCTTTTCCGTCAGGGTTTGCTTGTTAAGTTTAATGCCGTCGGCAGAGAGAATGGTGTAGCGCTGGTCGCCCACCTTCAGGTAGGTGTCGTCGGCAAACCGGAACCAATAGTCATCATAATCCGAACGTCGCAAGGCGGTGATATACACCACAGTTTCGTCGGCCTTCAGCTCTACTTTCGTCACGTCGAGGGCGAGATTGAAAAAGCCGTCTCCGTAATCTGTTCCAAACTCAGTAGTGGGCTGCTCCCACACCGTTGTCTTTCCTTTCGTATTTTTCGCGGACACGGTGGCCCATGCCCCTATGCGCGCCGTAGCCAAGAGGGCAAGGAGGATGGTAATGATGGTTTTTCTGAACATAGTATATTGCGCTACGCTAAATGATAAATGATAAATGACAAAGGAGTTTAGGAGTTTAGGAGTTTAGACATTACTGATGGCGGCAGCAAATTTTTCACTCTTCACTCTTCACTTTTCACTTAACCGATGGCGGCAGCCTTTTTTCACTCTTCACTCTTTGTAGTTCAGGAGTTCGGGAGTTCAGGAGTTCAGACGTTACTGATGGCGGCAGCAAATTGCCACTTCGTTCTCGCTATGCGCTCGCGATACCTTCGGCATTCTTCACTCTTCACTTTTCACTCTTCACTTTTTCCCTTCAAGGGGGGACAAGAGGGAGGCCCTCACTCTTCGCCCATCCAGGGATTTCTCTCCCAAAGGCGATAAACGCGGGTGGCATGTCGGGCATCGTGAATAATGTGGTTGCCGGCGTCAGCATTTTCTATTACCGCCTCGCGTTCCCAGCTTCCCCGGGTGAACTTGAACTGAGCGGGCAGATGTAGGCGGAGGTCGATGGCGGCCACGCTATCGCTCACGATGGGCATCTTAACGCCTTTCGCCTCCCAATTTCCCAGCGCATCCTGATTGCCAGTGATGTAGATGGTGTCCGTGAGGTTTTTGCCTCGCAGTTCGATGTGGACGGGGTAGGTCTCTTCGCCGACATAGCTCACCAAATTCTTGGCGCCGAAAACGATGTAGTCGTTCAGGGCTTGTGTGAGGCTGGGCATGAAGCCGTTGTAATGGTAATAGCCGGGGAAGGTATGCACGGATGTGACAGTGTTTTCGGGGAAGTGGGACTTGTCCTTTAGGAACGTGCTGACACGCTCCCAGCCCGCCTTCCACTCGTCACCCCAGTACTCAGGCTCGCTGTCAATCTCGCCTGACATCGACGCGTAGATGAAGCGGGGAGCCTTGCGGTTCTTGAACTGGTGGTTCTCAATGTCCGTGGCCAGACGGTACTCGTCGTAGCAGCAGTTGGGCGATATGGCGATGTAGTCGTCGAAGAGGCCGTCGGTAATCATCGCGTCGAGCACGAAAGACGCGCTCAGTGAATGGCCGATGCCGAGG
>JAEEGL010486769.1_pt1 | contig 10377 bp, 5 predicted proteins | sample 9134231 | NCBI WGS metagenome assembly JAEEGL01 (sample SAMN16246548, study PRJNA631951) | gut metagenome | biome: gut microbiome; feature: rumen; material: fiber-attached | host: Bos | place: Iran: Karaj | collected 2018-10
ATGGGATTTTTCATTGACCCTGAAAATCCTGCAATTTGGAGAGGACCTATGGCTTCAAACTTTTTGAACCAGATAATCAACGACGGAGATTGGGGAGAATTGGATTATTTACTTTTCGACCTTCCTCCCGGCACGAGCGACATACATCTGACCGTTGTTCAGACCTTGAAATTAAAAGGAGCGATAATCGTTTCAACACCGCAGCAAGTAGCGATAGCCGATGTAGTAAAAGGTATTAATATGTTTAGAAACGATAAGATTGACGTTCCTATTTTGGGAATCGTTGAAAATATGGCATGGTTTACGCCCAAAGAATTGCCGCAAAACAAGTATTACATTTTCGGCAAAGAAGGCAACAAGAAAGTAGCCGAGAAATACGGTCTTGACCTTTTGGCGCAAATTCCTTTAGTTCAGTCCGTATGCGAGAACGGGGACAACGGTACGCCCTCGGTTTTGGACGATAACTCTATGACTTCAAAATACTTCATGGATTTAGCCCAAAAGATTAAAGATAAAACCAATTAAAAATTTTTTCATGCGGGGTGTAATAAAATTATTACCACTCCGCATCTTTTAAAAATCTTTTCAACAGAAAAGCGCAGAAATAGGGGAAAGTATAAATATTGTTTTCAAAACCGATATTGGCGCGACAAAGTTTTATACCGTATTTAATATCAGCATAACGCTCATTTTTAATAAGTTCGCTCAAAGAGCGCGAACGGTTGTTTGAGGCTTTGACCTCAACGGGGACAAGAGATTTTTTTGTACGCAAGAAAAAATCCTCTTCCAATGTAGAATCTTCACGTTTGTAATAAAACAAATTATAACCCGATTTAGAAAGAGCCTCACCCACAAAATTTTCGTAAAGCGCACCTTTGTAAACTCCGAGGTTTTTATTAGAGCGCAAATCCTCTTGAGCCTCCTCGTCTAAGCAAGCCACCAGCAATCCCGTATCTTTGAAATAGATTTTATATTTTGTATCATCATAATTACCGTTTAATGGGAGTTCGGGGAAATTCAGACAGCGGCAAATATTAATAATTCCTGCATCATTAAGCCATTCCACACAGCCGAAATAATCCTTAAAACGGGCACCCGTTGCCACTTTAGAAATCTGAAACTTTTTGTTCTCTTTAGCTAATTGAACGGGGATATGATTGAAAACGTTTAAAACTCTTGTTTGGTCAAGCCCCGTAACATATTTTCTGAAATCCTCTTTATAATCCTCAATCAAAGCCCTTTGTTTCATTAAAGAGCCTTCAAAAGTTCCTTTTTCGATATAACTGCTTACGATAGCGGGCATACCGCCCAAAATACAATAATCCAAAAACACGGAATTAAAAATTTTTAATTCCGATTCGCTGAAAGGTTTCAGTGTTATAAGGTTTTGTAAGAGTTCGTCCGCTATGCTTTCGGGATAACCTTTTGCCCAAAGGAATTCCTCAAAATCAATTGATTGCATTAGAAAATCAATTTTGTTTCCTACGCTGTTGCTTTCTATTTTTTGATAATTGATACCGAGCATTGAGCCTGAGCAAATTACATCAAATCTGCCGTCGGCGTTAAAAAACTTCAGCGACGAGGCAATTTGCGGAAAATCTTGAAGTTCATCGAAAAAAATCAAAGTTTTGTTTTCAATAAATTTTTTATGCGGGTCAATTCTTGAAATGTTTTTTATAATAGATGCCACATCATAACCGTCCTCTATGATTGAGCGGTATTTGATTTCGAGGGCGAAATTTATTTCGATGAAATTTTCATAATTTTCCTTTGCGAATTTACGCACGGATTCGGTTTTACCTATTTGACGTGCGCCTTTTATAATCAGCGGCATTTTATCACCGCTGTTTTTCCAATTTTTTAAATATATGTCGATTTTTCGTTTTAAATACATTGTGCTTATTTTTAGGGGTTTAACAAAAAAATGAGGATATTTCAGGTATTTTTTTACACTTTTTAGAGCCTAAAAACGTTGCAATATTACAAAAAAATGAGGATAAAAAGAAAAAAATATTTTTCGTTTTTTAAAAAAAATAGTTTAAATTCGCACCGAATATATAATGAAGAAAAAATAATAGAAATGACAAAATACCGTTTACCGGCTGAGTTTGAAAAACATCAGGCCATTTTGATAATGTTTCCATATAGCGACAAGGAAGATTTTTCACCGAAACTTACCGCTGTTCAATATGAATTTGTTGAATTTATAAAACGCATATCCTTTTCTGAGACTTGTGTAGTAATTGTAAAAGATGCAAAACATGCGCATATTGTTTATCATCTTTTGCTTGATGCTTGTGCTCAGACGGCAAATATTAAATATATTGAATATCAGGCATACAGAGTTTGGATGAGGGACAGCGGACCTATTCCTGTTTATGAAAACGAAACGGGCAAGATAGTATATTTGAACTTTAATTTCAACGCATGGGCAAATTATCACGCATATCCCAAAGATGACAAAGTACCGGAGGTTGTAGCTGAGTTTATGGAAAGGGAAACAGTGATGCCTGTTTATAACGGTAAACGAGTAACCTTAGAAGGCGGAGCAATTGACGTAAACGGTTCAGGAACGTTGCTTTGTACAGAAGAATGTTTGATGGACAAAAACGTACAAGTAAGAAACGAAGGTTTTTCAAAACAGGATTATGAAAATGTTTTCAACGAGTATTTCGGCATAACAAACGTTATTTGGCTCGGCTGCGGCATTGCGGGCGACGACACGCACGGACACGTTGATGATTTTTGCCGTTTTGTAAACCGTGATACAGTAATAATCTGCGACGAGGAAAACAAGAACGACATCAACTATTTTGCACTTCAGGAGAATATCAGCCGCTTAAAAGATGCCAAACTCGAAGACGGCAAACCTCTGAATATTGTTAAAATACCGATGCCAGAACCTATATATTACCGCGGCAACCGTCTGCCTGCAAGTTATGCAAACTTTTTGATAACGGAAAAATCGGTGTTAGTTCCTATTTATCAGGACATCAACGATGCCAAAGCCTTGAATATACTTTCATCTGTTTTCCCAACGCATAATGTTATAGGCGTTTCGGCAGTAAATATTGTTTGGGGCAGAGGCGGTCTGCACTGCTTAACACACGAGTTGTACTAATTGAAAGAGATTTCAACAGTACTTTTAGTGTTGTCGCCCGTAGTTTTTTGAACCCGTATTTTAGCTGGAATACGTTCTTGAAGTTCTTTTACGTGCGATATTATACCGACTTGCCGTCCTTGATTTTTGAGTTTTTCCAACATGGTGATAACATGGTTTAAGGAATTTTCATCAAGAGTTCCGAAACCTTCGTCAATAAAAAGTATTTGAGATTGAATACCATTTTGCATCATGTCGGAAAGACCAAGGGCAAGGCAAAGCGAAACCATAAAACTTTCTCCGCCAGAGAGTGTTGAAGTCGGACGCTCCACTCCCATTTCAAGATCGTGTACTATAATAGCAAGCGAATCGTTTTGACAAGTCAAAACATATTTATCAGTCAGTTTGTTAAGATTGTAATTAGCGTTTTTCAAAAGTATTTGCAGAGTATAGTTTTGTGCATAAACTCTGAGTTTTTTGCCGTCGAAAGATCCAAAAGCCTGATTTAAAACCGACCAATCCTCCAAAAACTTATTAAGTTCTTCTTTTTCGCTTAGGATTTGTTGATATTTTTTACGGGAAATTTTATCAGTTTCAATTTTTACGGCAATTTTGGAAAGCTGATTAAAAAATTCCTCATCTTGTTTTTTGAGTGTTTCATAGTTATTTTCTAACCATGTTAAATCTTCTTCTGTAGAAAAAGGTTTCTTTAAATGGTTTTCCAGATTTTCACGGGCATCGCTCACGGATTGAACAGCCGTTAAAACAGAATTATCAATTTCAGAAAGTTTTTGAGATAGTCTTTCTCGGTATTCCAAAGAATATTCCAAAAGTTTCAAAGCCGATTCCAAAGTAAGATTCCAATCAGGATTTTCGGCATTTGTCTTTTGAATCAAGAGGTTGAACTCCTCATTCAAAGCATTTTCCTTGTCAGACAATTCTTTTTGATAAGAAGACAAGTTTTTTTGTTTGACTTCCAATTCAGTAATTTTTTGCGGCAAAATAGAATAATCCACATCAAGAGTTTTTTGAGAAGATATTTCAACGTCTTTGAAACTGTTGCGCAAAAGTTCAATCTTTTCTGACTGAGAGAAAATTCTTGAATAATCTGCCAAAAGAGGTTTCTTTTCTTCTATACTATTTTCTAAACCTTTAAAAATCTTATAACTATCATCAACCTTTTGTTTGAAATCAGAAGAATTTTCCTCAATTAAAGCCATGCTTTTTTCTTTCGGGAAATAGACATTCAGTTTGTTTAAAATATCCTGACGCTCAAGAAGAAGGTTTTGTTTAAAATTCAAAAACTCGTTTAATGAATTTTTTAAGACGGAAATAGAATTTTCCAATTGTTGTTTTTGATTTTTAAGATTTTCAACCTTTTGATTTGCTTTTTCAAAGTTTTCTCTTGCGGTTTTTTCTTTCAAAGAAAGCGAATCAAAATGTCTTCTTATGGTCGTGATTTGAAGTTTACGCTCCTCAAAAACGCTTTTAAAAGCGGGAATTTTTTCTTTTAACTCTTCAGGAGAATTGAGTTGCAAGTTTTCCGATTTACTAAAAAAATCAACGGCTTTTTTCAGTCGAAGATTTAGATCTAAGATTTTCTCTTTGTAAGGTTCAATCTCAGGTTCGAGTTTTTTGATAGAAAGGTCTAAAGAGGAGTTTTCAGCGTTTTTGGCAGCAATTTTATTTTCTGAATTTATCAATTCTCTTTCCTTTTCATCACGACGGTTTTTGATGTCATTGAGTTGAGTTTGAATAATTTCGTCGGTGTAAGAGGCAAAAGGATGCTCCGTACTGCCACAAACGGGACATTTCTGCCCTGCTTTCAGAGTTTTGCGCAATTGCTCAACATTTTTGTTAGCCATCAACTGCTGAGCCTCAAAAAGTGATTTTAAGGTTTCAAATTCGATTTTCGTTTTATCACGAAGAGAATAAAAACCTTTCAGAATATCCTTATTTTTTTCGATAACGAGTTTATTTTCTTTGAGTTGCGTTTCGATATTTTTCAGATTCTGAAAATTGTTTTCATAATCGTTGAAAATCTTTTCCGCAGCCAAAACGTATTTGATTTTCTCGTCCAATTTGATTTCCTCATCAGTAATTTCTTTTAAATTGACTTTAGAAATCTCTGAAGTTATTTTATCCAAAGTTTCTTTCAAATTTGCTTTTTCTTTTTCTAACAAGGAAAAATCAGACGAGAGTTTTTCTAATTCTTTTTCAGAACTTAGAATTTTGTTTTCGGTTTGAGAAATTTTTGAGAGTTCGTTGTTAATTTTCAGATTAACACCGCTAAAATTATCAAAAAGCGAGTCCACGGCTTGGATATTATCATAAAGAGTTTTGTTTTTTGAATACTCCGAATATTTGATTTCTAAAGCGTTAAGAGTATTTTCCAAAGCGTTTTTCTCCCCCTTCAACAAATTATAAGCACTAAAACACTTTACAAACTGCGATTGAAGTTCTTGAAATTCGTTTTCAAAAAGTTTTTTTTCGTTTTTTACCTCAGACAATTTGTTTTTTACGGGTAAAAAATCCCGCGACGAAACCTCCAATTGTTTTTCCAAAAGCCGCTCCGAAGAAGATTGTTTTTGAACGGTTTCCGCTTTTTCTTTTTCTAAAGTTTTTTGCTTTAATGTTTTATCAAGTTCGATAAAAGTTTTTTTCCAATTAATCTTGTTTTGAACAGTTTGGATTTGATTTTTAAGCTTTTCTGACAAAGAAACACAATTCTTTTTTTCGTCAGAGAGTTTTAAAATTTCATCATCCGAAAGCAGTTGAATTTCTTTCAAAGAGTTGTCCTTAAATTCGATTTCGGTTTTGCAGTTTTTGTATTTTTCATAAATTCTAAGGGAAATTTTCTCGTAAATATCCGTATCTGTCAGCATTTGAAGAATTTCTGACTTTTTGTCAGCTGCGGCAAAAAGAAATTTTGAAAACTGATTTTGAGCGAGCATAACGCAACGTATGAAACGGTCAAAATTCAGCCCGGTAAGTTTTTCAATTTCCGAAGAAAACTCTTTTTGCTTATCTGTTATAACCTCTTCTTGAGAGGATTTTATAACGTAAAGCGTATTTTTAGCTGGTTGAAGCGTACCTGAAAACTTCTGACCGGCTCTATGGACTTCCCATTCGGCTTTATAAATTTTTCCCTGAGCCACAAAAACAGTTGCCGCCAAAGCCTTTGAAGTACCGTGCCGCATAATATGCCTAGAGTCAGAAGTCTTGTTAATCGTGGAATTTTCCAAGTAAATAGTCTCTTGCGTGGTGCAGTCAAACCGCGGAGTAAGACCGTAAAGCGAAAGACAAACGGCGTCGGTTATCGTACTTTTGCCTGCGCCCGTATCGCCACAAATCAAAAACAGCGGTGAATTTTTCAAAGGTTCGCTGCTAAAATCAATTTCGGCATTCTCTATCGTTGCAAGATTTTGTATTATGATTTTAAGGATTTTCATCGCTTCAAATGTTTTTTAGTTGATTTCTTCAATAATTTGCGCTAACATTTCAGCATATTTGTCCGGCATTTCTGTTTTTTGTTTGGACAAAAAAATCTCTTTCATGATTTTTAGCGGATCGGCATTTTTGAACTCCTCAGCACTAAAAGTACGTATCTGGTTTTGAGAGTTTTCGCCGTTTTGATAATTATTTTTAAAAGTACAGAATTTTGCTTTTTTGTCTTTTAAAATTTCAATTAAAACAGCTTTGTTGTCAGGATTAACAAATTCATAAAGCATATTAACCTCCAAATACATTTCCTTGTCATCGGGCAAATCAAGTAGAGCTTTTTTTACTCCGGCAAGATCCTGAGGCGTCTCAGGAACGGTTAAAAGCGGAATCAAAGGCGGAAGACTTTCCAATCGGATTTCGCTGATTTCCTTCCCCGAAAATTCCACAACCGTCAATGAATGTTTGTAATCCTTTTCGGCGAAAGAAAACGGTATAGGCGAACCCGAATATCTTATATATTTTTTCCCGTCAACGGGTTGTGGTTTGTGAATATGTCCTAATGCAAGATACGAAATACCTTGAGGAAATTCGTTGGAATCTATACTGTCAAGACCGCCCGTCTGTCCGCCCGAAGATGTTGAATAAACGGCATTAGAGGTCGTAAGATGACCAGTTGCAATTATAGGCACGTCCTTTCCTTGCGCTCTTATTAACGCCCTTTCTACAACCTGAGAATAAATTTTGCCGACAGTCATATCGCCCGAAAAATCGCCCCGCCTTAAAAAAGGAACAGCACAAACCACAGCTTTGACTTCTCCCCCATTGTCTAAAACCTCCAAAACCATAGAATCAAAATCTATGCTGCCATCCTCTAATCTTGGCACACAGCCTACAACACGGACTTTAAAACTTTTCAGAATCTCTTTCGGCGCATTAAGATACGAGGGCAAATCATGATTACCGCCTGTTATAATTATCTCTAAATCAGTAAATTCGTTATGCAAATCATTAATAAGTCCGTAATAAGTTCCGGCAACAAAATTTCCCGGTGAAGCCGTATCAAAGACATCACCGGAGACTATTAAAATATCAATATTATTTTCCCGTAAAGATATTTTCAACTTCGAAAAAAAATCTTCAAATTCCCTTTGCCGCCCGTAGTTATAAAGGTCTTTACCCAAATGCCAGTCGGCTGTGTGCAACAAATTTACTTGCATTTTATAACTTCAATTTTTTCGTTTAACGGATTGTCGATTTTCAAATCCGTGATTTTTCCATTTTGCCAAGAACATTCCACTGAAATTCCTCCGCGAGCTTTAAGTCCTTTAAAATGACCGCTTTCCCAAACATCAGGAATTGCAGGAAGAATTTTTATAATTCTTGTTCCGTCCGCTTTTACTTCGTGGCTTTGCAACAACATTTCCATCAAACCCGCACTGCCGCCAAAATTACCGTCAATCTGAAAAGGCGGATGCGAACAGAACATATTTTTGAAAGTTCCCGCTCCTGAACCCGAATAATTAACGGTATTGCCCCATTCATCCGGCGCACATTTCGTTGTTATGACCGGGTTCATAAGATTTTTGAAAAGTTTGTAAGCATGGTTTCCATCTCCTAAACGTGCCCAAAAATTGATTTTCCAAGCTCTTGACCATCCCGTTCCTTCATCACCGCGGCGGTTAAGCGTCTGTTTTGCTGCCTGATAAAGTTCGGGCGTATTAATCGTAGTTCCCGGATAAAGTCCGAAAAGATGACTTACATGACGGTGATGAATTTCAGTTTCCTGATAATCCTCAAGCCATTCCTGAAGATAACCATTGGGTGAAATTTTCATCTTAGGAAGTCTTGAGGCTGTCTCTTTCAAAAGTGCTGAATAATCAGCATCGGTTTTAAGAATTTCCGAGGCCTGCTCCACTGCTGAAAAAATTTCCAAACAAATCTGCGTGTCCATCGTCGGACCCAAACAAACACAACATCTCTGACCGTCTTTCAAAAATGCGTTTTCGGGCGAGGTACTCGGACCTGTTACCAAACAGCCGTTATATTCAATTAAATTCTCTCTTAAAAACTCCGCCGCACCCTTCAAAATAGGATAAACACGTTTTAAATAGTTTTCGTCCTTTGTAAAAAGATAATGTTCCCAAAGTTGAAGCGCAAGCCATGCACCTCCTGTAAAAGTTGCTCCCCAAGACGGGTCTTCGCTCGGCGCAGTAAAACGCCACGCATTAGCCAAAACGTGTCCTGCCCAACCATTTGTACCGTAAAAATCCCGTGAAGTTTTTTCACCGGATTCAACAAGCGATTCCACGTATTTTGTTATCGGCTCCGAAAGGTCAGAAAGATTGCCCGGCTCCATAGGCCAATGATTCATCTGAACATTGATATTCAAATGATAATCACCGTTCCAAGCCGTATGAATAGCGTCAGCCCAAATGCCCTGAAGATTAGGCGGCAAAACAGAATTAACACTTGAAGAAATCAAAAGATAACGTCCGAACTGAAGATACAAAGCCGCTGAATCAACAGCCTTAATTTTACCGTTAATATCGGTTTTGCCCATTTCAACAGAAACTCTGTCGAAATATTTTTTGTATTGCGTTAGATGATTTTCTTTTAAAATTGAATAATCTTTAGGTGAAACGTTTATTATAGATTCCACATTGTTACGAATTGTTGCAAAATCGTTATGCACCTCGCCCTTAAAGACTTTTTCGTAATCCGTACCGGCACTTATTAAAATAATTGCTTGATTTTCCGTCTGTTTGATAACTTTTGCAACGGCAATAAATTTTACGCCTTCTTTTTGTTCGTCGCCGCTATCAAGCATACCTTTCATAACCGAGGCAGAATCGTTTTTGATAAATTCCACACGCTCGTCCCTTAAAAAATCAAACGAAAATTTCAAAGGTGCGTTTTCGGTTTCAAGTTTTATAACAATGACATTCTGCGGAATCGAAACAAAATATTCACGTCTGAATTTTGCTTTTTTACCGTTATAATTGAATGAAAAAGAAGTATTTGCGACAGCATCGTTCAAATTAAGAAAACGTTTATAATCAGAAAACGAAGTATCGGAAAACATTTCAGAAAAGTCGATTTGAAATTTTCCGAGCGTTTGATAACAACCGTATTTCGGATTTGTACTTCCGCCGTCAAGACACGTAAAATGCTCTTTCATAAGTTTTTCAGCAGCTATATTGTCGCCCTCAATAAGTTTTTTTCGGATTTTGGGCAACCAGTCTTTCGCTTTAGGATTCGAAACGTCCCACTCAGAGCCAGACCACATCGTTTCTTCATTCAAAACGAGAGTTTCTTTTGTGATTCCTCCGTCGGGCATTGCGCCGAGTCTGCCGTTTCCAAGCGGCAAGGTTTCTTCCCACATCTTGGCAGGAGAAGAAAAATTAATAGTTAAAGCATCTATCTCTTTGTGAAAGCTGTTTTGACAAGCACAAAACATTGTGAAAATAGGAACTATAATTTTTAAAAGTTTTGTCATTTTTTTTTCGTTTGGGTTTATGCTGCAAATTTACATATTTTTTTTATTTTTTTTGCTAAAGATTTTTTCTTACCTTTACCGAAATTAAAAATAAGAAAATATTATGAAAAAAACAACCATAATCATATTACTTATAATAGTTGCAACCATTACAAAAGCGCAAAACTATTATTTAGCAGGAGATTCTTGCTTTCAAGCAGGCGATTATCAAAAATCAATTATGTATTTTGAGAAATTTCTTTCTCAATTAGAAACTCAAAACCAAGGACGAAGTTTTGATTACGCCAAAATTCTTGTCTTAGAAAGCGATTCGTATCTCGCATTATCGGATTTAGAA
>JAEEGL010907433.1_pt1 | contig 10377 bp, 14 predicted proteins | sample 9134231 | NCBI WGS metagenome assembly JAEEGL01 (sample SAMN16246548, study PRJNA631951) | gut metagenome | biome: gut microbiome; feature: rumen; material: fiber-attached | host: Bos | place: Iran: Karaj | collected 2018-10
CCGCCTATGACCGACAGCAGCATAATCACGGAAAAGAACAGTCCCATAAGGCCCTCAAGGCAGCCTGCCCGCAGCTCATTACCCCAGGGTGCAGGGAACTTACCCATAACATATACGAATTCATGTCCCAGCCGGACGGTATAGCCAAGTATCAGTGCATTCATCACTGCCACTACGGTGATCAGTGCCACTGTAAGCTTTCTTGCAGCCTCACCCTTTATCGCCGAGCTTATGATGCCGCCCATAAGACATATGATTATCGACAGAGGGACACAGTTTTCAATCCAGCTCATTTCCTGCCCTCCATATCCGACTTATCTCTGCCCCTGCCATCGGCGCCGGTCACTTTACCGCTTCCGTTTTTCCCGGCCGTTTCCGCATTTATGCTTCGATTGGGCTCCTTCTTCCTGTACTTGTTCCTTCCCGGAGCATCCATCCTTGCCTTTAATGATATTTCATCAATATCCAGTGAATGATAACGTTCATACAGCCTTATCGTTATGGCCAGCATGAGCGCCGTAACCGACACTGACACGACTATACCCGTAAGCACAAGGCCTGCCGGAATGGGATTGATGTAGGCTTCCGTACTCTTGACATCGTTAACGATGATCGGAGCCTTCCTTCCGTAAATATATCCCTTGCTCGCAAGGAAGAGATATACGGCGGTATCCATTATATTGAAACCGATTATCTTCTTGATCATATTGCGGTGGAGCATAAGCGTTGTGAATCCGACCGAGAAAAGTATCACCGCCGCCACCGAAAACACGTTGTAGAAAAGATTGGGGCCTATCATTCGAGTCCCCCCTTTCTGAACAGGGCGTAAAAGGCATACATGGTACATGCCACCTCGGTCCCGACAAAAATATTGATAAACAGGATGAGGCCGCTGCTTATGATATTCCCGGGCGTACCCAGTGAAATATGGTTATCATATCCATGCGCTCCCATATAGAAATAGTAGCTTAAGCAGCACACATAGAAGCACAGCGCACTTACCTTGGCGACTTTATATACATGCTCATTGAAGAAACGCTCCGTCTTGTGAAAACCGTATGCAGATACATACATGATAAGTCCGGCTCCTATGATGGCGCCTCCCGAGAAGCCGCCGCCGGGCGACAGATGACCGTTAAGTATAACGTATATCCCGAGAACGAAAACCATGGGAACCAGAAAAGCCGCCACCTTCTGGATGATGATGTCGTTCTTGGGTTCAAGATACCTGTCAAAGGCATAGCCTGCCCTCTTCTCCTCACCCTCGGCAATAAGAAGCAGGATCATAACGCAGCTGGCCGCAATAAACAGTACATGGGTCTCGCCCATGGTATCGAAGCCACGATAGTTAAGGATAAGGCCGGTGACTATGTTCACGGCACCCGTTTCTTCCTCACCCTTCTCGATATATCTCTTAATAACCTCGTTATTGGCGGGATTGTCTGCATTTCCGAACCTGGGAAGCCACGATACGGTAACAAGCAGCAGCACCATCATGGTAAAGCACACAAGTACCGCGATAACACCGTAAAGCCTGTGGAATCTCTTAAGGAAATCAAGGGGCTCCGTATGATCCCTCATCCACTGCAGCTCTTCCCTCATTTCAAGAAGGTCTGCCGCCTCCGTCAGCTCCTCTTCGAGCGACTCAAGCTTCTCGACATCCGTTTTCTTTGATTCCCTGTATACAAGGAACTGCTCTTTTCCGTTAACGAAGTTCTCTATTCTGCTGTAAAATGTTGACTTGTAATCTCTTCTTTTCCTGCTCATTTATCTTACGATCTCTTCTTCGTGGCTGTTACCTGTCATATCCGCAACATCTGTGATAAGCTCCCGGTTCAGCCCTCTTTATACAGCTCCTTTAAACCATCATGGTTCAGCCGGTCTTATCTTCCTTGCCGTCATCGGATACGGCGTTTATCTCGAAGGCTTCCACGGCCTTGATCTTCTTAAGCGTTACGAAGAAAAGTATCGAGGTCACTCCGGCGCCTACCGCCGCCTCCGTGATGGCAAGATCCGGGGATTCAAGGAGCGCCCATATAACGCTCATGACCGTACTGTACGCCATGAAAATGATTATCGATGTAAGCAGTGTCTTATGCAGACATGTGGCAATCGCACAGGCTATAAGAAAGCCCAGCAGCAAACACGCAAATACTGTCATCTTCCTCCAGTCTCCTCCTCTACAGCTTTCTGATCGATATTGTATTCCATCCTCATTATCACATGGGATGATATCGTGGAAGTCATCCATAAAAGCACAACCACGAGAACCATCTTATATGAGAACCACCTGCTTCCCTTAAGAAGCATAAGTCCCAGTGCACCAAGCATAAGTCCCATGGTATCCCCTATGGCCGCCGAGTGCATCCTGTTCATGACGAACTTGAACTTATACACTCCGAATACCGCTATACATTCCATGACCGCTGCGAATATCAGACATATCGCAGCCGCGATAAACCTTACCCATTCCATATAATATCTCCCGGTTTTCTATGTTTTTCTGTAGTCAATTACCTGCAGTTGTGCCCGGATGTTCTTCCAGGCTCCTAAGCAGCCTGTCAAGCTCATCCTCTTCTTTATCCTTGACCCCGTTTGCCTCTTCGCTCTCCCGTCTCATCCTCTCCTGTTTCTGTCTCTTCATCTCGTTCTCAAGATGAACTCCCATATAAACCTTCGTCAGTATAACAACGGAGAGGAAGCTGATCATCGCATAAATAATACAGATATCCAGCAGATATTCCTCATCCAGCTTGACCGCTGTAACCGCCATAAGAAAGATACCTATGGTACCTATCATGTTTATGGCCATAAGCCTGTCCGCGATCCTCGGTCCCGAGACTGCCCTGATAAGCACAAGGACCACCAGGCCGGCATATAAAAACATTATTCCCGTCAGGAGCACATTCTGTGCTGAGATAACGCCGCTCATCTGACCCTGTCCATCCTTTCCTGCGCTTTCAGTAACTCCTTAACAAACACCGATGTACCTATATCTGTCGCCAGCTCCATATCCAGGCAGTGCACGGTATATACCCCATCCTCTATCTCTATAGTGATGGTACCCGGAGTAAGCGTGATCGAATTCGCAAGTACCACCTTAAGGAAATCATAATGAAGCTCCGGCTTAAAGGTCACTATCCTCGGTTCCACCTCTATCTTCGGATCCAGAACGAACCGCGCCGTGGCAAAATTAGCTTTGACTATCTCGGTCAACAGGATAAAAAAGTATTTTATCATCCACGGGATAAGGATATACAGCATCTTCTCCTTACGGAGACTGTAATCCATAAATCTGCATATAAAAAGGAAGATTGCAGCCGATACTATAAGCCCGATAATGGCTACCTCCGGCGTTAACCTTCCGTTAAATATTATCCATAGAATAAACAATGCCGCGTACATGCCCTCACCTTTCGTCTATACCCACCTATGTTAGCACAAAACTTAGTGGTTCGCAAGGTCTTGACACACCATATGCGGTGATATTTAATATCCCTTGATCTTATCCTCGTAATCAGAACCCGTCACAGTTCTGAAATTCTCAAGATACTTTGACGGATCCTTCTCCACCTCATACATGGTGTTAAAAGCCATAAGAAGCATGGCATCCGCATTATACTTAAGCTCGAAGCGTCCCTCATCTATCCCGGCCTTGAACTTATCCACCTGCCATACCAGGATATCGGGAACCGTTATCCCCTGTATGTTCATCTCACACAGGAAGTCCTGATGCTCAAGATAGTATTCGAACTCCTTATACAGCGCAGGCGACTCCTCAAGCCTCCGTATGAATTCCTTATAGAACTCTTCATCCTTATTACTGTACTTACACAGCGCTTCCGCGAATTGTAGTATATTATTATTCTCTATCATTATCTACATATACCTATATTGCTTTCAATCGGTTCCTGGATTTTACAGCCACCTCAAAAGCTTTCTCCATCTCAGGTGTCATTTCCGGACTATCTTCATCAAACTGCACACCGTACCTTGCTGCTTCTCTAACCTCAGCTTTCTGTTCTTCCGAAAGTTTATCATTCTCTTGTAAATAAGATACTTTCATCATAGTATAATCTCCTCTCCGTTTCCGTCGCTACTCTTGCAGAAATCAGCCTAATACATTCTTTTCTTTCCGTATAAACCACAAACAAAACATCCTCAACCATTCCTATTGTATTATACCGATCTTCTTCCACACTATGCTGATAATCATATATTTCTATCCTGTTCAGATCATTAAAAACAAATTTTGCTGTTTCAAAACTAATCTTATGTTTTCTTATATTCTGAACTTCTTTTTCAGTATCCCATTCAAACTTCAGACTCATTAACCTTCTCCAAGTATTTACTCCAGCGACCAAGGGATGGGATCTACGCAGACGCTGCCGGCTGCTCCGTCCATATTAACCGCGTCGCACTGGTATGTGATAAGTACGCCCATCGTATCATATATATACATCTCGGCCATGTAATTACCGCATTCGTTATTGTGATCCGCAATGTTAACAGTATAGGTAACCCTGTACAGATCGTCATCAAGCGGTTCTATTTCGCCCGAAGCCGCTTCGTCGGTCTCATAATCCGCCATCAGGTCATCCTGTCCGTCCGCCACCGTCCATACGGGGAACTGAACCCTGTCAAGCCCGTTAGCCGAACGGATCACCGACGTGATCGTATAGCTTCCCTCAGCCCTGTTTATTCTTGTAAAGGAAGAACGGACCATCGGATCGGTCTCATATTCATCATATGTCGAATTGGCTACATTGCACCACTCCTCCTGCCGCATACGGTACAGCTTGAAGAAGCTTCCGTCCTTACCCGTCCAGTGTACGCTGTTCGGCTTATCCCGGTCGCTTCCGGTCTTCTTAAAGAAGTTCGACTGACTGTAAATTGCCTTCTTATCTATACGCCACACAAGGAACTGACCGTCATCCGTTTCATATCCGTCCGTTACATATACACCTGTCTTATCATAATCAAGTAAGATCATGAAATGCGAGGACCAGTCATTCTTCTTAACCTTCCAGTAACGCACATACAGGATGTCTCCTGCTCTTGCGCCCGTACGTTCAAGGAAACTGTATATGGTCTCACCCTCATGACTGGTAGTGGTCATAACGCCGGTATCATAGATATCCTTGCCGAATACGTGCTTCCATACCTGATTGACATAAGCACAGCACTGGATGCTGACAGGCTGGCCGCCCTTGTAATACGGACTTCTGAAGGTCCCGCCCAGTGATTCCGCATATGCCACTATAACCTTTCTTATCCTCTCAACGCCCTTACCTGTAATATACGAAGCATCGAACGGCCTGTCATCATATATATACGCAGCATCCGTCTCGAAATAATCATCCTCTTCCGTATCTACTGCATTATCGGGCTCATCGGGTACCACATCCTCGACCGGTTCATCACTCAGACGTATTTCACCGTCATCAACATCGATCTCTCCGTCTGTGATATCAGGATCTGCTATATCAATGTCCGAACCGGAATCATTGATCAACAGCTCACCTGATGAATCACCTGATATATCAACACCGTCGTCCAAAAGCAGTCCATCATCAAGTATAAGGCCTTCATCCTCCCCGGACAGCTCATCACTCTGATATGACGCCGGCTGATCTCCAAGCGAAATCTCCGGTTCGTTCGCCTTCGGCGTAAACCATACTCCTCCTGCCAGCAGTGATGCGATAGTTATTGCGCATATGATCTTATTCTTCATCCACAGTCCGTTCCTTTAATATATTCTGCCCTTATCTACGTCCGAAACGTCTGATCCCTCATCATGTTCCGTCACACTGTTCGAAACACATTTTCGTCATGATCGTGTCGTATTGTATTAAGATGCAAAACATATTATACATGAAAAGTTAACTATACACAACACATTCCGCTACCGTTTTTTGTGAATCTTTACCGAAGTTATCCTGATTTTCGTTTAGTCATCACCTATACAACAAAACTCATATTACCTGTTCCGAATAGTTACCGGAAAATCAAACGTATCAGAATTCCCTGCGGATATCAGTAACAATAAGGCCCGAATCCGTCGGAAGCAGTATGACCACATAGGTATCATCCTTAGAGCTCCTTGACTTTTCATAGAATTTCGATACCCTGCTCTTTATCGGTTCATTGATCACTGCCGTAATGACGTCGTTCTGCATGTGCTTTGTAATACCCGGATCAGTCACAGTCATCGTGCAGATAAGCTTCCCGTCTTCTTCCTTCAGTGAATCAAGCTTCACAGTGAGGCTCTGCTCCTTCTGTCTGTATTTATCGGAAGTCTTCTTTTTACCGGCTGCGACCGACTGATCCCTGCTTGCCTTAAGCTCTTCAGCCTTGTCCGCAGCCAACGTCATATCGCTCATCTCGCTTCCATCGGCAGGATATTCGTTTTCAGAGGCATCATGGGAAGAATCAGCCGCTTCGGACATCATTACAGCTTCGGCATTACTTTCGCTCTGTTTGGAATTATCAGCATATGCTCCGGCTGCTGACGGTGCTTCATCTGCCGCTTCTTCTTCTTCTTCTGCATACGTGTTCTCATCAGCATATGAACTTCCATCAGCTGACTCTTCTGCATATGTTGTGTTTTCAGCCGCCTCTTCATACTCCTCATATGAATCACCTGCTGCCTCAGGTGCGGCTTCATGATCATATGAATCATCCGCCGCCTCAGATGCAGCTTCGTAATCATATGTACTTTCTGCCTTCTCCGTCGGTGCTTCTGCTTCAGCAGCTTCTTCGGCTGATGCTTCATATGATGCTTCGGCTGCAGGTGCCGCCGGTGCATAGGCGGCCGATTCCGCAGCTGAATTCGACTTGGATGATCCCGATATCCACCCCGCAGCCGATATCACGATAAGTCCGCATGCAGCTGCAGCGATTATTCCGGTATATCTTGTTATATGTATCCGCTTTTTCGCCTTGTTTATATCTGATATCTTATCTTCCCTGATTTCCGATGGTTCTCTGCCACCAGCCATAGCCGGATCCCCGTTTTCCTCAACAGCATTATTTACCGAGGGCTCAGCCACCCTATTATCGGTATCTTCTATTTCGGTATCCTCTGATTCCGCGATCCCGTAATCTCTATAGCTTTCGGATGCAGTTATACTAATAACTTTACTGTCTTCTTCCGCCTCTGTATCTGTCTGCTTCTGTACCTTATCATCAGAAGATATTTCTTCCGCACTTACTGCATCTATACCCGCTTCGATCCTGTCCCAGAGATCCGGAGCGGAACTTTTCGCATATTTTCGGTATTCGTCTTCGAAATTAAGCATTCTATTCATATCCGAACCTCCTTAACTGTTTTATCGCTTCACGGTAATTCCACGTGACTGTGCCCATCGGCATGCTCATCGACTCCGCTATCTCTGCGAAAGTCATTTCCCCGAGAACCTTCATCGTTACTATCTGCCGGTATACGGGTTTTAATCGTTCAAGTGCCTGTTCGACGCTCAGAGAAGCTACTGTGCTTTCCTCCGGCGAGGGTTCGGCCGACACCGCCCTTCCTATATCATCTGGCACTTCATCCTGCTCATCCTGTCCACCCTCAAGCTCCTCTTTTCTGTATTTTCTTATATGGTCTATCGCCATATTCCGCGCTATCGTTGCCAGATACCCGCGGTGCCCGTTACCGGGCTTATACTGTCCTGCCTTCTCCCACAGCTTTATGAAGAAATCCGATGTGATATCTTCGGCGTTTTCACGTGTACCGACCACATCCAGGATCACATGATATATGAAAGCGCTGTACTCCTCATATATCTCCTTAAGCGCCTCCTTCGCTTTGTCCGCTTGCTTCTCCATGTTCCGAAGGCGTTCCATGGCATTGTTGAATTGTTCGTCAGTCATATCTTTCCTTTCATACAGATACCATGATGTGTAAGCATCTCATTCTGCCACACATCCTTTTACAGGAAACGGTTCTTCCCTTTCCCGACAGATACGTTACCTGTATGATTGTACAGTGAACCGTAAGCATATGCAAGCTTATGTCCGCCTTTTAATGCTCTTTTATCTAAGGCCGCAGAACCTGTTGTCATAGCTCCTGCGGCCTCTTTTTAATACCTATTCTCTATAACGGTTATCTCTTATGGCAAATCCTTCGTGACTGATTCTTTGCTAAATCATCTGTTCAGAATATTTACCTCTAACACACGGCTCTGTATGGTTCAGTACGCTTCCTCAACCATATCCCTGAACTCCCTCTTGTACTCATCGTTCAGTCTGATGGATTCAAGCTCGTCTATCACGCGGTCAAGATCCGCATTCCCCTGATATTCGCTGTGTGATGCGATAAGTCCGAATTCCGCAACAGCACTCTGGAAGATATAGTTATCCGACGAAGAAGCCTCATAGCATTTAAAGGTTACAGGATATGTAAGGAGATTGCTCTTATTCTCCGACGGCTTCTTATAACGAACGCTCAGTGTCATTATCTCCTCATTGCCTGTATAGCTCATGCCGGATCCGTTCTTCTTTGATGATTTTCCTGCTTTTCTGAACTCATCTGCGTAGCGGAGCTCACTGACATTAGCCGCATCATCATCCAATGCATCCATATCCTCTGTCAGGATCAGCTCATACAGTGCCGTAACCTCATGTCCTGCGCCTATCTCGCCGCCGTCCTTCTTATCATCATTGAAATCCTTAGCCTTCATTGTCCTGTTCGCATATCCCACAAGACGGTATCCCTTAACAACTGCGGGGTTGAATTCCACCTGAAGCTTAACGTCCTTGCAGACAGTCAGCATATTGGATGAAAGCTCATCAACCAGAACCTTCTTTGCCTCCTTCACCGAATCGATGTATGAGTAATTGCCGTTACCCTTGTCAGCCAGCGTCTCCATCCTGTTATCCTTGATATTCCCTGTTCCGAAACCAAGCACCGAAAGGAATACACCCGATTCCTTCTTCTCTGTAATAAGCTGTTCAAGACCTCCTACAGAGGTTATTCCAAGATTAAGATCTCCGTCCGTAGCAAGAAGCACACGGTTGTTGCCGCCCTTAATGAAATTCTTCTCAGCCAGTTCGTAAGCCAGCTCGATTCCCTTGCCTCCGTTGGTTCCGCCCGAAGCCCTCAGATCATTGATGGCTTCCTTGATCCTGCGGCTTTCATTTCCCTTTGCTCCTTTAAGCACAGTCTTAACTCCGCTTGCGTAGGTAACGATGCTTACCCTGTCCTTATCAGTAAGCTGGTCAGCCAGCATACAGAAGGCTTCCTGAAGCAGAGGCAGCTTATCCGGATCAGACATCGATCCCGAAACATCGATAAGAAATACAAGGTTGGAAGCAGGTGTCTCTTCGAAATCGATATCCTCTGTCTTAAGTCCGATGCTCATAAGCTTCGCGTCTTCGTTCCACGGGCATTCAGACATTTCAAAGTTCACGCCGAAGGGATCACTTCCCTTGGGACCCGCATAGTCGTAATTGAAATAATTAAGAAGCTCCTCTACTCTTACGCTTCCGCTTGGAAGATCATATACCGAATATCCGTCATTAAGCATCCTGCGGAGGTTACTGTAGCTTGCAGTATCAACATCTGCCGCAAAGGTCGAGAGCGGTCTGTTAAGTACCGATCTGTACCCCTGCTCCTCAAGCTTTGAATATTCTTCAGTGTTAAATCCTGCCGGGAAACAGCTGTAATCATATATCTGCCCAAGATAGTCATCTCTTCCTGCTGTTTTCGCTTTCTTCCCACTCTTATCTTTTCTGCTTTCACGGTATGTCTCTTCAGAACCCGCACTCTTTCTGTCTTCGTCCCTGTCCCATGAAACAGTCTCTTCTCCGTTCTCTTCACCGTATACATCATCATAATAAGCTTCCTCTCCTGCCGTCTCATCATACTCTGCACTGCTGTCATAGGAAGCTGCCTCTGCCTGCAGCATTGCGCCGGGAGTGTTTATATAAGCCTCTTCCGATGCACCGTCATATGTGTATTCGCCTGCTTCCGTATCCACAGTCTCATACTCCTCATCGTAGCCGTATTCCTCTGCTGCCGCCTCTGCCCACTCATCATCATACATATCATCATAGCTATCTGTTGCCGGAGCTGTTTCCGTGTATGCAGCTTCTGCAGATGTTGCCTCCTTAGTCGCTGCCGGCGCATTAGCCGTTGCCGTTCCTCCGCAGCCTGTTACACACATTGATAATACTGTCATTGCTGTTAATAAACCTGTGATCCTTCTCCTCTTCATAATACACATCCTCCCTTTCATATCCTTACATTTTGTTTACTTACGCCTTTAATTTCCACGTCTTCTGCTTTCTTCGTGTTTCACTTTCTTCCAGCCTTACTTTCCGTTTACTGTTTCTTCAGATTAGCTGTTCATTTGCTTTAATTTCAGGATTTCC
>JAEEGL010935756.1_pt1 | contig 10377 bp, 13 predicted proteins | sample 9134231 | NCBI WGS metagenome assembly JAEEGL01 (sample SAMN16246548, study PRJNA631951) | gut metagenome | biome: gut microbiome; feature: rumen; material: fiber-attached | host: Bos | place: Iran: Karaj | collected 2018-10
AACTGGAAAAACGCGATCCGAAATGCCAGGACGATGGCGACCGGGGCGCAGAATTCCGGGCGACTGAACGCCATGCAGAGGGCGCAGAGCAAGGGTGCACGGCTGCGGCAGACCTGGATTGCTACACTTGATATGCGAACCAGACACGAACACAGGCAACTCGACGGGGAAACTGTGGATGTAGGCGAACCTTTCAAAGTGGACGGCTATGAGCTGCGCTATCCGGGAGACCCTACAGCGCCTGGCTATCTTGTCTATAACTGCCGATGCCGTTTGCAGGGCGTGGTGAAAGGCTTCGAGATCAATTACAAAGGATTTGATCTCAGAGATGATCCAGATGTTGAAGGCATGACCTACGAACAATGGAAAGAAAACAAAGTCGAAAAGCCGAAACCAATTACTCATCAGGCAGATGTACAGAAGAAAATGCACGATTATTACTATGCTAAATATGCAAAAAGATGAGTATTACAGTTAACATCACAGACAACACAGGAGAAATCCTGCGGGATTTAGACGAAGCGTATGAAATCGGGCTTGAGGAAATCGGCACTCTGGCTGAAGGATACGCCGTCGCTGCTATAGAGAGCAACCCTCGCCGCGTTGACACGGGCCTGCTCCGAAACAGCATAACGCATGGAATTAGCGGCAAAGCGCCATCTAAGCAAACATATCAGTCTGACGACGGGTCAAAGCGCGGTGCATACAGCGGGACGCTCCCCGGAGGCGACAAAGCGGCGTACATCGGGACAAATGTAGATTATGCCGGATATGTTCACGACGGGACTTCCAGAATGGCTCCGAACAGGTTTCTTGCATCTGCCGCAAGTGGTCACAATAGCGAATACAAGCAAATCATGGAACGCGCCTTGAAGGGCGAATAAAAGGAACTGTTCTGGAAAACAGAACGGTTCCTTCTTTTATGCCGCGCAGCACCGAAGCCCAGCGAACCTCGCAGGGTAACGGCAGAAAGACACCAACAGCAAACTGAATGCTTGGGGCTGAAAAGTGTGTCTTGGCCGTTAGGTGCTGCCCGGCTTTTTCTATCGGTAAAACCCGCGAAGTACTGCGGTTTTTATATCAATCTAAGGCCGAAGCACCGGCCCCAAAGAAAAGGAGATTGTGTCATGGCACTATCCAGGAAGTTTCTTGCTGCTCTTGGCATCGAAGAGAGCAAGATCGAATCTATCATCGATGCCCATACTGAGACGGTCGAAGCGCTGAAGAAAGAGCGCGACGGCTACAAGACCGAAGCTGACAAGATCCCCGATCTGCAGAAGGATCTCGAAAAGGCCAAGGCCGCCGCGAAGGACAGCGGCGAATTCGACAAGCTCAAGAAAGAGTACGAGGACTTCAAGGCCAAGGTCGCCAACAAGGAAACGCTGGCGAACAAGAAGGCCGCGCTGAAGAAGCTGTGCGAGGCCAAAGAGGGCGCTTACCTCTCCGAGACCGGCGTTGCCAAAGCGCTGAAGTACAGCGACTACAGCAAGATCGAGCTCGACGATAAGGGCGAGATCAAGAACGCGAAGGAGCTTGCAAAGTCCCTCCGGGAGGAGTGGAAAGAGCACGCTCAGAGCGATTTCCAGAAGGGCGCAAGGACACCGAATCCTCCCGCTGGCGGGAGCACGGGCAGCGACTACAGCGACATCCGCAAGTTGACCGCTGGGTGGCATGCTGCCAAGTATGGCGAAGCGCCCAAATCCGGCTCCGATAATGGAGCTCAGAATTAAGAAAGGATGATACCACAATGAGCTTTATTGCTAACAAGACCGGCATTGGCTACGCTCCCGGCTGGTTCCTCGCGGAAGAGGAGTGCAGCCGTGAGACCCGCACCATTCCGCAGAACCATGCGCAGGTCGTGACCGGCTCCAACGGTGCAAAGCACGTTCCCATGGGCGCGTTCTGGCCTGCCAACGATTCCAGCACCGTCAAGGGCATCGTCTACGAGGACGTAGACGTCACTTCTGGCGCCATGCCCGGCAGCGTCGTGACCAAGGGCGTTGTGTACCTTGACAGGCTTCCCGCTTCTCCGGAGAGCGGCGTCCAGAGCGCCCTCGAAGGCCTTGGCTTCAAGTTCTATGCCAATGCGCCGGCCGTGACCCGCCCTGACTTCAACAAGACGGAACTCGACACGATCACCGTCGCCTCTACCGCAGGCACCGGCGCCGGCAAGACCGATGTGGCCCTGAGCGGCTACACTCCCGCCGCTGGCGAGAGCTATGCCTACAAGATCGGGGCTGCGGCTCCTGCTGCGTGGCTCGGCATGCAGATCGACAATACCTGGACGAAGGCCACTTTCCCGCTCGACGAGCTGACCGCCACTACCGGCCAGTACATCACCGTCGTGTCCGTGGACAGCACCGGTGCCGTCGTTGCCGCTGGCTCGGACGACATCACGGCCAAGGCATAAGAAAAGGAGGAATAAAACATGCCTTTTGAGAATTTCGAGAACAACATCTTCGGCATGATCCCCGCCGAAGCCTGGCTGCAGGTCGGCTTCGACGTTACCCGCCCCGATGATCCCATTGACCAGCTCTTCGGCGATATCCGCACGGAGAACCTGATCGCCTACTGGGAGAGCATCGCCGCCGAGTACAACATCCCCGTCATGGCTCAGTTCCACGCCTTTGACACCGAGGCGCAGAAGACCCTGCGCATTCCCGTCGACGCTCACAACGTGGAGAAGGGCCTGATCAAGGTCAAGATCGACCAGAGCGAGCGTCTGCGTGCGCTGATGGATCGCGGCGTTACCCGCAACAGCGAGCTCATGCAGCGCGTCCTCCGTGACGGCTACAACCTGGCCGAGCAGGTTTTCACCCGCTCCAAGGTTGCCAAGAATGAGCTGATCGCCACCGGTAAGATCACCATCAAGGAAAACAACCTGGATCTGACCGTGGACTACGGCGTGCCTTCCGGCAACCTCAACAAGACCATCGACTTTGGCCCCGGTGCCACTACTCCCGTGGACGAGCAGCTGCTCGCCCTGAAGGAGACCGCCAACGCCGCCGGTGTGCCTCTCAACGGCATGTACACCAGCGAGGCCGTCCTCAACAAGTTCCGCAAGAACGCCGGCATCCAGAAGGCCATCAACGGCGCAAACATGGTAGGCCAGCTCGTGCGCAACGCTGATCTCCGCGCCTACCTGGCTGACGAGTTCGGCATCCGCCGCATCCTGATCAACGATGCCACCTACTCTCTGCCTCTCACCATGGGCAGCAACGGTCGCCCGGTCACCACTTCCAAGCGGTACTACCCGGCCAACAAGGTCTCCTTCTTCCATGCCGACGGCAAGATCGGCGACGGCCTGTGGGGCGATCCTCCCGAGGTCAGCGCTGCCCGCTTCATGGACGTCTCCGGCTCCGAGGTCAGCCCCTACGTCTACATCAGCCAGTATGCTGAGAACGACCCGGCTGTCACCTGGACCAAGGCGAGCGCTCTGTTCATGCCTGTCCTGTACAATCCCAACGCTCTGTATGTGGCCAGCGTGATCGAGACCGCAGCCGCCAACGGCTGATCATGGCCGGGCGCAAGAACTACACCGTTGATTCCAAGCCCGGGCTGAACGTGAGGGCTGAGCCTTCCCGCTCGGCCCGGGTGCTCAAGATCCTGAACGACGGTGAGCGTATCGTTATCGACAACGCCGCCAAGACCCCGGAGGGCTGGAAAGCTCTTCGGGACGGCGGCTTTGTCATGTCCGAGTTTTTGAAGTAACAGGAGGCGGCGTGATGATTGTTTTGACAGAGCTATGCCGGGAGCTGCACAACTGGTTCGACAGTGAGCGGCACACAGGCACATTCACAATCGAAAACGGCAACATCACCGCCGACTTTCTACAGGATGGGCAGTATTACCGCATCATGGGCAGCGTGTTCTCGGACGGAGTGCATCAGTATCCCAGCTCGGAGCTGCGCGATGAGACCTTTACGGGCGCGGTGTGGGCGCTGGCGATCCCGGCTCCCGTCATTAAACTTGCGGCAGAGATCGAAGAATGGCGGGAGAAAAACGAAATGCTGGACAGCTCGAACATGTCGCCGTTTGTTTCTGAGAGTTTCGGAGGCTACTCCTACAGCAAGGGCAGCGGCGGCAGATCCGGATCTGCCAGCGGAGGCGCCGTCACATGGAAGGACATGTTCCGCTCCCGACTGAACGCGTGGAGGAAGCTATGATGAGCCTGCTGACAGAATCTTTTGAGCCTTGCGTGATGTTAAACAAGCGCACAACCAAGGACAGCTACGGAGCCTACGTTGATATCTGGGAATCTGGTGCGGAGTTCGATGCCGCCATTTCCTTTGACACCTCCATCGAGGGTAGGACCGCAGGCGTTCAGGGTGTCACAAACCTTTACACAGTTTTGACCACGAAGGAAATGAACCTTCAGTACCACGATGTTTTCCGGCGTATCAGGGACGGGAAAGTCTTCCGTGTGAAATCTGACGGGGATGACAAGAAAACTCCGAGGAGCGCCGGGCTGAATCTGCGGCTTGTTACCGCCGAGGAATGGGAGCCTACGGATGATGGATAAGGGTCAGGCACTACAGTCATTTTGGGAAAGCTTTGGCATTCCGGCCATTGACGAGCAAAGCTCCTACGATCAGGCGACAATGGAACGTCTGGGTATAGGTAAGCGATACATCACATATGAGGTCGGTTCCGGAAACTTGACGTCGAATCAGATGCTGTCGGGCAGTTTGTGGTTCAGAGATACCTCATGGGCGGCAATTACGATCAAGGCGGATCAAATTGCCGCCTTCATCGGCTATGGAGGCAAAACAATCAAAATCGACGGCGGCTATCTGAGGATCATGCTCCCGCAGGGGCAGATCTACCGCCGAGCGCCGGACCCTGATACCAGCTACCGGAGAATCATTTTCAACATCGAGGTCATGTTTTTGACCGCAACATAGGAGGATAAAACATCATGGGAGTTTTTACTCGCGTATCTCAGCGCCTGTTTGACGAGCTCCAGACGGACGCCGGAATCCTGGTTAAAAACTGGAACCCGAAAAGCCCGTGGGACATTGACGACGCAGACATCATTTGCGCCACCACGGGCGGCATCAACACGCAGCTCATTACCAACTACAGCGATATGTTTGAGGACGTCGATAATGCGCCCAATAACACGCTGGAAGGCAAGCATTTGGATAACCAGGATTGCAGGATCGCCACTACTTGCATTGGCGTTAGCGCTGAAATCCTGCGAATGTCTATCGGTGCCGCTGATAAAGCTGGTTCTCGCGTAGTCCCTCGCAGAGAGCTTAGGCGCAGCGATTTCCAGAATGTGACATGGATCGGCGACCTCGCAAATGGCGGTTATTGTGCGGCTGTTTTGAGCAACGCACTGAGCACCGGCGGTTTGAGCTTGCAGACTACCAAAAACGGCAAGGGCCAGATTTCGCTTGAACTGACTGGTCATTATTCGCTCGCGGCTATTAACAAGGTGCCGATGGAGTTCTACGTTGCCGATCCGACTGAGTTCACGATCACCAACACGCTCAGTCATGTTACCAACAGCAACCCGGACACCAAGGCCGTGATGGGCCACACCTATCTCGCTGCTCTGGAGCCTGCCGAGGGCTACACGCTGGGCACCGCCACCGTCACGATGGGCGGCACCGACATCACCGCCACGGCTTATGATGACGGCATCATCGTGATCGATGAGGTGACCGGCAACATCGTCATCACCTGCACGGGCACCGAGATCTAAATACAGGAGGGGAAATCAATGAAACTGTCCGAAATCAAGGGGAAAGAGGCCATTACCACGCTGGCGCTCCTGATGGAGCCGGTTAGCAAGATCGCGGCTGACAAGGAAGTGCAGGACGCGATGCAGAGCAAGCAGCCGCTGCCGATCATCGCCAAGAAGCTGCTGCTGAAGCACCCGGACGAGGTGATTGAGGTGCTGGCGCTGCTGGACGGCGCTGACCCGAAAACCTATGAACCGAGCCTTTTGAGCCTGCCGATGAAGCTGATGGAGGTTATCAATGATGAGGAAATCCAGACGCTTTTTTTCTCCTGATCCCGGACAGCGGAATTGAAACCCTGTCCTTGTGTTTGGGCGAATACCGAGGCCCAGAGAGTGCAAGGATTTTTCTGAAGTATGCGGCGGCACGGCTGAATGATCGGCTGGAAGCCGCCGCATTTCGCGCATATCTGGCGGATGCTTTGCTGCTCATCAGCAAGGGCAAGACATGGGATGAGCGGTGGGACAGCATCAGGAAGCCGGAACCGCCGAAGCCGGAGAAAGACCCGGAGGAGGTTAAATCCCGCATCCTCAAAGGGCTGAAAGGACTATCAGCATGAATTTGATGGATCTTTTTATCAAGGTCGGCGTGAAGGACGAGGCTTCCGGCCCGCTGAAAAAGCTGACAGGAGCAGTTGGAGGCGGGCTGAAAGTTGCCGCTGCTGCTGGCGCGGCAGCGGTCACGGCTGCGGCTGCGGCTGTTGGCAAGCTTGTGACGGAGAGCGTCAAGGCATACGGCGAGTATGAGCAGCTTGTGGGCGGCATCAATAAGTTGTATGGCGAAGGTGCTGACCAGTTGCTGAAATACGCGAATGAAGCGTATCAGACCGCCGGAATGTCTGCCAACCAGTATATGCAGAATGTGACCGGGTTCTCCGCTGCGCTGATCAATTCGCTGGGTGGGGACACGGAGCAGGCTGCTGAAATCGCTAACATGGCGATGAAGGACATCAGCGACAACGCCAACACGTTCGGCAAGTACACAGCGGAGGAGCTGGCTGGCGTGTATCAGGCGCTGGCAAAGGGCCAGTATCAGACTTTGGATAACCTGAATTTGGGCTTCGGCGGCACGAAGGAAGGTATGCAAAGCCTGATTGACAAGGCCAACGAGCTCCGCAAGGCGCAGGGCGAAACCGCTGACCTGACCATTGACAGCTATGCGGATATCGTGCAGGCGATCCATGAAGTCCAGAAAGAAATGGGCATCATGGACACCACGGCAAATGAAGCGGCATCCACAATTCAAGGCAGTTTAGGAATGCTCAAAGCATCGTGGGAAAACCTTCTGACGGGATTGAGCAACCCGAACGCTGATCTCGGTTCGCTGTTTGACAACTTGGTAGAATCCGCAATGACGGCGTTTAACAATCTCAGGCCTGTTATCAGCCAAGCGCTGCAGGGTGTCGGCAAGTTGGTTAAACAACTTGCACCTGTGATCGGAAAAGAGCTGCCCGGAATTATGAAATCGCTGCTGCCGGATTTGATCTCAGCCGCAACGGGACTTGCATCTGCGTTGTCAGATGCGTTGCCGGAAATCCTTGGTGCATTGATGGACAATCTGCCTGCCATTGCATCAGCGGTTATTGAAATCGCCAGCAACATTTTCGACAGCCTTGTGCAGGCGATACCTGAGCTTATGAGCCGAGTGTGGACGGCGGTTGACAGCGCAATCAGCAACAGCGGCTTCGGCGAAAAGTGGCAGAGCATCAAGGAACACGTTGCGGAAGCTGTTGAAGGTATCAAAGAAAACTGGGACAGACTGAAAGAAGCCCTGCAACCGCTGATTGATCGCGTCAAAGAAGCTTGGGACAACTTCATCAAGTGGGCAGACGAAAGCGGCATTTTGGAAGGTGCCATTGATTTGCTCGGCGTGACCATCAACACGGTTGTCGCTATCATCGGCGGGATCGCCGTTGCGTTTGAGGCGGCACTTCAAGCCGGAGAAAAAGCAGCCGATTGGCTTCAAGCGAAGTGGCAGCCTGTCGCTGATTTCTTTTCTAACCTCGCCGGGAAAATCGAAAGTATCTTTGCGGTTGGCCCTGGTACAGGTGTTGGGCTTGAAAACATTGACTGGTCTGGCGCTGCTGTTGGCAATGATTATGTCCCTTATAACGGTTATCCAGCAATGCTGCACCGAGGCGAGGCTGTGCTGACGGCCCGCGAGGCTGACGCATGGCGGCGCGGCTCTGGCAGCGGGCGGCAGATCGTCAACAACTTTTCCTTCAATGGCGTAAGCCAGAGCGACCTTGACTACATCGTTGGATATGTGAACAGAGAGTTGGTGAGTGGCTGATGGGCTGGACAAGCCAATATACCCTTGAAAACGAAAACGGGCAGCGGTATGAGCTGACCGCACCGGGGCCTGTGTATCTGGTCAACGTGGAAGGACTTGGCATCGCCACAAGCCGCAGCTTCGGCAGCATCGGCGGCGGGTTCTTCCTGCTGACGGCGGACGAGGTGCCTACCAACCCGATCACAGGGGACTTGATTTATCAGGTGGGAGCGTTTGAAAACTATCAGCAACTCCTGGCGTTTATCTCACAGGCAAAGACTCTGTATTTCTGCTATGCGCCGTTGGACACGGAGTATCGCTGCCGGGTGCGGCTGAATTTCATCAACAAAGAGCGCCGGGATTCTGCGGGCTGGATGCGGGCGGCGGTGTCCTTCTTCCCGCTGACCCCGTGGTATCAGCCGGAGGCGGCAGAGGTCGCAATCGACACCGGCGGGCCGGACAGCAAGGCGTATCTCGAACACAGCGGCGAATACTACTACACATATAACGGTGATCTGGTCTACGGGCCAGAGGTCAGCGGCGATCTGACCAAGCGAATCTACCCCGCAGGACATGAGCCGAGCGGGCTGCTGATTCGGTACACCGGGGCGATTGAAAACCCGGTGATCAGTCTGGTGGGCACCAGCGGCAGGGTCTACGGCGAGTGCCATATCAACGAGACATTTGCAGCAGGGGAGACCATCGAACTATGCACCGCGCCGGATAACAGCTATGTACACAAGATTTCCGCCGGAATTGTTACCGACCTGATGGCTGCAAGCAAGGTTGACCTTGCGTTTGAGCCGTACCCCAGAGCGCCGGTGGATGAGGCGTGTGTGCTTACGATTGACGGCGACAACCCGGTTTCCGGGGCGGCGGAGCTGACGGTGTACCGCTATTACAGAAGCGTGTGAGGAGCGTGTGAGATGAAATGCTATGTCAAATCAAGCAGCACGTTCCTTACCACCGCCCAGCGGGACGCGGATGATTTCTCGCTTGTGCTGGACAGCATGAGCGTTGAAAAATCCTCGCTGACGATTTTGAGCGAGGACGGGCCGTCCACGCTGTACGGGCATTGGCTGGTCTATAACAGCGGGCTGTGGCGCATTGACGGCGCGTCCCCCAAAAACGGCAAGACCAAGCTGACGCTGCTGCCGCCGGACACAATGTTTGATAGGCGGCTTGTGTATGAGGAAAGCAATGCCGCCACCATCGGTGCATTTATCGCCAGCATCATCACCAGCGAGTGGATCAACCAGACCGACCCGGTTTATGCCACCCCGTACATGACGATTGCTAGCACGGACACCACGCCATTTGTCGCGCCTGAGACGGAGGAGGACGGCACGTTCAATCTGCTTTCCTACATCCGCCAGATGCGGCAGGAGAAGAACGTGGTGCTTCATTGGGACTTCGCCGGGAACACGCTGAATCTGACGATCTCAGCCGACCCGGTTACCATCCGCCCGCTGGTCATCAATGACGGGCACACGCAGCTCATCAGCAGCGATTTTAGCGCGACAGCGCTGGCAAAGGTCACGGTGTTCAAATCCGTGGACACCGGGGAGAAGGACGCGGACAACCAGCCGATCATGGAAACACAGGAGAGCGTCTGGTATCTGGCGGCTGACGGTACGGTTTCCGATACCATCCCGCAGAACCGCGCAAGCGGCGAGTGGGGCAGCGTCAGCATTTCCGGGGACGAGGAAGCGGCAGACGCAGCGGCGGCAGAATTCGCCAAGAACGAGCAGAGCCGCAAGATCGAGCTGTTTTCCGATGTGGAGATGGCGGTGGGCGACAAGGCCCGCACGCGCATCAACGGGGAGGTCATAGAAACCACTGTCACGGGCATCTACCGCAAGAAGAGCGACAACCGCACCCGGTACAAGTGCGGCGACCTCATTACCACGCTGACGGAAAAGGTGGACGCGCTGGGCGGCGGCGTGAAGGTCGTTCGTGTGTCCAGCGGCGGCGGCACGACATACCCCGCATGGACGGGCGGCAGCTATTAACGGAGGAATTTGAATGAGCGAATATTTGATCCCAGTCACGTTTGAGGGGTGCCACATCGCGCCCAGCGATGACGCGGCTGTTTGGGCTTCCGGCCTGACGGACGGCATCATGAGCGGCTGCGCCCTGACCAAGAGCGGCGCTTCTCTGAGCATCGCAGCGGGCAAGATCGTGGCGGCGGGGCGCGTTGCAAGAGTGGACAACGCCAGAACAATGTCGCTGACAGGCAGCGGCTATGACAGATTGGTGCTGACCATCGACCTGAGCAAGACAGCGGAGGAACAGGTGGCGCTGGACATCCAAAACAGCAACAGTCAAACCTTCCCGGCGCTGACGCAGGATGACATCA
>JAEEGL011820579.1_pt1 | contig 10377 bp, 22 predicted proteins | sample 9134231 | NCBI WGS metagenome assembly JAEEGL01 (sample SAMN16246548, study PRJNA631951) | gut metagenome | biome: gut microbiome; feature: rumen; material: fiber-attached | host: Bos | place: Iran: Karaj | collected 2018-10
CCTCCTTCAATATCTCGGCGCCTGTGGCGCCGTACTTGCAAAATGCTTCCGGTCAGCCGATTACTTGGAGTACAGCTCGACGATCAGGTGCTCTTCCACGGGGAAGGGAACATCCTCGCGGGTGGGCATCTGAAGCACGGTACCCTTCAGCTCGTTCCGGTCGCGGTCCAGCCACGCCGGAGCCGTGACTACGGGAGCGTCCTCACCGGTCAGCCGCTTGAACACGGCAGAGGACCGGGAAGCTTCCGCAACGGCGATGACCTGATGGGGCTTCACAAGATAGGAAGGGATATTCACGCGTCTGCCGTCCACGGTGAAGTGACCGTGGTTGACCAGCTGACGGGCCTGACGGCGGGTAGACGCAAAGCCCAGGGCAAACACAACGTTGTCCAGCCGGCGCTCGCACAGGATCAGCAGATTGTCGCCGGTCTTGCCGGGCATACGGGCAGCCTTCTCATAATAGGAGCGGAACTGCTTCTCCAGCATGCCGTACACGAACTTGACCTTCTGCTTCTCGTTCATCTGCAGAGCGTACTCGGACTGCTTTCTTCTCATCTGTCCCTTGGGATTGCGCTTCGTCTCCTTTTTCGCATAACCCAGCGTCGCGGGAGACAGGTTCAGCGCCTTGCAGCGCTTCGCGATGGGCTGTCTGTTTTTAGCCATTTTCGTAAACCTCCTTCATCAAACACGTCTTCTCTTGGGAGGACGGCATCCGTTGTGAGGGATGGGCGTTACGTCTTTGATCATGGTGACTTCCAGACCGGCGGACTGCAGCGCGCGAATGGCGGCTTCACGTCCGGAACCGGGGCCCTTCACAAAGACCTCCACCGTCTTCAGGCCGTGCTCCATGGCGGCTCTGGCGGCGGTCTCAGCGGCCGTCTGCGCCGCGAAGGGAGTGGACTTCTTGCTTCCACGGAAGCCCATGCCGCCGGCAGAAGCCCAGGAAATGGCGTTGCCTGCCGTATCGGTGATGGTCACCATCGTGTTATTGAAGGAAGAGCTGATATGTACCGCGCCCTTCTCGATGTTCTTACGCTCGCGGCGCTTGGTTCTCACCTTTTTGCCTTTGGTATTGGCTGCCATACATATCCCTCCTTACTTCTTCTTATTTGCGATCGTATGCTTCGGGCCCTTGCGGGTACGGGCATTCGTCTTGCTCCTCTGTCCGCGTACGGGCAGACCTCTTCTGTGACGGGTGCCGCGATAGCAACCGATCTCGGTCAGACGCTTGATGTCCAGCGCAACGGAACGCCGGAGGTCGCCTTCCACGATGTAGCTCTTATCGATGCACTCACGGAGCTTGGCCTCTTCCTCATCGGTCAGGTCTTTCACTCTGGTATCGGGATTGATGCCTGTTTCAGCGAGAATCTTTCTCGCGCTGGTCAGGCCGATGCCGTAAACATAGGTCAGGCCAACTTCAATTCTCTTATCTCTGGGCAGGTCAACGCCGGAAATACGTGCCATACTTGTCAATCATTCCTTTCGCTCATAATGACGATCGTGCTGCTCAACCCTGCCGCTGCTTATGCTTCGGGTTCTCGCAGATTACCATTACCTTGCCCTTGCGCTTGATGACCTTGCACTTCTCGCAAATGGGCTTCACGGACGGTCTTACTTTCATGTTGAAACCTCCTACTTACTACGCCAGGTGATCCGGCCGCGGGTCAGGTCGTAGGGTGACATCTGCACCGTGACCTTGTCCCCGGGAAGGATCCTGATAAAATTCATTCGAAGCTTTCCGGAGATATGCGCCAAAATGGTGTGACCTCCGCCGATATCCACCTGGAACATCGTGTTGGGCAGAGCTTCGATGACCTTACCCTCGAGTTCTATCATGTCGTCTTTAGCCAACTTACATACCTCCTTGATCCTCGGATTTGCCGGCAGCAAACGCCGCCATCATTCTGTACAGGGCCTTGTTGGTGAGCGGTTCGCTCAGGGCCTCACGGCCGCACCGCGCGACCTTCCGCACGTGCTTCGGGTTCTTGCGCTTCGGGTTCTCCACCCTTCTGTGCTTTCCGTCGGCCAGCAGGACGTATCCGTCCCCGGCGTCCATCACCAGAAACAGGCGTCCCTCGTCCCGGCCGCAGGTGCAGCGGACGATATCGGCAGCGGACACTGTCATATCGGTCCGTCCCCGCAGACGGTGAGTATCTCCGGATCCCCGGAGGTGATCAGGATCGTGTTCTCGTAGTGGCACGCGGGCTTCCCGTCCTGTGTGACGACCGTCCAGCCGTCGTCCAGAACGCGGATGGCCGCGCTCCCCATGTTCACCATGGGTTCTACGGCGATGGTCATGCCACGCACCAGCCGCGGGCCCCGTCCGGGCCGCCCGTAATTGGGGACCTCGGGATCCTCGTGCATGACGCTTCCCACGCCGTGGCCTACGTACTCCCTGACCACTGAGAAACCGTTCTGCTCCACATAGGTCTGTACCGCATGGCCGATGTCCGAGATCCGGTATCCCTCACGGGCGTAGGCGATGCCTTCGAAAAAGCTCTGCCTCGTCACCTCGATCAGGCGTCTGACCTCCGGGTCCGGCTCCCCCACCGTGAAGGTGGCGGCGCAGTCCCCTACATAGCCATGCCAGGTTGCGCCCACGTCGACGGAAACGATGTCTCCGTCCTTCAGCACCCGTCGACCGGGTATGCCGTGGATCAGCTCCTCGTTCACCGACAAGCAGCAGCTCGCCGGATATCCGGAGTAGTTCAGAAACGTGGGCACGGCTCCTTTGGAAACGATGAAATCATGTACTGCTCTATCGATCTCCCGGGTTGTGATGCCGGCGGTTACCATTTTTCCCGCATAAGCGCGGGCAGCCGCGGTAATTTCTCCCGCCTTGCGCATCAGGGCGATCTCTCTCTGCGATTTCAGCTTGATCATATGATCTTACTCGATTCCCAGAGTCTTAAAAATAGCGGCGGTAGTCAGCTCGATGGTGGGCTGATTGTCTACCAGCTTGAGCTTGCCTCTGGACTTGTAGAAGTCCTTCAGCGGCTCGGTCTCCTGATGATACACCTTCAGGCGGTTTCTCACCGTCTCGGGCGTATCGTCCTTACGAATGACCAGCTCCGCGCCGCAGTTGTCGCAGATCCCTTCCGTCTTCGGAGGATTGGCCACGACATGGTACGTAGCTCCGCAGGACGTGCAGGTCCGGCGGCCGGTCATTCTCGCTTCGATCGTCTCATCGGAGATCTCAATGGAAAGGGCGACATCGATGATCACGTTGCCCGCTTCCAGGGCCTCCGCCTGCGCGATCGTCCTGGGCATGCCGTCCAGGATGTATCCGTTCGCGCAGTCGGGCTCGGCCAGGCGCTCCTGCATGATGCCGATGATGACCTCATCGGGCACGAGGGCGCCGGCCTCCATATAAGACTTTGCTTTCAGGCCAACCGGCGTGCCGTTTTTTACGGCGGCACGCAGGATGTTGCCTGTGGATATGGTCGGAATATTCAGCTTGGCGCTGAGAATATCTGCCTGGGTGCCTTTGCCGGCACCGGGAGCTCCCAGAAGGATCAGTCTCATAGCCGTTCTCCTTACTCAAGGAAGCCCTTGTAATGACGCATCATCAGCTGGGTCTCCAGCGCCTTCACGATCTCCAGCGCGACGCCGATGACGATGATCATGGACGTACCGCCCATGGACACACCGGACGCTTTTGCGGTGGGAGAGCAGAAGCCGACGATCAGAGGCACCAGAGCCACGATCGCCAGGAAGATCGCGCCGAAGAGGGTGATCTTGTTCAGGACCTTGCTGATGAATTCGCTGGTCGGACGTCCGGCGCGGAAGCCGGGAATGAATCCGCCGTTCTTCTTCAGGTTATTGGCCACCTCGATGGGGTTGAACTGGATGGTGGAGTAGAAATAGCTGAAGAAAATGATCAGCAGGAAGTAAAGCACCATGTAGGGAATGCCGTCGGTATCAAAGAACTTGATGAATGCTCCGTCCTTCCACTTGGGCACGAAAGCCGCGATGGTGGCGGGCAGCGAGGCGATGGTGCTGGCGAAGATGACGGGCAGGACGCCGGACATGTTCACCTTGATGGGCAGATGCGTGGACTGACCGCCGTACATTTTTCTGCCCACGACCCTCTTGGAATACTGTACGGGGATCCTCCGCTCGGCATTGGTGACGATCACGATCAGGATGATCATGGCCACGATGCCCAGAAGCATCAGCACGTAGATCCACCAGCTGGAGGGGTTGGAGGAGATGCTGCTGATAACGGTGGCGACACGGTTGGGGAACCGGGACACGATGCTGATGAACAGAATGACGGAGATACCGTTTCCGATACCGAACTCGGTGATCTGTTCACCCATCCACATCAGCAGGGACGAGCCGGCCACGAAGGAGAGAACGATGACCAGAGCGGCCCAGAAGCCGGCTCCCGATTCCAGAAGGGCGCCGTTCTGCTTGATCAGCACATAGTAGCCGAAGCCCTGGATCAGGGCGATGCCCACCGTGGAGTAACGGGTGATGTTCTGGATCTTCTCCTTGCCTTCCTCGCCGCCTTCCTTGCTCAGCCTCTCCAGAGCCGGGATCGCGATGCACAGCAGCTGAATGATGATGCTGGCGTTGATATACGGCTGGATGGACAGAGCGAAGATGGTGGCCATGGAGAACGCGCTGCCGGACATGACGTTGTACAGTCCGAGTACCGTGTTCTGCATGCTGTTGAAGTAGGCCGCCAGCAGGCTGGTGTTGACGAAGGGGACGGTGATCGCGTTTCCTATACGGTAAATGAGGATAATAAAGAGGGTGAAGAGCATTTTTCTTCGGATGTCCTCTACCTTCCACGCATTGCGTATAGTTTGAAACACCTTACACCACCTCTGCCTTTCCGCCTGCCGCTTCGATCTTTTCTTTGGCAGACCCGGAGAAGGCAGCAGCCTTGACGGTCAGTTTCTTTGTGATCTCCCCGTTGCCGAGGATTTTCACGCCGTATTTGCAGCTGGAAAGAACGCCGGCCTTCAGGAGCTCCTCCACGCCGACCTCGGCGCCGTCCTCGAATCTGTCATTCAGAACGGACACGTTCACCGCGTCCAGAGGACGGGCGAAAATGTTGTGGAAGCCTCTCTTGGGGATACGGCGGGCCAGAGGCATCTGGCCGCCTTCAAAGCCGACCCTGACGCCGCCGCCGGATCTGGCCTTCTGGCCCTTGTGCCCGCGGCCGGCCGTCTTGCCGTTGCCGGTGCCGTGACCGCGGCCCTTGCGCTTGGCAACGTGAGTGGAGCCTTCAGCGGGAGTCAGTTCATGAATATACATTTCCCTTCCTCCTTACTCTTCTGTTACGGAGACCAGATACGCGATCTTCGCGATCTTGCCTCTCGTCTGGGGGTTGTCAGGCTGCACGGTCTCCGCGCCGATCTTGTTCAGGCCGAGGCTCTTGGCCGTGGCGATATGCTTGTCCAGTCTGCCGTTCAGGCTCTTGACGAGCTTGATCCTTAAATTAGCCATTCGTCAGACCTCCCATCAAACGATCTCGCCGGCGCTCTTGCCGCGGACCTTCGCGACCGCCTCGGCGTTGCGGAGGGTCAGCAGACCCTGCATCGTGGCGGCGACCACGTTCTGAGGATTGTTGCTGCGCAGGCACTTCGTCCTGATGTCAGCGATGCCGGCCGCTTCCATGACGGCACGGACAGCGCCGCCGGCGATAACGCCGGTACCGGCGGGGGCGGGCTTCAGCAGAACTCTGCCGGCGCCGAATTCCCCGATCACCTCGTGCGGGATCGTGGTGCCCTCGAGCGTGACGTTAACGATGTTCTTCTTGGCGTCCTCCAGCCCCTTGCGGATAGCCTCGGAAACCTCGCCGGCCTTGCCCAGGCCGTAGCCGACTCTGCCCTTGCCGTCACCGACGACGCACAGAGCGGAAAACTTCATGACACGGCCGCCCTTAACGGTTTTGGAAACACGGTTCAGATGAACGACTTTCTCGATAAACTCGGGAGCGGCTTCTTCCTGCTGCCTTCTGTTATCTCTTCTGTTGTCTCTTCTGTCATTATTGTAAGCCATTTCTGTTTCCTCCTTCCGTTAAAAGTCCAGGCCGCCTTCGCGGGCGCCTTCTGCCAGTTCCTGCACACGGCCGTGGTACACGTAACCGCCGCGGTCGAAAACGACCGTCTCGATTCCCTTGGCCTTGGCGCGCTCGGCAATGGTCTGGCCGACCTTGCGGGCCGCCTCCTTGTTGCCGCCGTTGCCTTCGAAGCCTTTTTCCACGGAGCCGGCAGCAGCCAGCGTAACGCCGTTCACATCGTCGATGATCTGGGCGTAGATGTGATTCTCACTGCGGAATACGCAAAGTCTGGGACGCTCGGGCGTGCCGGAGACCTTGCTCCTTACTCTCTTGTGGCGCTTTGCGCGCTGAGCTTTCGTATCAGGTCTTTTGATCATTTAGGCACACCTCCCTTTACTTACCAGTCTTGCCTTCTTTACGGCGGATCACTTCGTCGGCATACTTGATGCCCTTGCCCTTGTAAGGCTCGGGCGGTCTCTTGCCGCGGACCTCAGCCGCAAACTGGCCGACCTTCTGCTTGTCCGTACCGCTGATCACGACAGTGTTGGGGTTCGGCACGTCGATGGTGATGCCCTCGATCTCGGGGACGAACACCTGATGCGAGAAGCCCAGGTTCATGACGAGCTTGTTGCCCTCTTTCGCGGCTCTGTAACCAACGCCGTTGACCTCCAGCGTCTTGGAGAAGCCCTCGGTCACGCCGTGGACCATGTTGGCCACCAGCGTACGGTTCAGGCCGTGGATGCTGCGGGTGTACTTTTCGTCGTTGGGACGGCTGATGGTGATCGTGCCGTTCTCGACGGCGACCGTCAGCTCGGGGTTGACGGTGCGGGTCGCGGTGCCCTTGGGGCCCTTGACCGTGATGGTGTTCCCGTCCAGAGTAACGTCGACTCCCGCGGGAATGGTAATGGGTGCTCTGCCGATTCTAGACATTTCCGTTCCCCCTTACCATACGAACGCAAGGACTTCGCCGCCGACATGAGCCTCTCTGGCTTTCTTGTCGGTCATGACGCCCTTGGAAGTGGAGATGATGGCGATGCCAAGGCCGCGCAGCACGCGGGGCAGCTCATCGGCGCCGGCGTAGACCCGCAGACCGGGCTTGGACACGCGGCGCAGGCCGGCGATGGCCTTCTCCGTTCCGTTGTACTTCAGCGTGATGCGGATGACGCCCTGCTGATTGTCGCTGATGATCTGGAAGTTCTTGATGTAGCCTTCCTCCAGAAGGATCTCGGCAATAGCCTTCTTCATCTTGGAAGCGGGGACGTCGACGGTGGCATGCTTTGCGATACCGGCGTTGCGGATACGGGTCAGCATGTCTGCAATGGGATCAGTGATTTGCATGTTGGATTATCCTCCTTATTAGAGTTACAGGCGCGCGGCCTGTTTTCGTGGCGAGGTATCGGGACCAATAAGCCTGCGGCCGATTGGAGCTGACCTTTCGCCATCCTTTCAGGTCCGGACCGGGGCGCCTCGCACGGCACCCCCGTTCCTTACCAGGAAGCCTTCTTTACGCCGGGGATCTCGCCCTTGTAGGCCAGTTCCCGGAAGCAGATACGGCAGATGCCGTAGTTGCGCAGATAAGCATGAGGTCTGCCGCAGATCTTGCAGCGGTTGTAACGCCGGCTGGAGAATTTGGGCTCTCTCTGCTGCTTGAGGATCATAGATTTCTTGGCCATTTTACGTCCTCCTTATGCCTGAACGAAGGGAGCGCCCAGGAGCTTGAGCAGCTCTCTGGCCTCTTCGTCGGTCTTCGCGGTGGTGCAGACCACGATGTCCATACCGCGGATCTTCTCAATCTTGTCGTAATCGATCTCCGGGAAGATCAGCTGTTCCTTTACGCCGAGGGCATAATTGCCGCGTCCGTCGAAGGAGTTGGCGCTGATGCCGCGGAAGTCGCGGACACGGGGCAGAGCCACGTTGAACAGCCTGTCCAGGAACTCCCACATCTTGTCCTGACGCAGGGTCACCTTCACGCCGACGGCCATGCCTTCACGAAGCTTGAAGTTCGCAACGGACTTTCTGGCTTTGGTGATCACGGCCTTCTGGCCGGTGATGGCGGTGATATCCCGAACGACGGCGTCGATGGCTTTGGCGTTGTCCTTGCAGTCGCCGCAGCCCACGTTCACAACGATCTTCTCCAGGCGGGGGATCTGCATCACGCTCTTGTAACCGAACTTGTTCATCAGAGCGGGAGCGATCTCCTCCTGATACCGGGTTTTCAGTCTGGGCATATTGTCTTACCTCCCTCTTACAGCTCGGCGCCGCACTTCTTGCAGATGCGGGCCTTCTTGCCGTCAGCGATCTTATGGCCGACCCGGGTGGGCTTGCCGCACTTGGGGCACACGACCATGACCTTGCAGGCATAGATGGGAGTTTCCTTCTTGATGATGGCGCTCTGCTCTTCCTGACGGCGGGCCTTCTGGTGCACGCTGGCAACGCTCACGCCTTCCACGATCAGTTTCCCGTTGGAGGGGTCGGCGGAAAGGACCTTGCCCTTGGTGCCCTTGTCACGGCCGGACAGGACGATGACGGTGTCATTCTTGATAATGTTCATTGTTGTAGCCCCCCTCTTAAATTACTTCGGGAGCCAAAGACAGGATCTTCATGAAATCCTTGTCACGCAGCTCACGGGCGACAGGCCCGAAGATACGGGTCCCTCTGGGGTTTTTGTCCTCACGGATGAGGACGGCCGCATTCTCATCAAAGCGGACGTAGGTTCCGTCGGCGCGGCGGACGCCCTTCACCGTACGCACGATGACTGCACGGACGACTTCACCCTTTTTCACGGTGCCGCCGGGAGCAGCCTTGCGGACGGAGGCGACGATCACGTCACCGATATTGCCGTACTTTCTCTTAGAGCCGCCCAGAACGCGGATGCACTTGATTTCCTTAGCGCCGGTATTGTCGGCAACCTTCAGAAAAGTTTCCTGCTGAATCATCTTGGCGCCTCCTTACTTTGCTTTCTCAACGATTTCAACGAGTCTCCATCTCTTGTCCTTGGAAAGAGGTCTGGTCTCCATCACTCTTACGCGGTCACCTACGCCGCACTCGTTGTTCTCATCATGTGCCTTGAGCTTATAGGTCCTCTTGACGATCTTTTTGTAAAGAGGATGGGCTACGCGGTCCTCAACGGCGACGACGATGGTCTTGTCCATCTTGTCGGAGACCACTTTGCCAACTCTCGTCTTTCTGGAAGCCGTTCTGTTTTCACTCATCTCAACTTACCTCCTACCTGCTTCGAGCTGCTTCTCGCGGATAATGGTCTCGACTCGGGCGATATCCTTTTTGACCAGGGATATTTGAACAGGGTTATCCAGCTGATTGGTGGCGTGCTGCATTCTCAGAAAGAACAGATCCTTTTTCAGTTCGACGAGCTTGGCCTCCAGTTCGGAGGAGCTCAGCTTTCTTACCTCGCTTGCCTTCATCTTATTCACCACCTGTCTCGGACTCGCGCTTCACGATCTTGGTCTTGCAGGGCAGCTTGTGGCTGGCAAGACGCAGGGCTTCACGCGCTACGGCTTCGGAAACGCCGGCGATCTCAAACATCACACGGCCGGGCTTCACGACGGCAACCCAGTACTCCGGGGAACCTTTACCGGAACCCATACGGGTCTCAGCGGGCTTCTGAGTCACGGGCTTGTCGGGGAAGATCTTGATCCAGACCTTGCCGCCGCGCTTCGTATAACGCGTCATGGCCACACGGGCGGCCTCGATCTGGTTGGAGGTGATCCAGCTGGGCTCGGTAGCTGCCAGGCCCCAATCACCATAGGTAACGGTATTGCCGCGGGTGGCTTCGCCGGTCATACGGCCGCGCTGCACTCTGCGGTATTTCACTCTTTTAGGTAAAAGCATCAGCGATTGCCTCCTTCTCTGGGAGTCTGGCCGCCGCGATAGCCGCCTTCGGGACGGCTGCCGCCGGCGCGGTCGCCGCGATAGCCGCCGCGGTCACCGCCGCGGTCGCCGCGGTTAAAACCACCGCGGTTGTCTCTGCCGCCGCGGTTGTCCCTGCCCCTGCGGTCGCCCTGCCGTCTCTCTCTGGGAGGACGGTTCAGGTCCATCGTGCGGGGAGTGGTGCGCAGCGTCTGGCTGAGGATCTCGCCTTTGTAGATCCACACCTTGATGCCGATGCGGCCGTAGGTCGTGGCAGCCTCGGCAAAGCCGTACTCAATGTCAGCGCGCAGAGTCTGCAGGGGGATGGTTCCCTCGTGATAGGACTCGCTGCGGGCGATCTCGGCGCCGCCCAGACGGCCGGACACCGTGACCTTGACGCCGCGTACGCCCAGGCGCATGGCGCGGCCGATGGCGTTCTTCATGGCCCGGCGGAAACCGATGCGCTTCTCCAGCTGCTGGGCGATGTTCTCAGC
>JAEEGL012644573.1_pt1 | contig 10377 bp, 9 predicted proteins | sample 9134231 | NCBI WGS metagenome assembly JAEEGL01 (sample SAMN16246548, study PRJNA631951) | gut metagenome | biome: gut microbiome; feature: rumen; material: fiber-attached | host: Bos | place: Iran: Karaj | collected 2018-10
CATAGGAAAAGGTAAGCTGACAATAACAAGCCAGGGATACACTGGCCAGGATGTCATTGGAGCTTCAAGAAGCATGTATACTGGGACGCAGAGCGGATACCGCGGCGGTGAGGGCGGAGAGCTTCACCTGCTTGGACTTTTCCAGCATGGCGGCCACCACCGTACGCTGCCGCTCGGCCCGTTTGAAATCATAACCGGAAGTGGCCCGGATCCTGCAGTAGGCTGTGGCCTGAAGACCGTTTAAGGACTGATAGCCGGGATAGACCACCGGGGTATATTCTCCTACCCCCAGTTCCTCGGCCATACTCTTCTGATAATTGTTCAGATGGAAGATCTCCTCTTCCTCCACATTGACGGTAACTCCCTCCAGGGCATCGATGACACCGATGAGGCCCTCGAAACCCACGGTGATATAGTCCGTAAGATACAGGTCCGTATTCAGGTTCAACATGGAAAGGGCCCGTTCCGGACCGCCCTTGGCATAGGCGGAATTGCATTTATTGTAGGTATCGTTCCCGATGTTCAGGTAGGTATCCCGGTAAACGGAGATCAGCTTCACTTCATGGGTCTCCATGTCGATGCTGCAGATCATGATGGAATCCGACCGGGTGCCGGCTCCCAGTTCCCCTTCCCGGGAATCCACCCCGAAAAAGGCGATATTGAAGGTACCGTCGTATTTCTCGTAAAGTTCTTTGTAGGCTGCCTCCTTGTCCACAAGGAGCTGCTCTTCCTCCGCGGAAAGAGCCTGTTTGTCGGATGCGGAATAAACCTTTCCGTTGCTTTCCGAAGTGTCCGTTTCTCCGGCATTGGCTTCGATCAGGTCCTTATCCAGGTTCACCTTTCTGACGCCGGTAGCCTTCACCACCACCGCAAGGACCGCGATGGCCGCCAGAAGCAGCAGGGCTTCCAACACATAAAAGGGAATATGCTTTTTCCAGTTGATCTGATTTCCCGGATCTTCCATATCCTATATCCACAGATCCAGGCCGGAAAGTTCGGAAACGTTTCCGATCTTCATAAGCCGGATCCCTTCGATCCTGTCTGCATCATCCGTCATGGTCTTCGGCAGGAGTACGGTGTCGAATCCCAGTTTCTTTGCTTCCTGCACCCGGAGCCTTGTATTGCTCACTGCCCGCAGTTCCCCGCTCAGGCCGATCTCTCCCACAGCCACCAGTTTGTCGCTGACGGCTTTGTTCTTAAAGCTGGACATGATGGCCAGGGCGATCCCCAGATCGATGGCGGGTTCCGTGATCTTGATGCCTCCTGCCAGGTTCACATAGGCATCCATCTGGTTCATCTGCATTCCCAGGCGTTTCTCCAATACCGCCATCAGCAGGTTCACCCGGTTAAAATCGGTACCGATGGTCTGGCGCCGGGGGATCCCGAAACTGCTGTGACACACCAGGGCCTGTACTTCCGAGAGCATGGGCCTGCTGCCCTCCAGGGAACATACCACCACGGAGCCCGGAGCCCCCTTCACCTTGCCGCTCAGCATGTATTCGGAAGGATTGGGCACCTCCATCAGGCCTTCGCTCTCCATGCGGAACACGCCGATCTCGTTGGTGGAACCGAAACGGTTCTTCACCCCCCGGAGGATCCGGTAGGAGGCGTGATCGTCTCCCTCAAAATAAAAGACGGTATCCACCATGTGCTCCAGCACTCTGGGGCCTGCCACGGTGCCTTCCTTGGTCACGTGTCCCACAATGAAGATGGTAACCCCAAGGCCTTTTGCCAGCCTGAGGAGCACCGCCGTAGCTTCCCGGACCTGGGAAACGGAGCCGGGAGCCGAAGAAATGTCGTCATGATATACCGTCTGGATGGAATCGATCACCACCGCTTCCGGTTTCTGACGACGGATCTCCTCTTCGATGGCCTCCAGAGAGGTCTCGCAGAAAAGGAGCATGTTGTCGTTAAAGGTACCGATCCGCTCCGCCCGGAGCCGGATCTGCTTCAGAGATTCCTCACCGGACACATAAAGAACCTTCCGCCCGTCCGCGGAGAGATTCCGCATGACCTGCAAAAGCAGGGTGGACTTCCCGATACCGGGATCTCCGCCGACCAAAGTTAAGGAGCCGGCTACCAGACCGCCTCCCAGGACTCTGTCAAGTTCTCCTATATGCGTAGTGATACGGTCTTCCGGTTCCAGGGAGACCTCGGAGAGTTTTCGTACTTTGTTCTCCCCTTCGGGACGGGATGTCCTTCCCTTACCGGAAGAGGCGGAGGATACCTTCTCCTCCACAAAAGTATTCCACTCCCGGCAGCCGGGACACTGACCCATCCATTTGGAGGATTCGTAGCCGCAGTTGCCGCAGTAGAATACCGTCTGAATCTTTTTTGCCATGCTTATTTCTTGGAAATGCTCACGGGAACAGCGTCCATGCCCGAAAGTTCAACGGACAGACTCAGCTTCCCGGAAAGGTTCGTCTTCATGGTGCCCACGGAAGTGTTGTTCACGGACACTTCATACTCCGTGTCTTCCTTTAATCCGATGGTGATCTGGGCGTCCTCGTCCCCGCAGACCTCAAAAGTGACACCGTTGTCATTTTCCGCAAAATGAAAGACGCTGGTACCGGGAACGGATTCATAAACGAACAGGTCGTTCTTTTCCAGCTTGGTGATCTCCTTAAAGGTTTTTACCTTCAGGATGTCGTTGCCGGCCTTGAAATCTTCCACCTTCTTCTTTTCCGCAAGAGAATGATTTCCGAAGCTGCAGCTCCCGTCTTCTTCGGTTCTTAATACTTCTTCCACATAAGACATAGATCTACCCCTCCTTCAGGGTTTCAAAAGTAACCTGATCCTTTTTGAAGGAAACCGTCACGGTGTCTCCCGCTTTCACTTTTCCTGCAAGGATCTCCTCCGAAAGCGCATCTTCCACCACACTCTGGATGGCCCGTTTCAGGGGACGCGCTCCCATTTTGTAATCCGCATATTTATCCACCAGATGGTTCTTCAGCGTTGCAGTGAACTTCAGCTTCAGATCCATCTGTTTCTTGCATCGTTTGTTCAGGTTCGCGCACAGGAGGGTGGTGATCTTCATCATCTCCGGCTTATCCAGAGGCTTAAAGACGATCATGTCGTCGATCCTGTTGATGAACTCCGGCTTGAAGATCCGTTTGACTTCCTCCATGACGCCGGATTTCATCTTTTCATAATTCGTTTCCCTGGAATTATCCTGTACAAACCCCAGGTTCTTGGGAGATACGATCCGCTCCGCCCCGGCATTGGAGGTCATGATGAGGATGGTATTCTTAAAGGACACCTTCCTTCCCTTGGAATCCGTGATATGACCGTCATCCAGCACCTGCAGCAGCACGTTGAAAACATCGTGATGGGCCTTTTCGATCTCATCGAAAAGAACCACGGAATAAGGATTCTTCCGGATCCGTTCGGAGAGCTGTCCTCCTTCTTCGAATCCCACATATCCCGGAGGGGCTCCGATCATCTTGGATACGGAATGGCCTTCCATGTATTCCGACATATCCACCCGGATGAGAGCCTGTTCCGAGCCGAACACCGCTTCCGCAAGGGCTTTGGAAAGTTCCGTTTTCCCCACACCCGTAGGTCCCAGGAAGAGGAAGGAACCGATGGGACGGTTGGGATCCTGAAGTCCCACTCTGCCCCGGCGGATGGCTCTTGACACCGCCCGTACCGCTTCGTCCTGTCCGATCACCCGCTTATGCAGCACGCTCTCCAGTTTCAAAAGACGGTCCGATTCTTTTTCCGTAAGCTTCTTTACGGGCACCTTGGTCCATACGGAGACCACGTTGGCGATATCGTTCTCCGTCACGGTCACCGTATCGGAGGAAAGGATCTCCTTTTCCTTATCCACCAGCTTCGACAGCTTTTTCAGCATCTTCTCCTGCAGGAGCTTCAGCTTTTTGGCTTCTTCGATGTCGCCCTTCTTTAAGGCATCCTCCAGCTGTCCCTCGATCTTATGATACTCCGTCTCGCATTCCACCTGCTTTTTGGAGTTCATGGGAACCCGGAGGCGTACCGCGGCGGAAGCCTCATCCATGAGATCGATGGCTTTATCCGGCAGATTCCGGTCGTTGATATACCGCTCCGACAGATCCACACAGGCATGCAGCGCCTCATCCGTGATCCGTACCCGGTGGTGTTCTTCGTATTTATGGGCGATCCCCTTAAGGATCTCGTAACTCTGTTCCCTGGTGGGCTCTTCCACGTGCACCGCCTGGAACCGGCGTTCCAGAGCCGCATCCTTTTCCACGTACTTGTGGTACTCGTTGATGGTGGTGGCACCGATGAGCTGCAGTTCTCCCCTTGCAAGGGAGGGTTTCAGGATATTGGAAGCATCAATGGCGCCTTCCGCGCCTCCCGCTCCGATGATGGTATGCATCTCATCCAGGAACAGGATGATGTTCCCGGCATTGGTCACTTCTCTGATGACCTTCTTGATCCGCTCCTCGAATTCTCCCCGGTACTTGGATCCGGCCACCATGCCGCTTAAGTCCAGGGTAAGGACCCGTTTGCCCAGCACCGTGTAGGGTACGTCCCCCGCAGCGATGCGGTTGGCCAGTCCTTCCACCACGGCGGTCTTGCCCACCCCCGGTTCTCCGATGAGACAGGGATTGTTCTTGGTCCTGCGGGAAAGGATCTCGATGACGCGACGGATCTCTTCCTCCCGGCCGATGACGGGATCCAGCATCCCGTCCCGTGCAAGCTGGGTCAGATCCCTGCTGTACTGTTCCACGGTTGCGGTCCTGGCTTCTCCCGTGTTGTTCCGTCTGGCAGCCAGTTCCTGCTTTAACAGGGAAGGATCCTCCCCCATGGCCACCAGCACATCCAGATATACCTTGTGGATGGAAACCCCGAGGGTATTCAGGAGTCTGACTGCCACATTGTCGCCGATGAGGATCATGGCAAGCAGCAGATGCTCCGTTCCGATGGCATCCGAATGGAACTTCAGGGCCTGCTCGTAGGCTTCCTCCAAAAGTTCCTGGGCTTTGGGAGAATATCCCCCTTTATCCAGGACAGCTACATTCTTTTCCGGTGTGATCAGTTCCTGGATCATATCCAGGATCCGGTCCGCCGTCACATCGTTATCCGCCAGGACCCTGCCTGCGACTCCCGTCTTTTCCGTAAGGAGTCCCACCAGCAGATGTTCCGTCCCCACATAGCCCGCATGGAGTTTTGCTGCGGTCTTTGCGGCAACGGAGAGTACCTCCCGGGCGCTCTTCGTATAATTATCCATATGCATCAGTCATCCATGTTCAGGAATTCAAATTCGAATTCATCATCGTCCGCCAGGAAATTCTGGGGGCGTTTTGCTCTTCTTGGCTGAGCGGGGCGCTCTTCTCCCCGGTCATCCCTTACCGCACGACGCTCCGGCGCGCGCTGAGGTTCCCGCTGAGGCTCCCGTTCCCTTACGGGTCTCTCGCCCCGTTCCGTTCTGACGGGACGGTCTCCGGTCTCCCGGGGACGTCTTGCTTCCCTTACATCTCCCATATTGTCCTCTGCGGGACGTTTCCTCACCGCAGGGGTCTTTTCTTCCTCTTCAAAATCGTCCTCGTAATATTCCTCTTCATAGCCGTTGCGCAGGCGGATGAACAGGAACACGGAAAGTCCGATGGCAAGCAGGGCCAGAGCACCGAATACGATGGTCATGATCTTGAAGGTGGTGAGCTGGCTCTTGGCGCTTAAGTAATTGCTGTTGAGCACTTCCACCGCGGATAAGAGCTCCGGTACCTTCTGCTTGGTGTTGTTGATATGATCATAGAGATAATACTGATAGACTCCGTCCGCATCGGTGGTGTAGACCACTTCGTAATCGTTGTTCACCACGGGTTCCGGCTCCACATAGGTCTCTTCCGGCGCTTCTTCCGTCTCCGTATTCTCCTCGGTATTCTCGGTATCTCCGGGATAGGTGATCTCCTGTCCCTCATCCAGGGCGATAAAGTCGCTGCGGATATAACCGTCCAGGCCGCCGCCGCTCATCTGGTACCAGGTGGCACCGTTGGCATCCTTGGCTTCCGCGCTCAGGGTGATGGCTGTTCCGCTGGTGAGGGCTCCCACCTTGGAATAATCCGTACCTGCTCCGGATCTGATGTTTACAGAAGGCTCTTTCACCGTAGCCGTAGCGGGATTGATGGGGGTTCCCGGTGCGGAGCTGGTCACTTCCGAAGCTTCTCCTTCCGCCGCAGGGGCTGCTGCGGTATCCCCGGACACATCCACCAGATCTCCTCTGACGTAACCGATGGTGGAATCGTTCACCTGGATCTTGTACCAGGTATTGCCGTCTTCTCCCGTTACCGTATCCAGTACGGAATAGGAACTTCCCTTGGAAGCGGTGGTCACCACATTGCTGCCGGTGGAGGAATCCGAACGGATCCTGGTCCCGTCATCCTTGATGGTGGCGTCCGACGCAAAGGCACACAAAGCCGTTCCGAAGAGCAACGATACGCTCAAGATCACTGCACCCAAAGTTTTTCCGATAAAATTTTTCATTTTCAATCCAGCCTTTCCCTCATTCTCTTTCCTATGCTTCATCGATCGCTTTACCGATATCGTGTCTCATATATTTGTTGGCGAAGGTGACCCATTCCGTAGCCCGATAGGCATTGGCCCGGGCTTCCTTCAGGGTGTTTCCCTTGGCGGTGACTCCCAGCACCCGGCCTCCGTTGGTGACGATGTGGTCCCCTTCTTTTTTCGTTCCCGCGTGGAAGCAGTAATAACCTTCTTCCCGGTCAAACCTTTCCAGGCCTTCGATGGGGAATCCCTTTTCGTACTTCACCGGATATCCGTCGGATGCAAGTACCACGCAGACCGCTGCATTGTCTTCGAATTCCAGTTCCAGAGCATCCAGGGTACCGTCGATGCAGGCTTCCATCACGTCGATCATATCCGTCTTCATCCGGGGAAGCACCACCTGGGCCTCCGGATCCCCGAACCGGGCATTGTACTCCAGCACCTTGGGACCCCCGGGGGTGAGCATGAGTCCGAAGAAGATCACGCCCTTGAACTCCCTGCCTTCCTTTGCCATGGCATCCACCGTGGGCTGGAAGATCTTTTCCATGCAGAATTCGTCGATCTCTTTCGTGTAGAAGGGGCTGGGAGAAAAGGTTCCCATACCGCCCGTGTTAAGCCCCGTATCCCCGTCTCCGGCACGCTTGTGATCCTGGGCCGAAGTCATGGGACGGATGGTCTTTCCGTCGGTAAAAGTCAGAACGGAGACCTCCCGGCCCGTCATGAACTCCTCGATGACCAGCCTGTTTCCCGCATCTCCGAATTTGCGGTCCAGCATGATGGTCCGTACCCCATCCTTTGCTTCTTCCAAAGTATTGCAGATCAGGACTCCCTTGCCCAGGGCAAGTCCGTCCGCCTTTAAAACGATGGGGAAAGAAGCCTTTTCAAGATAGGCAAGGGCATCCTCCGCATTGTCGAAATTCTCGTATGCCGCCGTGGGGATCCCGTATTTTTTCATCAGGTCTTTGGAAAAAGCCTTGGATCCTTCCAGGATAGCCGCGTTCTTCCGTGGTCCGAAAGTGCGGATCCCCGCCTTTTCCATTTCATCCACAAGACCTCCCACCAGAGGATCGTCCATCCCCACGATGCAAAGGTCGATCTTTTGCTCTTTGGCAAAAGCCACCAGTTTGTCAAACTCCATGGCCCCGATGGAGACGCACTCGGCGATCAGGCCGATGCCCGCATTCCCGGGGGCGCAATAGATCTTTTCCACGCCGGGGTGTTTCCGGGCACATTCCGCGATGGCATGTTCCCTTCCCCCGGATCCTACGATCAGAATCTTCATAATCTCTTCCTTTTACTCGGGGCTTTGGATCCGTCCGTTGGCGATATCGTCTATCGCCTTGGGAAGCAGGATCCATTCCGCCTGTTCCATGACTCTCTTCTGTAATACTTCCGGTGTGTCTCCGGGAAGCACCTCCACCGCCTTCTGGGCGATGATCCTGCCGGTGTCCGTCCCTTCGTCCACAAAATGCACGGTGGCTCCCGTGACTTTTACCCCCCGCTTCAATGCCTCTTCATGAACCTTCAGCCCGTAAAAACCGGTACCGCAGAAAGAAGGGATCAAAGAGGGGTGGATATTGATGATCCTTCCCCGGTAGATCCTGATCATCTCTTCCGGGATGATCACCAGGAACCCTGCAAGCACGATCAGGTCCGGATCCCATTCCCGGATGGTGGCAAGAAAGGCATCCTCGAATTCCTTCCTCTGGGGGAAGTCACGGGGACTTAAGGCCTTACAGGGGATCCCCCCGTTTTGGGCTCTCGTCAGGGCATAGGCATTGGGATTATTGCTGAACACCCCCACCAGCTCTGTATTGGTGATCCTTCCGTCCTTCAGGGCATCCATGATGGCCTGGAGATTGGTGCCGCCTCCGGAGACGCATACCGCCGCCTTCAGCATAAGGTCACTCCCTTTTCGCCCTTTATGATCTCACCGATCCGGTAGGGCTTTTCTCCGGCACTTTCCACCGCCTTCATCACGCCCTCCGCATCTTCCGGAGCGCAGGCGATCACCATGCCCAATCCCATATTGAAGGTATTGTACATCATCCGGTCCTCGATCTTCCCTTTCTTCCGGATCAGGGAAAAGATGGGAGGAACTTCGAAAGAGGAAAGCCTGATCCTGGCATGGGCGTTCTCCGGCAGCATCCGGGGTACGTTCTCGTAGAAGCCGCCTCCCGTGATATGGCTGCAGCCCTTGATCCTGATCCCCGCATCCTTCACGGCCTTTAAGGCCTTCACATAGATCACGGTGGGGGTAAGCAGGGTCTCTCCCAGTTTGGCTCCCAGCTCCTCATAATAGGTATCCAGGCTCTCCGCCGTCATCTCAAAGACGGAACGCACCAGGGAAAATCCGTTACTGTGCACTCCCGAGGAGGCGATTCCGATGAGGGCATCTCCCTCCCGGATGGTCTCTCCGGTGATCAGGTCCTTCCTGTCCGCCACTCCCACGGCAAAGCCCGCAAGGTCATATTCATCCTCTTCCATCAGACCCGGATGTTCCGCCGTCTCTCCGCCGATGAGGGCGCATCCGGACTGTTTACAGCCCTCCGCCACACCTTTGACGATGGAAGCGATCTTTTCCGGATAGTTCTTGCCGCAGGCGATGTAATCCAGAAAGAACAGGGGCTCGCCTCCGGCGCAGGCCACATCGTTCACACACATGGCCACGGCATCGATACCGATGGTGTCATGTTTGTCCATGAGGAAAGCAAGCTTCACCTTGGTACCGCATCCGTCGGTACCCGAAAGCAGTACGGGATCTTCCATGTTCCTGATCCCGGACAGCGAAAAGGCACCCGAAAATCCTCCGAGTGCTCCCAGGACCTCCGGCCGGTTCGTTTCCGCCACATACTGTTTCATCAGTTCCACGGAACGATAACCTGCTTCGATGTCCACTCCGGCTTTTTTATAATCCATTTTGGTCTCCTTATTTCTCGTAATCCCGGTATCCGGTCTCCTGAAGGCGGGCGTCTTTCTTTTCCACCTGCATCTTCAGATCCTCCGCGTAATCCTTCAGTTTCCCAAGAAGGGTCTCATCGGAGGTAGCAAGGATCTTCGCTGCCAGCAGGCCGGCGTTGGCGCCGCCGTTGATGGCCACCGTGGCCACGGGGATCCCCGAAGGCATCTGTACGATGGAATACAGGGAATCACGGCCTCCCAGAGAAGTGGTATGCATGGGGATACCGATCACCGGCATGGGAAAGATGGCCGCGCACATGCCCGGCAGATGGGCCGCCATGCCCGCTCCCGCAATGATCACCTTATAGCCGCGATCCTCCGCGGTCTTTGCATATTCAAAGAAAACATCCGGCTCACGGTGTGCCGAGATGATCCGCATTTCATAGGAAATTCCGAAGCGGTCAAGGATCTCTGCCGCTTTTGCCATCACGGGCATATCCGAATCGGAGCCCATGACGATGCCTACCTGTGCCATAATGACCTCCCAAGCGATGGTTACAATTACACAAAAGGCAAGATCATTTCCTCACGGGATGTCGGATCTGCCGTGGGCAAATGACCTTTGCTCCTGTTAAAGCATACCATAGATAGTGTTCATAGTAAATCAATAACACAAGATATATTATTAACTTTTTATTAAGGGCCCGTTCAGTTCCTCTGTCCCCGGCAGCACGAAAAGCCCGTCACTTATGATGGGGATCTCCTCCCCCTCTTTGGTGACGGCGGTGATGCTCCCCAGTTCCTCATAGGGGATGGTCACGTCCGTATGGCAGTTGAAATAGGCCGATGCCGGGTCTTCCCTTCTGCGGGAAGAGCACTCGTTTTCCTTGGCGATGATCTTTTTCCCGTCGGGATTATAGGTCAATGCGTCTTCCTCATGGGAATAGCAGGTATCTCCGAAAGCAAAATGGGGTCCCGTCTTTTCCGCGA
>JAEEGL012921827.1_pt1 | contig 10377 bp, 6 predicted proteins | sample 9134231 | NCBI WGS metagenome assembly JAEEGL01 (sample SAMN16246548, study PRJNA631951) | gut metagenome | biome: gut microbiome; feature: rumen; material: fiber-attached | host: Bos | place: Iran: Karaj | collected 2018-10
TGAGCGTGTCGTTGTCCCCCTCATACTTGATGATGCTGGCGAGCCCGTCCTTCTTGATCTTTTCGCTCATCAGGCGCTCGGGGATGAAGTTCTCAAAATCGCAGACCGGGCAGACATACTTCTCTGCGCTCTTCGAGGTGCGCAGGCGCACGCCGCACTGGGCGCAGGAGAACTCAAGCGACTTGTCCTGCTCGGCCATGGTGTTGACCGGCTCGCCGCAGACGGGGCACTTCGCCTTCTCTCCCTTGGTCTGGTCGAATACCACCATGTTGCCGCAGTGGGGGCACTCCCGCCCCATGAGTTTGTCCGTGCGGACATCGATGGTGTATCCGCAGGCACAGTCGATCTTCTTGCGCGCGAAAAATCCCGTACGCCCCTCGGCATACTTCCCGCAATGCGGGCATTCGATTACAAATTTAGACATGTCAGGCCTCCTTGTTCTTCACTTCTGAGTACTAATTAATCACATCGGTAATTACAGCAATTGACTTTTATCTTTTTCAAGCAGTTTAATAATTCATGCGCCTTATCACAACCTCCGCATTTTTCCGCTTCACTTATAGTATAGTTCCAGATAGTTTGCTTGTTACGCTCTAAAAGATTCATATTGATAGAAAGATTACTTTTTTCTATATTTCGGTATAGATGATCATGTATTTTAGGGTATTTCGCAATTGTTTCCTCAACTGTTTTTCGATTAATCTCAGGTGCTAACAAAAGCCTAAAAGCTGATAGAGTTTTAGCTGAAATAGGAACTGCAAGTCTTTGAAAAGTTTCTTTTCTCTTGTTTATGAAAACTATCCGAAATTCCCTCTCATATTCCCAAGAATAACGTTTTAGAAAATAATTATTCTCTACAAATGATGAAGGTTTAATCACTCTATACCATTTATTTCTATATAAAAATCTATCCGGTTCGTTATTTGGATTATAATAAACCCACCCGCATTGTAAATCGAAGTCTTCCCCTCGTTTTAATACCTCTCCTTTGAACTTTCCTTCTGCAACAAATGCCGTCTCAATAGATGATATGAAAGAAAGCATCGACGCCGGAGACAATCCTAGTGCGGCACCGCTTCCATCGATACCCGAGTATAAATACCACATGGGTATCTTTTCTGTATGACTGTTACAGAAGCATAGCGCAAAAACATCCCCTCGTTTTTTCCAATGAAGATCTGCTTCATCCAAGTCGTTCATATTAGCGAAACTATTTATATAGAAACACTCGCTGCTTATTATTTTCTCCACTGTAGAGAGTTTTGTATAATACCAAAAAGGATACCGAGAAAAACCAGCTGCAGTTCTTGGCAACACTTTGTAATTCATGTCGCGCAACCCGCTTTCTGTGATTGTTATTTCATCCATTGTTTCATTCTCCTTTTTCCAAATGAATCAATCAATGCTACGAAAGCTGCTTTTGCAACTTAAGAGAGTTAAGATTCATATTCTATCCATAATGCAGGACGAACACCTTCATAGTCTACATAGCGACAAGCACCAAGGTAAGAAATGGAGCCGTCACTGTTTACATATGCAGCGTAGTAGGAATCCATTCCTGGAGACCGCAGCCACCACCGACAACCTAGAGATTCATATTTAATCAGTTTGCCCTGTGCATAAACATAATCGGTACCCTGACACATCCGAATACTGTAATATTTGTTTGCTTCTGTGATACTAAGCAGGAATACCTTATCCATCGTATTGTTGCCAGGGCTTGTCAAGTTATATTTCGCGTTCTCGTCTGCGCTAACAGTCACGCTCGGAATCATAGCTCTTTCTCCCGCGTTGAATGCTTTGTTAAGGAAGTTCCTGTTCAACCATTTGCGAAGAGAGCAAGTTTCCCATGTGCCATTCAAGTAGTTTCTACTGTACTTCCGACAATCAAGGGCATATTTGCTGATGATAAGAATTCTGCCGTCCTCTTTTGCTAACACCAGCCATTCAATATCCTCTTGACCATTTGCAGTGTTGTTATCCTGCTCATAGGTTCCAAATATAACAACATCTCCGACGGAAGCATCTTCAAATGCTTTACTATATTTTGCAACAGCTTCCTTGTGCTGAATGTTCGGAATAATTACTGTTGTCAGCACGATTGAAACCGCAATGCAGGCAATAAGGATTGTCGTAATGACGGCAATCGTTTTCCTGTGTTTCTTTGCGGCTTTCTCGGCAGCAATCTGCTGCCTCTCAATTTCTTCCGCAGCGGCTTTAGCTTCAGTATCTTTCTTCAAGCGCTCTTGCTCTGTAATCTTTCGGATGGCAGTTCCGCATTGATCAATACGCATTCTGCTATCTTTATAGTCCTCGAATAATCTGAATACTTCAATCGCCTTTTTATAATCGTTTGCTGATTCGGCTTTTTTCTGTGCTTCACAGGCAGTTTCATACGCACGTTCTCTCTTTGCCTCAGCGTCTCTGTGCAGTTTTGCGGCCTTCTCTTCCGCTTCATTGAGGTGTTTTGCATAAGCCTCGACCTTGGCAACGCGAGCCGATTCTTCTTTTTCCTTTGCCTCCGTGATAGTCCGATCCAACCCTTCAAAAAGCTGTGCTTTAAACGTGTTCAGCCTGTTTGCTGTTTCTCCTTTGGCAAAGCGAAATGCACGTCTTATATTCCTGTTGTTTTCAAATCCAGCTTTCTCCAGCGCCGCAACCTGTACCTGTGACTTTACCGTTGACGGATATCTTAAATCAAATGCGAAGCACCTGCAAATCGTCTCCTCCGTCAAAAAATTCTTCATAACGTAATTCCGGACGTCTTTTTCCACGCGTCTGGTATCCGGTGTAACTAGCAACATCTCCGGTGCTCCCTTTTTTACACACGCACGGTCTATGTATTCCTGCTCATCACGGCATTTCTCATTCGCAAGCGCCAATCCGAGATAAGCTTCGGCACACTCTGCATCAAGTGCAAGAGCCTGCTCATAGAACTCTTTTGCTTTGTCGAACTCTCCGTCCTCCAGTGCAAGATTTCCGCGTGTGACAGCGGAAGCAGTTTTTGCATCCGTCTCATTGTTCACATAAACCGGCTGCCTAGCAGGGGCCGGCTCCGTTTTTTTCTTTCCGACGATTTTCTCCACGCCGTGGACGAGATCCTGGACGGCTCCCACCTTGCCCATATCCAGAGCTGTCAGCTTGTTGAACTCCTCCGGCATGTCGTAGGCATCCATATCTTTGAACACGGGGATCAGCGTCTTTCTCTCGCCTTTGGCAATCAGTTTCAGATAGCGGCTCCACTCGTTCTTCACCCAGACGGCATCGAAATTCTCATAGTCCGTCCCCACCACGATCATCACTCTTGCACTGTTCAGTGCCGCAAAGATGTACGGCTCGTACTCCGTGCCCAGTCTGTTCTCCAAACTGATGCGCGAGAAGAACACCCGGTAGCCCTCTCTTGTGAGCTCCCGGTAGATTTCCTGCGCGATCACGCTGTCCTTTGTGCGCTCACCATTGGCATCCTTCTCCTTGTAGGAGATGAAGACATCGTAGGGTTCTTCCTTATCCGAGACCTCAATAATGCTTTTCCGCAGTTCTTCGATAGCTCTGGCCTCGTCCCGGTAGACCCGGCGAGCCACCGCGTCCGTATTCTCGCAGGCCTGCTCGAAGTTGGCATCCTTCATCACGCTGTCGAAGCTGGAGCGATGGCAGGTCGGGATCTTTTTCCCCGTTGCGGGATCGTCCACGTACTCGATACCATATTTGCACAGCACCAGTCCCCAGTAGGCCTCGGCCTCTTCCGAGAAATCCGCAACGATGGTCTCAAACACTCCGGCTGCCTTGTCAAACTCGCAGGCGCGCAGGAGCCGACCGGCCCTGGCAAACAGGGTCAGCTTCTTCTCATCGTCCGCCTTGGGGACAGTCTGTTTCGTTCCGCAGTATTCGCATTCACAGACGGTTGCATCCTCAACCACATTGAGATCCCCGCCGCACATCTTGCACTTGATTATGGCCATAGTCACAGCCTCCTGTTATATTCTTATGTATTCGGCAGCTTGATATTAGTCCAATCTGAAACATCGCACTGGCCATAATCATTCCATCCTGTAGTGACGACTGTCCCATTAGAGCGAAGCCCAACTGTATGGGCTCCTCCAGCATATACCGCGACAATGTTGCTCCATATGCTGACATTTCGCTGCCCGACTTCATCCCATCCTGCGGAAACCACAGTTCCATCGGACCGCAGTCCCACTGTGTGGTTGCCTCCAGCAGATACCGCAACTATGTCAGTCCATCCATCGACTTCGCATTTGCAATATATGTTATCCCCTGTAGCGACCACAGTTCCGTCGGATCGCAGTCCCACTGTATGCCATCCTCCAGCAGATACTGCAACTATGTTGGTCCATCCACTGACATTGCACCTACCATCTTCATTATATCCAACGGCAACTACAGTTCCGTCGGATCGCAAACCCACTGTGTGGTATCCCCCACTGGAAATCGAAACTATATCAGTCCATTTGCTGACATCACACTGACCATTTTTATTATCTCCAGTCGCTACCACAGTTCCGTCGGATCGTAAGCCCACTGTTTGATAATATCCTGCGGAAACTGCTACTATGTCTGTCCACCCGCTGACTTCGCATTGGCCAAATGTATTCGATCCTGTTGCAACCACAGTTCCATCCGAATGCAAGCCCACTGTATGCCATCTTCCAGCGGAAACCGCTACTATGTCCGTCCACCCGCTGACTTCACATTCACTATCAGAATTCAATCCTACAGCAACCACAGTTCCATCTGTGCGCAAACCCACTGTATTATTGTAACCAGCATATACTGTATCCCTCTTTGCAATCTGATTCAAAAGAGACCATTTTTTCGTTTGGGCGTCCTTATAGTTCCCTGCTTTTCCGAACGCAAAAAATGCTTCTTCATACTGCCCTGCTTCAAGCAACGCTTCTGCAGTTTTGTATCTGTTACCAGGAATGATAACTGCTGTCAAGAGGATCAAAGCAGCAATTGCCAATACTGCAATAACAGCCGCAACTATTTTTATTTTCTTCTTCTTAGCTTTCTTTGCAACCTCGGCCTTTTCCGCAGCAATCCGCTGTCTTTCCGCCTCTTCTTCTTCGGCCTTACGCTTACGTTCTGCTTCTTCTGCAGCGGCTTCCTCCGCATTTTTAATCTGTGCAATCCTTTCAGCACATTTTTTAGCACAGGTTCGCGCGTCTCTGAAGTCACCGAGGGATTCAAAACCTTCTTTAGCAAACTCCCAGTTTTTTATTGTATCAGAATCAGTTCCATTGAAGATCCTGTAATACCTTGCATAAAGGTTCTCTTTCTGTCTCTCTTCTCTCTCTTCCTCCTCTTTCTTTCCTGCTTCAATTGCACAGGTTTCACACCTGTTTTTATACTCTTCACTGTCCTTATAATCACCCATTGCCACAAACTTCTGCTTGAGTGACCAATACTGTGCGGAAGTCTCTGCATTTGAAAAAGCTTCAACTGCCTGCCTATAGTATCTCTCTCGCTCGGCCTGTTTTTTTTGGCTCAGTTCTTCGATCTTTTTATCCGTCTCGGCTATATAATCCTTATAATCTGAAAGCTTTTTCTCTGCTGCTTCAGAGTCCTCTTTCTCAGCCTTCAGAATGTTTTCTTCTAACGAAGAATAAAGTGATGTTCTGTAGTTCTCCAGAGTTTCTTTATAAGGACCTTTGGCAAAGCGATAGGCCAGGTTGAAATTCCTGTTATTATCAAATGCTCTTTTTTCTTTTTCACAGATACTCTTCTGCCCATCCGTTTCAGAACTATAGGATAAATCAAACAGATATTCCGATTTTATCGTCCCAACATCCAGGAATCCCTGGACCATTTTTTGATCTGCAATTTCATTAATGTGTTCACTGGCCTGGCCAATGCTTTTTCTTCTCTTCTCCGGAGTCTGACTGATTGCCCGTTGCTTATACTCCTCCGCCGTGCGGCACCTGGCTTCAGCCAAAGCCATGCCGAAATATGCTTCCGCACATTCTGCATCAAGGGTCAGCGCCTGCTCAAAATAAGATTTGGCCTGCTCCCAATTGCTTTCCTCCAAAGCCAGTCTGCCTCGTTTTACTGCAGCCGCCGTTTTAGCGTCAGCTTCGCTGCTGACATAAGTGGGCTGTGTCTGCTCTGGCTCCGCTTTTTTCTTTCCGACGATCTTCTCCACACCGCGGACAAGATCCTGCATCGCGCCGACCTTGCCCATGTCCTGCGCAGAGAGTTTGGCGAATTCCTTCGGCATGTCATAGGCATCCATGTTTTTGAACACCGGGATCAGCGTCTTTTTCTCTCCCTTGGCGATCAGCTTGAGGAAACGGCTCCACTCGTTCTTCACCCAGACCGAGTCAAGATTTTCGTAGTCCGTGCCGACCACCAGCATCACCTTTGCAGAGTTCAGGGCTGCGAAGATATACGGCTCGTACTCCGTGCCGAGCTTGTCCTCCAGCGAAATGCGAGAGAAGAAGACCCGGTAACCTTCCCCGGTGAGCTCCTTGTAGATGTCCTGCGCGATCACGCTGTCGAGCGTCCTCTCGCCGTTTGCGTCCGTCTCTTTATAGGAGATGAACACATCATAAGGCTCTTCCTTCCCGGATACCTGCAGGATCGCCTGCCGCAGATCCTCTATGGCACGCGCTTCGTCACGGTAGACCCGGCGGGCGACGGCATCCGTATTCTCACAGGCCTGCTCGAAGTTGGCATCGTCCAGCACACTGTCGAAGCTGGAGCGGTGGCAGGTGGGGATCTTCTTCCCCGTGGCGGGATCATCCACATATTCGATGCCGTATTTGCACAGAACAAGTCCCCAGTAGGCCTCGGCTTCGTCCGGAAAGTCCGCGACAATTGTCTCGAACACGCCCGCCGCCTTATCGAACTCGCAGGCGCGCAGGAGACGGCCAGCCCTGGCAAACAGGGTCAGCTTCTTCTCATCGTCGACCTTGGGTACCGTCTGCTTCGTGCCGCAGTATTCGCATTCGGCTACGGTGGCGTCCTCAACGACATTGAGATCCCCGCCGCACATCTTGCATTTGATTATGGCCATATCCCTGTCCTCCGTCTTTATTTCTCTTCGATCTCCAGATGGTCCAGCGCAAACTCCAGACTCATCATCAGAAATTCGTTTCTCGTACGCCCGGTCCTGGCCGCGATCTCGTCGATCGCGCGCAGCATATCCTTGGGCATCCTCATGGAAACCACCGAGGACTCCCCGTTGTACTTTTTCGGCGTTATCTGGAATTTCGGCTCGCTCATGTAAGGCTCCTTATTGTTTACTATTGTATTACATTCGTAATCTGAACGTCAAGTATAAATAACCAAAATTAATTGTACTACAAAGGTATTCTCTGTTCAATAAAAACAAAGCGTCGTATGCATATTTATGGCAAACGGGCCATGCAGTTCTTTCTGCATGGCCCGTTCTAAAAATCAGTTATAAGGCTATTATTTTATCCTCTTCGCGACAACGGCGAAGCGTCCTTCCTCGGTATGGTGGCTGCAGGTGGAGAGCACCATGATCTCGTCTCCATATACGGCGGTCACTCCCGTGTCGTAGATCGACTCGGCCTTCGCCTGAGAAACATAGTAATTGAACACATTCTCATCACTGAGATCGGCATATTCGTAATAACGGAAGCCGGGCTCGCCCTCATAATAGATGCGGCTGTAGAAGCAGGCCATCACCGCGTACTCCCGCTCTTCCGTGAGCGTGTCAAAGCGGAACGTCGGATTGGCACGCCAGCAGGAGTAATCCGCATACTCAGGCAGACGGCCGAATATGCTCTTGTTCTGCATCAGATGACCGTAGATCAGATAGAAATTGCCGCCGGCCGAGCAGCGTTCGTCCATGAAAGGAGTGCCGCTGACAGATTCCTGCCCGTAAAAGTCGCGGTTCAGGTAATACTGCGGGCGATCCGGTGAAAACATCACCGGGTAGTTTATCCCAAGTCCCTCCAGATAAAGCCAGCCGAAGAACTCCGGGTTCATCTCGCTCAGGGTGATGTATTTCCCAAGCAGTTCCTGGTCCCGGTATTCCGTCTCTTCAGTCTCCTCCGCAGGCTGAGTGATCTCCACTGTGTCCGCGGAAGACGCTGGTGCGTTCTGCGTATCGGCCGCCACGATGGCGGAAAGCTCATCGAAGCCCTGCTGGTCCTTCCTGTCGGAGATCAGGTCTTTCGCCAGATGATAGGTAGCATAACAGAACGTGACGAACATCAGCGCAAACAGGACGCCCAGGATCTGTATCACAAGATACGGCTTCCTGCGCTTCTTTCCTTCGGTCTTTTTCCCCTGCTCTGTTGTCTTTTCTGTTTCCTTCCCGTCCATTTATGATCCTCTTCTATACGCATTATACATACAGGCGGGATCGCTCCCGCCTGATCTTTCTTTTATAGCTCAGTCTTTGCCTTTGTTCTTCTGCTTCTTCCAGTACATGCAGCCCAAGGCGGCTATCACGCCCATGCCGACCAGTGTCACGCCGGCTAGCACGGCCCAGGCAGCCGTATCTCTTTCGTCGCCGGTGGCGGGATACCAGGAGTTGCCCCAGATATAGACTCTTGTGGCGGCAGTGCCGTCCCGGAACACGAAGGTGAAGGTGTGCCAGCCGGGAGAGAGCCTCTGCATCGCAGCGGGTATTATCGTAATGATGACGCTGCCGGCCTTTACGGTGTATTCGTTTATGGGGAGGATATACGAGTCTATATAAATTCCCATGAAGAGGCCCGCGGTATCTTCATCCGCGATGTTCCGCTTGACGGTAAAGGTATAGGGCAGACCGCTGTATTTAACCCAGCCGCCGTTCGCGCCGCCCGTGACCGTATAGCTTATCGGAACGGCTGCTTTGAAGGTGGCCGTCACAGTCACATTGCAATTGGGCATCACAAAGGTGTTGTTGGATATGGAAACCGGCTCATCATTTACTTTCTGTACAAGAATGGAATCGAGTTCAAATCCGGTTTCCGGCGTAATGGTGAGATTAACCGTTGCACCTTCGGGCGCTCTTGCCGCATCTGCTGTGACCGTGCCGTGGGTGGAAGTCTTCACATCCACCAGATAGGTCATCACGAAGTTGGCCGTCAGAGTTCGGTCGGCAGTCACAGTAAAGGAGTAGCTTGCGTTTGTACTTGCTACTGTTTCGCCCTCTGTCCAGTTTACAAATTGATAGTTCGCAGCGGCTGTTGCCGTTAAAGTTGCACCTGCGCCGTCATCGTAAGTGCCGCCGCCGCTGACCGTGCCGCCCGCTGCCGGATTAGCACTTACGGAGACCGTATGCTGCGTCGCAGGCGGAATATCTTCATATGCAGCAGCAACAGTCACATCATGATTCGGCATAGTGAAGGTTGCAGGTGTGGTCGCCGCGCTGCCGGAAGTGAAAGTCAGACCGTCCGCACCGCTCCATCCGCTGAAGCGCTGCCCTGCCGGTGCGGTGTCCGCCGTGATGGTAACGGGCGCTTCTTCTTCATAGGTTCCTCCGCCGGAGCCGTTTGTCACCGTGACAGCATGTGTGGGAATCACTTCATATGTCGCAGTTACCGACACATCCTGATGCGGCATGTTGAAGGTCGCAGGTGTCGTCGCCGCACTGCCGGAAGTGAAAGTCAGACCGTCCGCGCCGCTCCATCCGCTGAAGCGCTGCCCTGCCAATGCGCTATCCGCCGTGATGGTGACGGGTGCTTCTTCTTCATAGGTTCCTCCGCCGGAGCCGTTTGTCACCGTGACAGCGTGCCTTGGGATCACTTCATATTCCGCCGTTACCGACACATCCTGATGCGGCATGGTGAAGGTCGCCGGTGTCGTCGCCGCACTACCGGAAGTGAAAGTCAGACCGTCCGCGCCGCTCCATCCGCTGAAGCGCTGCCCTGCCGGTGCGGTATCCGCCGTGATGGTGACGGGTGCTTCTTCTTTATAGGTTCCTCCACCGGAACCGTTTGTCACCGTGACAGCGTGCGTTGGGATCACTTCAAAATTCGCAATCAGACTACGGTCTTCCACAGCGGGAAAGGTAATCATCGCATTTGTGCTGACCTGCTGCGTCTCCTCTCCGACGATCTCCGTCCAGTTCACGAAGTAATGGTTCGAATCCGGAGTGGCAGTAAGTGTTACCGTCTCGTTTTCCGCATAGCTGCCGTCGCCGCTGACCGTGCCACCTCCCGCAGGGGATATGGACACCGTGATGCTGTACGGTCCATCCGCGAAAGCACCGAACGGCAGCAGGTTCAGGCACAGGAACAGTACAAGAAGTATGGCGGGAATTCTGAATCTGTTTTTCATCCTGTCTCTCCTCAAAGACAAAGCAGCGCATCATGCGCGGCAGATCAAAAAACGAACTGTAATGCATGCTGACTGTATTCTTGTCCTCAAATACATATCAATACAAGATTATTGTATCAA
>JAEEGL013440203.1_pt1 | contig 10377 bp, 6 predicted proteins | sample 9134231 | NCBI WGS metagenome assembly JAEEGL01 (sample SAMN16246548, study PRJNA631951) | gut metagenome | biome: gut microbiome; feature: rumen; material: fiber-attached | host: Bos | place: Iran: Karaj | collected 2018-10
AGCGGATGGCGCCTGCATTAGGATACGTCGTGATTAATAGAGACGGGTTCCGCTGCGTCCTTTGCTGCGCGTCGCAAAAGGACGGCGTGCGGCTGCACGTGGACCACATAAAACCGGTATCGAAAGGCGGCAAAACGGAGATGACGAACCTGCGCACCCTATGCGAGAGCTGCAACAGGGGGAAAGGCGCGAAATACGACGAATACGGACCGAACTGATACGGTCGTCGCGCGGCGCAGCGCAAACAAAAAAACCAAAAGCTTCCGTGAGACGGATCGTTTCACGGAAGCTTTTTTTACCCCTCCCCCGCCGGGCAGAAAAAGCGCGCCGGGAGAGGCTCCCGGCGCGATTGGAGTGTATCTGGTTTTGAGCGGGTCGCCGCTTATCGGAACAGGTTGCGGAAGAAGTAGACGATCCGGTGGAAGAAGCCCACGATGCCGCCGAAGAAGCCCGTGTGCACCTTGCCGCACAGCACGCAGCGGCTGCTTCCGGCGAGGTCGGCGCCGTCGCGGTCGCAATAGCCGTCGCCGTCGGCATCCGTATGGCCGAGGGGCGCGAGCTTCTCTTCTTTTTCGGCGCCGCACACCGTGCAGGCCATCACGAGCTTGCCGGCGGCGGTGCAGGTGGGCTCGGCCGCCACGGCCGGCTCGCCCCAGACGTGCGCGCCGTTCGGAGGCACGACTGCCGTTTCGGTCCTGCCGCAGCCGGAGCACACGCGCTTGGTCTCGCCCGAGGCCCCGCAGGTAGGCGCGGTGACAACGGTCCAGTCGCCGAAGGTATGCACGCCCGTGGCGGGCAGCGGCTCGGTCTCGGTCTTGCCGCAGCCGGAGCACACGCGCGATTTTTCACCGGCGGCGACGCAGGTGGGCGCGAGGGTCTCGGCCCAGTCGCCGAAGGTGTGTTCGCCGGTGGCGGGCAGCTTTTGGGTCTGGATCTTGCCGCAGACGGAGCACACGCGCTGCTTCTCGCCCTGCGCGCCGCAGGTGGGCGCGAGGGTCTCGACCCAGTCGGTATAGGTGTGCCTGCCCGTGGGCGGGATGCGCAGGTCCTCGTCGGTGGCGGGCTGACGGCCGGCCTCGTCAAGGAAGCGCTCGCCGCACTCGCTGCACACGTAATGCGCCTTCACGCCGGGGTCCACGCAGGTGGCGGGCTCTTCGGGCATATAAACGAGCGTATGGACGTGGCCGCCGGAGGGATTGCCGATCGTGAACGTCATCTCGTCGGCGGAGTCGCTCGTGAACGTGAGATAAATGCCCGACAGCGTGCGCGAGGCGCGGTTGTCGGCGTTGTTTCCGGCGCCGTAGAGGGGCAAGTCGAGGCTGTCGCCGAGCGAAACGCCGGCGCCGTTTTTCCACGTCGTCCTGTCATGGAAGGGCTTGTTCGTGAGCACTCTGTCGTTGCTGCCGATATAGCTGTAAGCCGAGCCCTTCTTTTCGGGATACAGCGGCATGATCGCGGGGCGGTGGTTGCCGTTGTTGACCCCGTTGCTCCCAACATAGCGGTCGTAGACGTCCCCGTCGATATGCCAGATCACGAGGCCGCCGTCCGAGCCGCTGTATTCGTAGGCCATGCCGGCGTCCCAGCCGGTGAAGCGGCGGTTCTCGACCAGATAGTATTCTTTTTCGCGCCCGGTCTCGATGCGCAGGATCCCGCCGCTCTCGGACACGTCGGCGAGGGTGTATTCCGTGTTGTTTTCGGCAGTTGCGGGCTCCACCCAGCCGAGGGCGGTCTTGCTCCACGCGTCGAACGAATGGGGCACGTAGGAGTTGGCGCCGCCGACGGGGTCGTAGCCCCACGAGCCGGAGCACATGACGCTGAGGTAAGACACGTCGTAGCTCGCCCAGGAGCCGGACATGGAGTTGGTTCTGGTGTCGTAAAGGTCCGGCAGGCCGAGGTAATGCCCGAGCTCGTGCGCGAGCACGCTGATGGGCTCCTGCTTCGTGCCCGTCAGGTATTCGGCGATGGAGATGTAGCTCGACACCTCGACCCCGTCGGGCGTCGGGACCTCGAGGTCGTCGCAGTAATAATAGCAGGCGCTGCCGAGATCCCACGCGTGGGACCAGATATAGTAGCTCTTGCCCATAGAAAGGCCGCTGTCGTAGGCGGCCTCCCACCCGGCGACCACGAAGGCGAGCGCCATCTCGTCGGTGGTGATCGCGCCGTCGCCGTTGCGGTCGTAAGCGGAGAAGTCGACGTAGTCGTCCGCCACGGTCACGGCGTCGATGAACGCCATGGTCATCGCGCTCATCTCGGCCATCTCGGTGTCGTCGTCGTAATAGTCGAGCACCCAGTTGCCGTGGGGCATATCGAGCGCGACGTGCACCACGCCGTCGTTCGCGGCGTCGGCGGCGTTCGTGTTGCCGTCGACCCCGTAAGCCGAGGTCTCGGCGATCGGCGTGAACGTGAACTGCCCGCCCGACATATCGGTGTAATACGCCTGCAGCGAGCGCTCGCCCGAATAGATCGTGGCGTTCCAGTCGAACGTATCGTCATACGCCCTGTCGGAGAAGCCGATCACGATCGTGAGCAGCGGGATGGTCTTCTGCCCGTCCGCGCCGGGCGCGCAGCGCGGCTCCGGAACGGAGCGCGAAGCGGGCAGGCTGTCGAGCGTGACGAGGGTGCCCGAGGCGTGCGAGCGGCACGCTGCGCCCTGACCCCAGCCGGAGTTCGGGGCGGGCGGCACGGCCAGCGCCGTGAGCGTCATGCAGGTCAGAAGCAGCGCGAAGAGAGCGCAGATGATAAGGATAGAGAGGATGCGTTTCATGCGATCACCTTTCTTTATATCAAGTTATTTTGAGCCATTCTCTGCGGTCCTCGAGGCCCACGGCGGCGCGCAGGATCTTTCGGGCGTCAGCCGCCGTGATCTTGCCGTCGCGGTCGGCGTCGGCAAGGTCGGTCTCGACGGGGGTGAAGGTCTCGAGGCCGACTGCCGCCCGCAGCGCGAGGCGGGCGTCGGCGGCGGTCACGCTGCCGTCGAGGTCCACGTCGCCGGGAAGGAAGCCGACAGGCTCGAGCTTCGGGATCGCCTCGGTGCTGACCGCACCGCAGACCGTGCAGGTCCGGGTATACACGCCGGGCTCCCGTTCGGTCGCCGGGACGGTGACCGCGCCCTCGTCCCAGACGTGGGCGCCGGTGGCAGGGATCACGCCCGTGGACGAGCTGATCGTCTGCCCGCAGACCGTGCAGGCCACGGTGGTCCGGAAGCTGCCGTCGGCGCCGCAGGTCGCGGCGGTGAGCACGGTTTCAACGGGCTCGCCGGGCGTATGCTCGCCGGTGGCAGGGATCGCTGTGTTTTCGCTTTGCGTCGCGTGGCAGACGGTGCATTCCTCGTGCTTCACGCCCTCCGCGCCGCAGGTGGGCGCGGTATCGACGACCCAGCCCCAGGCATGCTCGCCCGTGGCAGGGATCGCGGTGTTTTCGCTCCGCGTCGCGTGGCAGACGGCGCATTCCTCGTGCTTCACGCCCTCCGCGCCGCAGGTAGGCGCGGTATCGACGACCCAGCCCCAGGCGTGATCGCCCGTGGCAGGGATCGCGGTGTTTTCGCTTTGCATCGCGTGGCAGACGGTGCATTCCTCGTGCTTCACGCCCTCCGCGCCGCAGGTGGGCGCGGTATCGACGACCCACTCCCAGCTATGCTCATGCTGCGGCAGCACGCCGAGAATGACGGTCATGCTGTCGGCGGAATCGCTGTCGAAGGTCAGCTTCAGCCCGGACAGCGTGCGGGAGGCCGGATTGTTCGCATTCGCGCCCGTGCCGTACAGCGGCAGGTCGAGGCTTTCGCCGAGCGAGATGCCGGGGCCGCCCGCCCAGATCGTTTTGTCGTAGAAGGGCTTGTCGACGAGCACACTGTCCGTTCTGCCGATATAGGTATAGGTCTTGCCCCTGATTTCGGGATACAGCGGCATGACCGCGGGCCGGTGGTTGCTGTCGTTGACGGCGTTGCTGCCCGCGTAGTTGTTGTAGACCTCATCGTCGATGTGCCAGATCACGATGCCGCCGTTCTCATCGTCATACTCAAGCTGCATGCCGGCGTCCCAGCCGGTGAGGCGGCGGTTTTCAAGCAGATAATACTCGTTCGTGCGCGCGGTGGGGATCAGCAGCACGGCGTTCCCGCCAACGAAGCCCTTAAGATTGTACGCATGATCGTTTTCCGCCGTGACGGGCGTGACCCAGCCGAGGGCGACGCGGCTCCACGGGTCGAAGGAATAGGGCACGGACGCCGTTTCGCCGCTGGGGTCGTACCCCCAGCTTCCGCTGCACATGACGCTGAGGGAGGATACGTCGTAAGAAGACCACGTCCAGTTGCCGTAAGAGGTGTCGTAAAGGTCCGGCAGGCCGAGATAGTGGCCGAGCTCGTGCGCGAGCACGCTGATGGGCTCCTGCACGTCTTCGTACAGGTATTCGGCGATGGTGATGTAGTCCGACACCTTGACGCCGCCCGGACGGGGCACTTCCAGGTCGTTGCCGTCGTAGCCGTTGAATTCGCTTTCCCAGATCGCGCCCGCGATGGAATAGGCGTGCGCCCAGACGTAATAGTCCTCGCCCTGCTCGTAGTTGTCGCCGGCGGCGGCAGCCTCCCAGCCGGCAAGAACGAAACCGAGCGCCATTTCGTCCGTGGTGATCGCGCCGTCGCCGTTGTCGTCGTAGGACGCGAAATCCACATAGTTCCCCGCCTCGATCACGGCGGCGGACATCGCCTTCACCATAGACGCCTCGTACGCGGCGTAGGTTTCGTCGTCGAGCGATTCGTCCAGATCCCAGCGTTCGTGCGGCAGATCGACCTTGACGTGCACCACGCCGTCGTTCGCGGCGTCGTGGGCGTTGGTGTTGCCGCCCACGCCGAACGCGGAGGTCTCCCGCACGGGCGTGAAGGTGAACTTGCCGCCGGACATGTCGGTGTAGTAGCGGCTGAGCGACTTGCTGCCCTGAAAGATCGTGGCGCCCCAGTCGAAGTCGTCGTTATAGTCGATGTTGTTGAAGCCGACCGCGATCACCACGAGCGGCAGGTCGCGGGTGGTCGCGTAGTCGGGCGGCACGCAGCGGGGCTCCCCCCGGCGGGCGGCGTCGCGCGAAGAGAGCCTGTCCATGGTGACAAGGGTCTCGCCCGGATGGGACTTGCAGGCGACCTGTCCGCCCCGGCCCGGCGCCGACGGCACGGCAAGCGCCGTGAGCGAGGCGAACGCGAGCAGCAGCGTAAAAATCAGGATCACGAATACTGGTTGCAGGATGCGTTTCATAAGGGTCTCCTTTTTTGCCTGGATCTGATATTGGTATTCAAAAACCGCGCGCCGTAACAGGACCGGCGGGCCTGTCAGCCGCGCGGAAGGGACGAAACGAAGCGCGACAGACGGCAAAGACCGTCCTCCACGTTCGCGCGGGAGGTGGCGAGGTTCAGGCGGACGAACGTTTCGCCCGTTTTGCCGTAGGCGTTCCCGGCGTTGAGGAAGAGCCCCGTCCGTTCCCGCAGCGCCCGGCAGAACGCGGCGGCGTCCGCCGTCACGGCGGCGCAGTCGATCCACATGAGATAGGTGGCCTCGGCGTGCGGGGCGCGAAGCGACGGGATGTGTTCTTTGATATAATTCTCGGCGAAGCGGCGGTTTTCTGCCACATAGGCGTTCATCTCGTCGAGCCACGTTTCGCTTTCGTTGAACGCGGCGAGGGTGGCCTCGACCGAAAAGGCGTTGGGCTCGGCCACCTCGTCGGTGTTGAGCGCGCGGCGCATGCGGCGGAAGAGCAGATCGTTGTCGGCGTAGACAGCGGCGGTGCCGAGGCCCGCGAGGTTGAAGCACTTGGTGGGGGCAAGGCACGTGACGCAGATATCCGCGTTCGTTTCGCTGACCGAGGCGAAGGGCGAATAGGCCTTGCCGGGCTCGGCGATATCGCAGTGGATCTCGTCCGAGATCACCGTCACGCCGTGGGCGCGGCAGAGTTCGCCGACCTTCGCGAGCTCCTCAGCAGTCCAGATGCGCCCCACGGGGTTCTGGGGGTTGCAGAAGATGAGCAGCGTGACGTTGGGGTCCGAAAGCGCCTTTTCGAGGGCGGCGAAATCGATATCCCAGCGTTCGCCGTCGTATAATAACGGCACCTCGACGGGCACGCGGCCGTTGTTGACGATACTGTTGAAAAAGATGTTGTAGACGGGCGTGAGCACCACGACCTTTTCGGCGGGCGTGGTGAGCTTGCGCACGGCCGTGGAAACGGCCGGGACGACGCCGGTGACGAAGACCAGCTTTTCGGGGTCCATCGTGAAGCCGTGGCGGCGGCGCCACCAGCCGACGTAGGCGGCGTTCCATTCCGGCGGGATGTCGGCATAGCCGAACACGCCGTGCGCGACCCTGTTTTCAAGGGCCCTCCGCACGGCGGGGGGAGCGGGGAAATCCATATCCGCCACCCACATGGGCAGCTCGTTTTCTTTGACGGCCCACTTCACCGCCCCGATCCGGCGGCGGTCCGGAAGGGTTTCAAACCATTCGATCATGTCGCGTCCCTCAGCGTGAACACCGTCTTCGACGGGTCTATTCTGTCCTTTTCGAGAATGAGCTCGCCGATATATTCGGCCGAGACGCGCCCGGAGCGGGGGGTTATGACAGAGTCGACGCCGGTGACGCTCTCGGCGTCCACGTCGGAATACTCGAACGCGAGCGTGGTGTTGAGGAGCTTGCAGTTGACGAGGCGCAGCGCCTCGATATAGCACATCCCCTGCAGGCTTTCGATCGTGCAGTTGACGAACGTGAGGTTCTTGGCGTTCCAGCCGAGGTATTCGCCGCAGAGATAGCTGTTTTCGACCGTGACGTTTTCGGTGTTCCAGAACGCGTCCTTCGACAGGAACACGCTGTTTTTCACCGTGACGTTCTTCGCCCCATCGAAGCAGTAGTTGCCGTCGAGCCGCAGGTTTTCGACCGTGACGTTTTCCGAGTTCATGCCGAAATACGCGCCGACGGCGCTCACATTCTTAAGCGACACGTCTTTGCAGGTCCAGAAGGTCTCCTGCGCGTTCGTGATATCGACGTTTTCGAGACAAACGCCCGAGGCGCGGCGGAAATTCTTGGGCCCCTGGATCACGGCGTTCTTCACCGTGACGTTTTCGGTATACCACACGCCGGCGCGCGCGTTCTCGAACCAGTGCGTGCCGTCGCACAGCACGTTTTCGCAGTACCACAGCGGATACTTCCAGCGGAAGGCGCAGCCGGTGAGGACGAGGTCGCGGCTCTCTTTGAGCGGCGACTCGCCGTCTTCGAACACGCAGTCGGTGAAACGCGCGCCGGCCGTGCCGAAGCACGCGCGCTCGCCGGTAAATTTCTTGTTGACGAATTCAGCCATGGAGGTTCCTTTCTTTCAGATAAGCTTGCGGGTCAGTTTGCGGTCACCTGCGCGAGGAGTTTAATATAGCTGACGAGCATCTTTACGACGGCGACGATGAGGTTCACGCCGGACGAATAAACGCTCGAGAAGAAGGACTGGTCGCGGGTGCGCCCGCCGGGGTTTCCGGTCGCCGTCTTTTTGATCGCGAAGCGGTCGATCTCGGTGATCTCCCGCGTTTCGTCGTCCACGAGATAGGCTTTGTATACGAGCCTGCCGCCCTCGATCTCGACGGTGGCGAAGCACCCGCCGCGGTCGCGCGTGGTTTCGGCGACCTCAGCGACTTCAAGGATGGGGGCGATCGCGTCCTCGTTCACGGCGTAGCGCTTCGTGCCCGCGGTGGAGGGCAGGGCGTAGACGGTACCGGCGGGGTCCACGGCAAACGTCGCCTCTTCGCCGCCGAAGGTCTCGGTGACGTAAGTGACGCCGCCGACGCGCGCGTCGTCCTTGAGAAAGCCGGTGCGCAGGTACATATGGTCGTGGCCCGAGAGCACCACGTCGATCTTCAGTTCATCGATGATCGGCAGCAGCACGTCGCGCATGACGATGGTATCTGGCTTATTGATGTTCTTGCCGGCCGAGTAGAGCGAGCGGTGCATGAGCAGGATCTTCCACGTCGCGGCGGAGGTGTTCATATCGTTTCTGAGCCAGTTCTTCTGCGCCTGGCTCATGGGGTACATGTCGTTGGTGTTGAGCACCGCGAAGTGGGCGTTGCCCCAGTCGAAAGAATAATACACGCCCTCGAGCGAGCGGTTGTCCGTCTTGTCGAGGCAGAAGGTATTGCGGAAACAGAAGGTGTTGAGCTTATTCGTGATGTTGCCGTCGTGGTTGCCCGCGACCGGCACGCCGGTGTAGGCGTCGTTATAGGCCTTGAACGCCTCGAAATACCAGTCCCACTCGTCGTTGGTGTTGTCGTTGACATAGTCGCCGAGGTTCACGATGAACTCGGCTCCGGGCAGGGTTTTGACCGCGCCCGCGAGCGTTTCGGCGGCGTGGGTGAAATTTTCAAGGCTGCCCGCCTGCACGTCGGCGATCGTGATGAACGAGAGTTTATCGTCGCGGTCGTCGGTGACGAATGAGCACGCCTCGCTCCACACGCCGGCGGCGCGGTCGCCCACGCGGTAGGTGTAGGCGGTGCCGGGCTGCAGGTCGGTCACGGCGACCTGGTGGGAATACTGGCTGCGGTACCAAGTCGTTTCGCCCGCATAGGCCTTCGCCCCGTCGAAGGAGCCGGTAAAGCGCGCGGACTCGATGAGATCGAGGTCGGCGTTCGTTTTGCCCCCGGTAAACCAGCAAAAGCCCCTGCCGGTGGCCCCGTCGCCGTAGACGGAGCAGGACACGCGTTTGACCTCGTCCTTTTCGTAGGCAAAGCCGACGGCGGTAAACGCAAGAAGCAGGATCAGCGTGAGCGAAAGAGCGCGGAGAAGGGTTCGTTTCATAGAGTTGCTCCTTTCAACCGGGAATGCAAAATGCAAAATGCAAAATACAAAATACAAAATGATGTGAGAGGTGAGACGTCGGATGTGGGATGAAGGGGCCTGCGGCGGTATTTTGGGTTACGGGGTGTTTCTCGCCTGCCGCGCCGCTGTTCAAAAACTCCCGTGCACCCGTGCACCCGTGGACCGTGCACCCGCGGCGCAGCGCGCCGCCTTTTTTACACGCCCGCGTTCCTGAGCTTCACAAGGTCGCGGTACGAGATGAGGTGCACGCCGTGGGTCTTGAAGGCGGCGATCACCTCGGGGTCCTTCAGGATCAGATATTCCCAATAGCGGCGCTGCCACGTGCCCGTGATGTTGCGGGTCTCGCCGAGGTCGAGGGCGGGATGGATATAGGTCTCGCTGATGCCGTAGGGGATGCGGATCAGATATTCGATGAAGTTGCGTTTGAACTCTTCGTAGGTCTCGCCGGTCTCGATCTGCTCGGGGAAGATGAGGTAATCGGGCATGGGGACCTTATAGAGCTTGCTTAAAGCGCCCGACACGCGGCACATGAACTTAAACAGCCCCATCGGCGCTTCGGGCGGGCACTGGGACGTCAGAGGCTTTGAGAACATCCGGAACGGATAGCCCTTCTGCCCGCAGAGCTTGATGGTCTTCGGCAGCAGCAGGTAGCGGCCGTTGAGGCCGTAGACCGCGCCCATGTGCGAATCGACGTGCGAGGGCTTCATGCCCCGGCTCTCGCAGAACTCGATCTGCGCCTTCGATTCCGCCATGGCCTCGTCCTCGTCGCAGTGCTTCTCGAAATCCTCGCTCTCGGGCCACATGCGGCCATCTTCGTTTTCGAGGGTCTTGCCGCCGGTCAGGCTGCCCCACGGCCATTTGTCGCGCCACTCGTTGGTGTGCGTGAGGTGCACGCCGAACGCGAATTCCGGATGCGCGGCGGCATACGCCACCGCCTCCTCGGCGCCGGGACAGGGCGTCATGATCGTGGAGGATTTGAGATACCCTCCCTCGAACAGCTCGAACACGGCGGCGTTGGCCGAATGGCACATGCCGCAGTCGTCGGCGTTGATGATGAGATACTTTCGTTGGGCCTTGCTCACGGAAAAACCTCCTTTTGCCCGTTTTGGGCATATAGCTATGTTCAGTATAACATATTGCGCGCGCGTTTGCAACCGCTGAAACGTGACGAAAGTGTGAATTTCACAAAGAAAAAAGACGCGGGAGTCCGCGTCCTTCAGGCAGGCATATATTTGTTCGGTCAGTCGATCTCGCCCTGCGCCTTGAGGTAGGCAAGCTCCTCGGCGCGGTCGGCCTTCGACTGCGCCTTCACACGCGCGCGCACCTCTTTGCGGTTCTTGCCGATGATGCCGTTTTTCGAAAACGCCACGAAAAACATTCCCACCAGCGCGCCCGCCCCGGCGAGGATGAGGTCGAGCATCGTGTCGATGAGGCCGCCCTCTTCGAGGATGAACGACCGCTGCAGGGTGTAGCCGTAGAGCCGGTCCATCGTGAACTCGTAAAATTCCCACGCGAGCGAGATGAACACCGAGAACAAAAGGCTGAACATCGACGCCAG
>JAEEGL013595574.1_pt1 | contig 10377 bp, 9 predicted proteins | sample 9134231 | NCBI WGS metagenome assembly JAEEGL01 (sample SAMN16246548, study PRJNA631951) | gut metagenome | biome: gut microbiome; feature: rumen; material: fiber-attached | host: Bos | place: Iran: Karaj | collected 2018-10
ATATCCACCGTGCCGTACTGATCGCGTTTGTCGATCACGTAATTGATGACGGAACGAAGCGGTGCAAGACCGATGCCGCCCGCGACGAAAAGAAGGTTTTTCCCTTTCAGTTCCGTCTCCACGGGGAAGCATTTTCCGTACGGTCCGCGAACGGTGATCTCCTGCCCCGGTTCCAGGCTGTGCAGGTACTCGGTCAGAAGGCCGCAGCGTTTAATACTGAATTCCTGATACTCTTTGTTCGTCGGTGAAGAGGTGATGGAGAACATGGCCTCGCCGATACCCGGGACCGAGATCATGGCGCACTGGCCGGGCATATGTTCAAAGCACTTTCCGCCCTCTTTGTTCTTGACGATGAACGTTTTGACATCCGGCGTCTCCACGCGGATATCTTCGATCACGCCGATCTGGGGAATCAATTTTTCTGCACTCATTTTGCCTCTCCCCCCAAACTCTTGATGACTTTTGCGATATTCATGGATACCGGGCATTTCTGCACGCAGCGTCCGCAGCCGACGCACATATACAGTCCGTCGTTGTTGGCGGGATAGTAGACCAGCTTATGCATGAAGCGCTGACGGAAACGTTCCATCTGCGTCGTACGCGGGTTGCTGGCCGCGCACTGCGTGAACTCAGAATACATGCAGGAGTCCCAGCAGCGGTACCGCTGGATGCCGTGTCCCGTATTGAAATCCTTGATGTCGTAGCACTGGCATGTCGGGCAGACGAATGTGCATGTGCCGCATCCCAGGCAGGAGACATACAGTTCTTTCCATCTTTCGTCGTCGAAGATGTCCTGCAGGTTCTCTTCCTTGAACCGGTCCAGCTTCAGATCTTTCAGCGGGAGCTGATCCATGATCGCGCGCAGGTCCTTCTTCGCGTCTTCGACGGTCTTCTCGTCTTTTTTATCCGCCTTGGTCAGGACTTTTTCGAGCGTCTTCGTCAGTTTCTCGCCTTTGTCGGTGTTCGCTTTCCAGAAAAGCTCTCCGCCGGCGATCCAGGTGGTCACGTCGGCGCCGGGCTCGGCGGAATCGATACCGAAGACGTTGCAGAAGCAGCTCTCCTCCGGCTCGCGGCAGGCCAGGGAAACGATCGTGCCGTGTTTGCGGCGGGCTTCATAGAAGGTGTCGACCGGATCGCTCAGGAAAACGCGGTCCAGGATCTCCATGCCCCTGACGTCGCACGCGCGTACGCCGAAGATGACGAAATCGTCTTCAAGCGGTTTAACAGGCTCGATCTCGATCTTGGTGCGGCCGCGGTCGAAATTGATGATGGTGTCGCTCTGCGGGAAGAAGTATCCCTTCGGCGACTTCGCGGTATTCAAGGTGTCCAGTTTTACTTTGACGCCCTTTTTGTACTCGTCGTAGTCGACCTGACCGGGCTTCTCGACCGGGAGATACAGCGTCTGTTCTTTGGCGATCGCCTGGAATAATGACGCGATGTCTTTTACTGCAATCTTATACATACGCCTTATCCCTCCCTACATGTTGCCGACGATGCCCGGTTCGGCATCCGTCAGCGTATAGTCGATCAGCGGGTTCTTGTTCGCGCCTTCCGCGCCGGCCTGATACTCGCCGTACAGACGGTTGATATCCCGGATGAATTTCCGGTTGAGCAGCTGCAGCGGGATCTTCTGCGGACAGACGCGGGAGCATTCTCCGCAGTCCGTGCAGCGTCCGGCCACATGATAGGCGCGGATGATGTGGAACAGTTTTTCTTCAAAGGAATCCGAGTTCGCCTTGATGTTGACATCGTACTTTTCATTCTCAAATACGCACTTGATGCAGGTGCACGCCGGGCAGATGTTGCGGCAGGCGTTGCAGCGGATGCATTTGCTGAGTTCGTTCTGCCAGAATTCAAAGCGCTCTTTCGGGGTGAGCTTCTCGAGCTCTTCGACCTTCTCGAATCGGTTCGGATTGGTCGGTCCCCATTCGGATTCCGGATTGGGCTCGATGAGCTCGTCGGAGACCTGGTGTTTCTTTCCTTTGCAGTCGAGGCACTTGTCCAGCATGACGTCCTGGCGGTTGACTTTATTGTCTCCGTACAGGGTGTGGATGGTAAGTTCATCCCCGTTCTCGTCGATGCTCTTGATGCCCTTGATGCCCTTGGCGCGGATCTTGTCGATATCCAGCTTGCCGTGGCATCCGATGCCGATCACATACACTTTTTCGCGGTCGACGCGGAATTCGGTGACCAGCTGATTGAAACTGTAGGTGTCGCAGGGTTTGAGGAACGCGAGGATCTTGCCTTCCTTCTTGGTCCCTTCGACCAGATATTTGCTCAGGTTCGGCGCGCAGAAGCTGTCGTAGACCAATTTGTCGACATCTTCGGCGGAGTCGAAGTACGCCGGAACGGGATCGTAGTAGAAATCTCCGCTTTCCCATCCGAGCACACGGGTGACGGTTCCGTCAGCAAGGAGTTCTTTCGCGCGTTTTTTCATCATTTCTTGCATCTCAGATCCCCCAATCTCACGTTCTCGCCAAGTTCTTTGATCTTATCCGCGAACTCGTTCATGGTGGCTGCGAATTTGTTGCCTTCGGCGGCGGAGACCCATTCGACGCGGGTGCGTCCGTTCTCGACGCCGAGATAATCCAGCATGCTGAACAGAAGGGTCATCCTTCTTCTCGCGAAATAGTTGCCGGACGTGTAGTGGCAGTCGCCCGGATGGCATCCGCAGATGATGACGCCGTCGGCGCCCTTTTGGAACGCGCGAAGGATGAACAGCGGATTGACGCGCCCCGAACACGGAACGCGGATGATCTTGATGTTGGACGGATAGCCGAGACGGCTCGATCCAGCCAGGTCGGCGCCCGCGTAACTGCACCAGTTGCAGCAGAATGCAACGATCATCGGAGTGAATTCTTTCTTCTCTTCTATTTGCATAATGCGTCAACCTCCGCCAAGATTTGTCTGTTCGAGAATCCTTTCAGATTCATCGCGCCGGACGGGCACGTGACCGAGCATGCGCCGCATCCCTGACACAGGGCTTCGTTTACGACGGCCACACGGCGGACATCGCCGCGCCGCACTTCTTTATCTTCATACGAGATCGCGCCGTACGGGCAGACCTTCTCGCACTGCGAGCAGCCGTTGCACTGGAGCGGATCGGATTCCGCGACGCACGGGTTCGTAATGAGTTTGTCCTTCGCCAGAAGGCCGATGACTTTTGCCGCTGCCGCGCTTGCCTGCGAGACAGTTTCCGGAATATCTTTCGGGCCCTGGCACACACCGGAGAGGAACACGCCGGCCGTCGGGCTTTCGACCGGACGGAGCTTCGGGTGCGCTTCGGTGTAGAAATTGTTGGTATCGATGGAGGCCGTAAAGAGCGTCGCCATATGCTTGGCCGTCTTGTCCGGCTCGACCGCCGTTGCGAGCACGACGAGATCCGCGTCGATGACGACCTGCTCGTTCGCGATCAGATCGACGCCCTGGACGGTCAGATGATCGCCCTTGTCGATGACCTTGCCGACCTGGCCTTTGATGTAATCGACACCGTACTGTTCGACCGCACGGCGGTAGAACTCGTCAAAGTTCTTGCCCGGCGTACGGACGTCGATATAGAAGACATGCACGTCGGTATCCGGATACTTATCGCGGATCATCATGGCGTGTTTTGCCGTGTACATGCAGCAGATCTTGGAACAGTAGGATTTGCCGCGGCAGGTCACGTCACGCGAACCGACGCACTGGACGAAGACGATCGTCTTCGGATGCGCGTTGTCCGACGGACGGAGCAGAACGCCTTTGGTCGGGCCGGCGGCGTTCATCAGACGCTCGAGCTCCAGAGACGTGATGACGTCCTTGCTCTTGGAATACTGATATTCGTCAAAGTTCTTCAGGTCGATCGTATCATACCCGGTCGCCAGCACGACGGCGCCGTACTGTTTCGTGATGATCTCGTCTTCCTGCTTGTAGTCGATCGCTTTCGCCGCGCAGACCTTTTCGCACAGGCCGCATTTGCCGGTCTGGAATTTGATGCAGGCGTTGCGGTCGATGACGGGGACGTTCGGGATCGCCTGCGCGAACGGGATGTAGATCGCGCTGCGGGTGTTCAGTCCGCGGTTGAACTCGTTCGGAGTCTTGCGGGACGGACACTTTTCCGTGCACAGGCCGCAGCCCGTGCAGAGATCTTCTTTGACGCTGCGCGCCTTCTTGCGGATATCTATCGTGAAGTTGCCGACAAAGCCGCTGACTTTCTCGACTTCACTGTAGGTATAGAGGGTGATCTTTTCGTTCTGGCCAGCTTCGACCATCTTCGGCGTCAGGATACAGGCCGCGCAGTCGAGGGTCGGGAAAGTCTTGTCCAGCTGAGCCATCTTGCCGCCGATCGTGGATGTCTTTTCGACGATGTCCACTTCATAACCGGCTTCCGCGATATCCAGAGCGGTCTGAATACCGGCGATGCCGCCGCCGACGACGAGCGCTCTCTTAACGACGGCGCTTTCTCCGGCCTGCAGCGGAGCGTTCAAAGTCACTTTCGCGATAGCCGCTCTGCCGAGGATGATTGCTTTCTCCGTGGCCTCCTCCATATCCTTATGGATCCAGGAGACCTGCTCGCGGATGTTGGCGATCTCGACCATGTACGGATTCAGACCCGCGCGTTCCGCTGTTTTACGGAAGGTCGCCTCATGCATACGGGGCGAGCAGGAGCAGATGACGATACCCGTCAGCTTATGCTCTTCGATCGCGTTACGGATCAGAAGCTGTCCGGCTTCCGAACACATATACTGATAATCTGTCGCAAAGACGACACCGGGCTCGTTCAGGAGCGTTTCTGCGACTTTCTTGACGTCGACCGTCGCGGCGATGTTGGTGCCGCAGTGACATACAAATACACCGATTCTATGCAATGACTTTCACCTCCCGCCTTACTTGCTGTACTTCCGGAAAGCACTTGCGATCAGCTGCTGCGGCAGGTGCTCGTCCAGAAGTTCCGGGATCTGTTCCGGTTTCAAATGATTATCTCCCTGCTGACGGATCAGAGACAGACGGACCGCCTCGATCGCCATCGCGGGTTTGACGTCTCTGGGGCATCTCTGTACGCAGACAAAGCAGCTGAGACATTTCCAGATCGATTCACTGTTGCGGAGTTTCTCGATGTCGCCCTTCTCGACCATCGCCACGAACTGATGCGGATGGTATTCCATCTCATCGTACGCCGGGCAGGAGGCTGAGCACTTTCCGCACTTCATGCACTTTTTGGTGTCGATCCCGCTGATGGTAAGGATCTGTTCTTTCGTCGCGAATTTCTGCATGTTCAGATCCCCCTTACTTCACGCCGAGCGCTTCTGCAAGCAGTTCGGTAAAATAATAGACCGGTACCTTCTTCTCGGCATCGCCGCTGTGCGAAAGATTATACAGACAGAGAGGACAGGCTGTGATCATCGAATCCGCTCCCATCAGGGCGGCGTTATCCATGATCCTGTCCACCATCTTTCCTGCCGTCGGTTTGTCTTCAAGAGAGATATAACCGCCGCAGCATTCATTCCGCATAGAGTACGATACCGGTTCGGCACCGATCGCTCGAATGAAATCTTCAATTATAGTCGGGTTTTCCGGGTCGTCAAACTGCATGACATCGCCCGGCCGGAGCAGAAGGCATCCGTAATACGGCGCGATCTTTCTGCCGGTCAGAGGGTTTTTGACCAAGCTTTTGACTTTATCGAAGCCCACCTCGTCACGAAGCACTTCGAGGAAATGAAGCACTTTTGTCTCGCCGAGATACGGCTCCTCCAGTTCGAGGTAGTTGTTGACTTTCGTCTGGACATTGCTGTCGTTTTTCATGTCGTCATTGACGCGCTTGATCACATGATGGCATGCAGAACAAAGCGTGACAAGATCCTGACCGTGTTCCTTCGCATCCTGCAAAGCACGGACGGAAGACAGTTTGGTCGCGATCTCATCTTTCGCCAACGGGTATACAGCGCCGCAGCACTGCCAGTTTTCGATCTCCTGCAACTCAAATCCCAGCGCCAGGGCCGATGCTCTTGCATAGCGGTCCAGATCTTTTGCTTTGGTTTTCAGTGTGCATCCGGGGAAATAACTGTAGACCATTGCGTTTACCCAATCGCGGATTGGGCTCCTCCCTCCTTATTATTTAATTCGTCATTATCTGTATGTATATCATGTTCAAAAGCAAGCGAACATGATAAAGCGGCCTTTCGAACCGTTTCTTTTTCGAAAGACTTCACAAGGTATGAAAGGCAGCCGTTCCTTTCCATAAATGACCGTTATTTTCTCTTTCTTTTCGCCTTTCCGGCAAATTGTCAAAAAAATAACTATTTCCATTTTTATTTTAAAGGAAAATCCCTTATTTTTCAATCACTTTATAGATGAAAAAAGACACCTTCGGACAGCTTGTTTTAGCCAAAATGACGATGCACGCCGCTAACCTCAGCCTGCCCGTCCGGATAGAAAGAGCCCGCTGTGATCTGCGCGCACAGCGGGCCCATAAGTCCCGGTCTTCGATTAGAGCTGGTAGTCGACCTCGTGCATGTAGCCGATCAGATCCAGCACTTTGTTGCTGTAACCCCATTCATTGTCATACCAGGCGATGAGCTTGACGAAGTTGCCGCCCAGCATGATGCCTGCCGTGGAGTCGAAAAGGCAGGTATGCATATCTCCGATGAAGTCCGTCGAGACGACGGCGTCGTCGATATATCCGATGATGCCGCGCATGTAGGTCTCCGCGGCTTCTTTGACTTTTTCACAGATCGCGTCATAGGTCGTTTCCATGCTCAGACGCGCCGTCAGGTCAACGACGGAAACGTCCGCCGTCGGTACGCGGAACGACATGCCGGTCAGTTTGCCCTTCATCTCCGGGATGACCAGAGCGCACGCTTTGGCGGCGCCGGTGGTCGACGGGATGATGTTGCCGAGGACGCTTCTTCCGACACGCCAGTCTTTGTTCGTGCGACTGTCGACCGTCTTCTGTTTTGCGGTCGTTGAATGGATCGTGCTCATCAGGCCCTGTTCGATGCCGAAATGCGCGTGGACGACTTTGACAAGAGGAGCCAGGCAGTTGGTGGTGCAGGATGCGTTCGACACGACCGTCATGTCCGGCTTGTACTCGGTATGGTTGACGCCCATGACGAATGTCGGGGATTTGTCTTTCGCAGGTGCCGTGATGACGACTTTCCGGGCGCCGCCGATCAGATGCTGGCTGGCTTTCTCCTCGGTCGTATACGCGCCGGTCGATTCGACGATGTATTCCGCGCCGCAGTCACGCCACGGGATCTTCGATGCTTCCTCTTCGCTGAAGACGCGGATCTTGTGTCCGTTGATGATGATATGCTGCTCGTCCCTGGAGATATCCCCCTGGAAACGGCCGAACACCGTATCATACTTGATCATGTAGACCATATGATCCAGATCTGCATTTCGGTAGTTGATACCGCAGATGTCAAAATTCTCCGGACGATTGATCGCCGAACGTAAGACCAGTCTTCCGATCCTGCCAAAACCGTTGATTCCCACCTGAATGGCCATAGAAGCGTGCTCCTCCTCGTTTGTTACATGGAAAGCGCCGGCGAACCTTTGAGATCCAGACCGGCCGATCATCTTCTTTTATTCGATGCGACATTTTTGCAGAACATGCTGCTTGTCTACTTAGATTTTAACATAAACCGACAGGCATTAAAACACAAATATACGATTTTATCCCGAGATTTTTCCGTATAAAACGAACAGACCGGGCGGTTTTTACGCCCGGTCCGGTTTTTCATTATTTTCTTTTGTGATCGACCTTGTACATGTGACGGAGAAGGTCTATAAGACGGCACGAATAGCCCCAGTCATTGGCATACCAGGAGACCAGCTTGACAAAGTGCTTGTTCAAAGACATTCCGGCTTTCGCGTCGAAGACGGAAGATCTTCTTTCATGCAGGAAGTCCTGTGAGACGACGGCGTCTTCCGTGTAGCCGAGGATGCCTTTCATCTTCCCTTCCGACTCTTCCTTGATCACTTTGCAGATCTCTTCATATGTCGCCGCTTTTTTGATGCGGACGACGAGATCCACGACGGAGACGTCGAGCGTCTGGACGCGGAACGCCGTGCCCGTCAGTTTCCCGTTGAGTTCCGGAATGATCTTTCCGACGGCTTCCGCCGCTCCGGTCGTCGTGGGAATGATGTTTCCTCCGACCGCGGCGCGTCCGCTCCTCCAGTCTTTCGGCGAGGAGGCGTCGACCGTCTTCTGGGTGTTCGTTACGGCATGGACCGTCGTCATAAGGCCTTCGACGATCCCGAAATGCTCGTAGATGACTTTGGCCAGACAGGCAAGACCGTTCGTCGTGCAGGACGCGTTGGAGACGATGTTCTGATCGGACGTATACGTGTTTTCGTTGACGCCGACGACAAACATCGGCGCGTCCTTGCTCGGCGCCGAGATCAGGACCTTTTTCGCGCCGGCTTTCAGATGGGCCGATGCTTTTTCGATCGTTTTGAAAACTCCGGTCGCATCGATAACGTATTCCGCTTTCAGTTTCTTCCAGGGGATCTCGGCCGGATCCTGCAGCGCAAAGAAGGGTATCCTCTTCCCGTTGACGGTGATCGAGGTGTCGTCATGTTCGATCGTTCCGTCGAAGATGCCGTGAGCCGAGTCATATCTGAGCATATATTCCACATAATCCGGCGTCATGTACGGATCATTGATCCCGACAAACTCGATCTTCGGGTCTTCCATTCCGACACGCAGGGCAAGACGGCCGATACGGCCGAATCCGTTGATCCCGACACGAATACTCATACTGTTTCTTCCTCTCTAATCTGTGTTTATCTCAAAGAACCGTTTTCCGTTCTCCATCGTCTGGCGGGCGACTTCTTCCACGCTCTCGCCGCGGATCTCCGCGATCTTTTCGGCAACCAGACGGACATATCCCGGGTCGTTTCGCTTTCCCCGGAACGGTTCCGGCGTCATATACGGTGAATCGGTCTCGATCATGTAGCGGTCTTTGGGGATCCAGCGGAGGATCTCCGGCGCTTTCTTCGCGTTTTTGAATGTGACGACTCCCGTAAAAGAGAGATAGTATCCCAGATCGATCAGTTCTTTCGCCGTTTCCAGACTTCCGGAAAAGCAATGAAAGACGCCGCGCTTGACTTTGATGCGCCGCACGATGTCCATGCAGTCCTCGGTCGCCTCTCTCTGATGGATGATGACCGGAAGATCCAGCTCACGCGAGAGCTTGAGCTGTTCGGCAAAGCGCTTTTTCTGGATGTCCCGCGGGGAGAAATCATAATGATAGTCCAGTCCGATCTCTCCGATCGCCACGACCTTGGGATGCTGGGCAAGAGAGATCAGATCGTCGAAGTCGTCGTCCGTCATGTCCTTGCAGTCGTGCGGGTGCACTCCGACCGCCGCGTATACCATATCATGCCGCTCGGCGATGCCGACCGCTTTGCGGGAGGACGGGATATCGCAGCCGGGATCGACAACAAGATCGATCCCCTTTTCACGCAGAGACGCGATCACTGTGTCCCGGTCTGCGTCAAAGGCGCGGTCATCCACATGGGCGTGCGTATCAAAAAACATCTTATCTCACCACGGCTCCCGGTTCCTTGTCGTCGGCGAAGAGGACCTTGATGCTCTTGCCGTCGTCGGCGCTGAGCAGCATGCCCTGGCTCTCGACGCCCCGGAGGACGACCGGTTTCAGGTTGTAGACCATGACCAGATTGTGTCCGATCAGGTCTTCCGGTTTATAGTACTGCGCGATGCCGGAGACCACCTGACGCTCTACGCCTCCGACGTCGAGTTTGAACTTCAGGAGCTTGTCCGCTTTCGGGACTCTTTCGCATTCAAGGACCTTGCAGACGCGCAGATCGAGTTTTTCAAATGCGTCGATCGCGATCTCCTGAAGCTTTTTCTCCATATCGATACGCTCGAAGAGGATCTCGGCTTTTCCTACCGTGTCGCCCGGCTTCATGCCGTTGAACGCGGTCAGCTGATCATGGTCCGTATTTGCCGTATTGAGCTGAGCGAGGATCTTTTCGCTCGTCTCCGGAAGGAAGGGCTGCAGCATCACGCCGATGATGCGGATGCTCTCCAGAAGATTGTACATAACGGTGCCGAGACGCGCTTTCTGCCCTTCGTCTTTCGCCAGGATCCACGGCGTCGTCTCGTCGATGTATTTGTTGCTGCGGCGCACGAGCGTGAAGATCTCGTCGATCGCGTCGGCGATGCGCAGCTGATCCATCTTTTCTTCCACCTTGCCGACGGCCGCTTTTGCCGTGGCGATCAGATCGTCGTCGAAGTCACCCGGACAGTCCGGCTTCTGAACGATGCCGTCAAAGTATTTGTACTGCATCGATATCGTCCGGTTGACGAGATTGCCGAGGATATTGGCAAGATCCGAATTGATCCGCTCGATCAGAAGCTCATAGGTCAGC
>JAEEGL014880151.1_pt1 | contig 10377 bp, 14 predicted proteins | sample 9134231 | NCBI WGS metagenome assembly JAEEGL01 (sample SAMN16246548, study PRJNA631951) | gut metagenome | biome: gut microbiome; feature: rumen; material: fiber-attached | host: Bos | place: Iran: Karaj | collected 2018-10
AACAACCTTAGCGGCGCAGTTATTTGAAGGTATGGCGAAGCGTGGGAAACAAGTGATTTTTGTTAATCTTGAAATGAGCCACGAACAGCTTATAGCAAAGAGCCTTTCCCGCCACGCCTATAAGATGGGCTACGGGGACTTCTCCGCTAATGATATTATGCGGGGCTATAGTTGGACAGAGGATCAGAAACAGGCCATTGAACAAGCCGCCCTTGATTATAGACGGGACATAGCAATAAATTTCTCCTATGCGGACAGGGACGAAACAACCGCCCAGCTTGATAGCATTATGGGCTATTTGAGATCCGCCGCCCGGCAGGCGAAACGGGCGGGCCGTGAAGCTCCTGTTGTGGTGGTAGACTATCTGCACATTATTCAAACCACAGACGGGAGAGGCCACGAAGAAGAACAGGCGCAGGCCATTAAGCGAAGCGTGATAGAGCTAAAGGCCTTTGCTATTGAGTACAATACTGTTGTCTTTGCCATATTGGCAACCAACCGGGAGGCCAACCGGAGCAAAGAGCTAACGTTGTACAGCGGCAGAGATACCAGCAATATAGAATACTCCGCCGATATGTTTTTGACATTACAGCCGGAAGAAAAGGACGGGGAGGACAGCCCGGCTATAATGCTACGGATGGAGAAAAACCGGATGGGCGAAACGGGCAAGGCGGCTAAGTTCTACTTTGACGGGAAACACGGCATTTTTACAGAGGCCGTGCCGGACTGGATACCAGAGCCGCAGGATATTAGGCCTTTGATAACATTCTAAGCACATAACCCATAAGGCACATAGCAGGGGCGCAAAATGCCTCTGCTTTTTTATGTGCAAAATGCTAACATATTGTAAAAGATAACAAGAAACACATTGAACATAAACAACATATAGAGTATAATATGTGTGTGGAGTGTAAGATATGCGACACAAATATTTAGCCCGTGACGGGCAGAAAGGGAATTATGCCGACACACAACAAGGGACAAATGAGCGAAGCCGCCCGGCAGGCAAGAAACGCCGCCGCAAGGGAATGGCGGGCGAAGAACAAAGACAAGGTAAGAGAGTATAACCGCCGCTACTGGGAAAACAAGGCGGGGAAGGGAGCGCAGAATGGTAAAGATCTATAAGGAGTGGTGTATTGACGCAGACAGAGAAAGCTATATCGTGGGAAAGCGCAACCAGCAGGGAGAGCTGGAAAACCCTGCCCGCTTTGGCTTCGCCGCCGATGCTGTGAACCATATCATAGAGGCGGAAATGAAGGACGGGATCTCTAAGCCGGAGTTGCTGGAATGTTGCGAGTTTATAGCTATGTATTCTGCCGTGGCGGACGATGTGGTAGAGGCAGTTATGAAAGCTGACGCATATCTGCCCGGCTTGAAACATAATTGCAGGCCCATGAAACAGTACAGGCCGCAGGGCGTGGAAACGAGGTGCAAGGGATGATCTACGCAGGCGTTACTGCAGATAATAACGGAGCCTATGCCATTGTGTACGGAAAAGGCGAAAGCGTACACCACGAAGCATTTGCCCCGGACAAATTTAAGGCCGCTATGGACAGGGCGGACGCTATGGAGATTCGATGCGTTGTAGAGATGCCGGAGGACGGGATCATGGAAACGCCGGAGAAGATCAACCCCGCTATTTTCGCCCGGATGTACTGCAGGAGCAGGGGTATACCCTTCATGTTCGTTAAGCCGGGGAGCATACGCAGAGAGTACAACATGAAGGACGGGCAAACCATGAGGCAGGAGTGCAAGCTTCGCTACCGTGGCGTTGAGTTCAGAGGCGAAGAAAAGGAACAGGAAGAAGCGGCTAAGGCCGTACTGCTGGCAAAATACGCAAGACGATTTTTGTAAGAAAGGACATTTTTAAGTATGACGATCAAAGACATTGAGAAGCAGATGGAGGCCACCGAAAAGGCCCGGGAACAGCTGGCAAAGACGAAGCAGGAGAACGAAGAACAGGCGAAGGAGTACCGGGCAAAGGCAGACGCCGCCGCTACTGCCGGGGATGTGGCAAGCTATAAAGAGCTAAAGGCCCTTGCGGACGATGCGGAGGCCGTGGCGTATGTGTGCGGTAAGCAACTGGAGGCGGAGCAGGGCAACGCCGTGACGCCGGAGCAGACGCAGGAGGCATGGGAGGACTATGCCAAAGCCTATAATAAAAAGCTGGCCGATAAGCTGGACAAGGCGAAGAAAGCTAAGGCGGAGTATCTCCGGGAGTATATGGAGGCCGTGGAGCTTCAACGGGAGGCCTGCCGTACCCGTGAACAGCTTGCCGCATACGCCGGAGTTAAGGAGCATAGGGCAGAGGGCTTTTATCCTATGGACTATATACCCTGTAACACTTCTACCAACGGGCGCAAACCTGTAGTGGACTTGCGGGGGACAGCTATTCAAGATCCGGATGCCGTGGCCCTGCTGGCGAGCTTAGGCATTGACGGGGCGGAGCTTGCCGGGGACGAACGCCAACGGATCATTTATTCCGTTGTGAGCGCACACAAGGCAGGCTAAACAGCATGGGCAAACGGGGTAAGATGTTCCACTTCAATTTTGAAGGATTGGACGCTTATATAGACGAGCTGGGAGATCTCGGTGAATCCTCCGCAGGAATGGCAAAACGGGCCTTGTATGACGGTGTGGGTGTTGTAGTCGATGAAATAAGGGACGCTGTAGAGGCGTTGCCGTACCATCCTACTGTCGGCATATCCCACGAACAAAAAGAAGGCTTATTGAAAGGATTAGGCCTTTCAAAGATGAAACCGGGCAAAAAACGAGGTAGCTACTATGTGAAAATCGGATGGACGGGGAACAATGCAGTACATACCAAAGAACACCCGGAAGGGCAACCGAACGCCATGATAGCCGCCGCCGTAAACTCCGGCACAAGTGTTAAGTCGCAATATCACTATGCGGCGAGAAAGCCGACACGCTTCATCACAAAGGCAGTAAGAAAAGCTAGGCAGAGATCCTACGATGCCATGCGAAACCGCTTTGATGAAGATCTGAAAACATTAAAGAGAAAACATGAGAAACGATAAAGAAAACAGAATAAATGCAGAGCTGAAACGCCTTAGAAAATACTTTGATGCCGTGGACGAAAATCAAAGGGCTATGGCTGAGCCTTTGCTCCAAAATGCCGCTTTCATGGCAATAACCCTGCAGGATCTACAGCTTGTGATCAATGAAGAAGGTGCAACGGATGAATACCGCAACGGGCAACACCAGTACGGCGAAAAACCGAGCGCAAACCTGCAGGCGTACAATGCTACTATAAAGAACTATACCGGAGTTATTAAAGCCCTTGCCCAGCTCTTGCCGAAGGAAAGTCAAGCAGGATCCGGCAAGCTGGCGAGCTTTATAGAAGCTATGAATAAATAGGCAAACGGGAAAAAATGGAGAAGATGAAGCCTGAAACGCCGAAAAAATGAAACAAGAAGGGCTAAAAAGGCCCTTCTTTGTTTATGTTGGTGGTAGCGGGACGCTTTATACCCCCCGCCTCCGTTTTTTTTGGGTGGCATATTATTCATACCCCCCTGCTGAGGTACGAAAAACTGCTTATGGCCTCACTTAGGGGGTGTAGTACGGAAAAGAACAGAGAAAGGCGGACTTATGCGGAGATCCGCTTTTCTTTTCGTTTTAGTTTTCAGATCCGGCGCAGGCTTAGCCATTGGATGCCTGCAGAGGCCGGGAAAGAGGCTTATAAGGCCCGGTGTAGTCTGCAGAAAGGGCTTTTTCTTTGCCTGTAAACGGACGAACGGAACGCAGAGGGGTGTTTACTTGTTTAATGTTCGCCGGAGCCGTTACAGAGGCGCACAGGCGCAGAGAAAAAGAGATCCGCAGGGCATGAGAACATAAAACGCCTACCGGAGATCTTCGCCAATGCACAGCCCCGCAGATGCCCGCCGGAGCCATTATTTTGCCTGCCTTATGTGCAGGCATATAAACACACAGGCAAGGATCAGACAGGCCACGCAGGCCTACACAGGGCCGCAGAAAACAGGCCGTGAATTGTCTTTGCAAGCATCGCCTTTTTTTCCCCAAATTGGCCTTGCAAGCATGGCATTTGGCTATCCATGCCGCTTGTTAGGGCAGGCCCTAATACCCTATGCGGACGATCAGACGCCCGGCGGCTCCGCATTGGTGAAGCTGACGAGAGAAGCATTGATAATAACAAAAAGCCCAACCCGGAAAGGATATAGGGTAAGGCTTTTTGCCCGGACAATCGGCAGTTCTTTGATGACAGTATTATAATACCACAAACACGTGCGGCACACAATAGGCATATTAGATATTTTATGTGTTCTAATAGTCTTAAATGCTATTTCAGAAAATCAAAACTTATTAAATTTTGTTTTTTCACCTTTTTTAAAAATTATCCTTAAATAACGCTAATTCTTAAAAAGTCGTGATATATTTTTTTTGACTGCCCCACCCGGTCCCCGGGCGTTTTGCGCCAAAATTTTTAGGGAGGGGTATAGGCCTTTATTTACAGGCGCAGGAGAATACGCCACCGCAGACAAACGCCCATTGTAGAGCCGCACAGAGGCCCGCACAGGCCACACATTAGACACATAGAACACTTGTTAATATTATGTGTATCGTGTTGACAATATTACACCATGCCGCTATAATGCAAGATGAAGATATAGAAAGGGGCGCAGGCATGGCGGGCAACCTTCAAGAAGTGAATAAGCCGCAGGCATTTAGCCGGGATCTCGTGGCCCGCTTCGTGGCTTATTGTGATGTTAAGCAAAACACCATAGACGGGTACGCCGTGGCCCTTCGTCATTTTGCTAAGTGGATGGAAGGACGCCCGGAGCCACAGCGGGAGGACATAAGGGCCTATAAAGAATATTTGTCTGCCGCCACCAGCGAAGCAGGCAAGCCCTTCAAGCCCGCAACGCAGGCCCGCTATTTGAGAGCCGTAAAGCTTTTCTTCAAGTGGACAGCCGCCGAAGGACTATACCCTAACATAGCGGACGGGATCAAGCCCGCCAAGATCCGCATGGACACACGGCACAGGGACGCCCTAACCGCCGCAGATGCCCGCCGGGTGCTGGACAGCATAGACAGAAGCACAGAGAAGGGAAAGCGGGACTATGCTCTTATGCTCCTATGTATCACTTGCGCCTTTCGTATGGTAGAGCTTCACAGGGCCAATATAGAGGACATTAAGACAATAGCGGGCAGGCCGTGGCTCTATGTGCAGGGAAAAGGCAGGGACGAAAAGGACGCCCGCTTAGAGCTTGCGCCGGAGATCCACACCGCCATTAAGGACTATCTGAAAGCCCGCAAACCCCGGAGCAAGGCGGAGCCGCTATTTACCGGAACCAGCCACAGGGCGCAGGGCGAAAGGATCACGGAGCAGAGCCTTAGCCGGATAGTTAAAAATATTCTTATCAGCGCAGGCTATGACAGCGAGAGAATAACTGCCCACAGCCTCCGGCACACAGGGATCACCCTTTGCATAGACGCTGGAAAGAGCTTGCGGCAGGTGCAGGAGTACGCCCGCCACGCAAGCCCCGCCACCACGGAGATCTATATACACGATGCAAAGCAGGCGCAGGAGCATTACAGCAACGCAGTATATAGGCAGATCTACGGAGGCGAAGAAAGCCTGCAGGACGCCTTCGCAAGCCTTAGCCCGGAGGCGCAAGCCGCCGCCCTGGCATTTGTCCGGCAGAGCGAAAAGCTCCGCAATAATTCTTAGCCTATGACAAAGTATCTGCAAACCTTAACATAAGAAATGGAGAAAGAAATGGGTGAAATAATGGTAGCCGCTACCGAAAATAAAAGGGGAAGGCCGAAGAAAATAAACGATTCGTTATACTACGCTTTTCCTGAATGTGAAAAACGAACAGCGCAGAATATCTTTTATGTTTCAGAGGCAATAAGGATAACGGACGATAAGCCCGGAGGCTTTTTTGTAACCAATAAAGGTATGTTTAGGAGGAACGGGATAGCGGAGCAAATAGGCCGTGCTTGTGTGGATGGCCTTATAAGCGAAGAACAGGGCCGGGAGCTTGCAGAGATAGCAATTAACCAATACGCAAACGGAAAAAGCGTTAAGGAAATAGAAAAGGACTTACGGATATTTAGGCAAACGCTACAAAGAGAATTGAGTGAATAAGGAAAGGATGGCAACACATGGCAAGAGTGACAGCGATAGTTAACCAAAAAGGCGGAGTGGGAAAGACTACAACCGCCGCCGCCTTAGCCGCCGGACTATACGCCGCAGAGCTGGACGCAGAGAAAAGCATACTAACCATTGACGCAGATCCGCAGGGCAACCTAACCTTCATCCGGGGCGTGGAGGCAGATAAGGGCCTCTACGAAGCTCTAACAGGAGCCGGGCTTGTGGAGGACATAATACAACCCACGGCGCAGGGAGATCTCCTGCCAAGTAGCCCCGCCCTGTTGGGTGCAGACTTAGAATTTACAAAGACGGGCCGGGAGTATCTTCTTAGAGATCTTCTAAAGCCTCTGCAGGACATTTACAGCCATATTATCATAGACTGCCCGCCGCAGTTGGGCATACTTGCCATTAATGCTTTAACCGCCGCCGATGATGTGATCATCCCCATGAGCGCAGATATACTTAGCCTGCAGGGCTTAGGGCAGTTATACGAAACGATAGACACAGTACAACGCTATTGCAACCCGGATTTAAAAATTGCAGGCCTGCTTATGTGCAAGTACACGAACAGGGCCACCCTTAACCGGAATATAGCCGAAGTGATAGAACAGCAGGCGGAGGCCGCAGGCGTTCCCATGTATCAGACGAAGATCCGGGAGGCCGTGGCTATCAGAGAGGCGCAGACGATGCGGAAAAGCCTTTTTGAGAGCCACCCAAAAGCTAAAGTAACGGCAGACTATGCCGCCTTTGTAAAAGAATATCTGAAACAGGAGGATAAAACAAAATGAGCAAACAGAAGAAGGACTTTACGCAGAACATTCTCACAGGCGCACAGAAGTTTATCAGCGAAGCGCAGAAGGAAAAAGCGGCGAAGCGCAACCCGGACTTCTACCGGATGAACCTAAAGTTGGATGCGGACTTAGGGGACTTCATAGAAGAATACCATTGGGAAGTTAAGCTTAGCCGTAACGATGTTGTGGCCCATATTATCCGGGCCTATAAAGAGGCATGGGAGGCCGAAAAGAAAGAATGACAGCGAAGGAAGAAATATTAAACTGCTTTAATCGGCAACGGGAGCATTTTGATCCAATGCCCAGCGAAGCCGTTATAAAGCAATTCATGGACAACATGAGCGAGAAACAGGCACAAGCTCTTGTAGACGCCGCCTCTGCATTTTTACCGGAAGGCTTCGGCGGGCCGGGAGCAACCGCCGCTTTTATAATTCACTTTCTGTTTTCATGGAGTACCGCACTAACATCGGCGCAGGATCACCCGGAAACATTGGAAACGCTGAAAACCCATATAGCTAATAAAATTGTCTATGATGGGAGCGAAGCAGAGAATAGCTTTTTAAAGGAGCTGGCAAACATACTTGCCGGGCCATCGGATGAGGCCATAAAGTCCTTTAAAAGCTTTGCGCTGGATAAGTATTTAATACCAACAGGCAAAGTGCCGAGAGGCATGACAGAGCGGGACGCAGGAGCCGCCGAAGTGATCCCAGCCCACGGCAAAACGCCTGCCATTAAAACAAGCTTTATCCTGTACTTTGCCAATGACGAAGATATTAAAATATTAGGGCGTAAGGCTATATCGAAATTCGACATGGCAATTTTAAACGGGGTAATATCTCTTATTGCCCGTGGCAATATTGCTATAACTCCGGCTATGGCGTATAGGGCCGCCGCCGGATGGAACACAGAACACGAAGTAACGCCGAAGCAAGAACAGGCCGCACAAAAGAGCATTGAGAGGCTAAGAATAACTTTCGTTGATATAAACGCAACCGAAGAAGCAAAGGCGTATGGTAAAAAGGCTGGCGTTAATATTGATAGCTTTCGATTTAATGATGCTCTTTTATCATGCCGCTTAGGGGAACTAATGATAAACGGCAAGAAAGTAAAAGCTTATCTGTTTGATAACTACGATAAGAAAGGCAACCTTAAAATGCCAATCATCATGGAATACGCACAAAAAGTAAACGGGCAAATATTAGCTTTACCTATGGAGCTGGCAGAAATGCCTATAAGTGCCACAGAAAGTAATATCATCTTAAAAAACTATCTTTGGGTGCAAATAGGTGCTATCAGAAACGCCAATACAACACGGCGGCAGGAGATAGCATACGAAGGGATCTATAAAGAATTGGGCATTGATGTAAGTACCGACTTAGGCAGAAAGCAGGCCCAGCGGGCAAGAGAGTCAACGGAAAGCCTGCTTGATAACTGGAAACGCAAGGGAGCTATTAAAAATTACACGATCTACAAGAAGGACAGAAAGGCGGCAGGCATAAAAGTGGAGGCCTAAAATACCACCCGGATTTTCGTCACAGACCACCCGGATTTTTGTCACAGACCACCCGGATTTTCGTCACAGACCACCCGGATTTTTGTCACGGGTGCAAGGGCAAAAAAGTGGCAAAAATGACGATATAGCGTGATATTTTGGAAGGGACAAAAAACCGATAGAATTTATAGAATTTATAGAATTCTATAAGAGGCTTTTCCGCCCTTATAGGCGGGCGTCAAGCCTATTGAAAGCAAGGCCGGAGCCGTGTAACATGATAGAAGAAATACAGACTTTAAGGGCCTGTAAGAAAGGGATGATAAGCCACGATCAGACGGACAGAAACGAAGGGCAGTTACGCTACCAGCCCGCAAAGCATAAGCGCAACCGCCCGGATAGCACAACCCATAGGGCCGTACCATGTACAATATAGCATGGTGCGCCCCGGCAGACAATAACTAATTTTGAAAGGGGTAAAAGTATCATGTTTACTAAAAAAGTTGTAGACGCAAAGAAAGCAGATTTAATAGGCAAGGTTTTATCTATGACGCCGGAGCAGTTCGATCTTTTATTGTATTTGCTTGAACGGCACGAAGATATAGACGCTTTGGACGAACCAGCACGAACGGCTAAAATGCAAGAATTAAAGGCCGAGTTTTTAAAGAACAGGCGGGACGAAGAAGAAAGAGCTAAGCGGGGTGCTAACGCATGAAGGAATTAAGGATAGAGGATCTATTACAAAGGGCGAAGGACATAAGCGGTAAACCTTCGTACATTTGCCCGGCTTGTGGTAATGGCTCCGGCAGGGACGGAACAGGCCTAACCGAAGATCCTGGCAGGCCCGGAAAGTGGCATTGTTTCAAGTGCAATTTTACCGGGGATGTGTACGATATAGCCGATATAGTTTATCACAGGGAAAAGGGAGAAAGCTTCAAAGAAGCAAAAAAGGCAGATAATACACAATACACACACAACACACATAAAGCGTATAATATGGCTAATACTCCTGTTGTGCGTGATACACGAACGGAAGAACAGAAACAAAAAGCAGGCGAAACGGCTAATAGGTATATTAATGCTTGTGCGTCCGCTATGCGTGGGAGCGCAGGCGAAGAATACTTAGCCGGGCGTGGCTTCGATCCGGACTTTATAGAGCTTCACAGGATGGGATGGGACGCCCAGCGTAAGGGCATAGTGATACCATACCCCGGAACAGATTATTATATTATTCGCTTCGTAGATCCGCAGGGAGATAGAAAGTATTACAAACCGCCCACGGAGCAGGCAGGGCCGGAGCCTATCTTTAACGCAGAGGCCCTTAAAGAGAAAGGCCCTTTGTTTGTGATGGAAGGGCAGTTAGACGCCCTGTCAGTAATGCAGGCTGGCGGATCTGCCATAGCCATAGGCGGAGGCGGACAGCGTAAGCTGGAAAGCTATGCCGGGCCTATGCCGGAGGATCTAATAATTATCGCAGACAATGACGCCGCAGGAGAGCAAGCCGCCCGGAGGATCAGAGAGGCCCTAAAGAAGCAAAGCCGGACAGCGGACATAGTACGCCCGCCGAAGCAGTATAAAGACGCCAACGATATTTTAGTGGCAGATCCTAAACTGCTGGCGAACCTATGCCGGGGTTTTAGCTGGATAGAATGGGAGCGTATGACAAAGGCCACGGGCAGGGTAGACGCCTTTCTGCAGGCCGTAAAAACAGAGAGATACAGGCCCATAGAAACGGGCTTTAAGCCGTTTGACAGGATCACAGGAGGCGGGCTTGTGCGGCAAAGCTTAGTTATGCTTGCGGCGGCTCCGGGACAGGGGAAAACAACCTTAGCGGCGCAGTTATTTGAAGGTATGGCGAAGCGTGGGAAACAAGTGATTTTTGTTAATCTTGAAATGAGCCACGAACAGCTTATAGCAAAGAGCCTTTCCCGCCACGCCTATAAGATGGGCTACGGGGACTT
>JAEEGL015294038.1_pt1 | contig 10377 bp, 11 predicted proteins | sample 9134231 | NCBI WGS metagenome assembly JAEEGL01 (sample SAMN16246548, study PRJNA631951) | gut metagenome | biome: gut microbiome; feature: rumen; material: fiber-attached | host: Bos | place: Iran: Karaj | collected 2018-10
CATTACTTCCATATACCATTTTTGAAACTCAATAATTTCTTCTTCATAATCAATCATAAAAGTTCCATCAGGAAAGACGCTTCCGCCAAACAAAGCCTCGAAATAGGGGCGATCAAACACAGATGTATTGGTGAATGCACTCTGGCTTCCATCCCGCATATATGGCTGGTTCACCGCATAGATAAACCTTTGAAAAGCCTGGTCTGCATACTGTCTTTCACTTCCACTACTCTTGATGCCCATATAGTCGCTATCAACATCTTTTTTCCAGAAGTAATACATATAAGGAATTAAGTTAGGTAAACCAACAGCACCACTAGATCTATTACAAGCAAAGCTAACAAATTCTTTTACAAAATCAACAAAAGTAACAAGATGTTTTGCGGGTTGACCATTAAATCCGTCAATAAAGAAAAGTCCTTTTTCAGCTAAATCTTTTAAATCATATGCAAAGCAATAATGTTTAAATGTAGCGGAACAAGCATCGTGCATATATAAATCACCGATCCATTCCATTTCTAACCATTCGTTAGCTGCTTTAAATCCATATTTTTTTTGTATCTCATAATAAATTTTATTAAAAGCAAGTAATTTACTATGGGGCTTAGGCATCTCTCTTTCAAGCGTTACAATATCCTTATGACTTACATTTGAGTTGCCATCAACAGAAGCATCCGCAACTGTGTTTTTATCAATAAAATTATTAATGAAATCTGTATATGATAATTGTTCATCACCAAAGCCATTTAAACTAGCTATGTCAGTTCCATATTCAGCTTGAAGAGCATTATATTTAGTTACAAAATTTTTATTAAGTACAATATTAACTCTCATTACTTACCTCCTGGGAATTCACCCACTTTATAGCATCTGCAAAGGTAAGGAATTTATTATTAATTTTTAAAGTAGGAACGGATGTAACTCCACATCCTTCCATGATTCCAATATCATCGCATTCATAATATTCGATATTTTTTTCTTTTAATTTATACTCTAAAACTTTACATTTAGGGCATCCTGTAGAAAATAATGTAATCATTTTATCTCTCCTTTTGTTTTTTGGTATGTAAATATATATCAAAAACACAAGATATAGATTAATTTGTTTTGCCCGTACAATATATCTGTGTAGGGGGTATATCAACTGCTACTATTGGTGTAGTATTCCAATATGGAGTTGTCCACCATTTACCAGGATCAGCGGGTGGCTGAGCAGGAGCTACTGGAGTATAAGTAATATCAAGATTTTCTTTGCATTCATTTTTTTCATCAAGATATTCTCTATATCTTCTTAAATACCAATCAGATTTCTTTATATCTTCTTCTCCATTTTTATCATTTGCTCTATATCTATATTTCCATGCATTACATAAGCAGAAATTTTTAACTGCTTCTTTACCAAAAATTAATTCCATTTCATCAATGCATTCCATTGCATTTTCTCTATTGTAATGCGATGGATGATTAATAGTTTCTTTATTCATCTATTATTCTCCTTTACAATTTAACAACTTTTATTATACTAAAATCATTGGGACAATGATAATTTATTTTAATTCTTTCTTCTTCTTTGTATATATATTTTTCTAAATAACCTTCATAAGGATTTTGGCATACATTAACTTTATACTTTTCTATTTCTACTATACACTTTTTTAAGCATATTTCTTGCCTACACTTTGAACAATACTGCCAATCTTCACTAGGTTTCATCATAATCCTCCTCTATCGTACCTTGAGAAGTCATTCTCTCATGCTGTAATTTTATATCTTCTCCATCAACCATAATTATTTTATATAGTTGATGTGTTTGACTATTTGTATATGTTTTTGCTACAAATTGATCATCACGTCTATAACCAGTTATCATCAGCATAGTACCACGCTTGAACCAACTTTTTTCAATAACTTTCTTGGTTCCATCTGCCTGAACCTGGCTAATTTGTTTTTTAAACATACTATAATAATCTCTTGTAAACTTAACACTAACTACACCTGTTGTTGTTAACAGAGTTACAATATGTTTATTATCATCTTTTGCAATAACAGTACCAATGATTCTATATAATTTATATACAGGTAACTGAACTCCGCGTCTATTATAATAATAATCTACTTCATTACTCTTTAATTCATTAAAATCAGCAAGATTATATTTATATGTGTTTACATTAGCAAGTTCATGTTCTCCATGATAAAAACATAATGAATCCATTTCCCAATGAGATGTAGTTCCACTTGCATACTTGTCCCACACTTCTTTAAATAAAAGTTTATTATACTCACTCAATACTTCTTCTTGTTTATTTTTTAACCACTCTCTTGCGGGATCCATCAAACCTTGATACATTTTATCCCAGACAGTTTGTTTAATATAAAATATTTCATTTATATTTTCAAGACTATCTAAAACATTAGGCAAGAATTTTGTTAAAAACTGCATACAAATATCATTTAATTGATAATATTCTTTTACTTTACAAGATGCTTTTAAATATTTTGTAAAGTTATAAACTCTTATTTGTAATTCTAAATTCTTTGGTACTAAATTATGACTAACTAAACCTGCCCAATTCTGCAAAGTTAGTCTTTTCTTCGGTTCACATACTTTATTAATATAATAAACCATTATTTCTTTTCTATTACTTAACTCTGTTTCTATTTCATCAAATGCTCCAGCTTTAATAAGATTAATCATAGCTGTTTTTGTTAATGGACAACGATTCATAAAATCTTTAATACCAAGATAAGGACGCCCTACCTTAATCTTATCTACTGTATCAGTACTGATGTTACTTAATGCTTTTAAACCATACAAAATTCTATTATTCTCTACATCAGGCTCAAATCCTAATTCTGATGTGTTAATATTAACTAAAGACACTTCAATACCAGCTTCAGTGATATCACCAATAGCTTTAGCTACTTTACTATAATCAGTACCTTTTTCTTTCTTTTTTATATCATCATTATCATCATATTCATATTCGTCTTCATCTTCTGTTAAACTACCACTATTAACTACTAAACAAGCTGTGTCCCAATAAATAGGATCCCAATTAGTTGCTAAATATGCTGTTTGATAACCGATAAAACTGTATGCTAATGCGTGAATAATAGAGAATGAATATCCCATCTGAGGTCCAATACCACATTTCCAGATATATTGACCAAGAGCCGGTGATGATGCTTGAGATAATACCTTCTTTTTTAATGCGGGAATCTTGCTCATCTGCTTCTTCCCAACTACCTTTCGTGCTGCATTCGCATCCGCTAATGAAAAGTGGCAGATATTTTCATCCATTAACATACGCATTAACTGTTCCTGACTTGGCGGAACTCCATAAGAATCTTTAAAGTAAGGTTCAACATACTTAATTTCAGCTTCTGTCAAACCTGCATCTTTCATTTCTCTATACCATAGAGTTAAATTATTTTTAAATTTAATATATTTTTCCATAGGTGTTTCTGCGCCTTTTTCAGATGTCATTAAACGCATCAAACCATTAGCGTCACTTAACTCCAACATACTCGATGGTTTAATTTTTTTAGCTGCTTGAGCACCTACTTGACTATCAAACTGGAAGATATTTAAGATATTTCCTTCTTGAATATTTTTCCAAACTTCTTTATCATTTATGTCTAATACATCAGGGTGGAAGTATTTATCATATACCTCTCTTAATGTATAATAATCTTCAATTTCTCCATTTTCCTGTAAAAACTTAATGCACTGTGCAATCTTGTCCTGTACCTCAGTTAACAAGAAATCATACTTCGTCATACCTGCGGCTTCCGCCATGTGCAAGTCATACTGTGTAATGACATCACCAGATGGAGTTCTCATAAAACAACCAAATTCATATGGATCTTCATCAAACATGATGACACCAGATGCATGAGAACCACGACGAGAAATAAGACCTTCAATACCTAACATAATATCTAATAAACCAGGATATGCATTTACCTCATTAATAAATGCGGGAATAGGCTGGCGGTCTTTTTCTTCATTCCCGTTAACCATATCAGAAAGCGACCATAAGAATCCTCTTTCTTGTGGAACAAGAGAAGACATATACTGTGCAATATCATTATCAATACCGTCAGGATATTCTTCGCTCCTATATCCGCGGCAGGCTGTTAAGATTGTTGATTTTGCTGACTCTGTACCAAATGTTGCTATTAATGTGCATCCTAAATTCTTTCTTGAGATTTCATTTATATCATCTCTAAATTTTTGTCCTCTTTCATTCTTTATTTTTTGAATAATAAGCGGGCGCTTGGACGGACACAAGTCTAAGTCAATATCACCAAGCTCAACTCTTTCTTTATTTAAATATCTCCAGAAGGGAAGATCCCACTTAATAGGATCCAACTGAGTTACCCCTAAGAGATAATGATTTAGACCTGAGCATGACGAACCTCTTCCCGCGCCTACCGTACTACCGCAATCCCAAAACATATTAATATAGTGCTGAAGAGTAATAGGATATGAGAACATATTTGTTCCTAATTTTTCTCCTATTGTTCTCTTAACATCAGCTTCTTCTTCAAGACGAGAAAGATAAACATCATTTAATTTGCCTAAATCATTTAATTTCCATACACATTCATTAACCCAATATCTTTCCATTTTATCTTCAGAAGAAAACATAGAAGATAAAATAGGATACTTATTCATATCAAAATCAATATTATTTCCTTTTCCACCATATCCTACATGAACATTTTCTACTTTTTCATAATCTTTTACTTCTACTGATGGAATTACTTGGGGGTGAGTTAAATCATAGAACTCTATCTTATTATAAATCTCCATACTATTTTCACATAGTTGGTTATAACTATCTATAATAGATAAAGATAAATTTTCTTTTATTTCTTCTTCTGTTTGAAGATAAGCATATTCATAAAATTGAGCTGTTTCTCTTTCTGCTCCTTTACTGTTCAAAAAAGCTTCATGTATAAATCTATCGGCTTTTGTTAAATAATGAGCATCACTTCCTAAAATTACTTTTACATTAAAAACATTAGATAATTCTAACATTTTTTTATTTACTATAATTTGTTCTTTGTTTGCTGCGGGAGCTACTTCCAGATAAAAATCATCTTTAAATAAATTTTTTGCCCATAAAATAAAATTTATAATTTTTTGTTTGGCTTCTTGCTCACTTGTTTTATCTTGAGTTTGTCTTGCTTTATCAAGTTTTAAAATATTAGAAGAGACTTCTCCTCCAATACAAGCTGTTGTTACAATAATATGACCAGGATTTTCTTTTATTATATCTTCAAATTCTTCTTTTGTGATACATACTCTTTCAAGACCTCTGTCCCAATAAGAGTTCAACCAAGCTAAAGAAGATATTCTTCTAATTTGCTTTGCTCCAATTGCATCTTTTGCTATCCAAATACAATGATAATATTTAATATTTGATTCTCTTTTATCAACTAAGTATCCTTCTTCTCCTAATCCTATTTTAAAATCAATATTTTTTTTCTTTAGCTCTTGTTGAAGAATATTAGCTTTCATCCAACCACAAATACAACCGTGATCAGTCACACATAATCCTTTTAGACCTATTTTTATAGCATAATCTACTGTTGGCTCTAATTTATTTGTTGCATCTAAAAATCTTATATTAGACCATTCAAAATGGCAATGAGTTTCAAATCTATTCTGCATTATTTTCTTTTACCTCTTCCCAATGGTAGCCACCTGCTGTTTGTCTTTTTCCTTTACAAACTTCTGGAATATGACCATCTCTTTTTAAGTTTGCCCATTGTGCTGCTAAATGACAAGAATCAAAAATTTCTCCTGTTTCAATACATTTTACTTTTAAAACTCCTTTTTGTTTTAATCGACTTTTTTGTTTAGCTTCTTCAGACATATGTTTTCCATACATAGGATTTAATTCTCCTTGATGAGGATGTTTTCCTACATTGGACTCACTTAATTTTAATTTATGCTCTTCTGTCTTTGGTGCATTTTTCCCGCCTAATGTTGCATTATATCCATTTTTATATGAGTCATATAATCGTATGTAATAAGCTTCTTTTTCGTTTGCTTCTTCCAAAGTCAAGTTATTTTCAAGAATAATGTGTTCAAAATTATCCCAACCATATTTTTGAATTGCAGCATAAAATTGTGGACAACCTTTATATCCCTCTCCATTTTTCCATCTTGACTCTGGAGATTGACAAGTTTGTCCTACATATACTTTATTATTTATTTTGTTTTTATGTATATAAATACAATAAGTGCTTTCCATATGAAGCCTCCTTTTATATTTTATTATAAATATTATATCATAATTTTCTTTATTTGTCAATTGGATACTTCAGCTCTTCACACCCAAAAAATTCTTGTAGTGCATATCTTTCACTGCAAGGATTTTTAGGAGTTTCATAAACTATTAAAACTATTGTATCAGCATTAAATTTATTTAAACAATATTCAAATGCTTTTAATGTTTTTTCTTTATCAACAAGAGAAAAAAGTAATTCCTTATATTCTTTCATTGTATCACATTGGCGGGCGCCGGTCGGCTCCTCACATGGACAGATACAAGTTCCATAACGCTGAACTATAAGTGGCTCATACCGAAGCCCGCAAACTATACCACGCTTATCTATATAATATTCTTTATCTGCTGGAGGTCTATACCAAGCCGGATCACTTAATGCTGTAGATACGGGAATCATATTAGGAGTAAAATTTCTAATTTGATAAAAGTAGCTAGTTGCTATTTTCATATTTTTTAATCACTTTCTTTAACATCATTTTCATATTCTTTAACCATTTTCTTTAATACTTCTTCTGAGATTATTTGATATTTTCTTTTATTAAACCAATAATATCCAGGCATATCTTCTACTGGTTTAAAAGGTATAGAAATTTTTATTTTTTCTAAATTCTTATTTTCTGTCTCCAGTATTATCTTCATTAAATAACTCCTTTATATCCATTTCAACTCTTTCTAAAGCAGTTTCTTTTAAGAAAGTCGTTTCAAGTTCATATTCTACATAATCAACAGCTAAATACTTTGTAAAAACAAAACCTGCATCAATTAAATCAAGTGCATCTTGTAAGCTATACCAATGCATTAAATCTTCTTTATTAGAGCAAGAAGAATACCAATTCTTCCCGTCTTTATGATACCTAGGATCATAATCCATAGGAAGATCTTTTGTCTTACAATTAGGTAGCTTACCGATACCCCAAACTAATTCATTATTAGAATTATACCATAATCCATTATCTTTTGTTTTGCTTTCTAATCTATATAACCATTTAGCCATTTTATTTACCTCAATAATACTAATTTTTCACTAGCTCTAGTTGCTGCTGTATATAACCAGCGTTTATGTTCTTCTCTATCAAAAGGAAAATTCTCTTCAAGCACCAATACTTTTTCCCATTCTGAACCTTGTGCCGCATGGCAAGTAAGTGCATATCCATATGTAACTTGGCGGGGAAGCAGGTCACCTAACCGCATCTTACCAAGTTTATATGATACTCTCCAATCAACACAAGGTGTTTCATCAAGTAAAAAATCTTTATCTATATTAACACCTAAAAAGTCACTACCGCCATCTGGTTTAATATCAGCCATAATAGTAGGAATATGATGTCTATCATTCTTTATATAGTAGGGAATGTTAATAAAACTTTCAAAAACATTATTAACTGTTCCAATAGTTCCATTAACTAAAGCATCACCATCTTCATTAGAATCATCCCAATAGTTACGCTTACATATTACCTTTTCACCTGGTTGTAAATCACCGCTATATCCAAGCAACTCCCGCATTTGTTTATTAACATTATGTCTAACTGCGTTAGTAGCACTCAAGATAGTGTCCGCCCAAAGCAAATGTCCAGTAACGAGTTCTTTCTTAGGTATTACTCTTACCTCTTGTCCACTCATATAAGGAATAGATTCTCCATTTCTTATTTTCATGGTTAGCTGAATAATTTCTGATTCAGCTGCTTGACGCATAATCTCGTCTAAGAAAACATGGGGGTGATTAAGTAAATCATGAGCTTCAGTTTTGTCAATCATAGGTAACTGTCCAGGATCTCCTAAGAAGATAATAAAAGCTTGATGTTTAAGTAGCATATCTATCATTGATTTAGGAACCATAGAACATTCATCTACTACTACAATAGTATAGTCTAATCTAGTCTTTGGAATGCGGAAGAAACCACCACCTTGTCTTGGTCTACTATCATAAAGTAATCTATGCAAGGTCATTGCATTTTTATTACCCTTCTTTCGTAGTACTTCCGCAGCTTTGCCTGTAAAGGTAGCATATGCTACCTTATCTTCTTCCACATCAAGTGCTTCTATGATAAACTTAACCAGGGTACTCTTTCCTGTACCAGCGTATCCTGATATAACCACATATTTTTCTTTGTCTTTGTATCGTTGTAATGTAATATCAAGTCCTTCTTGTTGTTTATTAGTTAAAATCATTTTTTATGTGTCCTCTCATACAAGTAACAAAAGAAAATAGAACCAAAGATACTAATCAAGATAAAACCAACTATTCCTGAAGTAAGAATTATATCTATTAGTTCCATTAGTCCCTACCTTCCTCGTACCAGGTTTCACATCTTTCATCTTCATCTTTTTTACATTTATTATAGTTACCACATTGTTCACAATAGAACTCATCATAACCATAATCATCATCTTCCATATTTGCTTGAGTCTTCAATGAATTATATTCATTTTCATCCTGTGCAAATTTCATATCACTAAAAATGCTCATAATTAACTCTCCTTTTTTATTTTATATAAATATTATATCATATTTTTTATAAAATGTCAAAAATATAATTGTTAAAACCATTCAAAACACTTACAATATCCTGCGCAAAGCGGAAGAATTCCTTCATATATAAGTTCTTTATCTATATTTTTATTAGCAAAAACTTTATAAAATCTATATCCTCTAATAGAATTTCTTTTAGGATTAATATAATCCCATCGTTCATGATTTGAAAGAAAAATTGTATTTTCATATCTCGTTTCAGCTTTTTCATCTAATTTTTTAATAATATTAACAAATTTTTTCCATTCTTCTATATTAGTAGAAACAAAACCACAAACCACAATTTGATTACTTGTAGGATAAGGTTGTCCTTCTTCTTTACTAAAACTTTTAGTAAGTTTTTTTTGCCAATCTTCTAAATCAGAATACATAAGCACATCCTCCAACTATTTGATAATCTTCAATAAGTAATTGCGCATTAATATTGCCGTTCCATTCATTTTTATTTGGCTTTGCTACTACATCAATCTCTACATAACCATTTTCAGAATATAATTTATTATATTCTTCATCAGGCATACGGAACTTAATCATACTTACTCCATTAGGAAGAGTTATTTTTACTGTATTAGATGCCATCATAGTAAGCATTTCTTTGGTTATTTGTAATCCACGGATAGCTATGAGACTTTCGTCCATATCTTTGCCCCAATAAGGAGCTAAATCCGCAATATCTAAAATAGCAGTGGGATCCACTTCATTAGCTCTCCAGATATAATCAACATAATAAATAGGCTCAGATGCCATATTAGCAAGTTGATTATCTGTATTGATTAAAAAGTTTTGTATATTCTCTTCGCGGAGACCTAGTCCAAACGCTCCTTGATGTCCGACCGTATAATCACACACCTGGGTCGCCGCACAAATATCTTTAAACTCTGTAACTCCAACTTTATCACAACCTCTAGCGCTACCCTGATAAATAACATTACCTTCTTTATTTATTTCTTTTGTTAACATACAACAAGGGCGCTGATACCGTGCCATTAATTTATTAGCAATTAAACCTCTAATTTCTGGCTTAATCTGTCCGGGTTCTAATAAGAAAAGTAACACTTTATGATCCATCATATGATTATCTTCAATAAGATGAGTCACAAGTTCTAATCCCTTTTCTTCTTCTCTTGTTTGTCTATTTTTTACATTAGTAGCAGTACGAACTGCCTGATCTACTAATTTTTCTTTCTCACCTAATTTATGTCCTCTCTTGTTAGAAGGAATTTCATTAAATGCTTTAAACTTTAACATTGATTCAAAAATTAAAGTTTTTTCATCTAATGTACCACTTCGAGTAATGGCATTAACAAGAGGAACGATGTAGAAAGTAACACCCCAAGATGTAGGATAATCACCTAATTTAAATTTATTCTTTTGCCACATTTCATACATAAATGGATTATGGATATTTTCTGGTTCCAATCCTTTACTTATTAGTCTGCGGGTTTCAAAGCTACGAAGTGACATCATATCTCCCGTATTACCTAACGCAACTAAATCAAGGTACCAGTCAGCATAATTAGATTGATTTACTTTATC
>JAEEGL015443159.1_pt1 | contig 10377 bp, 9 predicted proteins | sample 9134231 | NCBI WGS metagenome assembly JAEEGL01 (sample SAMN16246548, study PRJNA631951) | gut metagenome | biome: gut microbiome; feature: rumen; material: fiber-attached | host: Bos | place: Iran: Karaj | collected 2018-10
TCACTCATGGATCACCAGTTAGTTTTTCTTCTCATTTTTATAATTTTGTCCATTACCCACTTAATAACGGAAAACTTGATTATGAACTTCTAAGAAAAGTCGCATTAGAAGAAAAACCTAACTTGATACTCGCTGGATTCTCAGCATATCCATACATTATTGATTTTAAACGTATCAAAGATATATGTGATGAAGTAGGTTGTTTATTTATGGTTGATATGGCCCATATTGCAGGACTAGTCGCCGCGGGAGTTCATCCTAATCCAGTGGAATATGCCGATGTAGTGACATCAACTACCCATAAGACTTTAAGAGGCCCTAGAGGCGGAATTATACTTACTAATAACGAAGAACTCTCTAAACGTATTAATTCAGCAATATTTCCATTTTATCAGGGTGGTCCACTTGAACATATAATCGCTGGTAAAGCTATATGCTTCAGAGAAGCAAGTTCACCTGAGTTTAAAAAGTATGCTCAAAGCTTGGTGGACAATACCAAAGCATGTAGAGATAAACTCCAAAGTTTAGGGGCAAAGGTAAGTGAAACAGAAGTTCATTTATTCTTGCTTAATGTATTAGACACATTTGGTATAACTGGATTAGATGCTCAAAAAAGACTTGAAGAAATCGGTGTTACCACGAATAAAAATATGATTCCAGGAGACACACTTAAACCAAATAAGACTTCTGGTCTTCGTATCGGATTTGCGGCTGTAACCACTAGATGGTGCACTAAGAAAGACGCAGAAGATATTGGAGAACTTATCTATCTATATCTTAGTAACAGCATTTCTCCAGAAGAGGCTAAAAAGAAAGTTAAATCAATCGTTTCTAAATGGAAACCAATTGAAGAAATTTAATTACGAGTAAAGGCGCTTAAAAAAAGAAGCGCCTTTTTTTAACCTATAAAAATGTGGTTCATAGAACCAAAAAAGTTTTTTCGCAAATTTCCATTTTTTCCCCGGATACATATATAAAGGGGAATGTTTTATGAAAACAAAATTTAAACGCCATTTTAGAATTTATTTAGTTAATAATCACCCTGCTTATATCGTGGATGAAGATGGTAATCAATATATATTTCATAGAGTTACTGAATCTAAAACATCCGGCGGAAAGAAAAACTGGAAAATTGCTGGAGCAAACCCAATCGATAATTGTAGTTTTACCTGTTATATTGTGAAAAAAGAGCAAAAAGATAATAAACATAGATTTTCTAAACAAAAATTAAAGATTAGAAAGGGTGTTAATATTAGGTATCCGTGGATTAAAAGAGCAAATAAAAAGTGACCAATTGGCCACATACAAGCGAAGGTGCCACAACTTAATGGGCCAGCAATCTCATCGCTTGCTTTATTATTAAAACAACATTAGTCGGTGAAATCAAGAAGGAAATAAAAAAGAATCCCCTCAGGGCGGTAGTCATTAGCTACCACGGTGGATTCTTCTTTATTCAAGATGAGGGGCAGCACACAACTTAATGGTGCAAATATCTCGGTCCTCACCTACGAGTGAAGGTAACACAACTTAATGGCGTATACATTCACAAGGAATCTCGTATTTTTATAAAGGCATCTAACGGATTCGTGTCGGTGCTGGGTGCAGATGCGACATTTCACCAGCACAAGCAAGCGAATGTGCCACAACTTAATGGGCAGCAATCTCAAAGCTTGCTCATATATTAAAACAACAGTTACGCAATAAATCAAGGAACATTTATGTCAAATCTTCTTTATGAGCGATTCCGACCATAATAAAACTTAGTTGAACTTAAACCCACTGAATTCGAGGGGTTTAAAAGTAAACTAGGGAAGATGCCTATTAAAACAACGTAAACAGATTAAATCAAGGTATATTTATGAAAAAAGCAAAAGAAACTAAACCAAAAGAAAAAGATGAAGTTCAAGAATTATTTACGCTCGCGGTTAAACGGCTTATCGCAAGAGATTATTCTCCAAGTAAACTAAGAGAATATCTTTTAAAGAAAAACAAAAATAAACAAGTAGTGGACATAGTTATTCAAAAACTAAAGAAATACCAACTACTTAATGAAGATGAACTTATTGAAAGAATAATCGAATATTGTGACTCTAAGCATTATGGCTATAACCGCATTATTTCAATGCTTAAAAGTAGAGAAATATCTTTAAATAAGATAAATAATGTTAAACTTGATCATCAAAGAGAAACTAAAGAGGCCTTAGAACAGGCAAAAAGGCTCGTTAAACGCTACAAAAATAAAAATACGGTAAATCTTAAGCGAAACGTCTATTCCGCGCTTATACGCTATGGATTTGACGAAAATATCGCATCTTTAGAATCTTCTAAAGTGTTTAATTCACCATCAAGTGAGTTAAATATGCTAAAATTAGATTATTCTAAGTTAGTTTCGAGGTATTCTCGAAAATATAACGAGAGAGAACTAAATAATAAAGTAGTTACATCTTTACTAAGTAAAGGATATCAAATTAACGATATTAACAAAATAATAAAGGAAGAAGATAAATATGAAATTAATTAAGGACTTTGTAGACCGCGATGATATTCATGGTCAACTTCTCGTGGTGAGTTCTAATCAAGGAACCACAGATAAAGGAAAAACATATCTAAATATTACATTTCAAGATAAGTCTGGAACTATTGAGGCTAAAAAGTGGGATGTCACTAATGAAGACATACAACTTTTAGTGCCTGGCTCCGTACTTTTAGTAGAAGGAAAAGTAAATTTATACCAAAACCGTCTTCAATTAAAGGTTAATAAAGTATCTATGACAAATGACTACAATATTTCTGAATTTGAGAGAGTTTCTCCAGTTCCTGTTGATGAGTTAGTTAAAAAACTTGAAGCGTACTTAAATAGTTTTAAAGATAAAGACGTTGAAAAAGTAACTAGAGCAGTAATCAAAGAATTTTATGGAAAATATATAGAATATCCTGCCGCTGTAAAGGTTCATCATGAATTTAAACATGGAATTATTCATCATTCTATCTTTATGGCAGACGTCGCAGATGCAATTGCTAAGATTTACAGCCAGGTTGATAGAGACTTACTAGTCGCTGGAGCTTTGCTCCATGATATAGGTAAGACCATAGAATATGAAAATCCTGGTGCTCCTGTACAAACAGCCGAAGGTAAATTATGCGGTCATATTGCAATGGGGTACGCTGAATTTAAGCGCATTGTAGACGCACTTAATATTGAGTCAGAAGTTCCTTTACTTCTTGAACATATGATTTTAGCCCATCATGGGTCACTTGAGTTTGGTTCTCCAGTTATGCCTGCGACCAGAGAAGCTTTGCTTCTTAGCGAAATTGATATGTTAGATTCTCGCCAAATGATTTTAGATAAAGCATTAGCCGCCGTTAATGAAGGTGAATTTACGCAAAGACTTTGGATGATGGACGACACATCCTTCTATAAACCTAAAAAAAGATAATTATTATGAAGAAAATGTTGCCTCTTATTATTGTAGGAATTTTACTTTTAATTCTTTCTTCAGTTTTAGGTGTTTTTCATATAATAATGCTTGCAAATGTTATTGGAAAAGACCCTATTGAAGTACAGGAACTTGCTCAACAAAGTAACCTTATTGGTTATTTTGCAGGTCACATTACTTTATACGGATTTTTAGTTGCTATTCCATTTCCTTTAATTTTAGGAGCAGGTTTATTCTGCGTTGTTTTTGGCATAATTAGAGGAAAGAAATTAGATCAAAAACAATTATGAAAAAGAGTGTTTGGTTAATTATTATTGGAGCGTTTTTGTTCTTTGTTAGCATTGCCCTTACAATTTTGGGTGTTTATAGAATTATCTATATTGTTAAGACAGATCCATTTGAAGACACGGTTAAATATGTTCTTAAAGTCATTGGATTAATGGGTCTTATTTTACTTCAAATAGCGACCTATGGTGGTGCAATAACCTTAATCGTGTTCGGTATTATATTCACCGCGAAAAAGGAAAAGAAAGAACCTAAAAAGATGGTGGAAGAAAAAGTTAGAGATGTTCCTAGTGAAGTCACATCTAATGATTATGAGTTCACATCTAGTGAAGTTAAAATTGAAGGCGATAGATTATTAATTAGGAATTTATCTATTGATATGAAAGAAATAAGTAGTGTCTTTATGAATAGAAATGAAGTTCGTATCAAAATAGATAATGTTGAACACTCCATTATGTGTAAAAACACATCTGAGGCTGTATCACTTATTTCTAAAATAAAACAGTATTCAAAGTAAAATAAAAAGCGAAGCATTGATTTTCAATGAACTTCGCTTTTTTCTTTAATTAGATAGCTTTCTTAATTTCGTCTGCTAAGGCTGGAAGAGAAAGTTCGGAAAGTTTATCGTTTTCTTTCATTTCAATTCTAAAGCCTTCGTTTGCGACGTATCTAGGAATAACGTGCACATGGAAGTGGAAAACGCTTTGTCCGGCCTCTTTATTAACATTCGTTAATATATTGACTCCCTTGGCCCCTAAAATGCTCATTTGTGCTTGTCCAATGCGTTGAGCGACATCCATAACCTTATGCATTACATCTTTTTCAGTGGTTAAGAAGTTAGAGTAATGTTTCTTTGAGATAACTAGAGTGTGTCCTGGAGTTACTTGAGAAATATCAAGGAATGCGAGAACATCATCATCTTCATAAACTTTATGAGAAGGAATTATTCCTTCTGCTATTTTACAAAAAATACAATCTTTCATAATTTATCTCCTTTTATTATAAATAAAGGGAGGCGCAATACGCCTCCCAAAATTTAGTGATTAGTCATTGAATTGATCTAAATCTGGATATTCACTCTTGAAGTAATCATAGAGAGAAGTATCGTAGAATACGAATTCGTATTTATTTAGATATTGGGTATAAGCATCCTTAATATAGGAATCTTTTGTTCCAAGAATCTTAGCAACTTGTCTTGAAATGTTTTCTTTAAGGATTGGTTCTCCTTCAACATTGTCATAGACAGTTGTGACTTCCTTATTAAGTTTAGCGGTTGATGGAGCTTCAAGGACTTCACAAACATAGAATGCCTTACCTTCTACATCGTGGTAAATGTAGTTGAATGGGTTTTTCTCATAAGATAAAGCCTTAGTTGGAAGGACAACTTTCTTACCATATACATTTCTTAAATATGGAAGTCTAGTAAGTTTGTCTTTTGTTTTATCGCCACCAACATATTCGTATGCACCCATCTTTTCAGCAGAGTTTTCATTAACTAATGAACCATCATCAAGAGTATTTGCAACACGAATGTTGAATAAACGATCTCTAATTGCGCTTGGAAGTTCAGTAATTCCGCCATTTTTGACGTACCAACCATCAGTTGTGTAATCTTCTTTTGCTAAGGAGATTAACTTTTGAAGTAAACCATATTCTTTAGTTTTTCCATCACTTGTGAAGGACTCTAAAGCAGTTTTGTTTTCTTCGGTTGGGAATCTACCTTGTAATTCACCTGCAATTGCCTTTTGGTAATTTTCAAGAATGCTACCAAGTTTGGTTTCTTTATAGTAGATACCAGCTGGAATTAAGACGATATTAGTATCAGCTTTAAGAACATAATTTTGTTCAACTTCAGCTTGAGTTAATTGAATTGCGTTTCCGTTTTCGGAGACATCAAGTTTGCCATATGTTTCTTTCCACAAATCATAGATATTTTGAGTTTCTGCTTCAGCATCTGCTAAAGTTGCAACTGGATTAGCTGGATCTGTGAAATCTGCACTGGCGATAACTGCGTTAGCAAGGAATTGACTTGTACCATCATTAAAGTAGAACTTGGAGAAACCTTTAACTGCATTTGCTAATAATTCAAAGTTGATTGATGTAGTATCAGCTTCAATTTGTTGTAATGCGAAGTTTTCCATTAATGATTCTGTAATGGTGTTCTTCTCGCCTTCGTATGAAATCTTAACGTAATTGACTTCACGTGCATAGGCACGTCCTAATGAAGAAGGATTGTTTTGGTAAATGTAGTCTTCAACGAGCTTATCGCGAAGGATATCTGGGAAGACTTTTTCTTGGATATAACCACGTTTGCCTTCTTCTGCAACCTTATAAAGGTTGCCGTTTAATTTGCTAAATGCGTTTTCCTTTGTTAATTCTTTATCTACAAAGAATGTAGCAAATGTAACGCCACTCTTATCACCGAGATCGTAGAGTTCATATGTATGGGCGTTGTAGAGTTTCTCTTCTGAGAATCTGCCAAGGTCATCATTATATGAACCAGATGTGATTTCGTTGTAGAAATATTCAGAAATTCTTTCTTCAAGATCGTTCTTGAATGCTTCAAATCTGTGGACATTGTTTGCGTCAGTACCAAAGAATTCTGTGTGAGCATTAACAAATGCTGCTTGTCCTTCTGTGGTTTCGCATGCTTTTAAGAAGTCAGCATAGGAGCCAAATTTCTTTTCTGCGATTTGTGAAAGAATTTTTTCAACGATTTTAGCGTTTCTTTCAGATGTAATAGAATCGTACAAAGTACCTAAGTTATTACCATCTAATGTAATTTTGCCATCAACTGTAGCGATAATTGGATCGTTGTAGTTTGTTGGAACTGCAGAAATAGGATCACATGAAGCGAGGATGAAGCCTGCGGATAATGCAAGGATTCCTGCAAAGAATTTTTTAGAGATGTGCTTTTCCATCGTTGCAAAGTCCTCCTTCTGTTTTGAATAATTTGTTAATTTCTTTTGCTAATTCAGTATCAGCATAAGCTTTTGCTGCAGCTTCGATTGCTGCATCGCTAGTTCTCTTGACGCCGTTTTCATCGTAATCGAATTTGCCACTTAAGACTAATTCATCAATTAATACGTTGTAATCTGCGCCATCAATTGGAACGATGGTTGTTGCAGCGGCTGTAGAGTTAGCTTTTAAGTACATAAGTCTACAAGCTTGTGGCACGAGTTTTTTACGTTCAGAATTTTGTCTAACTAACTTATCAATGTACTCGTTCCAAGTTTTGGTCCAAGATTCTTTCTTTTCTTCTGAAGCTTTATTAATGGATGTCTTGATCCACTTCATAAGTGCTGCTTGAAGAGTTGCATCTTCGAACTTAATTTGTTCTTCTTGCATATACTTTAAGAAGATATATTTTCCGAGCTTATCAGAATTGTAAGATTTGAGCTTAGAGGCAAATTCTTCTGCTCTATTCTTAGTATCTGAAGTTTCGTTTGTTAAGAAGTTGACATAGGTCTCCATTTTTTGACCTCTCTTAGCTTCAACAGCATAATCATCCTTATACTTTGGATAGAAGTCTTGAGCTGGATAGAATGTTGTGTAGTAATCGGTTAATGGAATTAAATCAACGCCATCTTTATCTTTTGTACCAAATGGTGAACGATTAACGACCATAAAGTGAATCTCTTGTTCTCCGCCTGAGCTAGCGCGAACAGCGATAATTGGTTTTGTTGGATCGCCATCAGCACAAAGGATTTTCTTACCTTGCCATTCTCTAAAGTTATGAACTTTCTTATAATCATCATCAATGACTGCGGATGAATCTTCAATAAAGAACACAGCATGTTTATTTAAATACTTGTTATAAATGATGTTTCTTGGGAAAACGAGAGATGCATTTTCAATGACTGATTTTCCGTTTTCGTCTGTTTCATCTTTTGCAACAGTATTTAGCACATCGAAGACACTCACATCGACGGTAGGGATTTCACCATCACCAATACCAAACAATTCTTTTGCTTCCTTGTTGTAGTTATTTGCGATAGTTTCAGTTACTCCAATATTAGAACTTGTAACTTTTGCATTTTCTTCAGGAGTTGCTTTCTTGTTATAGAATTGCTCGTATGCGTAAATGCCAAGTTTAAATTCATTAATAAATGAAGTATCTAAATCCATAATGCCTAAATCGCCTTCTTTGTCTTTTGATCCTGGATCTTCACTGTTTTCAGCGACTTTAGCAAAGGATTTTTTATGGTTATTTAAATTAGTAACAATGTTGTAAAGTCTCTCAGCATTAGCTTGGGAAATTGTTCCATTGTGATAGTTAGTATCAGATGTATCTGCTAACTTAACTAAAATGTGAGAAACGTGATATGGGACTTGATCTTCAAAATATCCGGTCCAGAAAGGATTTGCTTCACCTTCTAATTTTGTATTTGCGTCACCATTCTTAATGTCTTCAACAAAGTATGTGTAGAAGTTATTTTCGAAAGTTTCCTTTTGTAATTCTTCGACATATTTGTTGTAAAGTTCTTCTTCACTATCAACACCTTTACTTTCAAGAATTGCTTCAAATTCCTTTTTGTATTTGGTGTTGTTGGTGTCTGCATTGGTTTGAGCGGTGTCTTTGTCATCAGAGACCTTTTCTTTTGCGTCACGCTCAATCTTTTGCATTTGTGGTTTTCCGAGTTTAACGTCGGAGTAATTTGAATCTGTTGGAGCTTTACGTTCGGCACTAAAGTAGTTTCTTGCAATAACAGAATAAATTGTGTCGTAGATTGCTTGATACTTGGTTGAATCGTTATAGTAGTCACCAAGGATTTGATCTGCGGTAATTGTCTGTACGCCTTCGATGCCGTCAACAGTGTAGCTCAATAAAACTCCGTCACTTGAAGACTTGAGTGTATCACAACCGGCGAGTGTTCCGACTGAGAGCAAACAAGAAATCAAACCGAGAGAGAGTTTAGTTTTCTTCATATTGACTTTGCCTCCTTTGGGTATGCGAGAGAAATTATAAACATTTGTTTGTATAAATACAATAAAGATTTTTCGAAAAGACAATAGACTTGTCTATAACTACGGTCATTTTAGGTAGTTCGTTAAATTTCCTCAAAAAACTTAGTTTTTTGTAATAATTTTTTATCATTTTGATTGCAAGGTCTTTTTTCTATATATAAAATAAGTGCCGTCTAAAAGGGAGAAAAAGGTCTATGTCGAAGCTAAAAATTGAGAACTTATTTGTGTCAGTAATCGATAAGGAAATCCTAAAAGGATTATCTATCGAATTTTCATCAGAAGAAACCATTGCTTTACTAGGCCCAAACGGCAATGGAAAATCTACCCTTTTGCAGACCATTATGGGCAACCCAAATTATACTATTAAAAGTGGTAATATTTGGTTAGATGATAAAGACATCACAAAATTAACTGTAGATGAAAGATCAAAATTAGGTCTTTTTCTCGGAATGCAGTACCCAAGTGAGGTTCCAGGAGTCAATAATTCTGACTTTTTAAAGTCTGCTTTAAATGCTCATCGTGAGAAACCTGTATCATTATTTGAATTCTATAAGATATTAGATAATGCGTATAAACAAGTTCATATTCCTTTTGAGATGTCCACAAGAAATTTAAATGAAGGATTCTCAGGTGGGGAAAAGAAGAAAAATGAAATTCTTCAGATGTTAGTTCTTAATCCAAACATTGTTATGTTAGATGAAATTGACTCAGGTCTTGATGTTGATGCAATTCAAACTGTTGCCAACGTAATTAAAGAAGAACAACAAAAGCGTGGATTTTTAATTGTCTCCCACTATGCGAAACTATATGACTTAATCCATATCGACAAGGCAATCGTTCTTGTGAATGGTAGAGTCGCAAAAGTTGGAGATAAATCATTAATTAAGAAAATAGATGAGCAAGGTTATGAATGGTTGAAATCAGAAGGAATTGAGTTTAAAGATGACACTCAAATGAATTCAGTTTCAATTGGTACTTGTGCTACAAAAGAAGCATTAAAAGGAGCTAAATGAGTTATACAGAAATCACATTAAAAAATAATGAAAAACGTGTACTCGAATACGTTGATTTTTCAGACTTAAAAATTGAACTTTCTGAAGGCTCAAATTTAGTTTTAAAGTTGGCTAATTTTAAAGAAAATGTTGATATTAAAATTTATGGAAAAGTTGGAAAAAATGCGGGAATTTCCGTGGTTTTTGCTGATTTTTCCAAGAATTTTACGAGAATTTCCAGTCAAATTGATTTAGCTGAAGAAGGGGCAAATTGTGATTGGAACTTAGCAACTTTAGCTAATAAAAAAGATGACAAAACTTTTGATATTTCATTTAAACATTTAGTGGGAAAAACAACCTCAATCATGGACAATTATGGAGTCGCTAGAGATGACTCAAAAATTGTCTTCTCAGGTATTTCTCACATTACTGAAGGAGCGAAAAAATCTAACGCAAAACAGAATGCAAAAATTATTGTTTTTGATAAGAGCTCAGAAGGTGTTGCTTCTCCTATTTTAAAGATTGATGAAAATGAAGTTCAAGCTAGCCACGGAGCAGTAGTTGGGCAACTTAATTCCGACCATATGTTCTATTTAATGTCTCGTGGTCTTACACGCGAGGACGCTCGTACGTTAATTACATTAGGATATTTAAAGCCTGTTGCAAGTCAATTTTCAGAAGAAGTTCAATTAGAA
>JAEEGL016029050.1_pt1 | contig 10377 bp, 10 predicted proteins | sample 9134231 | NCBI WGS metagenome assembly JAEEGL01 (sample SAMN16246548, study PRJNA631951) | gut metagenome | biome: gut microbiome; feature: rumen; material: fiber-attached | host: Bos | place: Iran: Karaj | collected 2018-10
TACGGATGACGATTGCCTCATTCGGCAAGATATTGCCATCGGCATCCACAAAGACGAAACTATCGTCAATCTCCTGAGCCTGCATTGACATCATCAATGATGCCAGGCCGCAAAATAAAAGCGTATAAATCTTTCTCATATTTCAGTAATGAATTTAGGTTATTCAATCAATTTCTTTTTAGCCACCTGCTGCACACCTGACTCGTCAAAGAAGAATGTGACAAGGGCACAATGCTCAGGAACCCAAGCGGGGTCCAACGTAAACTCGTATCGTTTCATAGCCACCTCGCCGTGGGCAACACTCAAGGCATCACCCCATGGGTCATTCACACTGGTGCGGAAGACGTGCATGTGGTTATAATGGTCCTGGATAGAGCCGTCGGGCATATACTGGTAACTGTCGATGCTGTCCTCAACAAGCCACACCTGCAACTTGCCGCTGACACGTTCGTCCGCCATGCCGATGGTCTGTACCTCGACATTGGCTTTGCCCGTCTCATCATCAACATCCACTGTTGTCAAGAATGAAACCGGTGCCTCAAAACCAACCTCGTAATTCACGGCAGCGGCCCAATCGGTGTAACCGAACGGTGACGCATCAAACAAACGGTCGACCAAACCTACCGGCTGTGAAGACAATCCCCAATGGTTAAAATAGTTGTCGCCTGCCTCGGTATACAACGGAGAAGGAACACCCTTCTGCTTGGAGAAGGGTCCAGCATGAATGGCCACCGCCACCACAACCGAGTCTCCATACTGTTCTACCAGACGCTCTATTTCCTCGGTAGCACGAGGGCAATTCACGCAGTACTGGCCGGTATAATCCTCGATGAGCACAGCACGGCATACCTCGGAAGGCTCGACATAGACCAAACGCTCATCCAACGACACCTTGTCACATGCCGAGAGAAGCACAGCCGCTAAGGTCAGTATGGTATATAAAAACTTTTTCATCGTTTAGAAACTGTAGTTATAGGATAACGTGAAACCTTTAGTCGCCGGCACCCATCGGCAGACGCCACCCGAGCAGTTGAAGCCAGCACATGTGCGGCCATAGCCGCCCATGATGCGGTGAGCCTTGACATTATAGGTTACCAGAGCCTGATAATAATGCACATCGGTCTCTCCACAGTTCCACATGTCACTAACCGTGAACATCCAATGAGGAGCCCAAGAGAGTTCAGCCAGTCCGAAGGCCCAGTCGCCGTCGTCGCCTTTACAGAACTGATACTGCAACTCACAACGCAACGTCAGTTTGGGCGAGAACCTGTACTTGCCGTCGGCAATCAGGATGTTACTCTTGATCATGCCGCCATGGCCTTCGATAACGGTCATGTTATAGCGCTCGTTCATATACATCAATATCAGTTGGAAATCACGCGTGAAGCGTTTTTCTAACTGCACATCGATATCCTGATAATAGGTCTCATCACCCATCTTGAAGAAGGAAGACTTGTAACCGTCGCTGCCCATGAGGCGCCCCTCGGCAACGGGGTTCTTTATACCGTCATACTTCAATCCGCGCACATGTGAGACATTGAATTTCAGTTTGGTGCCATACTTGCCGCCCAGAGGAGTGCCCTTCTTGAATGTGTAGCCAAACTCGCCCTGGAAAGCCCATTCGCCGTTGGAGTTGGTGGCATAGGGGTACTGTGCCGCCAATGCATAAGTCTGGTCATGGGTGAATGCCGGCAGATGGTTGATATAACTCGATGTACCGGTCATGCTGCGGCGGCTGCGGAATGACATGCCCTCGCTGCGCTTGGCCTGAAGCAGGACGCTCATACCCTTCTGCGAATAAGATGCACTGAGCATCGCCACCTTGCCATTGCCATAATGATAGCCGTTGTCGAACGAGGGGTCCTGCGTCTTCTGGGCATACTCGGCCAGCACGCTGAACCCTTTATGCGTCAAGTTCACGCGAGCATCCCACGCATTGACATATTTAGGAAGATTCAAAACGTGAGTAGCATCAACATAGAGTTCATCATCATCGGTTCTCTCATGCTTATTGACCCATGAACCGCCAAGTGTGATGTGGGTATCATGAGCCGCCAACGACTTAATGAAGTGCTCCAAGCCGATTTCCAAATCCACACCGCTGACCAACGCCGAGTTATGGTGCCAATAGCGTCTTTGTTTTCCACTCAACGCCTTAAAGGTCATGCCCTCGACGGGCTTTACCACAAGGCGTCCTCCCCGTAGGGCGTTGTCAATGCCAAGAGAACGCTCCTCATAAGTGCGAAGGACGAAACCCGACCCGAACTGCTCGTAAAAGTCGCCAGCCGTGAGTTCCACACTCTTGTAATGCCCTTTGACATAGAAATGTGGTAAGCCCCATCCCTTAAAATCGGGTTCATAACCTGGCAGTGGATGCTGCAGGAACTCGAAGCGGGTACCTGCCTCAACATACTTGCTGCCAAGTTTCAAGTCAACATAGGTGTTGGTCAGCACCTTGTCGTCGGTATGCTCTGTGCCGATTTTCTCATCATCCTGAGGGAAAAGGATATCGCTCTGGATGCTACCCGACAAGGTAACCTGAGGCATCGCGGGAAAAGCCAATGCCAACAATGAGACAACCAGTAATAGCCTTCTGGTGAGAACTGTCATGTCACGTCAATATTATTGTGCCAACAACTGGCGAACCTCGCTGATGAGTTCTTCCTCGGCGCCGTCGGTGTAGCCACTATGTTTTGACACGACCTTGCCATTACCATCGACAACTACAACATAGGGAATCATCTGGCCACCCAGAGCCTTCAGCAGGTCGCTATTGGGGTCTAGCAGCACTTCGTATTCCCATTCGTTCTGGTCAACGAGAGGTTTCACCTTGTTGATATTCTGAGCCTGGTCAATGCTCACGGCATAAATCTTGACACCCGTCTCCTCCTGCCACTCGTCATAAACCTCGGCGATGGCCGACAGTTCACGGTTGCAAGGCTTGCACCATGTGGCGAAAAAGTCGATGATGAACGGTTTACCGTCGTTACTAAGAGTCTCACTCTGGACAGTTGAGCCGTCAATGCTCTTCAGTGTCACGGCAGGGATTTGCGCATGAACAACACTAACGCCAGCCACAAGGCATAAAAACATGATCACAAATAACTTCTTCATATCTTTGACTTTTGGTTTGAATTCAATCTGCAAATATAAGAATTATTTAAACATCAGACACCAAAACCCTGAAAAAAGTACTCAATTTACACATATTTAAAAAAAAGCGGCTTGATGTTACCATTTGTTAACAGCAAGCCTTGTGCCAAAATATGGCACAAGGCTTGAATACTTGACTAAGAAAAGTGGGAATCAATGATTAATTGAGCACCTTCCTAGTGGTCACATTGCCATTGGCGTCGGTAGTACGGATGATGTTAACGCCCTTCTCCAACTGGTAAACCCTGCGACCGTCAATAGTATAGATTTCAGTAGAAACAATGCCATCAACAGCATTGACCTCGTTGATTGCCGTAGCCTTGCCACTGATATCCACACACATCACAAACATGCCTCCGCTACCCGGGATCACGTTCCAGTTATCGTCATATTCCTCGTCCTGGGTATAGAAGATATAGGCATTGTCCGCGTCGTAGGTCACAGAAAATCCGCTGGACTTGAAATCATCCTCGCAAATCTGCTTTCTCCATACCTCCTCACCATTATCGTCAAGTTTGACGACCATGAAGTTAGCGCCATTCCAACTGGTGCTTTTGCCATAGAGAATCACCCAACCGTCCTCGACCGGTATCACCTTGACCGGTGTGAAACCCCAGTCGTGGGTCGCATCCAGCGAAATGCCGTAAGTCGATTCACCATTCCAGTAGAAATTATTCTCATCGTCGACCACGTTAGCGTTCATGAAATACTGTAAACTGGAATAAGCCCATTCCCAAGCGACGAGCGCTCTGTTCTCCTTGACACCCATTGCGGCAGTTCCGGCATCACCATCGATGTCACCCGTTAGGCTAACAGCAGGATTAGCGAAGCCTCCGTCCTTGTCCAGGTAGTTGACCACCTGGAATCCATAGAAGTCAGTCAATACCCTGTAGGAAATCATCAACACATCATTCTCATCAACTGCGACGAGCGGTGTCGGCATGAAGATGCCACTGCTGAGCGGCCGTTCCTCGATGGTTAATGGAGCCTCCCACTCGTTGGCCAACTCAGGATTCAGCAACTGAGCATCCAAGCCCTGTGATTCATTGTCATAGAGCATGAAGATATTGCCATCAGGAGCAGGGCCCATGGTCATCATTCTGGATTTAACAGCCATAGGCACGTCCCTGTCAATCTCGCCATTATCGGCAATATGGAACACGAGCCATTCCGAGTCGTTGACATCTACCGAGTCAGGCATCTGCTGGTTGGGGAACCAGGGCGAGGGAGACCAGTTTTCCTCATTGGCTTCCTCCCTGTAGTATTCGCTGTGATTAGCGGCAGCATAGATATCTGAGCCACTCACACAAATCTGGGGTGCAATATCCTCCACCTCAAAAGCCGTCTCATGAATCTTTCCTGAAGGGAACAAGATACCGTCCACATCCCAGACGGGTTCTCCCTGCTGGGTATAACGATAGAGATAGGACTCGGCATTCGCTTGCTCTTCCGGGTCATTCCTGACATCGGTATATGCCAGGAGAATATCACCGTTAGGCGCAAGCGCCAAAGCATAGTCGGTAGTCCAAGTGCGCGTGGGCTTATCACACACGATGATTCCCTCGTCCCCGAACATCGCATTACCATTGTTATCAAAAAGTTGCAGGTGAAGTTGATAAGAGAACACATCATCAACCCTTTCACCACGCAACCAACTGAGAATGATTTTACCGTCATCGGTACGCAACGTCTTCATCTGTACCTGGCCGCTGGCTCCTTCTTTGTCCAATTTCGTGGCATCCATGTCACTGGGGTGCCAATTAGCCACCATCGTACCCATGGCGAAAACCGCCATCACAACAAACGTAATAAACTTTTTCATAAGCGGATTAATTACAAACAGTTATACAAAATATATTGGTTACTGAAACTACAACTCAAACATATACCCGAATCGATATCCGGATAAACTTATAACACCGCAAAGATAATGAATCAAACGGGAAACAAAGAAAAATACGATAATTTTTCGGCTAAAGCCATGAAAAACTTACTGTTTTCAACGAGAGGCTCGGTAATAGAGGATAGCCGCGATGATGATATAGACAAAGTTAGGTATCCACATCGCCACACGGGGAGACGTATAACCCGAGACGGCAAACGTCGAGGTCACGGTCATGAACAGGATATAGGAAAAACTGAGCAACAGACCGAGGCCAATGTTCAAGCCGATACCGCCTCTCACCTTGCGTGAAGAGAGTGACAGACCGATGATGGTGAGGATGAACGCGGCAGCGGTCATCGCGATGCGCCGCTCGTATTCAATCTCGAAATTCTTGATATTGGCCACGCCACGGGCCTTCTGCTTAGCGATGTATTCCTTGAGTTCAGGCGAGGTCATCGTCTGCTCGTCATTCTTGGAGATCAGGAAATCACGTGGGTCGATATTCAGCAGCGTATCCATGACCGCCCCTTTGGTCATCGTTTCTTTGAGCCCCTTGAATTGGCGGATGGTGTACTGGCGCACCGTCCACAGTCCCACCGAGTCATACTTGATAGTCTCGGCAGTGAGGCGCGACTTGAGGGTATTGCCCTCAAACTCCTCAAGCGAGAAACGGAAACCGCTGCGCGTGGTGTTGTCATAGCGTGCCATGTAGGCCATCACACCGGGTTTGACCTGCAACTGGATGTTGTCACCATAGATCACCTCTTTGTTTTTGACCCACTTATTAGTGTAGGCTATACGTTCCACGTTAGCCGGCGGAATGATGTAGGCCGCGAGGAAGTAACTGCCCAATGCGATGATTGCCGCCGAAAAAAGATAAGGAAGTGTCAGGCGGTGGAAACTGATGCCATTGGACAGCATGGCGATGATCTCGCTGCGGTCGGCAAGACGCGAAGTGAAGAAAATTACCGAGATAAAGGTGAACAACGGACTGAACTGACTGAGCACAAAGGGCAGGAAGTTCATGAAATACTGGAACACGGTCGCTTTCCATGGCGCCGTAAGCACAGCATCCAGTTTCTCGTTGATATCGAACATCACCACGATGGCAAACAGCAACAGGATGGCGAAGAAGAACGTCCCCAGGAAATTCTTGATGATATAGCGGTCGAAGCGCTTCACATAGTACCATGGGTAGCGCTTGCGGGAGGACCGGGGGGACCTGGAGGGCTCGGAGTTCTCGGAGATCTCGGAGATCTCGGAGGGCTCGGAGGGCTCAGAGTTCTCGGAGTTCTCAGAGTTCTCGGGAGGCTCGGGGACCGGTTGCCGGGTTTCTATGTCCTGGAGTTCTTCTTCCATCACTATCGGTTACAGGCGTTGCTGAACGTCGTGGAGCATCTGGCGTTTCCAGGCGGAGAAATCACCGTCGATTATATGTTTGCGGGCTTCGCCGACGAGCCACAGGTAGAAGGCCAGGTTGTGGATGCTGGCAATCTGCATCGCGAGAATTTCCTGGGCAATGAACAGGTGGCGCACATAGGCCTTGCTGTAGATATGGTCCACAATCGAGGGACCGTCCTCCTGCAAGGGGGTAAAATCGTCGGCCCACTTCTTGTTGCGCATGTTCATAATGCCGTGGCGTGTGAAGAGCATGCCGTTGCGTCCGTTACGGGTGGGCATCACACAGTCCATCATGTCCACGCCGCGGTCGATGGCCTCGAGGATGTTGGCTGGCGTACCGACACCCATCAAGTAACGCGGACGGTCCTGCGGCAAAATGTCATTGACAATCTCAATCATCTCATACATGACCTCGGTGGGCTCGCCCACAGCGAGACCGCCAATGGCGTTGCCGTCAGCGCCCAGGTCTGCGACAAACTTGGAGGATTCCTGACGCAGGTCCTTATAGACGCAGCCCTGCACGATAGGGAAATAAGCCTGGCTGTGGCCGTAACGGGGCTGGGTGTTCTTGAAGTGTTTCCATCCTCGGGCGAGCCAGTTATGGGTCAGCGTCAACGACTTGCGTGCATAGTTGTAGTCACTGGTGCCCGGAGGACACTCGTCAAGTGCCATCATGATGTCGCTGCCGATACTGCGCTCGATATCCACCACCTTCTCGGGCGAGAACAGGTGCTTGCTACCATCGATATGGCTGCGGAAGGTCACACCCTCATCAGTTAACTTACGGTTGTCTGCCAGCGAGAACACCTGGAAACCGCCGCTATCGGTCAAGATGGGGCGGTCCCAGCCGTTGAACTTGTGCAAACCGCCTGCCCGCTCGATGATGTCCATACCGGGACGCAGGTACAGGTGATAGGTATTACCAAGGATGATTTGGGCCTTGATATCCTCACGCAGTTCTGTCATGTGAACCGCCTTGACGGCACCGACAGTTCCCACAGGCATAAAGATGGGGGTCTCGATCTGACCATGGTCGGTGGTGATGAGGCCAGCGCGGGCATTGGTGCCTTCAGGTGTGGCTATGAGTTGATAGTCCATTGAGTTGTTATTCTAAAAAACGCACAAAGGTAATGAAAAAATTAGTATTCCTTGGCCTCAGACTTTTTCACGCGCAAGAATAAAGAAGAATTTCGCTTATTTTAACGAATTTCACAAAACCATGTTCGTGGAATCCGCTAAAATGAGCGAAATTCGCATTAATTAAGTACCGGAACGGAATTAATTGTATTTCTCCATCTCCCTGCGGGCCTTTTCGAGGTTATCCTCGGCCTTTTCGAGGTTGCGGAAGGCTTTCTCATATTCCTGCTGAGCCTTGTAGTTCTGCTTGGCAACTTTTTCGTCAAACTTCTTCTGCTCAGTTGCCTGCTTGATGGCATCATTCATCTTTTCGATTTTCTTTTGCACCTTCTCAGCCTCCTTTGCCTGCTCTCTGGGGAGAGCGCTCAGTTTGTCTTGGGCCTCCTTATACTTTCTCTGAGCATCCTGAACACGCTGCTGGGCCTTGTTGTACTTTGCCCTTGCATTCTCGCGCTTCTCGGCCTCTTTATGTTTCTTTTTGGCCTCTTTCTCTGCTTTCTTTGCCTCTTTTTCTTTCTTCTCGGCAGCCTTCTTGGCTTCCTTTGCCTTCTGCTCTTGCTCCTTGTAAGCGTCCTTTTGCTTCTTGGCAGCCTCGGCCTGCTTCTTGGCAGCCTCGGCTTCACGTTTAGCCTGATCCTTCTGGAGTTGGATCTGCTCTACATTCTGCGGCGTGTCATTGTTCTGCGCCAGTGCAGCAGGGGCTGCTGCAAAGCAGAACAGTGCTGCCATCAAAAATAATTTCTTCATAGTCATCGTATTTATTAATTAAACATTTTGCTTCTTGGTTTGCAAAGATACAATTTAGATACGAACTGAGCAAAAAAGTTTAAAAATTAACGACACAGGTAAGTGAATTCGTCAAACCGTGTGACGCCCATGGCTGCAAGATGCCGGCGGCTGAACAGTACATCTTCATCGGTATTGAAATCGGGGATGTGCGGCAGGCGTACCATGACGCGGTCTGCCATGCCGTCGCGGTCCAAGAGCCATTGCAGGTTATCGAGCACACGCTGGTTGTCCTGGCCCGTGTAGCGCTTGTAGATATCAGGGTTGACGTCCTTGATGTCGATGATGTATTCATGAATGAGTGGCAAGAGGCGCTCGAGGTGCTGACGGTCAACGTTGAGGGCGGTCTCTATCGTGAAGTGCCACTCGGGCGGTGCGATGCGGCAAAAGGCCTCGATGAACTCGCTGCGGATGGCCGGTTCCCCTCCGCCAAAGGTGATGCCCCCGCCCGTAGCGAGGAAATAGAGGTTGTCGACCTTCACCTCGTCGAGCAGGTCATCGGGCGTCACGGTTCGCCACACGCCATCGGGCCGTAGGCATTGGGCATTCAGGCAATACCGGCAGTGCAACGTGCAACCATGGAAGGCGACGAGTGTCGTCACCCCCTGGCCGTCAACCGACAGGCGATGACGAGCCACCGCTATGATGGGTGCGATAAGTTCCTTATCGTTCATTCTTCATCGATTTCATTGATTTCTTCGGTCAACACGAAGGTAACGGGCAGGGTGTACCACATGCTGACCACTTTGCCATTTAAATAACCGGGATAGAACTTGGGCAATGTCTTGACGACGCGGACAGCCTCGGCATCAAGATCCTCACGCACTGAACTGACCACTTTCACTTCACCGATTTCACCTGTTTTTTCAATCATGAATTGTACAACGACGCGGCCTTGAATCTTATCCTTAACGGCCTCGGGCGGGTACTGGATATTCTCGCTTAAGTACTTCATCAAAGCGGCATCACCACCCCGGAAGTGTGGCATCTGTTCAACAACACCAACGGTTTCGAACCTCTTAGTCGTGTCATTGGCATGAATGGTATGGTTATGTGAAGTAACCTGTTGCGCGGCACTATTTGCCGCCGTTGCCGTGAGGCTCGACACCGCCAGACTCACGCCGGCCACAAGGGCGGCCTTGCCCAACAAACGCCTGCGAGCGATTTCGTTCTCCAGGTAGCGCATCTCACTCTCGCAGGCGGGGCAGATGCCCGCGCAATCACCCTTGTGGTAACACTCGCAAGGCGAGTACTCAATACCATTGGCGCGCGCAATATCAAGACGAATCGCCTTGAGCGTGTTGCAGATGAATTTACCGTGTTTCATAACAATCAATTTTCGGGTTATTTCTCGATGGCAAAGTTACAACCTATTTTTGAAATAACGCCCAAAAACGCTAACATTCGATGGTCATTTTAAAAAACAAGAAACACTCATTTTCAGTTATTTACAAAACAAAAAAGTCATTTTCGGGTAATTTGTTGATTGAGGGTGCAAATTACCTGCCAAAAAAGGCGTATTTTTGCAGTGTTTAATCCCAACATGACCAATAAATGAGAACTTCCCAACACATACTGTACGCCCTCACTTCAGTCATCCTCCTGATCACTTTGGGAGGATGTGGACATCCTGCCGACAACGATCAACTCATTGCCGTTGATTCGCTGCTGGCTCAGAACCGCGGCGAGGAAGCATTGCAAATGCTGCAGATACTGAACACCTCCTCCTTCAAGCATCACGACAAGGCATATCTTGCCCTATTGACAACCCAGGCCAATCTCAATAACCACATGGCCCAGACCGACGACAAAGACATCGACGAAGCGGTTAAATATTTCCAGACACATGGCGATAAGGAAAAACACGCCCGAGCCCTGATCTGTCAAGGATGTGTCAACAAGCAACTGGGCAACCTTGATAAGGCCATCGCATGCTTGCGCAATGCTGAAGATGTCGCTGGCAGTGATGATTTGGAGAACCGGGCAATGGCCAAGATGATGATGGGCGAACTCTA
>JAEEGL016667373.1_pt1 | contig 10377 bp, 6 predicted proteins | sample 9134231 | NCBI WGS metagenome assembly JAEEGL01 (sample SAMN16246548, study PRJNA631951) | gut metagenome | biome: gut microbiome; feature: rumen; material: fiber-attached | host: Bos | place: Iran: Karaj | collected 2018-10
ATGCCGAATACGATGCCAGCAATAGGTGACTCATGTTATGCAATTGTAATTAGTCCTCTTCCAGAACTAGCTCTACATCAATATGGATAATCAGATCCTCACGCTCTGCTTCAATCTTAGAACCACAGTTCCTGCAATCCAGATCAATATCGTAATTTCTACCTCGAAATAGTCGTTGCCCACACTTCGGGCAAAAAAGCTTTATCTTTCTAGTTTTCACATCCTCCACGTCGCATACAACCTCCTCATAAACCATATTTCCCCAATCGCGCCTAAGCGCCCCGTCGAAATCAAGCATAACATGAAATGCCGCTGTATAGCCCATCAATCCGTTATCAATCGATAATCAAGCGACCATCAAACATCCATCAATACTCCCTCAAGTAACCATCAACAAAAAACGGCTGCTGTCTTACACCTACATGCAAAACAGCAGCCTATAGCTCACTCGCTTCCATTATTTGATTCCTTCTCTCTTTCCTCGTGTTCTATGCGATCAGTATAACGATACATACTAATACCAAAGCACTTGATAGCCTCACGCTTCTTACGTTCAATTGAAGCAGACGAAAGACTTTCTAACTTTGCCATATCTTCATTGGACATAGGATGTTTGTTCATATAATAATTTTCAATAATCCGCTTGTAGAGTTGCCCCTCATCCATGGATTCTGCGATTTCATCCAACACTTCCTCAATCAACTTACGCATCCAGGGACAATCTCGCAATTCTTGAAATAATCTGTCCTGAATCTCAATTGAATCATCCATCGGCAGACGAATCGCTGCTAAGAAATCCTTCCGCATACGAGTCCGCTGCTTTCGGACTTCTTCCTTCGTCAGATTCGGGTGAAACTTATCCGACAGCTCAGAACCACTCCGAAAATGTTCCAGCAAAACTCTCGTAAGCTCCAGCACTACTTCTGGTTCAAATTCTTCACGCACACACCAGTTGTCAATACGTTGCTCATTTCTTGACATAACACTGTCCTCCTCCCAACTATTATAAAAAAGCAGGAAGACGGGCTTTCCCAATCTTCCTGCAGTCCACCCCAAGTATTAATTAAGATTATTCTTTGCTGCGATCCCTACCAGCTTTTCGATCTTTCTCCTGCAACGCCAAATAAGATTCAACGTTAGTCTTAACCAATCCTTTATAATATGCATTCAAACGACGATATCTTCTGATATCCATATCGTCTTCATCATCTAAGTAAACAACATTTCTATCATCCTCTAAGATTTCAAGAAATCCGTACCCCACCGCCTTAAGAATCTTCTGAAGCGTATCCAACTTTGGGATTGTTTTTCCACTGAGGAAAGATTTTACTGTGTTGTAATCAACCTCAGCAGCTTTTGCTAATTCAGGAATCGAAATTTCCTGCTCTTTCACCTTTTGTAATACCGCATCTCCGATAAATGCAATGTCTAATTCAGCCATTATCGTACCTCTCTCACTAAATTAATTCTAACAAGCAAGAGGTATCTTGAGAATTTGAAGATACTCCATTTTTCTTTGGAGCGAATTCCACTAAGTGTATTTATAAACTCTCATATGTATAAGAAAAGACGGGTGCGTTAATAATTATCTACGCTCCCGTCTTTAATCCCTCAATATTATTTTTATTAAATTTTGATTTGCACTCCTTCCTATAATGATAATTAACCATCTCATTGCCCCCAGCTTGTGTCATATCATCATAGTACAGAAAGACTAATAATACATTGTTTTAGTAATGGCCATTTCGAACTTTGCTATAAACCTCATTAACAGCTTCAACATAACAAATAAAAGATGGATGGTCATTATCATAAGGTCTTCGAAGATACATATTTTTCTTTTCCAAATATGTATCCCTAACCTCAAGCCAGTAATCAGGCTTCAAATATGCCTCTTTCTCTCGAAGATCATGAGAATTAGGAACCTGATTCCAATACCACTGGTCTGTATTTACGAATCCAGTTTTTCGATGGATTAATCGCTGAAGTCCATATCTATCCTTCTTTACAATGCAAACATCAATATAAAACGGTGTCTTATTTCCTTTCCTAAACACCATCTTCTTTGTCGTTAATGCAGATGTTGAATCATCACAATTATCCCAGCCATTACGTTCAAGGACTGTATTATATGCTTCCCTTACATCTTCCTTCAAATCTGATGCCTTTGCATAATCATTAGCATTCAGAATTAAAAGATTAAAATCGAAATCTATAGGCTCGTTAGCATTCTGCGTAATCATATTACGCTTTTTACTGCCAACAACATTCATTCTAGCATCAATCTCATAATTCTTCAGTTCCTGAACAAGTTGATTTACGATGTCCGCACAATCATGGTAAGCACGAGCAAGGAAATCTTTGTCTTCTACCCAATGGTACATAATATGCTCCTTTCGATTCCCCATACCTGCCATTTAGTGTCATCACTAAATCGTTAAATACTACCACATTTATAATTACACTTACAACTCCCCTGTTACTACAAATTCTGGCTCTTTTTATAGGCCTCAATGCATTTAATAACTTCATACCTTATATCATCATAATTTTTAGCATGTATGCTCCATTTAAAGCGCCAATCATCATGGTAAGCATATGTTGTAAATACATCTTCGCCCATAAAATCGTAATTATGTTTTTCAACAGGAACTGCATTTTTCCTTGAAGCATTATCTAAATACTTGGTACAGATACTTCCAACGCTGTCATAAGCAACATCCTTGTTATCAGACCACAATTCAAGTATTTCTTCATTATCACACAAAACACGCAGTCCTCTTTTACGAGAACCACACATACGATACCAATCAATAGAAGAATCTTTCTTCATTAAATCCTTTAAGATAGAAATTTGCATTCCCATCTGCTCAGTAATGTCACTAGTATCCTCATTGCGTTTTGCCATGATTAGCCCCTCCTATTATTCTAATATTTGATTTATTTTTTCTTGTAAATACTGATCTTCAACGGATAAGTGACCTTTCAAACCATATGGAAAAGCAAATTTATGTTCTTCTCCATCGAAAGATACTTTTATCAGCCTATCCTCGCATTCCGTGACGGTTCCTATTCCATATTGAGCGTGGCTTACTTCTTGACCAATGAGCTGCTGTGCCAATTCTTCCAACGTCAAAGGTCTGTCTTCTTCATCTGCGGCTTCAAAAGGTGCGTAATATACTTCTCCATGCACCTGCACATCCACAGCTGTTTCTTCGCTTCGGATTTCATAGCGTTTTTCTGGAACTCCATAAACGTTTACGAGCTGATGACCTGTAGAAAAAGCATTTTCCTCTAAATATGTCTCATTATCGAATAGCAGCTCTTCTAATTCTCTTGTAGTTTTCTCAATGTATAAGTCCTTCTCAATAATCCTGCGAAGCTTATTTATCAAGAAAAGATTCTGTACATTTTCCGTATCTTCATCAGGCATAAGAACAAAAAGATAATCCTTTGCTCTACTAATCGCAACGTTTACAATATTCTGCCTGTTAAGGAACATATCCTTGCTTGTACTAATGCTTGGCGGTGGATTAAACAGTGCAAAAACAATATCGCACTCATCTCCCTGAAAACCATGAATAGTTCCAACGTCTACAGAAATATTCTCCGGTATATCAGCTGATGCCACAAGTTTATCTAGTAATCCTGCCTGTGCGCTGTATGGTGCAATTACACCTATTCTAAAGGCTTCATCCGTATTACACCTAGCTAGTGCTTTTGCAATATATACAACAAACTCATATGTAAACAACGCTGAGTATACATGAAAGCTACTGAGTTTAAGTCTCTTAGATTTATAAATGCTCTCATACTTACTTACAGGAAACGTAATGATATTCAGATTATCATAATCCAAGTATCTTTCTATATTCAGCGGTCTTGCATCTTCATTAGAACGAGCATGCTTCAAGACACCATTATATGTAAGCTGGCTAAACACTTCACCTACACTCTCGATACTTCTATACTGTGTGGTTAATAGAGTTATTTCATACTTATGTGGAACAGTGTCTGCATCCTCTGAAAACTCTTCAAGATGAACCATCTTATAGATGTTTTCTGTCTTCCACTCAGCTACAGCTGTAGTAGGCTCAATTTGGAATGGATCTCCGGCAATAATAAACTTCTTTGGAGTCTTCAGATACAGCATGTAAACCATCTGAATCAGCGGAATCATCGAAGCTTCATCAACAACAATATAATCCCAATTGATTCCATGAAGATGATTACGATTTCCATTTGAATCTATAAAATAATCGTATGGCAATCTTGCCATTGTTGTGACAACAACGCACTTGTCGTAATCATTTATTTCCAGCTTCTTTCCATGGAAAATATCACTTTTCTCGATATTTTCATCTCCGGTAACACCATAACGAATCAGCCAGTCAACATATGACTCATCTGATCCCATCTCCTGCATTATTCTAGCTGCTAATACATCTGCTGCCTTATTGGTAGGTGTAAGCACTAATACCCTGCACTTCTTTTCTTTCTTAATGAGCGGGATAAGGGTTTTACCAGCAAGATATGTTGTCTTTCCGGTTCCAGGAGGTCCAAAAATAAAGCTGATATTTTCGCAAAGATTCTGCTGCATATCATATTCATCACCAAAGTTATATGGATCATCTGCAAATTTTGCAAACTGTTTCTGCAGCTCACGCGTTAAAAAAGTAGGATTCTGCGCAACTATCACTGCCTGTGTTACTTCTGAAAAATCAGCCTCATCCAGAAAATCATCTGGCTTAACCTTTACTCTGAGGGTATATGATTGAACATTGGCTACCTCAATTACCAACCTCTTTGTTTTTCCATCTGAAAAAGTCAGCTCAAGTGGAATATCCACAAGCTCTTCCATCACCTGAGGAATATTCTTATCAGGGTGCTTTAATATCAGTGTTCTATTTGTTCCCTGCTCTCTTTCAACTGCGGCAAAAGAAATTGAAACCTCTCGGCTTCTGGCGTTATCATCGCCATTAGCCATAGACTCCAATTCAAGTAATGCCTTAAACCAGCCATATGAATACTTAGTTGCTTGAAGAGCTCTCTCCTGAGCCTCCTCTATTTGCGCAAGTTTAGAAATTTCTTCTTCAAACTTCTTCTTAGTCTGCTCAATCTTCTTGGAATAATCTACCGGAGCCTTAGTAATCTCATCATTATCAGCTTCCGGTGATTCTTCTTTTTTCTTTTCCTCTGGTTCAGGTTCAGCCTTTTGCTTCTTTACACGTTCTTTGATGTCATCCAGCACTCGTTCCTCAAAGGAACCATCACCTTTACTCTCCTGAGAATCTTCATTTTTATTGTCAGTGTCTGAAACATCAGTATTATTTTTGAGAAGTTCTTCATTGAGGAATCGCTTCAGTTTTTCCTCCTGCTCAGGTGTCATATTCTCAAAATCAAGTCCCATTTGACGAAGCTTATCACGCATCATAAATAGACCCTTAGTTTCCTCATCAAGTTCGTCATACTCAGGGTGTTCATTTTCTATTCCAAGGCGATCAATAAGCCTCTTGGCTCCGTCTGATTTGATGTCATATCTAGAATCAAGTTCTTGGATAGTGATGTTTTCCGGACTGCAAGGAACTCCACTTCTATTAAATATCCAATCATTTTCGAGTAACAATGCGGTGCCTGGTCCATCAAACTTTTTATATAGTTGTTCTCTGAAGAAGTATCTGTACGCCCCTCCATAATAAAGGCCTGTACATCCAGTTCGGTTAGTTTCAAAGAATCTTACTAATTGCTTCCAAAAATAGACAGAAAGCTCTACATCTTCATTATCTTTGATTTTGTTCAAAACAAATTCATCATGGTCAATTCTATACTCCGTCCATTTTTGATATCTAGTTGTTCTTGGCCACTTACTTCCAAATTCATCGGCTTCAGCTTTTGAATACTCAACTTCAACAAGATCAACTGCATCCAAAACTCCTAAATCCATTAAAAAATCATATAAATACTTGGATTCTTTCTTTCTCAGGTACTCCACATATGTATCAATATCAACAAACATAGAGTCACAAGTGCCTTGGAAATAATTCTTTAGCTCATCTGTAGGATAATACAAATCACTCGCAAGATAAGCCTCTCCTGAGCTTGTACCATCTTCGCTTATTCCCAACACAAAATGCTTATCTCTTATCTGCCTAATAAAGGGATATGTTTCTTCATCCCCTTCTGTCAGTTCAATGTAGTAATCTAAAAATGCCTTGAAATCGCTCTTTGGATTAAACTCGTCCTTCTTAAGAATTTTATTAAAAATCTTGTCTTTTAATTCAGGCGTTTTGATTCCTAACCGTTCTATCAGTTTCTGAGTCTGCTTCTTATCTACATACTCAGAAGAAATTGTGTTATATCCCCTGCTATCTTCATCTTCCAAAAAAAGGATTGCCACACCATGCGTATCAAATGCTGCAGATGCTTCACCCTTCTGATTCATAAATATAGGCGCAGTTCTAGCCTTTTCTACTCTTCGGTCAGTCTCAAGAATAAAGTCATATAATTTTAAAATCCATGTTTTCTTTTGCGCTTCTATGAAGTCTGCGTTAAGTAGCTCAATAATCTTAACGTCCTCTATGTAGTAGTTCGTCCATCTACCCATTAAGCTACGAAGATAATCCGCTTTACCATCTCTTGCTCTGTAGTAGGTCTCATAACCTTTTGTTGGCAATATCCATTTTGCGTCTTCATTATCTACAAGTACTGCCAGCTGTTCGTTTGAAAACAGATCTGAAATGTTAGCCCAATATGGTGCATACGCATTCTCTGCAGTAACATAGTCATCAAAGCTAGGCAGAATTTCCTCTGTGCTAAAAGTATCCTTTATCTCGTCAAAAAATGGTCTAAACGATATATCATCTCTCTCATTCTTTGGAGTATATAGCTCCTCGTCGATTGGCAAATAATCCAATATATCATCATCAATGTACATCTTGCCTGCATCAAGCCCTATGTCACGCAAGTACACAAAACTATCTGCTGATAATTCTGCCAAAAGCTCAATCATTCGCACATTGTGCTTATCATTTGCCTTGATTCCTTCTCGGCTATCAGTAAGCAAAAATGGAGCATTGATAATGAAATTCAGATTAGTTGTCTTTTTTGTTGGGAAGAAGCAGAATGCATAATAATCTGTCAGTTTAAGCTTTCCTTCCTCATCAAAAATGAAACCAACAGAATACTTGTAGCTTTCTTCGGTCTTTCTTGAAAACAGCCACATTTTCCCCTTCTCTTTATCCTGTCCATTAACAAGCTCTATTCTCTCTGCAGTAGTTTCATCTATGGTTCTTGTTTCTTTAATCTGTTTCTCATATTCCCCATGCTTCTTGCCTATTTTATAAGATATCTTCTTAAGATTATTTAGAAACAAAGTTGGAAACAGCAAGTTCTGAAGCTTATGGGATATATCCTCATATGCTTCAGCAGCTTTTCTATCCGGATGATTAAACGGAAATACAAACGCAGTTTCATCCTTCTTCTTTAAGTTGCAATCATCTTTTATAATTACTGGAACAATAAATCGCTCAATCTTAAAACTAATCTCCGGATCATAAATATATGGAGTCGTGGTGTACTGAAATACAGCTTTAAATCCAACACCAAATTTGCCAATTGATGCTGCAGTTTTATTTGAATTAGCTATGGATGTAATAGCATTAAGGTCACCCAAAGCTCCTGTCTTTGTATCCTCTTCCTCTTTATCAAGGTCGCTGACATTAAAGTGTCTTGCGCCATTATGGATAAAGACAAGCTTATCATTAAACAGTTCAAACCTTGCCTCTGTAGCTCCGACATCGTCTGCATTCTGAATAAGCTCATAGATGAAATGAGCCTGATCAGAATATTTCTCAACGACGCTTGTCTTAAGACCTCTCATGGAAGCCTTCTCAAGCATTGCTGCACTTTCTTTTCTATCGTTTGTTAGCTTTTCAAATAACTGTTTATCTTTCTCAGTCATATGCACAACCCTACCAATCTACAACAGATATTCATCAATCTTTCTCTGAATCTCCTGCGAATCAATGCCTCCATCTAAGGCATCGCTCGTGACTATCAGATTCCCATTCTCTTCGGTAAATCCATTAGCCGCGTAAATCTTTTTCTTTTCTTCCCAGGCACGCTTGTAGTCCTCATTGCCTAACATTCCCAAATGTTCCCATATGATATACGAACCGCTTGCTGCATCTTTGAATGTGAAATCAGGGAGCTTATATGTATCTCCGAGTTCAAGCTTCGCTTCATAGAGGAAATCATCAATTCCATTGTCACACAGCATGTTCGCTATGATAACTTCCGATTTTGACCTAACCATTATTCCATTTTTAGTTTTATGGATAAGGTTTTCCTCGTAGTATTTATCGTTAATCTCAACGATTTTAGGCGCCTCAAATAAATCTGTGTAACGCTGGGCTATATCTGAATACTCTCCTGACGAATATTTTTTCAGATTATACGCCTCTTCATCATACAGAATATAAAGCTTATCTTTTTGTCTGGTAATAGCCGTATATAGCAATTCCTTTGACATTAAAAAAGTCTTATCACTGAGCACAAGTATTACTGCTGAGAACTGACTTCCCTGTGATTTATGAACAGTAAGGGCATAAGCTAATTCAAGAGGCTCTGCCCCATCATCTTTGAAATCATCTTTTGCTGTATAACTGTATGTGTATCCAAGCTGAGTTGCATACTCAACTTTAGTGAACTTATTGCCCCAGCCGCCAGATACTACGCCAATTTCACCATTAGCAACGTAATTATCAGCATCCTCTTCCGGATATGCTGGTCGTTTTTGGTTTACAATATTTATAACCTTGTCGCCGTAAACAATTGCATTAGAACCAACTTTAGGCGGTATAGGGCTCTTTTCTCTGTCAGCTAATTCTAAGGATTCCTTACGGTACTTTTCATGGATAAGATGGTTCATGTGAATTACGCCATGTGCACGGTTACGTACCGGAGCCAATATCTGCCAGTCCTCTGCATGGCAAGCACATCCTTTACTATCCCCTTTTGAATAATTAAAGAATGTGATACCCTGGTATTTTCCATCTGCATGAGGTATTCCACCCATACTTCTACTAAATCCATCAACATCATCAATAGATTCCATGCCGGTTACATCCTTGATAGTCTCAAGCAGAAGCTTTTCCAATTCTTCTTTGTCATGCCATTGCTTAAATACTATCTTTTCATCAGGTACACCTGCTTGAATCTCAGCAAAAATGTCCTCGTCTCTTTCCTCGGATTCTTCAGTGAACCAATGAGCCAAGCGAACATCACTTCTAACTTTCTTAGTTGTCTTATCTGGAAGCTGTCTATTAGTAACGGTAAGCTTTGCAAAATTTGAGCCAACAACTGGGAACTCACCTATCTTATCCATGGTCTTCACATATCTGACCATATCTACAAAAGGTCTTCCTGCTCCAATTGGAGGAAGCTGGTTGTAATCTCCAACAAATATAATTCTTTCTGCCTCGTTACCTACAGCATCAAGAAGCGCCGCAAACATATCCTCCGTCAGCATCGATGACTCATCAATAATTACTGTCTTCGGAATTGCACGAGATTTTACTTTCTGCTTCTCTGCAGGAGTCAGAATTTTGTAATTACATGTATCTCCGTTATAACGGTTACTATCCACAAGGAACTGTGCAATGGTAAGAGCTTTAAACTCTACCTTACCACGTAATCCCTGACTCATTCTTACGCGAGCTTTACCTGTTGGTGCAAGCAAAAGAATCCCACCATTTTGAATGCTAGGCTCTTTACAAAGGATTTCCAATACAGTTGTTTTTCCTGTTCCAGCACCACCTATAAGAATTGATAGACGTGCCTCTGCCAAAGTCTTTAACGCAGCAGCTTTTTCCCTTCGGGCATTCTTTTCCATGTCCTCATTTGGATTGCGAGGGAACTTATCACATTCCTGATTAACAATCTTAAGCCAGTCAACATCAACCTTATGTCTGTTACGACTCTGCACTCTCGCCTTAATCTGCTTCGCAATCAGATAATCCATCTTCTTATAGCGATTCAGCTTGTAGTAATCCTTATCAAAGGCATCTTTTTTCAGTTCAATTTCATCATTGAAAAACTCATTCATTGATGAAATCATATCGCTGGTAATCGGGCAAACAGGATCTATCTTAATCTGATTGATAGCCAAAATCATATTCTTCACAGGCAACAATGTATTACCTTCCTGCGCTGTTTTTTCAAGAACATATACTGCTAGGGCTCTAACACGTCTCTTGTCTATGTTAGAATCCATCTTGCTTGGCTCAGCAATAGGATATTCTTCCGCAATATACTCTGGTGGATAAAATGCTAAATCCACCTTCTTGATGGAAATCTTTATTGCATCCTCTTTATCTC
>JAEEGL010318948.1_pt1 | contig 10376 bp, 7 predicted proteins | sample 9134231 | NCBI WGS metagenome assembly JAEEGL01 (sample SAMN16246548, study PRJNA631951) | gut metagenome | biome: gut microbiome; feature: rumen; material: fiber-attached | host: Bos | place: Iran: Karaj | collected 2018-10
GCATCGTGGGGTGAAGCGTCCAAGTGCCACGTGAGCCCCAGATGGTGGCGGTGACAACCGAGGTGAAGCGTACCGTTACACTGCCGTCTTTCTCTTGACGGATTCTCACGTCGCGTTTCTCCACGTGGTGGTAGCGCATCGTGCCGGCCTTCACGGCGGCAAGCCATTCGCTGCGTGTTTGCGTCGCACCCGACAGGTGGAGCAACACGATGGTCGCGTCCATCATTTGCGAGAGTGTTGTTGTGTCGGAGGCCACCATCGCCGCATTCCAGCGGTCGAGGTATTGGTTCACCCCCATTTACAGCGTTGTGTCAGGTGTCGACTGCATACAAATCAGCGTCGTCAAAAGTGCCAGTATCTTCATTCAACGTTCTTGATAAACTTGGCGGGGTTGCCACCCACGATGGTGTTGGGGGCCACATCCTTGGTCACTACCGCTCCGGCGGCCACGACGGCGTTGTCACCGATGGTCACGCCCGGCAGGATGGTTGCACCGGCGCCCACCCAGGCGTTACGGCCGATATGGACGGGCTTGCAGATGAGCAGCTGGCGGTCGTGCAGGTCGTGGTTGTTGCTGATAAGCTGTGCGTTGGCGGCAATCATAGCGCCGTCGTCGATGGTGATGCCGCCACGTGACATCATCAGGCAGTTGTTCATAATCATCACACCATTGCCGATCTTCACGCGGTCGAAGCATACGCCCGTCAATCCCGGCATCACCCAACCACCTTCGCCGAGGTTGTCTCCGAACAGTTCCTTCACCAGCGCGTTGTACTCATCGGTATAGGGCATCGTGTGGTTCAACTTGAAAAGCACCTGCGCCTGACGCACGCCCTCGGCATGTTCTTCGGCAGTTGTGAGTCTGGGATCAACGATTGTTTCTTGCATAAGTATCTGTATTATTGTTTATTATTCAATTATCATTCATCTCGTTCGATGCTGCAAAATTACAACCATTTTCCCATACATCTATTTCACAAAAAGCACCAATGTTTTCACAATAAACACAAAAGTATCATCTGGCGGATTCGCTTTGCGCAGACAACACCTCTCAAGAGTAATATAATTTATTTATAAATTATATTATACACCTGGTTATCAGGCCCTTGCGCTCGTTGGTCAACGCTATAGCAACCCTATACCAAGCCCATACCAACTCTATACCAAGTCTATGGTAACTCCCAGGTACCTCCGGGGTACAGCCGATGCACATCAATGGTTCCTACCCTATAGGTGGCACAATAAATTCGCACCCCATACGTTTGTAAGTGAGTGAACAACAATGAATCTATAACCAATAATCATTATCTATATGGCGAGAATACAGGGCAATAGCGAAACAGGTAAGTTGGGGAACAAGATATACTATACATGGCATGGACGGCAATACGAGCGTTCTATGCCCACCCATGTGGCCAATCCCCGCACCGAGGCGCAGCAGGCGCACCGCAGCAACTTCGCACAGATCTCCAAGCTCTCCTCCTACATGAAGGAGGCGCACCTCGTGGGACTCCACGGGCAGGCCGTGCGCGAGAAGAACAGCACCTATGCCCTCTTCAAAAGAATAAACAAAGACTGTTTCACCCCCGACGGCGAGATTGACTATCCCCGCATCGTCGTCAGCAAAGGTTCGGTGCGAAAGGCATCAATAACTTCGGTGACGGTTGCCGATGGTCTCCTCACCGTCATCTTCGACGGATATGTTTATGGTGGTGCCGCCACTGACAGACTCTTCCTTTTTGTCTACTCGCCTGCCCTCTGTGCCGGATTTCTCGCCGACCCTGTCCCCCGCTCCGCCGGCAAAGTCACCGCCCTCCTCCCCGACGAATGGCTTCAAACGGCAGCCGCCAACGCCTCCGACAATACTAACACATTAACGCATTCCCACAATCAAACATTCCACCTTTACGCCTTCCTCCAAGGCTATCGCCTCCGCACCTCCGACACCATCTACCATTCTTTGACAAAATGAATTTCCCGCAAACATTTATTTTGTCAATTCAAAAAGATTGAGTATCTTTGCATTTGCGATTTTAAACAGTTTATGCAATTCAAATTAGAGACACCACAGCATCAAACCACTGCAATTCAAAGTGTAGTGGATGTTTTCGAAGGAATGGAACGCAATACCTTTGACAACTCGCATTTTGAAGATGTCTACGCTAATACTTGTTCCCTTAAGCTCGAAGAGATTGCCAATAACATTCACACCATAGCCACAAATAATGGTCTGTCTCCCGATGATGCTCACTTTGAAGATGTTCCCGACGTGTGCATAGAAATGGAAACAGGCACGGGCAAAACATTAACCTACCTTCAGACAGCATACGAGTTAAATGTCCAATACGGCCTTACAAAATTCATCGTCCTGGTCCCCTCGGTGCCTATTCGTCAAGGTGTTATTGACACTTTTGAGAACTTTAAAGAACAATTGGCCGACCGCTACGGTATCACACCCAATGCATTTGTTTACGACAGTTCAAGGTTGAGCAAACTCCGCGACTTCATCACGCAGAATGTTCCTCAGATTATGATTATGACGATGGCCTCGTTCAACTCTGAAGACAATATCCTCAATCGCAAGGAACGTGAAGACCTTTTCAATAATCAATCTCATATTGAATCCCTCAGCCAAACACATCCTATCATCTTCATGGATGAACCACAGGAGGGTATGGACACAGAAAACTCTATTGCGTGGTTGGCAAAACTACAGCCTCTGTTCAAAATCCGATATTCCGCCACCCATAAGGTGAAACGGAATATGCTTTATAGGCTGACTCCTGCCGAAAGCTATCGTTTGGGCTTGGTGAAGAAAATTGAGGTACTGACCGTTGCCGAAAAAAATGATGAGGCCACAATGAAGATTGAAGTTTCCTCCATTCAAGAAACCAGGACAGAACCCAAAGTAAAACTGAAATTCTGGAAGTTGAATGCCTCCAAAGGGTGTTTTGAGTTTAAGGAATCAGGCATTCTGAAGCGAGGCGACAATCTGGCGGAGAAGTCGAAAAATGACTCTTATGCCGACTTCACCATCAGCCGCATCTACAAGAAACTCTCCTCACGCAAATGGGTGGTGGAATTCTCTAATGGCACATCGGTGGAAGAAGCGCAAAATTCATTCAACAAAGAGCCTATCTGGGCTTTGCAGCTGGAATGGCTGATTCGCCGTCATTTTGAGACCGCCCAACGTCTTCACCCGTTAGGCATCAAAAACCTATCTTTGATATTCATCGACCGGGTGGCCAACTATATGAGCAGCGAGCGCCCCGTCATCAAACAACTGTTCGAAGAAAAATACCGCCAGCTCTATCCCGAATTCCATGACGGCAAGGCTGCAACAGACATGCAGGTGGAAGCTGTTCAGGGCTACTACTTTGCCAAAACCACCACAGGCGAATATACCGACAACGAAAAGACAAACAAGAACAACAAGGAAATCTACGACCAGATTCTGCACAATAAGCAGTTGCTCCTCTCGTTCGACAGCCCCATAGAGTTCATCTTTTCCCATTCCGCCCTCGGGGTCGGCTGGGATAACCCCAATGTGTGCGGTATTGCCACTTTGAACGAAAGCTTCTCGGAGAGCAAGAAACGGCAAGAGATTGGACGCGGCCTCCGAATCTGTGTGAACCAGCAGGGTGAACGCATCTACGACCGTGAAGATGCATCGCCCGACAGTCTCGTCAACCAACTTACAGTCATTCCAAACGAAACCTACGAGACCTTTGCCCGCGGCTATCAGGAGGAAACCCGCGAGGCTTATGGCTCTTCCAGCGCTGGTGCCAAACTGAAGCATACTCACAAGGGCAAGCGTATGAATCGCGTAACCTTCAGACTCAATTCTAAAGACAGCGTCCAAAAGGCGTTCCGCGAGTTCTGGAAACGAATGGCCAAACAGACAAAATACCATGTCTCTTTCGACGAGAACCGACTTGTCGAACGCTGCATCGAGGCCATCAACGACATTAGAATCGAGAGTTATGTGGCGGAGGTATCAAGTCACATCATACAAAATATAAGCGACATAGAGAAAGAGAATGAATATGTCGGTTCGGAGCAGTACACTCTGAAAGGCCGATTCACCCCAACCGATATGGTGGAAGACCTCAGTGAGAAGACGGGATTGTGTTACCGCTCGGTGATGCGTATTGTTTCGGGCATCAGCAACCACAATGAATATGTGAAGAATCCTCCTGTCTTTGTCGAACGTGCTGCTGCCATTATCCGCAATCTCCAGCTGGAAGAACTGGTACGGGGTGTAGTGTACGAGCCCATCAATCGGGAACACCCCTTTAAGTTTGACACTTTTGAGCGCGATGCTTGCGACAACTATATCTTAACGCCCAACAATGGTCTATGGGACAAGACCCTCTATGACAGCAACAACGAGCGCGACTTTGCCGAGCAGGCAGACAAACCCAACTCCGATGTCGCTTGTTTCCTGAAGTTTCCAGAATGGTACAAGATTCCCACCCCTGTAGGCAGTTATGAACCGGACTTTGGCCTTGTAATCCGAAAGAAGGCTTTGCAGACAGGTAATGAGAAAGAGTATTACTTTGTCATAGAAATAAAGGGAACGAACGACTTGCACGACCAGCGGGCGCTCACTCCACATGAGGTGGCGAGAATACAATGTGCTGTCAAACATTTTCAAGCCTTGGGCATTGATGTGGATTACGAGGCTCCTGTCAAGGAGTATGATACCTTCCGCAAGCAAGCCGACGAATATATTAGAAAAAACGCATAACAAATGGACACATACAAAGACCATATCACGCTGACCCCCGACGGCAATGCCGAACGATTGGAAACATTGCGCCGCCTCTTCCCCGACTGGTTCACCCAGGAAGGACGGCTCGATATCAATGAGGTCAAGATGATAGCCAACCCTGACGACATCGAAGAAACAGAACGATACGAGTTTCGTTGGTTTGGTAAGTCGAAAGCCAAGCGTAACGCTTTCACACCTACCCGAGCCACCTTGCATTACGATGCAGAGCGGAGCGTCAATGCCGACAAGACTGAGAACATCATCATCGAAGGAGAGAACCTTGAGGTGTTGAAGATATTGCAGCAAGGATACCGCGAGAAGATAAAGTGTATCTATATAGACCCGCCGTATAATACAGGCGAAGATTTCTTGTACAACGATGACTTCAAAGAGGGAAAAGAGGCGTATTGGGAACGCATAGGGCAAAAGGAAGACGGTGTAATTCTTGATACCAACACGGAAAATGATGGACGCTTTCATAGCAATTGGTTAGATATGATGTATAGCCGTTTGCTAGTTGCCCGCACCCTGCTAAAACCCGATGGAGTAATCTTTATCTCAATGGATGACCATGAAATACACCACTTGAGAAAGATATGCGACGAAATATTTGGACAGGGGAACCTGCTTTCTAATATTATTTGGGAAAAACGCTATACAAGGAGCAATAATTCTAAATTGTTTGGTTCCATGACTGAACACCTCTTATGCTACCGAAAGAGCGATGAACTATATAATATCAAAGAACCTCGAAACGAGAAATCAGATGAGATATACTCAAACCCAGACAATGATGAAAGAGGTCCTTGGACTAGTGTTTCTTATGTTAATCCAGCATCTCGCGAAGAGCGTCCGAACTTGTGCTATCAGATAATCAATCCCATAACTAATGCGATAGTTGAACACCCTACAAATGCATGGAAATACGGGTATTCTACATATCTACAACATGTTAATGAGAATCGGTTGTATTGGGGGCAGGATGGAAAGAACACATATCCTAGACTAAAAAAGTTCCTTTCAGAAATGGATGGTGGAATGGTTCCTTCGAATTTTTGGAAACGAGAAGATGTAGGAACAACAGACCAGGCAAGTACGGAGTTGGAAATCCTGATAGGGAGAGGAATATTCCCTTTCCCCAAACCACCACAACTTATACAAAAAGCAATTTCATACATTATCAATTCTACGCCCGATAAAGATTGTATTGTGTTGGACTTTTTTGCCGGTTCCGGAACAACCGGCCATGCTGTAGTAAATCAAAATATTAAAGACCATGGGCATAGAAAATATATTTTAGTTCAAATCCCCGAAAAAACAGAAGAAAACAGCAATGCTCGACGAGCTGGTTATAACACCATTAGTGAAATAACCATTGCTCGAAACAAGGCTGTCTGCGAACAAGTACGAGAAAGTTTTAAAGGCAAACTTGTTACGCAAGAAGACCAAGAGCAACTTGACCAGCTGGGCTTCAAGGTTTTTACCCTCTCTAAATCTAGTTTTCCACGCGTAGACTTCGCTCCAGACCCAGAGAAGACTGACGAAGAAAACCAGGAACTACTTCGCCTGTATATCCAGGAAAAAGAAAAACAACTCTCTCTCGAATTCAAAGGCGAAGAATTGCTAACGGAAATCCTAATCAAACAAGGCTTCCTACTGACCTACAAGCTTGAGCAGCAACCACAGTTTACAAAAAACACCGTCTATTTGGCCACCGACGGACGGCACGAAGCCTACATCACCGTAGACAATACCCTCGCCGATGAGACCGTTGCCTATTTTCTGGAACATACCGACAAAAAGTTCATCTGCATCGAACGCGCCCTTGATACCACCAAGAAATTCAACCTCAAACACGCCCTCGATAAGAAATTTGTCGCATTCTAACCTCAAGAGTCAAATATAATTCCAGCTCGATATGCAAGAATCAAAAATACTAATAACAAATTATCCGCGAATTTTACAACGTCCATCGTTCACGAGAGTTGACGACGAAAGTAAGTCAATAGATATAATATGCGGCTATGATGTTAAGCTAGACAATCATCAGGTCACGCTCAATATTGCCAGAGATTTAATAATGGCTTTATTAACATTTGATAGAATCTATATTGAGGGTATGCAAATATGTGACGTTATTCAAGTATTTGGGAGTGAGAATTTGAAAAAACTGTTAAGACTACATATTCTCAGTATTATTCCTGATCAAGAATTAGTACCTGTAATGATGAGTGAGAATGGGGGAGCGTGGAGACATGACTTTTTTTCATATGCAATTGGAAGAGATGATGATATGTCAAATGTAGACATTCATAAGTGGAGTCATATTGAGGAAGGATTTCGACGTTTTAATTTTCAGGGACCAGATGCAAATGCAATTCTATATCTCGTTGATGAGAATTCTGTGGAGATAGACAATGTTAAAGAAATACAAGAAAAGATAAACCATGAAACAGAGATGGATAGTCGTAGCCCTATTTTCTTGTCTGACCCAAACTTCTATCGTCGTCGTCCAGATGGGAAATGGGAATATAATATGGTGAGCAGAGTTAGACTCCAGGAATTGAACAAATCAGCCATTTTGACAGAAGTGCTTGGGATTGATAATGTAAAAATGGATGCGGAGATTAGTAATCTCATGACAAAGAAGACAGCATCCTTGTTCTCAAAAACATTACATGCTGGTACAGACGCACTTGTTCGCATAGAACAACAAAAGGGATTCCCTGATTTGGGAGAATTATTCATTAATGGTGTGGTTAGTGTGGACGATATTTTAAAACTGAGAGAGAGTTTTAATGGAAAGATATTTAGATACTGGGCAAAAACAACCGATTATGAGGAGAATTTGATGCGTCGAGAAATAATGAATTCAACTCAAAATATTCTTGGGTCGAAATGTACGCAACCGATACGAATGCTTGCCTGTAATTTGGTGGGATTAGCAGGTTTTTTGCCAGGTTTGGCGGCATCGTCATTTGATAGTTATATTCTTGACAAAGTGTCAAAAGGATGGCATCCAAATTTCTTCCTTGACGATGGAATAAAGAAACTGATAGATGGTAGTGTGGAAGAATACAACAAACGATACAAAACTACACTTCGCAAACAAAGGTTCAAAGGGGTTGGACGCAATGATCTTTGCCCTTGTGGAAGCGGTAAAAAATTCAAAAACTGTCATGGGAAAGACTGACAGGATGCATAGATGTCAAACATACCTCTTTCAAAAAAAAACATTTCATTGGACAAAATAACATAGACGATGATTCAGTAACAGAAAGGCTAGATAAATGTCACAACAAATAAACATAGAGGAAATAATTGAAAAGTGTAAAGGAAAACGTTTGTATGTTGAAACCCGTCTAGAGAATTGGGACGATATTTTCAAACTCTATAATAGGTTTTTGATGGCTTTTGTATTCAGAGGGCATGGTTGTGCCGATTGGTCAATGACTTCATCTTTAGAGAGAATGGCAAAACGTTTTCATCCCAGACATTTTGTATACGCCGTTAATGGTTATGAAGAAGATAGCTTAAAGGAGTTCAAGTGGAAATACCCAGGTTATGAGAAAACAAAAATTCCTGCAGATGATGAAGTGATAGAATGGCTTTCTATTATGCAACATTTCGGGGCACCTACGAGACTGGTGGATTTTTCTTATTCTTTATATGTGGCATTATTTATGGCAATGGATTCCCTGGAGGAGGACGAAGACAGCGCCATATGGGGGCTTAACCAACTAATATGTAGGGATATTTTCTTTCAAGATAAGATGGAATTAGAGAAGAAGTGCAAGGACAAAGATGAAATGGATTTTTGTATATACAAGGAGGCAAACTCTGTTTTGTTAGATATCATGGATAGTTCAGAAAGAGAATATACAAAGGGTATTTATTTGGTTAAACCGCGAATGGTCAACAAACGGCTTGTCCGCCAACAAGGACTTTTTGCCATTCAATCTGATCCAAACTCATCTTTTGAAGACAATTTTTTCTCTATTGCATGCAACAGAGAAGCTGTGGTTATCCCCTTTCGCGACATGATAGACAATAGTAGCTCATATGAAAGGGCTAGGCCAAGCGACATCGCTTTAATAAAGATTGTCATTCCGAAAGAATATAGGTGGGATATATTCATGTCATTGGAGCAAATGAATATTACTTCTGAAACTATGTACCCGGGATTGGAAGGCTTGGCAAGATCTATGAACAGGCAACGATATCAAATGTGACCAATAAAAGTAGAATTGGTGCAAAAGATAGAACCTGTAACATTTTCGAAAGGTCCATATTATATAGACAAGAGTACAAAGGAGGAAATAAGTAAGGAATAATGACGTTATAGAAAAATCAAAATATGATCGCAAAGAAATCTATACGTTTTTTCAATGACCACGAGGTGCGGGCCGTGTGGGACGAGAAGAACAGCAAGTGGTGGTTCTCCGCCACCGATATCGTACGGGCCATCAACGATGAAGAAGACTACACTAAGGGCCGAAATTATTGGAAGTATTTGAAAGGAAAGCTTGCCAAAGAGGGTATCCAACTGGTTAGTGTCACTAACCACTTCAAGTTCCAAGCCCCTGACGGCAAGCAGCGTGCCGCCGATGCTCTTGATGCCGAAGCTGTACGGACGTTGGCACAACACTACCCCAACAACCGCGCAAACGCTTTCCTCAACTGGTTCGTCTATAGCGACAATACCATCGACGGGCAAAGCAAGAAGAAAGCATACACCCTGATCGAAAGCGGCATCCTCGACAGTATGAAGCCCGGCACCATCGAATGTCTGCAGCAGATTCACGCTTACATCTTCGGTGGCCTATACGACTTTGCCGGCAAGATACGCACCAAAACTATTTCGAAAGGCGGCACCATCTTCTGCCGTGCCGAATACTTGATGCAGAACCTTGAGATGATTGAAAAGATGCCCCAGACAACGTTCGACGAGATAACGAACAAGTATGTGGAGATGAATATGGCGCACCCTTTTATGGAGGGTAACGGACGCTCTACACGCATTTGGCTCGACATGATGTTCAAGAAAGAGATGAAGATGTGTGTTGACTGGAGTAGGATTGACAAAAAGGAATATCTGGATGCCATGCACCGTAGCACGACCAACCCCACCCGCATCAAAGCCCTGCTGCAACAAGCTCTCACCGACCGCATTGACGATCGTGAAATGTTTATGAAAGGCATAGACTATTCCTATTATTACGAGCAAGAGGATTAATCTAATTCTCAAATATCTCATGGCTTTGCATTGACATAAATCTGCAATGAAGATAGACTTTCTATACTCGACGGATTTTCTTGCGATGAATGTGCCGGAGCTGGGGGCACACCTGCATGCATCCGCTGTGCGGAGGTGATATTTTTCAACAGAAGTACTATCGATATCCACAAAGTATATGTGATAAAAAATTACAAAAACATATTTTTATTAAGTATAATTCATAAACATTTCGTATCTTTGCATTGTCAAATATAATTATTTTATCATGAAATTAATTGAACGACAAAGATATATAGAAAAAATCACTAAATGGTTTGGTAAAGATATGGCCATAGTGCTCACCGGACAGCGGCGGGTGGGTAA
>JAEEGL015534978.1_pt1 | contig 10376 bp, 5 predicted proteins | sample 9134231 | NCBI WGS metagenome assembly JAEEGL01 (sample SAMN16246548, study PRJNA631951) | gut metagenome | biome: gut microbiome; feature: rumen; material: fiber-attached | host: Bos | place: Iran: Karaj | collected 2018-10
ACCATCTTCTTGATGAACCAGCCGAGCAGGAAATTGTGGGAGAAGATGCATATGGGATAGGTCGCCCACACCAAGAAGAAGCAGGGATGCAGGGGCCACCAGCGGAGATGGAGACGGAGGAAGGACAGCAGGATGACGCCGAAGAAGCCGATTCCGGCCGCCCACAGGAACGCGGGCTGCGGCTGCATCCGCAAGATGCGCTGCAGGCCGGTCAGCGATTCGGACTCCTCCAGATTGCCGGAGGCGTTCAGCTGCAGCAGCGCGGGCTCTGTGGCGCGGATGGCCATGGTGGGCAGACGATGGTAGGACCACCAGTAGTCCGCGTCGGTGCCATAGTCGTAAATGACGGTGACGGTGATGAAAATGGCGACGATGATGCCGACAAAATAGAAGAGAGTGTTGACATGGGTCAGTTTGCGCGGTTCCACGCGGGTGCTGGCCCCCAGTTTGAGGCCGTTGATGAGATAGGGGAGCAGGGCCTGGCTTTGGTCGATGCAGAGGACGGCGCAGAGCAGGGCGGAGAGGAAGATGTTGCTCGGGCTCAGTGCATAGCTGCCGAAAAGCGCCATGAGGGCGCCGATGGGCTGCCAGCCGGGCTGGATGAAGAAGAGGCCCGTCTCCGCGCTGATGCGGGCTGTGATGACATAGGTCAGAATCATGAGAAGAATGGTGCCGATGGCGATGGGCCACGAAAGCCCCATGCGGATGGCCATGACGCACAGCAGGAAAAGGGCCACGAACAGGATGCGCATGGCATTGGCGGCGCCGGGAGAGCTGGCGGTTTCGTTGGTTTCCGCGCTTGGGTCGCGCAGCCACGGCAGACGGTCCAGGAAGAAGGCTTTCTTCATGAGATGGAGGTAGTAGTGCCTTCCCGCATAGAACATGATGAGGCCGAAGGCGAGATAGCTGCCGACCCGGTTCCAGCCCTGCCAGCCGCCGATGTCGTAGTCCGTGTTCAGATTGATGCCCATGCCGATGACGGGAATGCAGAAGGCGGCCCACAGAATCTGCGAAATGCCAAGGGCGAAGGAGATTTCGGAGCTGAGGAAGAAGGCGAAGGCGATGACCAGGGGGAAGATGTCAAGGACCATGAGTCCGTAGGCCCATGGGTTGCGGTGGAGCTGCGGCCAGCGGGAGGCGAAGGCCCAGAGGGAATGGTTCATTTTGACGGGAATGAGCTCGTCGGGGAACCATTTGCAGAGGCCGTTGTTGACGCGGATGACCAGAATGATGATGAAGCCGATCCAGAAGAGGCGGTTGTGGAAGGTCTCGTTGAAGCATTTGCCGGGCGTTTGGCGAATGATGGACTCCGCGAAGTTCGCGATGGGATACTGCAGATGCTCATGGTCGGACCATTGGCGATGCAGGATAAGCGCGAGGCAGGCCATGGCGATGGTCGTCAGGAAGATGAAGGGCAGCCATGTCTTCAGCGGGGGCATCCACTGTTTCCATGGAACCTGGCCGAGCTTGAGGGAGAGCCACTCCTTCAGCGTGGCGGGGGGGACTTTCGGCTTGTCGGAGCCTGTGATGAAGCGGTTGACCACTTCGTCCTGCGGCTCGGGATCGACCAGTGTCCCTTTTGGATAGTAGGAGAGCATGTTCTTTGAGTGGTAGCCAGGTGTGACGCGATCCCAATGATAGGGCATGACGACAATCTGCGCGAACTGCTCCATCAGTGCGCGGCCGGGGATGCCGACGGCGCAGGTGGAGATGGTGAAGATGACGGCCAGTTCCGCGGCGGTCAGCGCCAGCTTCCCGTTGATTTTCTTCAGCAGCGGATTGATGGTCATGACGAACACGACCATCACGCCGATGACGAGAATTGGAATCTGATGGCCGTTGCTGATGCTCTCCAGCTTCAGCACAAAGTCGTTGATGTAGCCGATTCCACAGATGAACAGAACGCTCAGAAGGCTGATGAAAAGTGCGCGGAAAGTCATGGGGTGTCCTGTATCACGGATGAGGTTGAGGGTTCAGGCCGTGGCCGGAAAGACGGTAGAGTGCGATGGCGGCGCCGGCGTAGTCGCCGATGTCATGGCCGAGGCTGGCGATGCGGATGTCGCATGGCTCGATGAATTCCCGCCATGCGAAGCGGGGCAGGTTGACGCGAATCTTGTCCAGCAGGAAGTCGCCTGCGTAGACGGCGGCGGTGCCCAGGAGCAGCATGGCCGGATTGAACATGCTCAGGCAGATGCCGATGCCCTGCGCAAGACGGAGGCAGACATCGTCCCATAGGGCGACGGCCAAGGGGATTCCAGCCATGGCACCTTGTCGAAGTGTCTGAAAATTAAGGTTTTCCAGCTTTCCATTGACATCTGGCAGCCGCATCATGGGATGGTTGGGGCGATCCCTAAGTGCCTCCTGCAGATGAAGCGCCACATTATGGCCGCCGCAATAGGCCTCCAGACAGCCGCGTTTGTTGCAGCCGCAGAGCGGCCCCTCCGCGTCAAGGACGATGTGCCCCAGTTCCCCTGCCGAACCGAAACGGCCGGACAGCAGCTGTCCCCCCGCGATGACGCCGCCGCCTATGCCCGTGCTCAAGGTCAGATAGACCACATCCTGCAATCCTTTGGCATCACCGAAAAGCCATTCGGCCAGAACGCCCGCGTTGGCGTCGTTGTCCATGAAAAAGGGGCAGGGGAGGGTCTTCTGGAGGTCGGGGCCGATGGGGACATCCCGCCAGTCCAGGTTGGAGGTGCGGCAGAGGATGCCCTCTTCGGGACGCAGGATGCCTGGTGCGCAGATACCGTAGGCGGCAATTTGCCCCGGTTTGACAGATTCGTTGCTAAGTAGTTGCGCCACAGTTGCTTGCAACTGCGGCATCACGTCATGGTACGGACGCCTTCCATGCTGGATTCGGGTCTTGGACAGAATCCGGCCTTCCGTGTCAGCCAGAGTGACAGCAATCTTCGTGGCACCGATGTCAATGCCGATGACAAATTCGCTGGAAACGGTCATGAAATCCTTTTTGGGGGATGGATGCTAGTTCCAGACGGTCTTCTTGTCAGGGTCGCCCAATCCGTAGATGGCGGAGGCCGCGCCGGCCATGGCGCCGATGTCCTTCAGATTCGTGATGCAGACGGTGCAGGCGTCGCGGAATTCCTTCCATGCGAAGCGCGGCAGATAGGACATGACGGTGGGCAGCATGTCCAGCCCGTTCTCGCGGGCGCGATAGGCGGCGGTGCCGAGGATGATCATTTCGGGGTTGAACGTGGTCATGTAGATTCCGATGCCCTGCGCCAGCCGGAAGCAGATCTCATCCCACATCTCCACGGCCAGAGGAATGCCCAGCTTGGCGCCTTCGCGGACGGCCTGGAAGTTCAGATTCTCCAGTTTGCCGGCCACGCCAGGCAGGCTGTACATGGCATGGTTCGGACGATAGCGCAGCTTGTCCTGCAGCCGCAGCGCCACGTTCTTGCCGCCGCAGTAGGCTTCCAGGCAGCCCAGCTGACCGCAGCCGCAGAGCGGTCCGTTCACATCCAAAATCACATGGCCCAGTTCGCCGGCGATACCAGTCTTGCCGGTGAGCAGTTTGCCGTTGGCGATGATGCCGCCGCCGACGCCCGTGCTCATGGTGAGATAGATGACATCCTTAAGACCTTTGGCGCTACCGAAATACAACTCCACGAGGACGCCTGCGTTGGCGTCGTTCTCCAGATAGACTTTGGAGAAGCCGAACATCTGCTGTACGTCATGACAGATGGCGGTGTCTCCCCACACCATGTTGGGGGACTTGCGGATGATGCCGTTTTCCATGTCCAGCGGGCCGGGGGCGCAGATGCCGCAGGCCGCAATGTCCGCCGGCGTCAGATTCAGCTCCTTCAAAATCCGTTCCCCTTCCGCCTTCATGCCGGCACGGACCTGTTCATAGCTGCCTTGGGGGACGCTGGTGTTGGCCAGAATCTCGCAGTTGGTGCTTGCAATGCAGAGGGCGACTTTCGTCGCGCCGATGTCGATGCCAAAGATATAGGCGGGAGTTGAGCTCATGGGAAAATCCTTCGTTGATATGGAATGGGTTGAAAGGGAACGAACCTGAGGAACGGCCTCTAATGTACGGCCAAGTTGGGATAAATTCAAATGGTGGAAGAGAATTATGGAAAATTAGCGCTCAAGGGGGAGGGCAAGGTCATGCGCCGGCCTTGCATTCCTCCAGAAGCTTCTCGAAGCGGCGGCCGTATTCCACATAGTTGTCGAAGCGGGCCTGGTCCTCCGATTTGACGTCGCCGTCGTGGAATACCGCCTTCATGTGGGGCTCCATGGAGAAGCCGCCGTCGTAGCCGCTCTTCACCAAATCCGTGATGATGCGGCGGACATCCCCCGCGCCGTCTCCGGCCCATGTGTACTCCATCGAATTCTTGTCCAGATGGAAGAAGCCGTCTTTGATGTGGACATAGATGACATGCTCCTTGACGTGGCTGTAGAACTCCCAGCTGGACTGATGCGGGCGGGGCTCCGGTTTGCTGAAATCGACGTTGAAGACGGGGTTGCCGGTGTCATAGACCAATTTGAGGCCCGGCACGTTCTCCAACAGCCGCAAGGTGAAGGGCCAGCCCATGCCGCCGTAGTTCATGCAGTTTTCATGGACTGGAATGAGATCGTTGTCCAAGAACATGTTGGTGAGGATGCGGAGGCGGCGGAAGCGCTCCTCTTCCATCTGGTCGTCAGGGGCATTGCCGTCGATGCGGGCGAAGCTCATGATGCGGACCAATTTGGTGCCCAGCCGCTTCATCCGTGGGATGGCCCGCTCCGCCTCCGCCAACGACGAGTCGAAGGGCTCCGTGATCTTCTTGCCCCAATTGGCGATGGCGGAGCCGAAGCAGTTGATGTGGATGCCGGCGGCATCCAGAGCGTCCGCCGCGCGGTCAAACTGATCCTGTGGCAGGTCATGGATGTTCATGCCGTCGATGGCACGAGCTTCTATATTCTTCCATCCCAATGCTTTAGTCGCTTTAATCTGGCCTTCAAGACCTTTTGACGCCTCATCGGCAAAACCTGTCAGATACATGGTTGTCTCCTTTTGTCATGGCAGGGAAGCGGACATCCGCATCGTCGCCGACTCCGGCCATCCTGCACGTTTTTGGTTTGTCATATCCTATACATATATAATATATACTATCTGAAGCAATTGAAACGCAGGGAACTTTGCCGAGCGATTACCTCAATCTCTTTGCGCTGACGAGCCACCGCTCCTGATCCAGTCCCAATTCGGGAAGGTGAAGGGGCAGTTTGGTCTCCTCCGCGAGGCACATGCCGAATTTGGGCAGGGCCTTGATGAAGGGCTCCCGCTCCTCCGTGGCATAGGCGGGCCCTTTGAGCAGCAGGAAGGTGCCATGTCTGGCCAATAGCTTCTCTGCCTCCGGAAGCAGATCGACGGCTTTGCCGACGGCCCTTGCGGTGACCAGACGGCAATGGCCGGCGGCCTCCGGACAGCGGGCGGGGGCCTCATGGCCGCAGAATGCGCGGGCGGCGGCATGGCGACAGGGGGTCAAGGTCAGGGCCACGGAGAGGAAGGCCGCCTTTTTGGGACGGCTGTCCACCAACAGCCAGCGGCGGTCAGGAAGCCATGTCATGAGTGGAAGGCCCGGATAGCCGCCTCCAGAGCCCAAATCCAACGCCAAATCCCCTGGCCGGGTCACGGCCCGTGCCACGTTCAAGGCGGTCAGGGAGTCCAGAACATGGTTTCGCAAATAGTCGATGGGGGTGGTCAGCCGTGTCAGATTCAGCCACTGATTGACGCCAGCCAAATGGCTGTAAAGTGCTTCCAGTACGGGCTTTTTGTCGTCATCAACAGGAATGTCGAGGGTGTTGCAGGCCCGCAGAAACCACTGCCAATCCTCTGGACAGAAGGTCTGCAGGGGGTAACGGTCGGGAAAGAAGTCCTCTTCTGGATGACGTTCGGTGTTCAAAGGGCTTCTCCTTGCTGCAGGGGGGAGTATTTGAGCAGCTTGTAGTCCGGATTCTTCTCCGCAAAGTAGTCCACGCTCCATTGGTCTGGGAAGAGGAGCACGGGATTGTTGTCCAAGTCTATGGCCATGCGGATGTTGCTGCCCATGTAAGCGCCTTTGAAGGCATCGGGATCCGTGCCTTGGGGGAGCCAGCGGATTTGTGTGAAGGGGCTGGGTTCGAGACGGACTTCCGCCGCGTATTCGGTTTCGAGGCGGTGCTTGACCACCTCGAACTGAAGCTGACCGACGGCACCCAGAAGCACGGTCCGCTGTTGAGTATTGTGCATATGGAACATCTGAATGACGCCTTCGTTCACCATCTGCTCCAGTCCGTCGCGGAACTGCTTGAATTTGGAAGGCGCCGCATTATGCAGCGTTGCAAAGACTTCCGGCGGGAAGCGGGGAATTTCGTTGAATTGGAGGCCGGGGATTTGGGTCAGGGTGTCGCCGATGCGGAAATTGCCATGGCTGACCAGGCCCACGATGTCTCCGGGGTAGGCCTTCTCCACGGTCTCCCGATCCTGTCCGAAAAGCCGTTGGGGATAGGACAGTCGCAGCGGTTTGTTGCCGCCTCGCGGATTCGGCACGCTCATGTCCTTCTCAAAGACGCCGGAACAGACCCGCAGAAACGACAGGCTGTCCCGATGGTTGGGATCCATGTTCGCCTGAATCTTGAAGATGAAGCCGGAGAAGCGTTCATCCTCCGGAGCGATGGGGCCCTGGTTGGAGTTGCGGGAGACGGGAGGCATGCCGTGCTTCACGAAGAAGTCCAGAAGCAGCTGGACGCCGAAGTTGTTGATGGCGCTGCCGAAAAACACGGGAGTCAGGTCGCCGCATTGAAGCTTTTCGGGGGAGAATTGCTCTCCGGCCATGGAAAGGAGCTCAATCTGCTCCAGCCATTCCTTATGGTAGTCCGGATGGAGGAGCTTGCCGATGCGTGGATCGTCCGCTCCCGTGACCTGTTCGGCGGCCCGCGCGCTGCCCTTCCCCTGATTGGAATAGAGATGCAGCTTGTTTTCAATGCGGTCGAAGACGCCTTTGAAGTCCGGTCCGTCGCCCAACGGCCAGGTCACGGGGAACACGGAGATGCCAAGGGAGTTCTCCAAATCATCCAAAAGCTCCAGCGGATGAATGGAGGGGCGGTCCATCTTGTTCATGAACGTGAAGATGGGAATGCCGCGCAAACGGCAGATTTCGAAGAGCTTGCGGGTTCGCTCCTCAATACCCTTGCCTGCGTCGATGACCATGACCACGCTGTCCACGGCGGTGAGCACGCGGTAGGTGTCCTCCGAGAAGTCGCGGTGGCCAGGAGTGTCTAACAAATTGACGCAGAAACCGTTATATTCAAATTGCAGGACCGTGGAGGAGATGGAGATGCCGCGCTCCTTCTCGATGTCCATCCAGTCGGAGGTGGTGTTCCGCTGATTCTTCTTCGCCCTGACGGCACCGGCCAGCTGAAGGGCGCCGCCGTACAGCAGCAGCTTTTCCGTCAGAGTGGTTTTGCCTGCGTCAGGGTGGGAGATGATGGCGAATGTGCGTCGCCGTGATATTTCTTGGGAGAATGACATTGATATAAGAAAATTAGGAATTAGAAATTAGGAATTAGGAATTTAGGAGGAAGAAATTTGAAGTTAGGAGTTAGGAATTAGAAATTAGGAATTAGGAATTTAGGAGGAAGAAATTAGGAGTTAGGGGGTTAGGAGGTAGGAATTTTGGGTTGGAGACTTATGATATTCATAAGTTGTTTATAATCAAGGAGTTATGATTATTTTTGTGCGCTTTGGGGTTGATGGAGAAGGGGTTTGAGAAATTGTCCGGTAAAGGAGCGTGGGTTCTTCGCCACCTGTTCGGGCGTGCCTTCGGCGACGATGGTGCCGCCGTTGTCACCGCCTTCCGGACCCAAATCGATGATGTGGTCCGCGACTTTGATCACGTCCAGGTTGTGTTCGATGACCAAGATGGTGTTCCCCTGGTCGCGAAGGGCTTGGAGCACGGAAAGGAGATGTTCGATGTCGGCCAGATGGAGTCCCGTGGTGGGTTCGTCCAAGATGTAGAGGGTGTGCCCTTGGGGGCGGCGGGAGAGTTCAGTGGCCAGCTTGACCCGCTGGGCTTCGCCGCCGGAGAGGGTGGTGGCGGGTTGTCCAAGATGGATGTAGCCAAGCCCCACGTCCTTCAGCGTATCCAGCTTGTGTTTGATGCGGGGGATGGCGGAAAAGACGTCACAGGCTTCGCTGACGGTCATTTCAAGGACGTCGGAGATGGTGCGGCCCTTGAAGCGGACATTTAGGGTCTCCTGGTTGTAGCGCTTGCCGTGGCAGGTTTCGCAGCCCACATAGATGTCCGGAAGGAATTGCATCTCGATCTTTTTGATGCCGTCGCCCTTGCAGTCCTCGCAGCGGCCGCCTTTGATGTTGAAGCTGAAACGGCCAGCGGAGTAGCCGCGGATTTTCGCGTCCTGCGTTGAGGCGAAGATTTGGCGGATGAGGTCGAACAGACCTGTGTAGGTGGCGGGGTTGGAGCGGGGGGTGCGTCCGATGGGACTTTGGTCGATGACGATCATCTTGTCAATGTACTCCAGCCCTTGAATGGCCCGATAGGCCCCCGGTTCGTCCGTCTTGAAGCCAAAGTGACGGTTGATGGCACGGACCAGAATCCGGTTGACCAACGTGGACTTTCCGGAGCCGGACACGCCGGTGATGCAACAGAAGGTGCCCAACGGAATCTTCACGTCAAGTTCCTTCAGGTTGTTGGCCGTGGCCCCCAGAACCGCAAGCTGCTTTCCATTGCCTGGAAGTCGCTTTGCCGGCACGGGAATGACCCGTTTGCCGGAAAGGAACTGTCCCGTCAGAGACTCCTCCACGGCAGCGACTTGCGATGGCGTTCCGGCGGCCATGACTCGCCCCCCCGCCTCGCCGGCTCCAGGCCCCAAATCGACCAAAAAGTCAGCGGCCTTCATGGTGTCCAAATCATGTTCTACGACGATGACCGTGTTGCCCAAATCCCGCAGTTTCACTAACGTGTTGAGCAGACGCGTGTTATCGCGCTGATGCAGACCGATGCTGGGTTCGTCCAAAATGTAGAGGACGCCCACCAGGCCGCTTCCTATCTGGCTGGCCAGACGGATGCGTTGGGACTCCCCGCCGGACAGGCTGCCGCTTTCTCTGTTGAGGGTCAAGTAGTTCAGGCCAACGGACCGCAGAAAGCCCAGACGGTTGGAGACCTCCTTGACCAACGGCTCGCCGATGGATTTCGCATTTCCTTCCAGGGGAAGAGTTTGGATAAAATCGTAGGCTTTGTCGATGGACAGGGAGCAGAACTGGTGGATGTTCAATCCGTTGAACGTGACGGCAAGGTATTCGGGCTTCAGGCGGGCTCCATGGCAGACGGGGCAGAGCTGGAAGCTCATGTGCTCCTGCAGGCGTTCCCTGAAGTCTTCGTTTTCGGTCTCCCGATAACGACGGAGCAGATTGGCCAGAATTCCCTCAAAGGGTTTGCGCCATTCGTGGAGAGTGCCCCGCATCCGATAGTCGAAATTGACGATTTCGTCTCCGCTGCCGTGCAACAGGATGTGCCGCACCTTTTCGGGGAGGTCCTTCCATGGGGTCGTCAAGCTGAAGCCATATTGGGTGGCCAGACAGCGCAGATAGTGGTTGTAGAGCATGATGGTATGTCGCATCCCCCTGCGCCACAAGGGGATAGCCCCTTGTTTGATGGACAGTGTGGGGTCGGGAATGACGGACTCCGGCCGAAAGACCAGCTGTTGCCCCAGGCCATCGCAGGCGGGGCAGGCGCCGTAGGGGGTGTTGAAGGAGAAGTCCCGTGGCTGGAGGCGGCCGAAGCTCAGCCCGCAGTCCAGACATGCAAGATGTTCACTGATAAGCTCTTCTGTCCAGCCGCCGGGGGCGTTGGCGTCTTCGGTCATCAGCACCATCGTGCCCTGGCCCTTCTTGAGGGCCAGTTCGATGGAGTCGGTCAGGCGGGTGCTGTTGGCATGGCCGGTGACCAGACGGTCCACAATGGCCTCGATGGTGTGCCGTTTGGTCTTTGCCAGCTTGATGTCCTCTTCGATGGAGACAATGGCGCCGTCAATGCGGGCACGGGGGAAGCCGTCTTGTCGAATGGTGTCCAAAACGTCCTTGAGTTCCCCCTTCTTGCCGCGGATGTAGGGGGCCAGCAGCATGAGTCGCCGTCCCTCTGGCATTCGGGTGATTCGGTCGCAGATGGCTTGTGCGCTTTGGCTTTGGATGACCTTGCCGCATTTGGGGCAATGGGGGATTCCCAAATGCGCATAGAGAAGGCGGAGATAGTCGTAAATCTCTGTCGTGGTGGCCACTATGGAGCGTGGGGAGCTTCCTGCCGTCCGCTGTTCGATGGCGATGGCGGGGGACAGTCCGTCGATATGGCCCACCAGCGGCTTCTGGAGCCGATCCA
>JAEEGL015553085.1_pt1 | contig 10376 bp, 10 predicted proteins | sample 9134231 | NCBI WGS metagenome assembly JAEEGL01 (sample SAMN16246548, study PRJNA631951) | gut metagenome | biome: gut microbiome; feature: rumen; material: fiber-attached | host: Bos | place: Iran: Karaj | collected 2018-10
AAATTATTTCTTGTTTACAAGATCCTTAAGAGCCTTACCAGCCTTGAACTTAGGTGCTACAGATGCAGGAATCTTGATAGCAGCGCCAGTCTGAGGATTCTTACCTGTTCTAGCAGCTCTCTTTGTTGTCTCGAATGTACCGAAGCCAACAAGCTGAACCTTACCCTTCTTCTTGAGCTCCTTTGTAACTGTCTCTGTGAAAGCGTTGAGTGCTGCAGCAGCGTCCTTCTTTGAAAGTCCTGCTTCCTTTGCGATTGCATCAATAAGTTCTGTCTTGTTCATGAATTTTTCCCTCCAAAAAGAAATATTTTACTACATTGCCCATTTTACCACCATTTTGTACCGCAAACAACCCAAAAATGGCGAAAAATGCGGAATTTTTGAAAAATAATCCATTTTTTCCGCTAAAATATGCCTAATACGTCATATTATGATATACGAATTGCTCCATAACTGGCGTTTTTTCACAAATTTATTTCGACCCTATATCATAATATATCCTGGAATCCAGGCCTGTAGAGATGTCTTGGAATACCATCAACCATGATAGGTCCTACATCGCCCTGGATAAGAGGTCTTACATATGTGATAAACTCCTGTGTTACATATGTGCCATCCTTGTTGATCCACTCTCTTGGAACGGTACGCTCGTCGTTAGCGATCTTGTGAACGTCCTTAACCTCTGTTCCAGCCTGATAAGGATCATCTGAAAGTCTCTCGATAACAACCATCTTGCCGCTATCGCCTTCGTCAGCAGCCTTCATGGCAGCACCACCAACTTCATAAGCTTCAAGGATATCAACACGTGAAGCGCAGTGGCTGGCAGCTCTCTGAAGAGTTGAAAGCTCGATGGCACGTGTTTTGCAGCCGCATTCCTTAGCAACAACATCGCAAAGATATCTTGCTGTTCCTGTAAGCTGCTTATGTCCAAATGCATCTACATAATCAATAGTATTTCCAAGCTCACTTACGTACTTGCCATCTCTTGTTCTGATACCCTCAGATACTGCAACTACGATAGAAGCTTTGTTCTTAAGAAGTCCCTTAATCTTCTTGATGAAAGAATCCATGTCAAATGGAAGCTCAGGAAGATAAATAGCATCAGGTCCGTCACAGTCCTCGCCCTTTGCAAGTGCTGTTGCGCCTGTGAGCCATCCGGCATTTCTTCCCATTACCTCAACGATGATAACCTGTCCACTCTTAGTCTCAAGTGACCAGCTATCTCTGATGATCTCTTTTACTGAAGTACCGATGTACTTGGCAGCAGAGCCGTAACCAGGAGTATGGTCTGTAAGAGCCAAGTCATTATCAATTGTCTTAGGGCATCCTACAAATCTGATATTTGAACCAGTGATGATAGCGTAATCTGAAAGCTTCTTGATTGTATCCATGGAATCATTTCCGCCGATGTAGATAAAGCAATCAATTTCAAGCTTTACAAGAATTTCAAAGATTTTCTCATAGACTTCTTTGCTTTCAAAGATCTCAGGCAGCTTGTATCTGCAAGATCCAAGATAAGCAGAAGGTGTTCTCTTAAGAAGCTCGATATCAAGACCACTCTGAATGTGATCTGAAAGGTCAACATATCTGCCTTCCATAAGTCCCTGAACGCCGTGGATCATACCATAAACCTTCTGGTATCCACGATCAATGGCAGTTCTGTAAACTCCAGCAAGTGAGGAGTTTATTGCCGCTGTAGGGCCTCCTGATTGTCCAACAATAACGTTTCTTTTCTTTTTCTGTACCATTAACTCCCGTCCCCTTTCAATGTAATACCTTGATGCATTTCTTTTTTATAATAAATCAGGTGTAAAAAACGCACCTTTATTATTATATTCGAAAAAACGTGCAGTGTCACGAATTTTCCACACTATTTGATGATAATTGTTCAATTAAGCGTAAATTTCATCACAACAGGGTTGTGGTCAGACGCTTTGAAACCAAGATCAAGTGTAGTAATCTCCCCAATTTCTACATTCGACGACACTATATAGCCATCCAGCATATAATACTGGAAGTGCTCCGGGTCTTTATTTTCTGCAGATACAAGAATCCTATCCAAGGATCTGCAGGTCGGTACTGAGCTATCCGTAGCAAATACAAAATCATCTCCAAACTCAGTCACATCAATAGCTCCAGGCTTCCAATCAACATCAAGCTGAGGATAAGCGCTGGTATCTGTGTTAGAAAAAATCTGATTAAAGTCTCCGCCGGCTATGACGTAATTGCCCTTTTCTACCTCGCTCTGCAAGAGATTTTTCAGCATGTTGGTCTGCATAATCTTTCCTTCACCTGAGTCGTAGGCATCGAGATGAAGATTTATAAGCACAAGCTCCTTGTCACTACCGCTTACAGGGGCTCTCATAACCTGAAGGCATCTCTTTAGATTAATTGTGCGAAGAGGCCATGTAAACGGGCATGGAAGTGCATACCTTTCAGCTACATCAATCTGATACTTTGACGCCGTTGCAAGCCCCGCCAAGACCTTGCCAATAGGCGGTACAGGAAGCGGAACAAAGGCAACCTTATAGTTAGGCGCAAAAGCGGTCTGATAATCTAATACATTGGTTGAGCCTGTATCAAGTGCTGTCAGTTCATCAATAAAGCTTGATCTTGTGGAATTTCTGTCGAGCTCCTGCAAAAATAAGATGTCAGGATTTACGCTGTCAATACAATCTGCAATATCAGACAGATTCTGAGTTACTCTTTCCTTGTCAGCAGTATTGACCATTTTTCCGCCGTCCATAAAGAAGTCAGCGTTATCGCCAAGAGCTCCATAGCCCACATTCCATGACAAAATTGTATTTTCTTTCTGGAGTTCAATAAGTCCGGCGCTCTTTCCCTCAATCTCGATAGTCTCTACATCAGCCGGCTTATATTCATCCACCGTAAGATATCCAACAAATGTCACAACTACAAAAACGAGGATCAAAAGAATAGCACCAATCACCTTAAGTACTTTTTTTAGCATTATATCCTCCAAAAAAAGAAATCCATTAAAGCACAAAAAGCACCTGCAAATAATGCAAGTGCTTTTTAATCAAAATTCATCATCTTCAAACGCAAGCCTTCTGCCGCGTGATTTACCCAGTCCATATGCGATAGATGCGATAACAATCACAGAAACCGCACATACAACACAGCCTACAATGAGCTTCTTCTTGTTCTCATCGCAGCTGTCCCAGAAATCAATTACCTTGTCTAGCTTTTCTTTACCAAAATCTATTGCGGTATCAATTACATTTACAAAAGTATCCATATCGGTTACCCCCATATGATATCTGCCACTTCATAGTATGATATACGGTCATAAGTGCACATTTGTAAACAAATGCACTTATGACTTTGATAATTCATATCATACTATATATTGTACTTCCTGTTGTGCTTTTCCTCAAGAGATTTTACCAAATAATCCTTCCAAATTACGTCAAGAATCGCTGCAAAAGGAATTGCAATAAGGATTCCGATAACCCCAAATAGTCTTCCACCAAGAATAATGGAAATAAGGATCATAAGAGGCGATACTCCAAGGCTTTCACCAAAGAGTCTTGGCTTTAATACATATCCGTCTATGGTCTGCAAAATTACAGTAAAGATAACGAAGGAAAGTCCATACCAGGGATTTACCAAAACAAGTACGAAGGCTCCGATAGCACATCCAACGATAGGACCAAATGTAGGCGCAAGATTTGTCACTCCGACAATTACGGAAATAAGCACAGAATATGGCATTCCTGCAATAAGCATAAATACAAAGTTTACAAGACCAACTATGATACCATCCACAATATCAAAGCTTATATATCTGATAATGATATCATTACAACGTCTGATAAACTCTCCTGTCTTACGATGAGTTTCCGGCTTCATCATATAGCCTGTAACTCTGGAAACACCCGCCTTAACTTTCTTTTTATCAAGAAGGACGTATATAGCAAGAATGAAGGCCAAAACTCCGTCAAATACACTTTTTCCAATAGAGGCTGAGGTGTTTACAATGCTGCCCATGTTACTAGAAAAAGAATCACTGATAGAGGTAAGTATCCTGTCACCAAAATCAGCAAGCTTTGATATATCAAAGCCCAGGATTCCTGAATTGTTCTGAGCCTCGAATTGTCTAAGAAGTTTTTGAAGCGCATCAACATAGCCGCCAACATTGTTTATGAAGGTTGATATACTGTCAACAAGCTGAGGTATAAGAGCCACAAACAAAAGAACCACAGCAAGCAAAATAACAATGATAGTAAATGCAACAGACAGCTTCCATCTGTTCTTTTCATTTTTCATTTTCTTTAATATCTTGCCATCAAAAAGCTTGGTTATCGGATTGAAGATATAGGCAACGATAAGTCCGCTCATGACAGGCCTGATGAAACGAAAGAAAGAGCTAAAGCCCGCTGTAATGCTGCTCATATGCGAAAGAATCATATACAGAATTACTGCAGAGCATGTTGCAATTGAGTATGATACCCATTTTTTCTTGATAAGTTTACTAAAACGCCTCATGTTTATCTCACTCTCCTTAAACCAAATTCGTTATATAAAACTTTAACTGCAGGATGGAAAAATCTGTTTATAAAAGCCCCGATGAGGAAGATATATATGCAGGTATAAAGCCAAAACATCATGATTACCGGCGTTGCAAGGCTTCCATATACTGAGTAGCTGTTGGTCTCTCCAACGTAAACAGAAAAAAGCCATGAAAAAACATACCATACAACGGATGAAAATACTGCACCGGGAAGCTGATATACAAAGGTCATCTTTGCACTTGGAACATAGGTATATATCAGAGCAAATAAAAAAGTTGCAACTCCGATAACAAGAATAAACTTAAAGTTCACTAATAATTTTATCACATTCCATAGATTTGGATACGCGTTAATGATAATATGTTTTACTGAATCTCCAAAGACCATGATCATAAGCATGACAAGAACTATAACAACCATGGCTATAGTGTAAAGCGCCGCAATAAATCTGAGGTAAAAATAATTTCTGCGCTCATCCACGTCGTAGATTATATTAAGTCCTCTGATAAGTGCCATCATTCCGAGCGCTCCCGCCCAGATGGTAACAAGTGCAGATATGGAAAATACTGCTATTGATTCCTCATAGGCCTCGCTTACAAGCCTTACAATAATATCATCTGCAAAGTCTGGAGTGATCTCAGTTATTACCCTTACAAGATCCTGCTCAGTCAGCGAAGTATAAGGAAGAAGAGACGATAAAAGTATTAGAAGCGGAATAAGTGAGAGAATAAGAAAAAAAGCCGTGCTTCCTGCAAAAGCAGCCATATTCTTTTTTTGCATTTTGTTTGCAAAATCCTTGGCCATTGCAATAAGCGCAGCCTTAACATTCATATAATATCTCCTCGAAAAAACATGGAAAAAAGCTGCCACCAACGATGACAGCTTTTATTTCCAATTTAACCCAAAATGCCGTTTCCTGTTATTTGACTCCTAGCTAATGCCAGGTGGGTTACCGCAACCACGATCTCTGCCTTCCTCTCCCGTAGCTGGTCTGCGCATGCGCAGGGCCGAAGGCGTGACATTAAAAGTGATAATGTAGGAGTCCCGTTTAAAGTAATGTAGGTTCAAATTACACAGGAGTTGTCGGACATCCCAGGAGAACTACTTATGTAGTTCCTAATTATTATTATATTCATCCGAAGGCTTTTTTCAAGCGGTTTTCAGCCTTTTTTATGGTTTTAACACTTATTTAATAAGCGTCAAAACTAAATTTCATAAATGCCATCAGATGGCTCTTGTAGCGTCTTTGAGCCAGGTAAGAATTGCCTCATCCTTGATATATGGACTAATCTTCTCATATACCTTCTTGTGATAAGCGTTCAAAAGCTCTACGTGCTCTGGCTTCATATACTTCTTGTCGATAGCATCAAGATCGATTGGAGCATAGGTGAGATGCTCAAAGCCAAGGAACTGGCCATACTCGTTTTCTGAGCGCTCTACAACCTCAACAATATTCTCAATACGGATTCCGTGACTTCCCTCGATGTATACGCCAGGTTCATCAGATACAATCATACCTGGCTCAAGGAGTGCCTCCGGAGCTCCCTCAGCATATCTCCATCTAAGGCTGTGAGGACCCTCGTGAACATTGAGCATGTATACAATACCATGACCTGTACCATGGTTATAATCAATTCCGATATCCCACAAAGGTCTTCTTGCGTAGATATCAAGGTTTCTTCCTGTACAGCCGTGAAGGAACAGTGCATCTGCCATAGCAAGCATTCCTGCTACTGTAGCTGTATAGTGCTTTTTGATTTCATCAGAAATCTCTCCAACCACAATAGTTCTGGTTACGTCTGTTGTTCCGCCCATGTAGGTTCCGCCTGAATCTACAAGAAGCATTCCACTAGCCTTTACCTGTGCTGCATTATCCTTTGTTGCCTCATAATGAGCCATAGCAGCGTTTGCATTGTAGGCACTGATTGTAGGGAAAGAAAGCTCAATAAAACCAGGAAGCTGAGCTCTCATGCTATCAAGCTTCATAGCCGCTGAATACTCAGTCATCTCTGTCTTTCCAACGTTCTGTTTTACCCAATAGATGAACTCAGTAAGTGCAGCACTATCTCTAACATATACTTCTCTTATATTCTTAAGCTCTGTCTCGTTCTTGATAGCCTTCATAAGCTCTGTAGGATCCTTTTCATTCTTCATGGAAACCTTGGCATCAGAAGTCTTTTCGCAAAGAGTTTTGTAGGTAAGGAAGTTTGTATTTCTCTTATCGTAAAGGATATCTCCATCAAAGCTTGTCTCTGAAATAAAGCTCATGATCTGATGATAGTCCTTGAGCTCAATACCAACCTTGTCACAATATGCCTTAACATCTGCTGTAACCTCTTTTTCCTGAACAAACAAAATGAACTTGTCCATTGTAATGAAGGCATAAGCAAGAGCTACAGGGTTGCACTCTACGTCGTTTCCACGAAGGTTTGTAAGCCACATGATGTCATCAAGCTTTGAAAGAAGGTGCTCTTTTGTTCCAGCCTTATCCATCTTTTCTCTTACATCAGCAAGCTTCTCCTTGAAGGATTTGCCGCAAAGCTCATCAGACAAAACATACATATCATGGCATGGAAGCGCTGGTCTGTCTGTCCAGATTTCCTCGGCAAGATCCTTGTCAATCTTGAAGTTAACCTTCTTGTCTGAAAGCTTTTTCTCAAGCTTTTCTCCGACACTTGTTGATACAACTCTTCCATCAAAACCAAGAGTCTGTCCTTCCTTCATGTTGTCATAAAGGAATTCTTCGATTGTTGGAACACCTGGGTTCATCATCTTGTAAAGCTCAACTCCGGTGCCCTTCATCTGGTTCTCAGCCTGAATGAAATATCTTCCATCAGTCCACATTCCTGCAAAGTCCTGACCAACTACGAGGGTTCCGTTTGAACCGTCAAATCCGCAGAAGTACTCTCTTACCTTGAAGAAATCTGCAGAATACTCTGAGTTATGAAAATCAGATGTTGGCATCATGTAGTAGTCAACGCCATTTTCTGCCATCTTTGCTCGCAAAGCTGCGAGTCTTTCTTTAATTACAGTATTTTCGTATGACATATCTATACTCCTTAATAAACATTTATTTGACATGATCTCATGGTTTCAAGTGCTGCGTTATGCTTATCTACCGTAACGCCTGCGCAGCATGAAGCATCTACACTAATCTTTATTTCAGGCATGAATGCCTTAAGCAAAAGTGCATTTGAAACAACGCAGATATCAGTGCAAAGCCCCACAAGCTCAACTTGTGTCTCTTCTTTATCCGCTATAGCCTTTATCATTTCAGCAAGCTTTACTGAACCAAAGGTAGGCTTGTTAACGAAGGTAGCTCCTTCTTTTGCCAAAAGAGCCTTTGAAACCTCTTTGTCCAGTTCCCACCCTTCAGTATTCTCTACGCAGTGAACAACCGGAAGATTGTGCCCCTCCTGAGTGTCCATATAATCAGTCTGATGAGTATCTCTTGTAACAAAGATATCCTTTGCATCAAACTCATTTATCTTTTTAACCACGTTGCCTACAATGGCAACTGCTTCCTTGCTTCCAAGGGCTCCGTCAACAAAGTCCTTTTGCATATCTACCACAACAAGTAACTTTCTCATACGCATTCCTCCTCTAAATAATCCCATCGGTTATTATACTCATTTTTACAACCATTTAAAAGCGTAAAAAACCCTTGCCATGAATTTCTTCAAAGCAAGGGCTAGAGTTCAATTATTGTTTAAAGAATTAAAGATTATACTTCTTGGCAATAAGAGGCGCAACCTTGGATGAACCAATTCTGCTGCAGCCTGCCTCAGCGTATGCAAGAGCATCCTCGATTGTACGGATACCACCAGCTGCCTTGATCTTTACATCAGGGCCGATGTGCTTCTTGAAGAGTTCAATGTCTGCAAGTGTTGCGCCAGCGCTGCCAAAACCTGTAGAAGTCTTGATGTAGTCAGCCTTAACCTCTGTAACGATCTTGCAAAGCTCAATCTTTTCATCATCTGTAAGATAGCAGGTCTCGATGATAACCTTAAGGAGCTTGTCTTTGCAAGCCTCACGGATCATCTGAAGCTCTTTCTTAACTTCATCGTATCTGTGATTCTTAACATCGCTGATATTTACTACTGTATCAATTTCCTCAGCACCATCTGCGATTGAATCCTTAGCCTCAACACACTTTGAATTTGCGCTGTTGTAGCCAAGAGGGAAACCGATTACTGTGCAAAGCTTTAAGCTATCGCCATACTTGTCATGTACTCTCTTAAGATATGTCTGTGGGATGCAAACTGTAGCTGTACCATACTTTACAGCCTCATCGCAAAGCATAACAATGTCTTCCCATTTAGCATCAGCCTGAAGCTGTGTGTGATCAATAAGTTTAAGAATATCTCTTTCTTCCATTTGAAAATTCTCCTTTATCTGTATATGCATTTAGCCTTATCAGCTAGCACATATACATTTTGATGTTTTTGGGCTTAAAAGTCAAATAAAATTCCTGCTACAATCTTGAATGTTACAATCTTAGCGCCGGTATATTCGCCGCGGCCTTCAATCCTGAGCGAAGCCGTTCCCTTTTTCACACAAAAGAACCGAAATACAATTCGCAGATTGTCTTCATCGTACTACCCGCTATAACAGCAACCAACAAAAAATGCGCTAATAATTTATAAAAATTTTGTATTCTTATAGCGTACTTTTATTATCGCATTTTTATTTTACTATACAAAACTATTTTTATCTGCTATAGTTGTTTTCGTTCTTCAGGAACACTTTTTTATCTTGATAATCTATTAGATCAAATAGTTCAGATCAGGACTAATTATTCCAAACTAATTACTTTTTTACATGAGGTGTAATGATTGAAACAGACAGATTTTTTTATTGAACAGAAGAAACAACTAAATTCAGAAATCAGGGAACTAAAGACAGAATTATCGCACTATCCAGAAGAAAGTATAGTGTGCTACAAAGCAACAAAGAAAGGCAGCACCTACATCCAGAGATATAAGATACAATACGAAAATGGCAGACAGAAACGATCTTTTTTATCCAAAAAGCAATTGGATGAAGCAAAAATCCTCGCTCAAAAAGCCTATAAATACAGGCTTTTATGCGACAAGAAAAATGAACTGGAAGCTATAAATGCGTATCTTAATTGCAGAAATCCCGAGACACATTCACAAATGCTCTCTTGGGACTCACCATATAAAGATTTACTATTGGATAATAATGATTGGGAAAATAAAGAATACGAGAAAAGTCAGAATCATCCTGAGCATTTGATTATTCCTGCCCCCAAGGGGGAATATGTCAGATCTAAATCCGAAGCAATTATCGCCCATGTTCTTTTCGAGCATCATATTCCTTACAGATATGAATGTATGAAGGATATCAACGGGACAACAATGGCCCCTGATTTTACAATCCTTCATCCACGAACTTCTAGCGAATTTATTTGGGAACATTTTGGCTTACTTGATAACGCTGACTACTTAAGCAGCGTAGCATATAAGATTCCAAGGTATATTCGTTCCGGCTACATTCCGGGTCACAACTTCATCATGACCTTCGAAGACACCAAGCACCCGCTTAGCTATATTGAGGTAGAAGAAATTGTTAGAAAGTATTTCCTGTAATGAGGATTTTCTGGCAAATTGCTGCATTTCTGGCGTATATGTATGGGTTTTGACTCTTTGCGATTTCTGCTATAGGGCCTTTTTCTAGCAAATGTGCATTTTCCCACCGTACATGTATGGGTTTTCGTCCTTACCGCTCTCCGCTGCAAGCAATTTTTCTAGCAAATCGACCACTTTACGCCGTACATGTATGGGTTTTCGTCCTTATCGCTCTCCGCCCCAAGCAATT
>JAEEGL015587179.1_pt1 | contig 10376 bp, 9 predicted proteins | sample 9134231 | NCBI WGS metagenome assembly JAEEGL01 (sample SAMN16246548, study PRJNA631951) | gut metagenome | biome: gut microbiome; feature: rumen; material: fiber-attached | host: Bos | place: Iran: Karaj | collected 2018-10
GCTCAGTTCCTTGTGCGGAATCGGCGTGGGTGTCGGGGAAGGGGACGGGGTCGGCGTCGCCGTCGGCTCCGGGGTCGGCGTATAAGTCGGCTGCTTCGTTATTTCGTCTGCTCCGGCGGATGCCTGCCCGGTAACCGTCGGGAGGGTTCTCGTTCCGCTCCCGTTACTGCCGCATCCGTAAAGAATGCCGGCCAGCAAAAGGATTGTCACGATCAAATAGAATGTTTTCTTCATAAATCCTCAATCAGCGCTGTTTCTCTGATGCACTTAAATCAAACTCGCTTCCTATAGTAGCAGACTTCCGCGCTCAAATCAATATCAAAAGAAGCCGCCCGGGGCAAATCAATCGTATCATTCGCCCTGGGCGGCTTTTTCATAGTATTCTTTCAGGAGTTCCTCCCTGGCCAGCTTCTCCAATGCCTCGTCCCAGAAGAGATAGCCGTAAGCCGTAAGGTGCACGTTGGAACCGTCCGAGATGGCTTTGCCGTCTTTATAGATAATCAGGTTTCCGTTGGCATCACATAGCCCGGAAGCCACATCCACATAGGTCCATCCGTTCTCCTCGCACATCTGTTGAAGCCGCGCGTTGGCTTTGTGAATGTTATCGTTACACAGTCTGCCGACGGTCTGCATATCCTTTCTCATCGGCGTAATGCTCATAATGTAAAACTTTGCGTCCGGGGTCGTCTCTTTAATATGCTCAATCAAAGCAATGTAATTGGTAATGAAGCCGTCCACAAGGGTCATGCCGATATCATTCAGCCCGAAAAACATAAATACTCTTGTCTTTCCAGTTAGCGGGATGGCGTCCCACAGATTGACCTGCGCGCCGCGGTATGTCGGACAACATGCCTGGTATGACGGGGGCAGCGATTTCACATCTTTCACAGCAATTCGGGCGCAATAACTGGTTTTGGTCAGCCATTCGGAAGCATTGCGGTCTCCGAAGATTTCCGGATGCGTCGAAGGACCGGCACGGTACCGATAAAGGTGTATGAGGGAATCCCCGCAAAACACTACGTCCTTAAAGAAATCCTTCGGATCAAAATCCCCCGGTTCCTTATGGGGAATCGGCGTGGGGGTCGGCGTCAGAGACGGTGTCGGAGTCGATGTGGGTTCCGGGGTCGGCGTCTCCGTGGGCATTACCGTCATTTCCGTATTCGCGGAAGCCTGTACCGTAACCGTCGGGAATGCCTTCGTTCCGCCCCCGTTGTCGCCGCAGGCAACCAACACCCCGATCATCAAAAGGATTGTGGCAATCAGATACGATGTCTTCTTCATAATGCCTCGCGCTGCATGTATTCTGCGCTGCTGTTTCTTTTCAAATCCGTTTCTTATAGTATCAAACTTCCGTAATCAAATCAATAGGGGTATACACAAAGCATACCCCTTGAATGCTCTTCTGAAGGAAAATGTACTATCGGATAATCTGAACGTCGCTTTCAACATATAACTCTGATATCATTTTATTGTTTCGTAAATCCAGTTTTTTCAAATGCCAACAGTGCTCAACATTCAATACCTTTAGATTTGTACAGTCACTTAAATCAAGCTCATCTAGCGAACAGGCATAAAGCCATAATTCCTCAAGTTTTGAACAACCTCTTACATTAATCCTGGAGATTGCCGCATGCCCGCAGTCCAGCTCTTTAATCAACGGGTTTTCGCTCACATCCACTTCGTCAAGATGATTCTCTCTCCATAGCTCATCCGGCCCCCTATATGATCCGCAATGAAGGATTTCAAGATTCGGAAAGTACCCTATTCCGGCAAGAGAATAAATATCTTTCCCGGCTACATCCATTTCCTTGACGTTTTTACGCTCTTCTTCGCTTAACCACCCGTTTTTATCCTTATCAATATTCTCTAACACATACTCCCTGAAGGACCTGTCGGGAAATGTTCCTGAATTGATAATCAGCCCGGCTTCGCCAAATCTCAGCGATTCAATAAGGCTCAAGTCACTTATTGAAATGAATGCGGGGGGCTCCCCGAAATCATAGCGAGCATCATCCACTCCCCATCCAAAAAGGTACTGATATCCGCCGTATTGCGCTTTAAACCACATATGCCAGGGATTTGCCGCATCCTCTTCATATTCCAGAACGTCCTTTATACCCTGTGTCATGAACAATCCTGTATTACTGATATATGTGGTCAGGCCGTTTCCGATATTCTTACAATGAATAATCCCACTCTCCCACGTAGATGCGCAATGAACATGTATATGAACAGAACCGATTACGCAGGCTGTGTTCAATATGAGTCCGCTATCATAAAAAACGAATGAGACATCCTCGTCAAAACTCATCGCCCCGGTTGCCCCGTCTTTTGTATCCGTCCATATCTCATATCGATAGGGTTTCCCTATTTTCACTATGACTTCTTCGGCCGTCATTCCGATGTAGTCCGTCAGATCTCCATACATTGTTTCCCCAGTTTCTTGGAATCCGACAGGTGTCGGCTTGGGAATAGAGGTCGGGGCGTTTGTCGGTGTTGGTGTTGGGCTGGGTGAAGGAGTCGGCGTAGGTGTATTGGTCGGGTCCGCCGTAGGCGTGCAAGTAGCCAATGGTGTTGGCGTTTCCAACGGCAAATCATTATGACTTCTCCCACCTCCTCCATGCTGAAAAGTATCCAGTTTCTTTTGAACCTCCTTCGCATACGCCTGGGCACCATTTCCATTTGGATGCATTGATCCGGCACTGATAAGATTACTAATATTACCAATAATATTAGGGTTCAAATCCCATCCCCTTTGAAAAATCACCTCGTTAATAAACGGATTGTCCGTATATGCCTCATGCCCTTCAAATGCTTTTTCCACCGAAACAAAATAGATTTCAATCCCCTCTTCTCTGCACCTTTCGACAATTTCTTCAATATATTCGTTAAATAGTATTACTGCACTGTTAACTTCCCTTACTTCCTCTTCATCAAACTTATACTTTTTTGATATAAACTTGCCTTCAGATAATAGTGTCGGATATCCAACAACTATTATTTTAGCCTGTTTACCTGCTTTTTCGCTGATTTTAACATATGTATCGTGCAAGCGTTCTTGAACGCTTTTTTCTTTAGCCTTCCCTTTCCCCTTCTCCCCATGAAAGTATATGTCCCAAATCCCAGTCAAATAATCCTTTAACTTATTAGGATTCTGATAATATGATGTCGTTGCGCATTTATATATTATATCTGCAAAATGCACATCGTTTCCGCCAATAGTTAGCGTAACATAATCCACTGATCCCTTCTCAATTTTATCAAAGATGTCTATTTGAGGATCAATCGTGATTGGACCATGAAACAGATCATATTGCGGGTCTGTTTTATCTTCTTTTGTCATCTTGGTTTCTCCAAGAAGATCAAGCGTTGTCGCTCCAGACACAGCAGTAAAATACCAGGATACATCTTCGTTCTTTGTCCCTGGTGCACACCACTTTTCATTAAGCGTGTATAATTTATTGTGATATACGACCTGTAGTCTTCCGGGCCATGATCGCTGCGACCTATGGGAGAGCCAATCTTGGTTTTTCTGTCTGTTTCGATTATTTTGCCCAATAAATGGTGATAGTCCCTCCCCCGAAGAGTAAGAATCCCCCATTGAAACCACTACGACAGAATCATCGGCATCCCCGCCCCGCGCGGCATTTGTAACCGGAAGAGGGGAAACCATATTTAAAAGAATCGCAAGTACTAGAATTACACACATGTAAACTTTATGCTTCATCCTCTTTAACTCTCCTCCCCACTCAAATCATCCGCTGAAATCCCATCGATAACCGTTGCATTGATGGTTTCTACGACAATAACTCTTACCACATCATTGTTTGGTTCAGAGACGAAAAAGCGTTGGGATACATTGTCATAACTTGTAATGGTTATTTCTTGTGATACGACCACGTCTACATTTATTTCGTTTGATAGAAGATACGATATCGGATATGCGGTCACCTGATTGTTTGTAATTACAATTGTCCAAAGTTCGTCATTCGGGGTACAATAGTATGTTTGATAAACAGGGTGTCTTTCAGGTGAATCGGGAGATATTTCCCTGTCAAAATAATAATCCCCCGTATCGGAATACTCTGTTGTAATTGCAAATTGTACGAAGCCGCGTTCGTGTAGTATTGTAGTTGCTTCAGCTTCACTCAGCATCTCCGTAGACTTTTGCGCATCACTGCTTACCACGCTCTTACTGTTAGTTTTAAAATACTCTTCAGCATCTATATAATCTGCAGTATAAACGTCATTATTCTGTACGCCATTTTCCTTTTCTTTCCCTTTGTTTTTTTGAACAAGGATACTCACCGAGACTATAATTGCAGCAACAACTAACGCAACCACTCCATACACTATGATTCTTTTCTTGTTTCGCATGATTCAATCCTCTCATGGCAATACACTTTCTTTATTCCTTCAGCCCCTCATAATACTCTTTTCTGAGTTCCTCCCTGGCCAAACGCTCAAGCGCCTCGTCCCAATAGGCATAGCCGGCCTTGGTGAGATGAACATTTGTCCCGTCCGATATCTTCGTTCCGTCCGGAAGCTCCAAAATCAGATTTCCTTCCGGATCACAGAGCTTTGACGCAACATCAACGTAAGTCCAGCCATTTTCCGCACACATCTCCTTGAGTCGTTCATTGGCCTGATGAATCTTTTCGTTGCACAGTCTGTCGCCGACTTCCATGTCTTTTCGCATCGGTGTGATGCTCAGAATATAGAATTTTGCATTCGGAGATGCCCACTTGATATTGGCAATCACGGTCTTGTAATTGGTGATAAACCAATCAATTCCGGTCCATCCGATGTCATTGAGCCCGAAAAACATGATGACTCTGGTCTTCCCACTCCAGGCAATGGCATTCCACAGATTAACCGGCTCTCCGCCGCGTTTCGGGACGCAAGCTGCTTCTTCCTCTGTCAGATTTTCCACCTTCTTCAGGGCAAGACGCACGGAATAGCTGTTCATCGCAAGCCATGCCGCCGGATTCCTCTTCCCGAAAATCTCCGGATGCGTTATATAATTCGCCTGCCACTGATACAGGTTCATGTTTGAATCGCCGCAATATACAACATCCTTAAAGAAATCAAGCGGATCATAGAGGCTCAAATCCTCATGGGGATCCGGAGTCGGCGTCGGCGTTGACGAGGGCATCGGTATAGGCGTCGAAGTGGGAGTGACTGTCGGCGGAATCTCTGTTGGCGTAAGTGAGGGCAGTTCTTCCTCCGGTTGATCTGTATATGCGATGTCGGTCTTGTCGGAAGATCCGTATGTGGTCTTGTCCTCGTTCCTGCTTTCACTGCATGACGAAAGAACTCCTGCCAGCAACAGCGTTACAAGCAGAAATCCCGATTTTCTTATGACGTCTCTCTGTCTTCTCATTTGCGTGCCCGCCTGCCAATCATCGCTTGAAAATCGTAATAAACTCCGGCGGCGAGTTTAAATTTCCGCTATACCATGTAAACTTGTAGTAAATCCCGCCCTTCTGCGTCCCTGCTGAAGTCCCCCCTTCCAGCATGTCTTCATATGCCTGCTGAGTCATGGTTCCGGCTGCTTTGGTCAGCTCCTTGTAGTTCATGGTCGCATTCATGCCATTCCCCAGATCTTTGGCTACACCCTTGCCCGGATCGCTACCGACCCAGATCATATATACTTTGCATGACAAATCCAAAACCTTCCCGCTGTCACAAAAAGCGAAATAGACATCATTGTCAAACCATATTCCTCCCGTAACTCCGGTTTCCATATTCTGGGCATGGGAGTTGTATTGATAGTGTTTCCCGATTTTCTTAATCAGATCCCCTGCTGTCATCCCGAGATACTGTGTCAGATCACCATATATGGTCTCTCCGCCCTCCCGGAACGACGGGGTCGGAGTAGGTGTATTGGTCGGTGTTGGTGTCGGCGTACTTGTCGGGGCCGGCGTCGGAGTTGGTGTACTCGTCGGCGTCGGAGTTGGCGTGCTTGTGGGTTCAGGAGTAGGAGTGGGCGTCGGCTCCGGCGTTGGGGTCGGGGTTGGTTCCGGCGTCGGTGTGGGCGTGGGAGTCGGTACCGGCGTTGACGGGTCAGAAGACGGGGTTGTTTCCGCCCCCGTCGGTTCAGCCACTTTCTCTGTTACTTTGCCTGATTGCTCACTTCCGTGTCTGGTTTTACCTTTCTTTTTGACTTCCGACTCAGAATCGCCGCAGGAAGAAATGCTGATGGAGACCAGCAGCAAAACCGCTCCCGCCAAAAAGGATTTAAAAACCCAAAGTTTAGATGCTTTGTGCAAAACTTGTGATCTCCCTTCTGATAAATTCCCCAAAACAACTTATGTTTTGGGAATTAATACCCCCCATAAACAAAAGAAAAACCTCCTATCATCACATATTGCCTTCTATTTGATGCCGTTTGCTTTATTAACAACATCTCCCTGCGCATCCTTATATTCCTCGGCAGCATTCTCCAAAAAGTCCGCGAAGGATTTTAGAAATTTCTTCATTTGTTCACAGGCGGAATCTGCTCCTGTAAAGGAATCAACACTATTTGCATAATACTTTCCATCCTTACCGGCAAAAGAAATCAATCCGATAGAGTGAAGTTCTTCATATACCTGCTTCATAGTGGTGTCGTACTCCTGAATAAGATCGCGCATTTCCTGTGCAGTCTTCTTGAATTCGCTATGATCCACACGAATAACATTACCCATCTCTATGTCCTCCTACTTGAATGTGTTTGCTAGGCTAACATTGGTTTCTTCCGTTGTTTCATAGCCGGTTGCCACAGATTTCAAAAACTTGACATAGTTTTCAACTACCGTATAACGGTTATACTCGTATTGTTTCACTTTATCCAAATACGTGTTGATTGACTTTTCCGCGGCATTTCCATGCCAGTATGATCCCAGTCGGGATATCGCCGAGTTTTTACCATTCACTTTCTCTGCCAGGCCGTCATTCAATTTTTCAATTCTTTCCGCGACGGCAAGAATGTCGGCAGTATTTACATGGACATCCGCATTCATAACTCTATTTGCGGCCTCTTGCAACTGCTTCCATTCCTTTTTCATCTTTTTTTGAAGTTCTTCTACCACGCCACTCATTCAGAATCACCTCCGGTAATATCCTTAATAATGTCTTCTACCGAAACTCCCTTTGCTTCAGCTTCACGACGCGCAAGGTCCAAAACCTGACTCTCTGCATTTACATATCCAACGTACCGTACATCTTCAATGTCTTCATGGTTAAACATCCAAAACATCGTCTCATTAATATAGCCCTCAGGATAAAGGCACGCAATGTAATCGTATTCCTTTCCCGTCTCATCCACCTGAGTTGTTCCGACAATCATCAACGATTTTTCGGCTTCCTTCAGTCTAACCACACTCCCGATCGGCAAAAGATTCTTCATTTTCCAAGACCTCTCTTTCTCAGTTATAAACTGCTATTTAGTTACGTCCGTTAGGACAAATCCTTACTCGAAGCAATACACTCTAATTTTATCTACTTCTTTTACAACCTTTTTTGCCTTCTTTCCAACATCATATAATCCTTTTCCCTTCTTGACCGCATTCGTTATCTCATGATATGGTTTCCCGATTTCTTTTATCTTCTTCACTGCGTCCACTGGGTTGACTATGATTGATTTGATTTGACCGCCATCAATTTTTATCTTCGATATGTTCTTAACGTCTGTAATTACACCTTTCCAATTAATTTCGGGCAATTTCTTCACTTTATCAATGGCCACGCTTAACCCGTCAATCGCCAAGCAGACATTCATTCCGCCATACGCAAGATTTCCTATATTCTTGCCAAGGTCTTCATTGCCAAACAGTCCTCCTATAAAGCCGCCGGTTGTTTCCAGCGCACTTTTTAGGACATTTACCGTTCCAATCTTTTCATAATCCCCTTTTATCGCAAAATAAGTATCTGCGCAGGAATTAATTACATTGTTTACTCCGGATACAATCTTGGCAACGGCTAAAGGAGAGGCCAAACCTCCGGTCGCGACAGCAACTCCGATGCTTCCAACAACCGAGCCGACAGCCATGGCTCCTTTGAAAACACATTTTCCGACCTGAATCGCCTTATAAACCCAGCCTTTATTCTTATAGCTGTCCGCAATGTAGTCAAATCCCTTCTTGACAACCTTGACAACTTTAAACGGAACTGCTGCAATTCCGACGAAAACATCCCGGGCCGCCTCAAAAAAGCCCTTTTTCTTCTTGTAATTGGCAGCATCAGTATTGAAAATCTTATCTTCGGTCCTCTTGATCCGGGATTCTGCGTATTCCAGATAATCCCGGCATCGGGTAAGCGCTCTCGTACATTCATTTAGAATGCCGAGTATTTGCTGCCGTTCCACCCAATTCACAGCTTTACTGTTCTGCGAAGTAAACTGCGAAATCCGGTAACTTACACTATCCGTCCGGTTTTTCGTGGTTTGAATCCGGGTCGCATATCTCCCAAGACCAGATAAATCAACAACTATGTCCGACAAGAATCTCACCTCCTCCTTTCTATACTGCAGGATTATTACTACTTATTTTTCTTGATACTTCACATAATGCTTAATGTTGGAGTACTCACTTCCGGAAACCGCCGTTGATGATTCTCCCGTTGAGACACTCTTCTTCACATAAGTCTGTTCATATATAGGAATAACATAATACCAACAAGAATCCTGGCATAGGTCTAAATATTGATACCAATACAATTTCCCGCTATATTTATATGAGTATCCGGCCGAGTCCGAATCAGAAGTGCTCCTAAATGTCTCCTTCCAATCCGGTGCGTTAAACGCATGAAATACACTACGCTCATTAGGTTCACACCAAGGGCGAACTATTCCATTATGGTTTTCTCTATAGGCATTCCAACACCAGTGGAATAAAATATATGTTAGAACCTTTTCACTCTTTATTTCTACTACGTCTTCATCAGCTGTAGTTTTCTTTTTATTGTTGTATTTCTTATAGTACTGGTCGTTTTTATTATACCCTTCCCAGAATATCCCATACGTGTTTTTTTCTGTAGAAGTAGTCGTTTTCGTATAAGTCCACTTTTCTTCAACTACTCTGGAATTAGATGGCTTTTCTGATTCCAAAACCCAACCCGAGATTGTGTTCTCAACAAACAAAGCATAAAAATTTAGCGGTCCGGTTACAGTAACCGTATCTCCGGGAGAATACTTTTTCTCACCATTTTGTTTTGTTGCCCACCCTACAAAATGATAATAATCCTTTGTGCTTCCGGCCTCCGCAATCCTTAATGATGTACCATATTCAACCGGGAAATTGTAATTGCTCCCGTTCTCGGGACCGTCAATATAATACGTGATAAGGCACAACTCGGGATTCCATACTGCATAGAGCACAACATTTTTCTTTCCGGAATAAGTGTCTCCCGGACGATACTCTACACTTCCGTCGCGGGAAGTCGACCACCCTGCGAAAGAATGACCTGGTTTTGATGTTGTCGGTGCCGCTCCTATCTGCGCCTTTTCTCCGGCTTTTACCGTCCTCGACGATGGAGCTCCCCCGCCTCCATTAGCATCATAACTAATCGTGATGTTGGGGATAGTTGTCGGTGCCTTCGTAGGCGTCGGCGTATTCGTCGGTGTAGGAGTCATTTCCGTCCAGGTCGCCACCAGAACAACCTCTGTGACATCGTCTCCCACATTCACTTCGAAGCTCTTCTTTACTATCTCGCCCGTCTCGGTCTTCCATCCGCCGAAGATACTTCCGTCCTTCTTCGGCTCCGGCAGTTCTACCGTGTCTCCATTATGCACGTTCTTTGTAGACGGAGTCACCGTTCCCCCTGCCACATCAAGACGCACTATAATGTCTCTCTTTCCGCTGCTGACAAATATCACCACATCCGAACCATAGGCTTGCGTCGAGGCTTCTGGCTCCTGTCGTATAACGGTTCCCTTTTCAACGGTGTCGCTTGTTTCCTCACAAACTGCCACCTTGAACGCCTTTGCCGAGAGTATCTTTTCCGCTTCCTCTTTCGTCTTTCCGCTCACATCCGGCAGGGTTTCCACTCTATCATCACATACCGTGATTACGATTGTGTCATGTCCTTTTCGTACGTATTCGCTGTCTGAACCTTTAACCCTCTGCGCAATTACTTCGCCGAGAGGTCGATCACTTTGTCCCTTATCTGTGTCGCAAGCGATTCCAAGGTCGTTCAGTATTCTTTTCGCCTCTTCTTCTGTTTTCCCAACTAAATCCGGAACCGGAATCGGCTCTGCTCCCTTTGAGATGAACACCTTTAATACGGTTTCCGTCGGAAGCTCTTCTCCGGTGCTTATCCTTCTCTCGCCGTCCTGTGTGAGCACACGGGTGACCAGTCCTTCTCCGATGCTGTCATCATACTCCTCATCGTAAACA
>JAEEGL016944021.1_pt1 | contig 10376 bp, 8 predicted proteins | sample 9134231 | NCBI WGS metagenome assembly JAEEGL01 (sample SAMN16246548, study PRJNA631951) | gut metagenome | biome: gut microbiome; feature: rumen; material: fiber-attached | host: Bos | place: Iran: Karaj | collected 2018-10
AATTTCATCAACAAAAAGGTAGTACTCGCTGTTGTCTTCCATGCGTCGGAGAACGAGCTCATACAGAACATTGGGATTGCGGTATTGTTCGTATTCTTTCTGATCCAGCGCAACTTCAAGGATATGATCGGCCTCCACGCCACTCGCCAGAAGGTATTCTTTGAAAATATGCCGCAGAAGATAAGACTTCCCGCACCGGCGAATACCGGTGATAATCTTAACCTTTCCATTGTGCATTTTTGAAATCAGCCTGTTCAGATACAGGTCCCGTTTAATCCTCACGCCCCGCTCCTTTCCGAATTATCTCGAAACTCTCCGAAATTCGGCAATCATTTGTTTCGATTATACCACAGCGAGTGTAGAAGTCAAGCCGAATTTTCTCGATTCTCTCTGAAATTCGGTATGAGAGGTCCGCTTTTTTACAAGATCTCAGACAGGATGCGGATGAAAAACAGCGTCAGCACCCCCAGCATGATAGGCCGGACGGCCTTGCTGCCCCTGTTCTCGAAAAAGGTCACGCCGATGTAGTTGCCGGCGATGCCGAAGAGGCCTGCCACGGCGCCCAGGGCGAAGATGACCTTCGCGTTCATGGCGTAGACCGTGAGGGAGGTGAGGTTGGTGGTGAGGTTGATGCTCTTGGCAACGCCGTTTGCCTCGTCCAGTTTAAAGCCCGCCACACTGCTGAGCAGCAGGATCAGAAAGGTCCCGGTTCCGGGTCCGTAAAACCCGTCGTACATGCCAATCACGAGGGCGATACAGGCGGCATAGAGGATGGTTCTGGTGAGGCTGAGTTCCTTTCCCCGGCGCTCGAAGTTCTTGTGCCGCAGAAGATACCAGGCTGTCAGCGGCAGAATCACCAGCATGATCCGCTTGAAGATCTCGGCATCCACCAGCAGTGCCAGCTTCGCCCCCAGGCTGGAGCCGACCAGCGCCGCGGCTACGCAGAAGACGGCTTTTTTCCAGGGGATATGCCCGCCTCTTGCCAGCTTCACGGTGGCGACGGTGGTCCCCATGCCGGAGCTGAGCTTGTTTGTGCCGAGGGCAAAGTGGACGGGAAGGCCCGCGATCATATAGGCCGGCAGTGCGATGAGCCCGCCCCCGCCCGCGACCGCGTCGACAAAACCGCCCAGGAAAACCAGCGGGCAGACAATCAGATAGGTCAGCAGTGTCGGTGTCGTCATGGATCGTCACTCTCTTCCTTCTCCCCCGCCCAGCGCAGACGGTGGAGCTCTCCCTTTTTCTCCAGCCCCGCATAGTCAATGTGGCGCAGCGCCTCAAACAGCGCAATCGCCACGGCGTTGGAGAGATTCAGCGAGCGTTCGCCCTCCAGCATGGGGATGCGCACACAGCGCTCCGGATGCGCCGCCAGCAGCTCCTCCGGGAGCCCGGCGCTCTCCTTCCCGAACATCAGGAAGTCTCCGTCTCGGTAGTCGCCTTCCGCGATGGTCCGCTGCGCCTTGGTTGTCAGATACCAGATCCGGGCACCCGGATGCTGATTCAGGAAATCCTGATAGCTGTCATACTCCCGGACCCGCAGCCGCGGCCAGTAATCCAGTCCGGCCCGCTTCACGGACTTCTCATCCGTGAGAAAACCCAGCGGCCGGATCAGGTGCAGGCCGGCGCCGGCGCAGATGCAGGTTCTGCCGATGGCACCGGTGTTTCCGGGCTGCTCCGGCTCATGCAGGATCACATCAAAACCCATTTGTTCCCTCTGTTCCCCGTCGCCCCGGCTTTCGGGGTTTTCGGCAGGATGAAAACGAATCGCTCTTTATTCTGTCATCATAGCGAAGCTCCAGGCGTTCGTCAAGCAGAATCCGCAGAGAAAACCCGCTCTCCGGCTGCAGAAAGCAGTCAGAGGGCGGGTTTCGCGTTCTTAAGGCTGAGGATTCTCAGGCAGGCAGCTTCCAGGTCGGGGTGAAGAAGCCCGCAAACTGGTTATTGTACACGTCGATGACCTCGTCGCACCGATAGGCCTCGGCGATCCGCTGGTAGACCGGGTTGTCCGCATCCTCGCTGCGGACGGCAATCAGGCAGTAGTAGCTGTTGTCGGCATACTCGCTCTCCTTGTACAGCGCCTTATCGGCCTCCAGGCCGGCGTCAAGGGCATAGTTGCCGTTCACCACCGCGATGGTGACGTCCGGGATCAGGGACGGAACCAGGTTGGCATCCACTTCCTGAATCTTGAGATTCAGCGGATTGTCGGTGATATCATTGACCGTGGGAAGGCTTCCTGCTTCCGGATCGACTGTCAGCAGTCCGGCGGATTCCAGCACCTTCAGGGCGCGGCCGCCGTTGGTGACGTCGTTGGGGATGGCCACGCTGTCGCCGTCCTTCAGCTCGCTGAGGTCCGTGATCTTGTCGGAGAAGATATCCATCGCCACGATATAGGTGTCGCCGATGGCGGTCAGGTCGTAGCCGTTGGAGCTGGTGTCATTGTTGAAGAAGGCGTGATGCTGGAAGGCGTTGATCTCAATCTCACCGTTGGCAAGGGCATTGTTGGGCAGGGAGAAGTTGTTGAACTGCACATACTCCAGCTCGATGCCTTCGTCCTTCAGCTTTTCCTTCACCACGTCCCAGATGGGCTCGTACACCGCGCCGGTCAGGCCGATGCGCACGACGACGGGCTCCGCCGTTTCTTCGGGGGCACCCTCTTCCGCGGGGGCCGCTTCTTCCGCCGGCGCAGGGGAGGCTGCAGGGGCTGCCTGCTGTGCGCCGCCGCAGGCCGCAAGACCGAGGACGAGAACCAGAACCAGAAGTGCTGCAAGTGCTTTTTTCATTTTTCATTTCCTCCTGTATACTGTTTTTTTATCTTTGGGTTTGCTGTATATTGGAAACACAACTCAGTGCGTGTTGTGTTTGACCACGATGTTGCCGATCAGCTGAATCAGCATGACCAGCAGAACCAGGATGATGACCGTCACGTAAATATCATCCGGATGGTTGCGCTGCTGCCCGTAGATATAGGCAAAGTTTCCGAGTCCGCCGGCGCCGACAGCGCCCGCCATGGCGGTGAGGCTGACGAGATTGATGAGGGTGATGGAGGTCCCCCGGGCGATGGCCGCGATGCTTTCGCGCCAGTAAACCCGGAAGATGATCTGCCAGCTGTTGTCGCCCATGGACTGGGCGGCCTCGATGAGGCCTTCGTCCACCCCGCTGAGCGCCGCCTCAATCTGCCGGGAGAAGAAGGGCGTCGTCCCGAAGACCAGGGGGACGATCGCGCCCCGGACACCCAGGGCCGTGCCGGAGATGAGTCTCGTCAGCGGCAGCAGGCAGAAGAGCAGGATAATAAACGGGACGGAGCGGAGGACATTGATGACCTTGTCCAGAATCTGGTAGACAGGCCGGTTCTGCATGATGCCGCCGTCCTTCGTCACCACCAGGGCGGTCCCGAGGATCATCCCCAGCACAAAGGAGATCGCCCCCGCGTGAAGCGTCATCTGCAGGGTCTCCACGATGCTTCTGCCCAGGATGTTGATGTCCTTCATCACGTTCGGCAGCAGACTAAGCAGCATATCTTGCATCCTTCAGCACCTCCACTTCCACGTTTTTCTCAATAAAGTATTCGATCGCCTTCGTCACGTCCGCGCGGTCGCCGCTGATGATGGCGACCGTGCCGCCGAGCTGGGAATCCTGCAGAATCTCGACGTTGGCAAAGAGGATATTGACGTCCACGTTGTAGTTCCGCGAAACCTGCGAGATGACCGCCTCCGCCACGTTCCGCTCCTGATAGGAGAGGCGGACAATCAGCTGCCCGGGCTCCAGATGGGTAATTTCAGCCTGCTCGGCAATGAGTTCATCCATCTTGTGCAGATTGGACGTGGTGCGGATAAAGTTCCGGGTGATCTGCATCTGCGGCTTGGCAAAGACGGAATACACGTCGCCCTGTTCCACCACCTGCCCGTGGTCCATCACGGCCACATGCGTGCAGATTTCCTTCACCACGGCCATCTCGTGGGTGATCAGGACAATCGTGATGCCCAGCTGCTCGTTGAGCTGCTTCAGGAGCTTCAGAATCTGCCGGGTCGTCTGCGGGTCCAGCGCCGAGGTCGCCTCGTCACAGAGCAGGACGCCCGGCTCGTTCGCAAGCGCCCGCGCGATGGCCACCCGCTGCTTCTGTCCGCCGGAGAGCTGACTGGGATAGGCATCCGCCTTCTCGGCAATGTCCACCAGTTCCAGCAGCTGCCGCACCCGGGCACGGATCTCTTCCCTGCCGAGGCCGCTGCCCTTCAGCGGATAGGCCACGTTTTCCGCCACCGTGCGGGAGGGCATCAGGTTGAAATGCTGAAAGATCATCCCGATTTTTTTCCGCGCCAGACGAAGATCCCGCGGATTGAGGGCGGTCATCTCGGTATCGTCAATCCGAACGCTGCCCGAATCCGGTTTTTCCAGCAGGTTGATGCAGCGGACCAGGGTGGATTTCCCGGCACCGGAAAACCCGATCACACCGAAGATTTCTCCGCTCTGGATGGTCAGACTCACGTCATCCACGGCATGGACCCGGAGGTCTTTGCCGTCCGTAAAGGTTTTGCTGACATGCTTGAGTACGATCAAATCCTTCATCTCCAACTTCTTTAAACAAAATAAAAAACCGGAGGCCTTTCGGCCTCCGGCGGTAAGCAGAAACAATCAGAAAATCCTGTTCATTCTCTTCCGGCAGCCGAAAAATGCGCGCGACGCATCATGCCCATGGCCATGGCCATGCACATGCTGCTCATGCACATCATATTGCGGCTGCTGTACTTCATGTGTTGAATCTCCCGTGAACAGCCTTTCGGCTGGATTGCTTTGCATGATATCACCCGGGCAGGCAAAAGTCAATTGGGATTCTGCCCGAATTCTCTTCCCCTCTGCCCGCTGATTTTTGTTACTCTTTTTTTGCGTTTACCGTGTTTTCTGTTCCTCCTGCATGCCGATGAGATCCCTTCTTTCAAAGGAAACCTGCAGGGAACAGTCCTTCTTCGGATTCGGATAGCGGATCAGCACAGCCCGTTCCGTCATGCTGTAATACCAGCCGAAGCCCTTCTCTTCGAACTGGCGGCGGTTCAGAAAATGCGGCAGAGCGTTCTCTCCGAGGCAGACCTGCTGCGGGGCACGGTCTTTGCGGATCATCTCAACCGTGATCTGTTCCACACTGTCGGGCCAGCTTCCCTCCGCATGAAAATCCATCGATACGACAGCATCCCCGTACATGCGGATGCTGACCCGGCGGCAGACGCCTTTCTCCCAGTCATCCGTCACGCCGTCATCGTCATAATACAGATATTCCCTGTCTTCTCCGGGGGCGACCAGCAGATGCAGGGCCGTTACTCTGTCGCGCTCCATGCTCTGAATGGGGTTGTCCGCCATGGGGACGATTCCGCCCTCCCGCAGGAACATCGGGATCGTCGCGAGCGTGACAGGCAGCTCCACGGTCTGCCCGCCTTCATACGCCCGGAAGCGGTCGTTCCAGTCATACCATCTGCAGCCCTTCGGGAGATAGACCCGCCGGCTCTTCGCACCCGGCTCCAGGACGCCGGCGATCAGCAGATCCCGTCCGAAGAGGAAGTCGAAGCTCTCGTCCCGGGCATGGGGATCTTCCTGAAATTCAAAGACCGTCGGGCGCATGATGGGCGCCCCCGTCACGTGTGCCTCATATGCCGCGGAATACAGATACGGGATCAGGCGGCAGCGCAGGCGCATCGCGTCCCGGACCAGTTCCGTACTGCCGCTGTACATCCAGGGCTCGGTAACGGTGTTGTCATCGCTGGCGGAATGGATGGAGAAGCGGGGCTGAAATATCCCGTTCTGCACCCAGCGGACGAAAAGCTCTTCATCCGGGGCAGGCCCCGCAAAGCCTCCGACGTCCGCGCCTTCGTTCGGCTGGCCGGAGAGTCCCATGCCGAGGAGAATCGGGATGCTCCAGCGGAGACTCTCCCAGTCGCTGCGGTTGTCTCCGCACCAGGTCTGGGCATATTTCTGTATCCCCGCGCTGCCGCTGCGGCAGACCACATACGGGCGGGTGTTCGGGCTGTTTTCCCGGATGGCTTCGGCGCCGGCCCGGCACATCAGGGTGCTCATCAGCGGCCGGAGCTGTCCGACGGTACCGCCCTTTCCGTCAAAATCCGCCCGGGCGTCCAGGTCCGGCAGACTGTCGTACTCGCAGTTGTCATTCCAGACCGAGTCGGTGCCGATGCGCAGAACGTCTTCGGTCAGATGCCTTTTCCAGGCGGCACGGCCGGCCGGGGAGGTGAAATCCCAGAAAACCCCCGGTCCGCCCCACCAGCTTCCGAGTGCGGGTTTCTCCGGGTCTCTGCTGTCCCGGATCAGAACATCTTCCTCCAGAAACTCCGAAAGGCGCGGATGCTCGAGGAGAATGCCGGGCTTGACGTTCGGGACCACCTGGGCACCCTTTTCCTTCATGGCACGGAAAAAGGCAGCAGGCTCCGGAAAGCGCTCCCTGTTCCAGGTGAAGACGGCCCTCTTTCCGCCGGCTTCCGTGTAGCCGGAAGAGAGGTGGAAGCCGTCCAGCGGGAAGCCTTCTTCCGCTGCCGTGTCCGCGAAGTGCAGGATCGCCTCGTCGCAGTCTTTCTCCAGTTCCGGGTAGTACATGCTGGATGCCTGATAGCCCAGCACCCGTTTGGGCAGCAGCGCCGGGCGGCCGGTCAGCAGGGTATAATGATCCAGAATCCGCTTCAGGCTGTTTCCCCCGAGGAGGAAGAGGTCAATGTCGCCGCCGTCCGCCCGCCAGAAGCTGTAGCGCGGATAATAATTGCTCTTCTCCCTGCCCATGTTGAAGACAGACTCATAAAAGTTATGATAGAACAGGCCGACCGCTTTTCCGGTCTGCCTGTTCAGCTGTGTGTAAAAGGGAATATGCTTGTACAGGGTGTCCGTCCTCTGCGGGTCATAGCCCATGGCGTCCGCGGCCCGTTCACGCAGGCAGGCCTTGTTCTTGTTGAGCGGGCCGGTCTGTTCCCCGAAGCCGTAAAAGCAGTCCTCTTCCTCCATGCAGCTGTAGTGCGTCACGCGCCGGTTGCTGTCCAGCGTAAACGAGAGCCCCGGAAGGGAGCGGTAAAGCAGCGACCCCTCCCGGTCAAACAGGCTCACGCACAGGGGATTCTTCCCGATCTCCAGACGGAGTGACGCGGTTTCAAAGGACAGGCTTTCCGCCGTCTCTTCCGGCTGCGGCATCAGCGGAGCCAGCCGCTTCCGCTCGTGCGTAAAGAGCGGGTCCAGCCGGTCTTCCCATGCCGTCGTCATAAGGACGTAGGATTCTTCCGCAAACGTCCGGTCAAAGGACACCCGCAGGCGGATGATCTCGTCCGTCAGAAATACGAGCAGGATGTCCGCAGTGTCCGTGTGCAGCAGAAACGAGCCTTCGTTTTTTTCCCAGCCGGCAAGCCTCGTACAAAGTTCCATGGGATTCTTCAGGCCTTCTGATACTGTCTGTCGTATGCCGCCTGAATGCAGCTGATCATTCGGGTCAGCGCTTCGTTTACGGGGGTCGGAATCCCGGCTTCCCTGCCGTAGCGCACGATCGCGCCGTTCAGAAGCTGCACTTCGGTCTGCCGGTGGTGGATCAGCACGTCCTGGGCCATGGAGGGATAGTAGGTCGCGAAGCCTTCCTTCAGCCGGGGCAGTTCTTCCTCCAGGTCTTTTCTCAGATCCGTTCCCGTCACGGCCTCACAGACGGCGCAGCCCTCTTCCCAGACGGACTGAATCAGCCGGACGCCTTCCTCCTTGTCCAGAAAGTCGCCCACCTTCAGCCGCAGGAGCGCGGAAAGCGTGTTGTAGCCGCTGTTGGAAATCGCCTTTTTCCATACAAAGGGGCGGATGTCCTTTTCAAAAACGGTCTTGCAGCCGCCCGCGTTAAAGCAGGCTTCCAGTGCCTTTCCGACTTTCTGTGAAAGCTCGCTCTCCTTTGCCGCACCGAAGCGCATGATGACGCCGCTCTCCGGTTTGCTGACGCACTTTCCGGGTTCCGGCAGTTCTGTCCCGATGGTGCCGAAGCCGTAGAGAATCCGTTCGGCCGGGAAGTATTTTGAAAGCAGCTCGTCATTTCCCAGACCATTCTGCAGCGAGACCACCACCGTCTCAGGCCCCACGCAGGTCTCCAGATCCGGGATCAGGTTCTCAGTCTGTGTCGCCTTGACCATCAGAATCACCACATCCTGAACCGGGAGCTCTTTTGCGCTGGCCGCTGTGTGAAAGCCAGTCAGCAGTTCTTCCCCGGCAGGGCTGACAAAACGCAGGCCCTTCTCGCGGCAGGCCTCCATATGGGCCTGATAGCGGTCGACAAGGCTGAGCTCCGCTCCGCCTTTTTTCAGATAGCAGGCAAAGACGCTGCCCGCCGCGCCGGAACCGATCATGGCAATTTTCATGAATCATACCCCTTTTCTGTGTATTTTTATTCATTAGCTTGAATTATTATCAACTTGTTATTATTTTTCCGGAGATCCCGCTCATCTTAGCACAGAAGGCGCAAAATGTAAAGGAATCGGTGATATTGCACAAAAAATCTTGTTAAAGTATTGACTATTCTTGCGCGTATTGGTGGATTATGATAGTATTCGCTCATAAGCTTCGCAGGGACGTCTGTGGAGCGTTCCAATTTTCTACAGGAGTGAATGCGTATGGAAAACAAAAATCTGAAAAACTCGTGGGCGCTCGGTTTTACCGTCGCGTCGGTCTGGTTCGGCACCCACGTCGGCGGCGGCTTCGCCTCCGGTAACCAGGTCATCGGCTATTTCTCCCAGTTCGGTCCGATCCCGGCATTGATCTACCCGCTGATTGCCATGGGCTTCCTGGCGATCATCATGAACATCATGCTGAAGTTTGCGCGCCTGAACGGCTTCACAAACTACAAGGACACCTACTCCGCTCTGTATCCCAAGCCCTGGATGGAAATCTTCTTTGAGATTTTCTACATCGTCATCATCCTTGCGGCAGTCGCGGCCGCCGTCGCCGGCGCCGGCAATACCCTGGCAAACTTCATCGGCATTGAATATGTCGGCGCGACCAAGGTCATCATGAACCTGATCATCGTCGCCATCCTGATCCTTCTCTGCATCTTCGGTGTCAAGGTCGTTGTCGCTGCCTCCACGGTTCTCTCCATCCTCATCATGATCAGCACCGCCATGGTCGTTGTGGCAGGTCTTGTCGCTGCTCATGACGGCGATGCCTTCCGTCTCCTGCAGGAGTACAACGCGCAGGCCGCCGCCTATACCCCGCAGTTCACCGGCTCCATCTTCGGAAGCGCGCCCTTCCGCGCCATTCTGGTCTATGCCGCTTTCCAGTGCGTTTCCATCCCCCCGATGATCGCCGCCTCCTCTGAGATGGGCACCACCGGCACCAAGCGTGCCTGCATCCTCGGCTGGCTCATGAACGGCCTGGCCCTCAGCCTCTCCGGTTATATGCTGGCCAAATGGTATCCGGTTCTCCAGGGTCTGAAGACCGCCGAGATCGCCGGCTTCCTCACCGCCACCCAGATCCCGAACCAGACGGTTCTGACCATCATCGGCATCAAGTGGCTGCTGGCCTTCTTCTCCGTCCTGCTCTTCTGCGCCTTCGTGTCCACCTGCGTTACCCTGATCTACACGATGGTCCAGCGTTTCCAGGGCAAGCTCTTCCCCAAGGCCATCAAGAGCGAGAAGCTCCGCAGCATCATCGTTGCTGCAATCGCCATCGCGATCTGCTTCTCCATTTCCCTGCTCGGTCTTACCACCATCACCACCAAGCTCTACGGGTATGACGGATATTATTCTCTGATCGTCGTCATCCTGCCCGCCCTGATCTGGGGTATTTCCAAGAACAAGAAGCTCGAGGCCGAAGGCAAGAAGGCCTGATCCTCTTAAAACTAAAAGCACGGGCCCCTCTGCGGGCTCGTGACTTTTTCAGAAAGCGACTGTACTTTTTCAATTTTCTGCGCTACAATACACTATGATAATATTTTTGCAAAGGAGACGATTCCCATGAAATTCGCAATGTATGGCTCCGGCGCTGCGGGCAGCGTCTTTGCCTCTTACCTCCGCAAGGGCGGCGCGGACATCATCCTCATTGACCGTTATGAGGCCCACATGAAAAAGGTTGCCGAGGAAGGCATGCTCTTCACGATTCATCAGGAAGAGAACGGCGAATACCACGACTACAACTATCAGCTTCAGGGTTTCCGTACCTACACTTCCGCCCAGGCCGCTTTCGAGGCCGAGGGCAAGGTCGACTGCATCATCTACATGACCAAGGCCACGCAGCTCGTGCAGGCCATTCAGGACTCTATGCCCGTCGTCGGAGAGAATACCGTTGCCTACAGCCTCATGAACGGTCTGGGCAACGACGACAACCTCTTCAAGGTCTTCCCGAAGGAGCGCTGCGTCATCGGCTCCGGCGTGCTCGGCACC
>JAEEGL017125861.1_pt1 | contig 10376 bp, 7 predicted proteins | sample 9134231 | NCBI WGS metagenome assembly JAEEGL01 (sample SAMN16246548, study PRJNA631951) | gut metagenome | biome: gut microbiome; feature: rumen; material: fiber-attached | host: Bos | place: Iran: Karaj | collected 2018-10
ATATGGAAAAGAAAATGTCGATAGAATTAATAATATTTTAAATGAAAATAAATAAAATTAACTTTATTTAATTATTTATTTATTTTTTAATTTAAAATATAACTGAGCATTTATTGAATATATTTAAATTAACATTATTCAAAATTTTTATATATTAAAATTTGAACTATTCAAAATAAAGAAATATAATTAGAATTTATCAAAAAAATTAATTAAAAATATAAATATATTTAAAAAATATAATAATGAAGAATATATTATTCCTTGAATAATTCAAAAATCAGGCAAATTAACATTTTTTAATTAAAATGAATAAATAATTGATTCATACAAAACTTTTTTTAATATTATTAATAATAATAATATAAAAAATCAATAATATTTATAAAAGAAAATGAAAAAATCATTATCATATCGTGAAAAGATAAAATTAAAAAATTTACAATCATCCCCAATTTTTATAGATATTTATTATGATAATATATTTAATAATCAAAAATTACTTTTAGAATCTCTTTCAAATTTAATTAAATATCATGAAGTAAATTTTTTTTCGAACACTTTAGAAAGTTTTGATTTAAATTTTATAATTGATTCATTAATAAATTTAAAGGATTCATTAGAAAATTCTTTAAAAAATCAAAATCAAAAAAGAAATGAATTGTTAAATAAAGTAAATATAAATATATCCAATTAATCATTTCTAGAGTGAAGGTATTTTCAAAGAAAATTATGAGAAAAATTTACAAATAAAAAACATAACTTTTGAAATAAAACAATTGCAAAACTTAAATTTTATTACTGAAAATGAAATAAAAAAAATAAAATATTATATTAACTATACAAAAGAAAAAATAAATGAATTAAAAAAAATAGATTTTGTAATTGAAGATAATAAAGATATTATTTTATCTTCTAAAAACGAAATTAATTCGGTAGAAACACAATTAAATATGAAATTACTTGAATTAAGAAGAAAATTTAATAGATTAAAATCTCAAGAAGAAGATATTAAAAAAAAAATTGAATTCTCAAATAAAAAAATTAATGAAGGAAAAGAAATATTAATTCATGGAAAAAATAATAAAAAATATATTAATTCAAGCAATATCATTGATGAAGATAAAAATGAAGATTTTACTAAAAGTATAAGTAATTTTACTAATTCACTTAGTTTAAATAATACAAAACATTATGATGTTAATAGTTTTGATTTAAATGAAAAATATTTTATTAAATCTAAAATAAAAACTAGAAATTTAATATTTTTAGATAATTTTATTTTATTTAGAGAGAATGAAAATAAAAGTGAAAATATTCGAAATAAAAATAATATTAATAATAACCATGTTAATATGAATGATTTAAATTTTAATGTTAATAAAATGAATGTCAATAATATAATTAAAAAAGAAATTAATGAAAATGATAATCAGTTTATTTTAAAGATTTTGGAAAATGAAAATTAAAGAATAAAAATTGTAATAATATTTCCTTTTTAATTTTATATTCTGAAAGATACAATTTAAAAAAATTCATATATGATTTATTAAAATATATTAAAATTAATTGAAAATATATTGAATAGAATACAATTAATTAATACAAAATTTTTATATATTATTAACTCTTTTATATAATTATTAATTATTATATTTTTATCTTTATCATTTCCAAAACAAAAATATTAATCATAAAATAGATAATATTTAAATAATATTATAAAAATTTATTTATATCTAAACAAATTTGCCATTTTTATTAATTTTTATGGATAAATAAAACTAAAATAATTTATGATAAAAAAGAAATTCAATAATCTTCATAAATAAAATAATTTATAATAATAAATCTATATATTATTTGAAAGAAAATTTTCCTTTCCATATTTTTATTATCATTCATTAATCATAATATTCTTAATTCATTTCATCATCATTCAATTTTTAAATTACAGTAATAAATTTATCATTTTTTCTATTAAATTTTTATCCTTTGTATTACTAATTATTTAATTAAAACATAAACACCAAAAGAATGGTTTATTCATTTAGATTTATTATTAATAATATTTTCATTTATAATTTTTCTTTTTTCATGATTACTGGTAAAATTATTTTTGTAAAATATGAGTTCCTTTTGGATATAAAAATAATTTTAATTTATGGTTTATAATCTATTTAATTATTAATTATATTTCTTCTAATATTGATATTATTTATATTAATAATTGAATGGGATGAATGCCAAATGGATTTAATGTTATTTCAATAAACTTTTTATTAATATATTTAATATTTTATTCTTTGATTTGGAATAGATAATTTTATTCATTTTTGACAAAAATAATTTCCATATTTATCAATTAACATTATTGAAAAATTATTATGTATTTTCTTTATTATTGTATCTATATATACTGGAAAATTTTACCTAATTTTTTGGCAGATCACTAATTCCTTTTTGAGTTATTATATAGAAATAAAAGTTTTATTTGATAAAAGAAAAAGGTTATTTAATGAATTTAAAATATTAATTTCTGAATTGCGAATATTATTTTTTTTTTTTGTTTTTTCTGTTTTTTTATTAATTAAACATTCATTCTTACAATTTAAATTTTATTTATTAAAAAATGTATAATTAGATGAATTATTAATAAAAATAAAATTTTGATATTAATTATTATAATTAATAGAATTAAACTGATAATAATTTATTTCATTATAATCCAAATCATTTCCAACAAAATAATGTTAAACAATAAAAAATTTATAATTATTATTTAAATTATAAATATTTCGCAAATTTTATTTTAATTTATATTCATTATCATTAATAATGAGATTATTTTTTCATTTTGATTATTCTTCTGAAATTTTTGAATTCCATAATTCCTCAGTTGAATATTCGTTTTTCTCTTCTTCTAAATAATCAATTGAATTATTAAATGAACCAAAATGAAATATTGGTATACATTTTTCTATTTTTGAATAATTATTGTTTTAATTTGAATTTAAAAGTTGTGAAATTATATTTTCAATATATACGTTGTTGTTTGTCTTTTTTAAATTTATCATTATTAGAACTTTTATTCTTATTGAGAAATAGTTTTATTTTTTAATTAATTGACTCATTTAATTTTTTTTACAGAATAATAAATAATTAATTCTTAAAATATTTTTATAGGAATTTATATTTTATTTAACTTGAAAATGATATACAAAAACTTAAATAAATATGAATTTTTTGTTCGTTGGTAATTATAAATAATTATTAATCATATAACTTTTAAATAGAAAATGTATTTATATTTATATATATATTTATTGTTTTATTTAAAAGTTAAAAAAATCAATCAATTAAATATTTATATGGGAAATAATAAAATATATAAATAATCTTTATTCTAAATACTTATAAAAGATTTATAATTTTGATATATTTAAAAATTTCTAATCATATATTGATATAAACAATAAATCATATAATAAAGATAAATATTAAAAATAATATAGAATTATTTTCATTTTGAAAATTTAATAAAATTGCTTTTATATGAGGGTTGAATAAACAATAAATTTAAAAATTCAATTAAATTAATGATTTTTCAAGAAAATATAAGTAATAAAGAAAATAAAGATATTATGTTTTAATAATAAATATAAATTAAATTATAATTTGGTATATTATATAATTTTATAATTAAAAAAAATAATTTAATATTATAATTGTTTTTTATTTAAAAAAAATAGAAAAAATAAAAATATGACTTCAATATCTCCTGAATTAATAAGTAATTTACAAAGTACAGAAGAATATAAAAGAAGTATTGCAATATCAGATAGTATAAAATTTTTATTAGGAAAAATTGAAGAATTAACACAAATAAATTCAAAATTAGAAAAAAAAAATAATGAAATAAATTTAAGTTTAAAAAATTCAAATGAAACAATATTTAAATTACAAACTGACAATGGACTATTACAAAATGAAGCAAAATTATATAAATCTAAATTATCAATAACTGAACAATTAAATAATACTTTAGAAGAAACAATTAAAGAATTAAATTTAAAAATAGGAAATCAAAATCAGAATTTTAATATTAAATGTGAACAATTTAATAGTATATTAAATGAATATAAAAATATTTTTGAAGAATTAAAATTAGAAAAATTAGCAATTGAAAATAAATTTAAAGATGCAATTAATAAAATAAATGATTATAAAGAAATAAATCAAAGTTTACAAATTGAAATTAATAAGTTAAAATCAGATAAAATTGCTTTAGATATTTTAAATAATAAATTAAAAAGTTATGAAGTTTTAATGTATAAATTAGATTTAGAAAATCAAAGTTTCAAACAAGATATTGTTAATTATAGAAATCAAATCGCAAGTATTACTAATAGTCAAAGTTTTGATGATAATTATGCAATTAAGAAAATTAATTTAAATAATGAAATTGATAATATTGATAAAAATTATCAAACTATTCAAGTTTCCACTTCACAAAATTTATTAGCTGAAAAAGATAATTTTGATGATAAAGTTTAATAATGTTTTTATTGTTTTTTATTTAAACTTTTAAATTTGATAATTTAATTTTTAATTATTGTATATTTTTATTTTGTTTATTTTTAAAAAAAGAATAAAATTTATAAGAAAAAAATATAAAAAAATTAAAAATATAAACAAAAAAATTTAAAACATTTTATTTAATTTTCAAACTCAAAAGTCTCTTCTTCAGTTTTTGAATATTTATCTCCTCTTTTAATTAATTCAAGTAAATATTCTAAAAAAGATAAACCATCTTTTTTATGAGTTAAAATTTCATAATAATAATTATTTTTATAATTATTTTTCTCTTTAACTTTTTTATAAATATTTTTCAAATTAATTTCTGAATTTTCATGAACTGGAATATCTAAATTCTTACAAAAATATGTAATTAATTCTTTTGCAGAATCTCTATATTCTAAAATTTTTTGAATTTGTTCTTCTGTTCTTAAACTTTTAATTTGTTCATTTAATAATTTATCATTATCTTCTTTTTTTATTATTATAATATCATTTTTTATTTTATTTATTATATTTTGATTTATATTATTAGGTTTAAAGTATTCATCTTCTAAATAACAATATAAAAATAATTTTATATTGTTTAATGGATTATTTGTTTGTTTCATTGTACTTAAAAATATTAATTTGAAATTGTGAGAATAATTTTGAGAATTTTTAACATTAAATAAAAAGTTTTTAAATGATTCTTGTTCTGAAATTTTATCATTTAAAGATTCAATTCCTTGTTTAATATCATAATACATATTTTTAATATTTGAATTTTCATATTTTATATTTTGAAAAATTACAAATAAATCTTGTATTAAATTTAATAATTCTGAAATATTAAAAAAATCAATAAATAATTTACCATAATCATTTTGTATTAGTGATAAAAAAAGTTCTATTAAATAATTTCCTTTTATAATTGAGTATATTTCAGTTGATAATTTTAATTCTTTAATTTTATTTAAATATTCAAAATTTGCTTTATTTAAAAAAGAAAATTTTAATTTTTCAATTTCATTTGTATTTAATTTTTTAATTTCTGATATATTTATTTTTAAATCTGATACTGGAATTTCTCCTTTTTCTAAATAATTCATTAATGATAAAACTTTGATTTTTTCTGCAATAAATATTATTAATTTCATATATTTTTTTTTTGTATATAACAATTTTAGATTTTTAATTAATAAATTCTCATTTAAATTACTTAATGAATTAATTATATCTTTTGCAATTTCTATATTATTATTTTTAATATCAAAAAATTCTTTTAATGATTGATAAATAATTTTTCCTTCATTAATTGATAAATTTTGTATATTTTTTTGTATATTATTTTTCAATTTAAATTCATCCATTTTTTTCCTTCTTTTTCTAAGTAATTCACCAATTTTATAAATAAAAAAATTTAAAATTTGTTCTTTTGAAATTCCTATATTAAAATTATTTTCATCAAAAGAATAATCATCTTCTTCATAATATTCATCCATAAAAAAAATATAAAAAAAAATAAAAAATGCATTTAATATAAAAAAGATTAATACAAAAAATACAAAATATAAAAAAAATATAAATATAAAAATATAATATAAAAATAAAATTTATTTATTTAATCCATAAGCAACAATATAAGGAATTTTCATATCAATACAATAAACAACTTTCCTATTTGAAATATCTCTAACATTTTCAATATTTAAAATATCATTTTCACATTTTTCTTTAAAAACATTAAAATCTAAATGAAAAGCTTTAGAAATTCTTTCTTTTAATTCTTCAATAGGATTATCACAAATTTTAGCAAAACCATAAACATGAACTATAGGTAAATTATTTTTATTATAAATATTTTCTTTACATCCTATAAATAATCCAATAAAAACATTTAAAAACTCAATTCCATCTTTTGGTAAATTCATATAAATATGATCAATATGAATATCATATGGGAAATTATTATCTAAATTATCTTCATCATCATTTATAATTTTTTTACTTTTTTCAATAAAAATTTTTATAAATTCTCTTGCATCCATATTATAAGTTTTAATCAAATCTTTTTTTATTTTATTATATTTAATATTATCATTTAAATATTTATAACAATCTGGGTTTAAATCATTAGCAAAAACTTTAATTCCTTTTTTACAAGCCCTTAGACTTAAAGGTCCAACCCCACAAAATGCATCTAATAAGATATTATTTTTTGATATTAAATTTAATATTCTACTTCTTTCATTTTGTAATCTAGAACACCAATAAGTTTTTCTTAAATCAAATTTAAATATTATTGAATCTTCTTTATGTTCTACAAAATAATTTTCTTCTCCTGATAATATTTCCATATTATATGTTCTATAAATATTTTCTATTTTTCCTATTTTATTTACTACTGTTTTTATTGATGGATTTTTTTCTAATATTAATTCTCCTATTACATATTTATATTTTAAATATTCTTCTCTTAAATTCATATGGGCTATTTTTCCTATTATTTCAAATCCACTTGGGAAATTTTTTATATTTGTTTCATTTTCATATTCAAAAAACTTTTTTAATATTTCTTCATATGAAAAATTTTTTATTGTTAATATAATGTCTTCTTCTGTTATTTCATATATTATTTTCTGAGTTTTTTTCTCTTCTTCTGATATGGAATCTTCAATTAATTTAATTAAGGCTTCTTTTTCTTTTATTTGATATTTTGTTATGTATATGTTTTCATTTGAGTTTTTACTATGTTTTACTGGATTAAAGTTTTTATATGGAATTTTGTGAGATTTTAAAATTTTTGAAAATAAATTTGTGATGTTTTTATTAAATTTCACACCTAATAATATTTCATTTTTTATAAATTCTTTTTTAAATTTGCGATATTGTATTAACATTGGATCTTTTGATATAATTTCTTGTAAATTTTGATCTTTATTTTCTTGTTCCATTAATTTTATTTCAGAAAATATAAAATTAATGTTTTTATATTTAAATTATGATTATTATTATTTATATTTTTTTATATTTTATCATAAATATTAAAATTAATAAATGAATGAAAGGAATTAATGTGATGAAATTAATAGTGAAACCTTAATACATTTTTTTCTGGATCGAAGATTTTATACTCAAGATTCCAACAGAGTAGGATATTGAAGAAATCTTTTTAAAAATTTGTATAAAAAAAATATCATTTGATTTATTATTCAAATTATTAATTTTCAAATATCAGTTAAAAATATAATTTTTAATCTTCTATTTTAATTATTAATTTTTGAGATGGAAATTTAGATATATTTATTAATAATGTGTTTTTATAAAATGAATGAAATACTTTATTTAAAGTATAAAAAGTTGTTAAAAGCCTTTTATAATTCCTTTTTAACAAACTATAATTTCTTTAAATTGAGGCATTTCTTCATATAAATTTTTAATAATGTATAATTTATTACATGGAAATTCATGTAATTCTCTTTTAATATAATTATTTAATGTTTCCTTATTTTGATTATTTAAATTTTTTTTTAAGTAAATAATATCTATAATTCAGCTAAAATTATTTTCAATTAAATAAAATAAATAATCATATATCCCTATATATAATAACCCTTATTTAAATCTCTAGAAAAATTATCAAAATCTTTTTTTAAAACTTCTAATAATAATTCAAATTTATTATTGAATATCATAAAAGATAAAGAACAATTTTTTGATTTAAGAACATTTCAAAATTTTTTTTAATGCTATCATCATTAAAATCATCAAAAGAAATAAAAGTTTTCATATTATAAAGTTATTTATAAAATTCTAAATTGAAAATATTCTTATTTATTTTAATTAAAAAACCATTATATTCATTTAGAAAACCAATGTTTAAACAAGAAAAATTTATTTGATTTTCTTTTATTTAATATAAATTATAATCAAGAAAATTATAAATATCATTATTTTCCTTAACAAAAAACCAGATTCATTTTTATTTTAGTGACACAATTTAAATCTTTGTCAGAAAAAATAGCATTAAATGCATTGTTATTTAATAATTCACAAATATATTTATTAAATTCATTCACATAAAAATAGATAATAATATTTTTATCCAACTTTTTTTTTTCTTTTATATATGAAATAAAACAAAAATTAAATTTTGAATTTTAAAAATAATATTATTAATTAATTGAATGGATGAACAAAATGATGGAATACAAAATTATAAAAAAGAATTTGATGATAGATTAATATGGTTATTAATCTTTATGATATGCACAATTTTTTCTTCGATTTTTTATAAAATAAATTCACTTAATCCACCAATTATATCATCTTATTTTCAAACTTCAATTTTTACAATTTTTATCCCAATTTCTTTTATAATTAATTCATTTAGTAAAAATATTATTCATCCAAAAAAATTTGATGATGATGAAGAATATGAAGAATCAAAAAATAATTTATTACAAAAATATAAAGATAATTTTTCTGAATTTATGGAAAAACAATTTTATGAAATTTTTTATTATTATTATTATTCTTTTTATAAATTTGCAATTTTTATTGGTGTTATATTTTTTATTTCCCAAGTTTTATTTAATTATTCTAGTTTATATTTAATTCCTTTATTTCAGAATATTTCAATTTGTTTAATGTCTATTTTTATTTTGTTACCAAAATTATTTTTTAGAGGAATAAAATTATCTTTATTAAACATTTTAATTCTATTTTTTAATTTATTTTTTTGTTTTTCTATATTCATAACATTTCATTTTATTGTTCCAATTGATAAAATTTTTAAAGATAATAAGTTTGGAATAATATTTATTTCTTCATATATTTTATTAAGGAGTATTTTAATTTTTTTTTATAAGAAAAAGATGAATAAATACTTTTATTATATAGATTTAAATGAATTAACTGGTTTTTCTGGATGCATTATTATGATTTTTTTTCCTATTATTTTTGTAATAATTTCTTATTTTTATCAATTTGAAAATGAAAAAAATATTATTTTAGAAAACGATTTCCTTATTTTTTTATTTAAATGTTTTATTTCAAGTTGTATTGGATATTATTCTTTTATTCAACTGATGAAATTTTATTCATCTACTATTTTATCCATTATTTTAAATATTAGAGTTGGAATTTTATATATTATTTATTATTTATTTACAAATAATAATAATGGAAAAATTGAATTTTTTTATTTAATTGTTATATTAGTTTTTATTATGATAGTTTTATTAATATGTAAAATCATATATTTAGGAAAAAAAATGAGGAAGAAAAAAAAAATTTCATTAGTGAATAATCACATATAATTAAAATAATGTTTCAAAAATTGATAATTCAACTATATATATTAAATATAAATTTAAAAATAAAGATATTATTTGAAATATATTAAAATATTTTTTTAACAATTATTTATAACAAAAATTCTATTACAAATTATATGAATATCTATTATCTTGTGAGTTTCCCATACATGAAAAAATTGTATTATTTTTATTTTCTATTTCAAAAGATTTATTTAATTCAACTGAGTTAATTATATTTAATAAACTTTCATTTTCTTTTTTTATTTTATCAATTTGATTTGCTAATTTATTATAACTTTTATTATTATCTTTCATTTTAATTGTTTTTATATATTGATTTTTCATTTTAGAAAATTTATAAATTTCATTACTTTAAGTATTAATATTTGATAAGAGATTATGTTTTTCAATAATAATTTTTCCTTTTACATTATTTGTTAAAATATTCTTATTTTCTTCTATTTCTTTATCAATTTTTTTAATTTCTTTTTCTAA
>JAEEGL010036892.1_pt1 | contig 10375 bp, 6 predicted proteins | sample 9134231 | NCBI WGS metagenome assembly JAEEGL01 (sample SAMN16246548, study PRJNA631951) | gut metagenome | biome: gut microbiome; feature: rumen; material: fiber-attached | host: Bos | place: Iran: Karaj | collected 2018-10
TACCTTCGTTAAGCCCAATGAGAATCAATGGGTGACACTTTTTAATCTATATATCCGTAAAAAGCTACAAAATATGGAAATAAAATTGTCGAAAACATAGTTTTGCTTTGTTTGCACATATTGTCTTGTTTTTGTAACTTTGCAAAAGCTATACGAATAGTGGGATGGTACCCATCAATTAGTTAAATAGAATGATTTCCATGGAAAAGATGAAAAAGAGAGTCTTCTTGTTGTTAATACTTGCGATAGCTTGCAACATGCAGGCTCAGCCGAGTAACGAAAGTGGGAGAGAACGGCTCTGGCAGTCGTTTGTCACCCCGCTATCATAGTTTTAGGGAGCATTACTACCTTTTTTGTAAACAAAAAGAAAAATTAGCTTGTCCCAAACCAGTTTTCTTATTTAATTAAGTTTTTTTTCCACTAAAAATATTACTTTTGTACCCAGAAAAATACTAATGGAGTAACATTAAAGGTTTTGACCGAATAATATAACCTTTGTGACAAAGTTCTGTTTCTTAGAGAGACGAATGGATATTGCTCGACAAAGACCGCTCGTCAATAGGAAAAATAAGAATAATAGTCCCATCGTTGTGTAATAAAAAAGCTTGGTTGTCCTGCGAGATACAGTGATGGGTGTTTTATGTATAGGAAATAAAGATATAGCTTATGAATAAAAAACTCATCATTCCGATTGTTATCTGTACAATCATAATTATCGCAGTTATCGCGACCTGCGTTGGTGGAGGTAGTAAGATTAAACTTAAATGGGAAGTTGTACCAGTTCCAGAGGAAATAAAAGACTCTATTGAACTCAAAGTTTATGTGGAAAATTCTGGTAGCATGGATGCATACATGTGTGCTGGTTCAAATCTGAAAGATGCAGTTTTTGATTTCGTAAGCGACTTGAAGCGATTGACAGCTTCTTGTTCACTTTACTATATCAATTCAAAAGTTATTCCTTTCAATGGGGATTTAAATACATACATTAAAAATCTTACCCCACAATCTTTTGCGAATGCTGGCGGAAATCGCGCGAATACTGACCTTCGTCAGATTTTTGACAAAATAGTAAAGGCTAATGGCAAACACACAGTTTCTGTATTTGTCTCAGATTGTATCCTAGACATCCCTGAGAATGCAATAGACTTTTTAGGGAACTGCCAGGTTTCTATTAAAAACACTTTTAATGAAGCACTGGCAGAAAACCCTGATTTAGGTGTAGAGATAATCAAACTTGACTCAAAATTTGACGGTTTTTGGTATTGTGGGCATAACAGGGAGCACCTAACGAATGTAAAGAGGCCATATTATATTTGGGTAATTGGAGACCAAACGTATCTGGCTGAGTTCAACAAGAAGGTTCCTGTTGAAAACATTATTGGAGGCATCAAAGAGTATAGTGCCTATGCTGCACCGCAAAAAATACCTTTTGACATGAACCGGAGTACTTATGTTACGAATCATTCAGGAAAAATCAATGTCGAAGTGCTTGTTAATCTAAGAGGCTCTTTACAAAGCAGCGATTTATATAAGAACACTGCTCAATACAAATCTGCAAACCCTTCACAAGTAACGGTAGTATCGGTCAACGAAATTACAGATGCTTCAAGTCCTTATAGCCATGTAATCACTCTGGAAATAGATAGCCCTGAAATGTTAAAGTCTGAAACGCTGACATTCTCATATCCATATTTGGCAACTTGGGTCTCAAACTCCGATGATACCACAGGTGTCAATGTCAAAGAAAATCTTGACAAGACAACAGGCCTAATGGCCCTCATCAAAGGCGTTGCAGAAGCATACAAAAACTCAACTACGTATGGCTCCGTTTCTTTTGATCTTAAAAACAAATAATTAACATAATCATGAGCGAATTTTTTGGTAGTATCTACTGTTGGCTTGAAGATTTTTTCGGAATAGAGCTTGCAGAGTATCTTTGGGGAGAATCTTCCCCCGAACAGTTAAGCAACATGTATATTGGCATAGGCCTTACCATGTTGGTCATCTCGTTAGTCGTAGCAGTTTGCTACTATTACATCATCAATCACCCACGTCTTAATAACTGGTGGGGGTGGCTCATCTTCTTAGGCGTGAATGCTGTAACAAATTTCGTTGTTGGCTGGCAATGGGTCTTGAAAGACTATTACGCTGGTCTCATGGTAAAGAAAGATGCAGCAACAGGTAAATTGGTAGACTTACCTATCTATACTGATGATATTTTGGCTTTTGGAGTCACTAACATGATTAATGCCATTATCGCTTTCATCGTATTCTCATATATTATCAAATGGTGGAGCACCAACTGTTCACGAGCTCCATTTTAACACATAAATTATCTTTAACATGGCCAAACTATATGTTTTCGGAATCGGAGGTACTGGGGCGCGTGTCCTGCGATCCTTCACAATGATGATGGCAGCTGGTGTTAATATAGGAGCAGATGAAATCGTGCCTATCATCATCGATCCAGACGCCTCTAATGCTGATTTGACAAGAACTGTAGCCCTTATGAACATCTACAGGACTATTCATTCTTCTCTCTCATTCACCAAGAAAAATGAGTCATCTTTTTTCAGAAAAGAACTGTCCCAAATTCTAGTAAATTATACTCTTCGTATAAATGACACGGATGATAAAACGTTCTTGCAGTTTATAGACCTGCCTTCTATGGATAAACCATCGCAGGCCATGATGAGAATGCTCTTTTCTGAAAAGAACCTAGGTTCGTCAATGGATGTTGGCTTTAAAGGTAATCCCAATATAGGGAGTATTGTGCTAAATCAGATTGTGGACTCAAATGACTTCCAAGATTTTGCCAATAACTTTGAGTCGGGCGATAAGATTTTTATCATTAGTTCCATTTTTGGAGGAACTGGTGCAAGCGGTTTCCCACTTTTGTTGAAAACTCTTCGAACTGGCACAAACTTTCCCAATAACGACCTTATAAACCGCTCAGAGATTGGTGCTATTACAATTCTTCCGTATTTTAAGCTGAAGAACGATGATGAGAGCGAAATAGATTCTTCGACCTTTATCTCTAAGACCAAATCTGCATTGGCATATTACGAAAACAATATCAGCAAGAATAATTCGATAGACGCTCTTTATTTCCTTGCAGATGATGTTACTAATACTTATGAGAATCATGAGGGCGGTTCGGCACAGCAGAATGATGCTCACCTCGTAGAATTTCTGGCTGCTACTGCCATCGTGGATTTTAGTAACAAGCCACATGCCACCACGTCAAATAAAGAACTAGGTCTAAAAGACCTCACAGGTTCTGTTTCATTCGACTCCTTCTACGATAATCAGAAACGTTTGCTTTTCGCCCCCTTGACAGAGTTCATGATGATGGCAAACTGCTTGAATCACAAGTTTGGCTATTATTCTTCTAAGGATTTTAATGCCAACAATGATAACTTTAATGGTCTATATAGTTCTTCTTTCATGACGGAACTTCGGAACCTTACAGGTCTATTCATTGAATGGTTAGACGAAATGAAGAGAAACAAGCGTTCTTTAGACCTTTTCAACCTTAACACAAAAGATAAACCTTTTGAGGTTGTCACTGGAGTTAAACCTAAGAAAATTGTCAGTATCAAATCTGATTATGATTTGGTAACCGATCGTTTGAACTCAGCTGTTAAAAAGTGCCAAAGTAAAGAAGACAACGACAAGTTCCTTGAAATGTACTTCCTTGCCATGACAAAATTGTTTAAAGAGAAATTTAATGCTTAACTATGTCAAAAGTATTTAGACTATATAAAGAGGGAACGCTCACCATCCGAGAATGGAACGAAAGTCCCGCATTCCCATATAATTCAAGTGCTCGGGATACTATTGAAGATCCCGATGGAGCTAGTGCTAAGAATGAAATTACATCAATTCCTTCTCCTTTCGCAAGAATAGACCTCGTAAAGACCGCTTTCAAAGAAGTCTGTCGAAGGGCTTCTCGAGATATTAAGGAGTTGGATGGAAATACTATTTTTCATAAGATGGTCTCTGATTCGCTGGATGTAGGTGAGATTTTTTTTAACATTGATAAGTTCAAGGATAAGATAGAAATCATAACATGGGACCCCTCCGTGATGATTGATACCCTGAAAAATGATCAGAACACAAGTCACTACTATGTAGCAGATGCTTTGCAGAAATATCTAGTTTCGGATGCAAAAACCTACAACTTCGATCAACTGAAGAACATCTATTTGTTGAACTATACGAATGGGCCTGATGAATTAAATATCATTGGTGCCACTTCGCCAGCTACACTCTTCTTCAGTGGAGCAAATAGTCTTGAATATATACAAGACATTTTTTTTGCAAACAATGACCGTCCATTTGATGGCGATTATGCTCCACTCTTCAAAAGAGATTTTGACTACATTAAAGCCTGGTGGACACTTCGAAAGACTATACCATATTTTTCCAATCTTTTTCCTGAGATTGAAAATTATCTGAACCTGACATTCAAAGCAATTACAGATCAACTTGTCAAGAACAAGTTAAATGAGATTACGCCCGCATCAGCAAAAGACTTCTCTCTCATTGATGTGCAGTCTCATCAACAGAGCAATCAGGTTGAAGTGCTGGGAACGGCTTTGTTTAAGAAGAAAGCCTCTGGCGATATTGAGAATGAGTTTACGATACATCCAGAACGCACAGTAACTGGCGTGAAACCACTTGTTCTCCCCGTTGAAGCAGGAAACAAATACGCAGGACTTCAGTATGCAAATGGTACTTGGGGTAATACAAATAAGGCACCATACAAACCAAATGTTGCAGATATTGAACACCGCACGCTTCCATATGAAGGTTCTACCTTCGCATATCTCACTATCAGCGACTTCCTCGAAGATACGATTGTTAAAGTGCCTCACACTTTGAACAAGAAGTATTTCTTCGATGGCAACATTAAAGATGTAGAGCAGATGGCATCTTTCCTGCTCCCAATCAAACCGCTTTATTTCAAGTACTTCTCCATCGAAACGCTCAACTCCACAATGCCAGATGGTAAGCCTGCGTTTGAGATGGAATCGATTGCTGGTGGCTCTGTAAATGTAGTTATACGCATACCCATTATGGGTAATGGTAATATAACATACATTGAGTATCAGCGTATCTATTATACTCAGCGACAAGCGGATGTCTCGGAAACACAAAACTCTGGTGGCATGACAACTTTTGACTTCACTGGCTTGGTTATGCCAAGTATGAAATTCCTAAACGACGAAGATGCCATATACACTGTTTCTTGCGTTAGCACTTTCTCAAATCAGTTCAGTTTTGATTTCTATCGTGAAGGTGAAATTCTACGCGACGTTCCTGTTGATTGCCGAAACAAAGAGAGAGGCTTGTTTGACTTCAAAGCCGAGACATACACCATCCAACACAGCAACTTTGACTTTATCAGAGTTTCAAACAAAAATGGAGTGAGCAATGTCATTATCCCCAATTTCCTTGTTCATCAGAATTTGGAGGATTATGAATTTGCTGTTGACTTGGGAACTTCTAACACACATATTGAGTTTAAGAAAGCTGGCAACAACAGTTCTGAGTCTTTCAACTACAAAGATTCTGAAGCGATCTTCAGTACATTCTTTGTACAGTCTTATCGTGAGATTCAAGGAAAGTTAATTCCATTGGATTTAATAGACGAGAACGACTTAATGGTTCGTGACTTCATTCCCGCTTTCGTGGGGGCTGATTCAGACTTCTCCTTCCCGACTAGAACTGCATTGTCATATGCGAAATCAACTGATTGGACTGAGAAGTTGAGAACATTTGGTTTGATTAACTTTGATATTACCTACAACAAGAAGTTGGGCATCGCCTATAACGCCAAGCCGATGGTGAATATAAAGTGGAGTAATAAGCCTAATGCTCAGTCTGCTATGCAAGCCTATATTCGGAATGTCATGATGATTATACGAAACAAGGTGATTGCTAACAATGGCAACCTTGCTCGTACAAAGATTACATGGTTCTATCCGAATAGTATGTCACCGAAACGTTTATCTCAACTTCGTATGGCGTGGAACGACTCATATACAGAATTGTTCAATCGTGATGGTTCTACAAGAAATCTCTCGGAGTCTGTCGCTCCTATACAATTCTACTTCCGCAGGTATGCCACCGCTACAAACCTCGTTAATGTGGATATTGGTGGTGGTACTACTGACATCGCCTTCTCTTCTAACGGCAGAGTTGAGTACATTACATCATTCAAGTTCGCAGCTAATTCGCTGTTCGAAGATTCTTTCTCTGATATCAACCCGAACAACGGAATTGTTGACTGGTTCAAGAATGACATTCTCGGCCTGCTTCAGTCTAAGCCAGAGTTAAATGAACTTGTCAATATTTTCAATAGTAATTTAGGACAGCCAGCAAACATGGCTTCGTTCCTATTTTCATTGAAAGACAACTCGGCGACGAAGAGTCTTGCTAGTAATAATATCGACTTCAACAAAATCCTTCAAAATGACGCCAAGTTCAAGGTGGTGTTCATCATTTTCTATACTGCCATCATATATCACATTGCTCAGATAATAAAAGCAAAAGGTCTGAAGGCACCGCGACACATTGCATTTAGCGGTAATGGTAGTAAGATTATAAGCATTATTTCATCTGACCCGAAGATTCTTGGCAAGTACACAAAGGTTATCTTTGAGAAGGTGCTGGGTACAGAATATGGTACTGCCCTTGATATTCTTGGATTGGAACAAGGTTCTAACCCCAAGGAATCAACCTGCAAAGGTGGCTTGATTGCTACTGAATCATACGACGATGAACCCGAGACACTTGTACTCCGCGATTCTTCTGGCAAGCTCGCAAGCGCAAGCGATACTTACGCTTCCATCTCTGAAACTCATAAGGCAGAAATTGTGAAGACAGTAAAAGACTTCTTCAAATTTGCATTAACCGAAATCCCATCTGCGTTTAATCTTGACAATAACTTTGGTGTTGAAAATGTCACTATGAAGATTGCTAAAGAAGAATGTGCTAAGGATTTGGAAACATACCTTGAAAAAGGTATAGAACTCTCAATTAAAGAGTCTGGTAATAAGGACAACCAAATCGAAGACGCTATTACGTTTTATCCGATTAAGGGTGTCCTACAGTCTCTTTCAAGTAAAATACAAGAGTATTATTTAGAAAACCCAAACTAATGAAACAGTTATTTTATCTCATAGTATGTTTGATGGCAATATTTGTTTTTTCTTCTTGTAGTCTTTTCGAGGATGATAACCACTCAATAGAAACAGAAGGATTACGAACGATTGTTGAACTCCCAGATTCAATAAAACAAAAAATTGTGGAGCAAGACGCCCTAATGTCTGAACTTTTGAACAAAGTTGATACTCTCACCGTGGAGTTAAACACTACAAAAGCCGAAAATGCTGATTTGAAAGAGAAGATCGCTGAATTGAAAAGTCCTAAAAGCACTTGGGCGTACGTTTCAATTGGTGCTTTTGTTCTTGCTTTGATAGCCCTTATTGTTGCCTTTTTTATACCAAAAGGGATTAAAGAGGAAAAAGTATATGAAATTGTTAAGAAATGCTTGGACGATTCTCGAAGAATAAAGGAACTCCAAGATAATATGAATTATTTATTATTACAGCGCAATAGTAGAAATTCACAAACAAGTTCTTCATATGCTCCAATCTCCGAAAGTCGCATACGACAATTAGAAAACCAGATGGCTCAAGTCATTGCAATTTTCAATAAAACTTCTAACTCTTCTCAACAACCTTCTTCTTCTCGCCAAAATACCCCCATATCTCAAGGAGAGAATGAATACCAAAAGGTTGGATATGCAAAAGTGGATACTGATATGTACTTTACAACAATTTATGAATCAAACCAAGAAGGTTGTGCTTTCAAAATTACATTTACCAGCCAAACAAAGGGTAAGTTTAACATTATTGCTTTAGACAAGATTCAGTCAAGGAATGACTGGCAGAAGAAAGTTGAATGCAGCGGTATTTCCATCAGAGAAGCAACAGACTTCCGTGTAGAAGAAGAAGGTATATGTGAGAAAATTGACGAGAATACATGGAAAGTCACTAATCCACTAAAAATCAGATTACAGTAATAAAATGTCACTTTTAGTTCCAATAATAGTAGCGTCGATTATTGCTCTACAGTTTTTTTTCTTTGTTAAAAATGTACTCCGTATGAGAGAGTACAAGGGAATCTTTATAGAAGAAAGTTCATGGGGTATAGCACATAATCCAGAAACGAAGTTCGTATCTGGTATTTATGGTCGTGGAAACAAGGTCTTTGAATCAATAAAAGACTCCATTAATAAGTATCTAGAAAACAATTCGGGATCTGTAATTGATTTCTCTCTTCTCAAAGATGCTGTGGATCGTCATTGCGATTCTATTGAGAACGATATCAATACTCTGACACCGACCCCACTATATTGTGGCCTCGCAGGTACAATGGCAGGTGTAATTGTTGGTCTCGTCTCGCTTTTAAAGAAAGAGGCTATAACAGCACTTCTCTTAACAAAAGATGAGGCATCATATGAGGTTGTGGCAGAGGGCGTAAATGATCTCCTTTATGGTGTAGGCTGGGCTATGTTGGCAAGTATCATTGGGATTTTGCTAACCACCACAGCATCTTTGGTTTTTAAGAAGTATAAGTTGCAAGGCGAAGCGGGGAAGAATACATTCCTTGCGTGGCTTCAGTCTAAATTGCTTCCAGAGTTACCATCAGATACTTCCGATGCGCTTAATCGTTTGGTGAAGAATCTCTATAAGTTCAATAATACTTTCGCAGAAAACACATCGTCACTTCGTGGCGCTTTGCGAGAGGTTAACGAATCTTACCGTATTCAAGGTGATATTATAAAAGCTGTGCATGACATGGACGTGATGAAGATGGCAAAGGCCAACGTCCGCGTGCTTGAAGAACTGAAGGAATGCACAGATAAGTTGGAACAGTTCAATGAATATTTGGATGACGTTCACGGATACACAGATGCTATCCATACATTTACTACTCAGTTTGAGCAAGAGGCTAACCGCCTACATGTTCTAGAAGAAATCCAGCAGTACTTCATGCGCCATAAGGCCGAAATTGCTAAGGATTCTGCAGACGTAGATGTAGCTTTGAGAAATGCATTGCGAACACTGAAGGATACAGCTATCCAAAACACTGGTGAACTCAATTCTACACTTGTTCAGCAAGCTGAAGAGTTTAAGAGTATTATTGCCGATGAAAGAGAATCTTTTGAAAGACTGAATAATGATCTTCGTGCTCAATTCTGTGCTGAACTCACCCAAATCCCAATGTTGCAAAAGCAGTTGGCAGAAATTGCAGGAATCCCTGCAAAATTGGACAAACTAATAGAACGCATGGAGCGCTCTAATAGCACTTTGGCTTCACAGGTAAGTGGTACTATGACACGCACAGCTAAGGAACTCACAACTGTTTCGTCTAAGGGTGAATCCACTCCTTATACTGTTCATCAAATGATTCCAAGCTGGATGAAGTGGACTATTATTGTATCGGTTATTTTAATTGCTCTCGCTTGCATTTCTAATACCGTTTACAATATATGGTTTTCACCTAACAACTCTACGACATCAGCAGCCACATGGGAAGAAACTGATGATGTTGACTCGACGATTGTTGTTCCAATCCAAGGAGATAGTATTCAAGTGCAACCTGCTCCACATACCTCTCAGCAAGTTACTTACAGTCAATCTAATGTACAGCATCAATAAATTCGGGATATTAATATGACAGAAAAGAAAGAATCATTTTTCTGGACAAGTTACTCTGACTTGATGACGAGTCTTTTCTTCATCATGCTAACCCTCTTTGTCCTCGTTATAGTGCTTTTACACAAGCGTATGGAGGCTACAGAAAAACAATTGGAAGAGATAAAAAAAGTAGAGGCATCAACAAAAGAGTTAGAACGATCAAAAAACTTTGCATATAAAGCTGAATACAAAAAATATGTCCTAGATGTTAGATGTTTTTTTAATGAAACCAAATTTAAACTTTCAGACTTGCAAGCAGACACGGCCAACTTGCATCAAGCAGGAACTGAAATTAAAGAATTCCTTGATCGTAATATTTCAAATCAATACCTGCTTATTATTGAAGGGCAAGCTTCCCGTAACTCTGAAAAATTTACCGATGCAAATTACGATTGGAGCTTCCAGCGTGCACTCACACTGATGAAGTTTTGGAAAGACGTTTGTCATATTGACTTCGGGGCAAATTGTGAAATCCAAATTGCCGGAAGTGGAGATGGAAGATATAACTTCGGATATACCGGTGGAGAAAGTACGGACAGATTCAAAGAATTAGATGCCACACTCATGAGAGAGAGAGGTAATAAAGAGAGAGATAATCA
>JAEEGL010175331.1_pt1 | contig 10375 bp, 6 predicted proteins | sample 9134231 | NCBI WGS metagenome assembly JAEEGL01 (sample SAMN16246548, study PRJNA631951) | gut metagenome | biome: gut microbiome; feature: rumen; material: fiber-attached | host: Bos | place: Iran: Karaj | collected 2018-10
CGCATGGGCCGCAACTGCTACGACAAGAACGATGTGGAAAAATTCCGCGCGGCGGTGAAGAAATACCTGGTGCCCGTGGCGGACGAGATCTACCGCCTGCAGGCAAAACGCCTCGGCAAGGAGTATCCCATGAGCTTCGCCGACAACGCCCTCGAATTCCGTTCCGGAAATCCGAAGCCGGCCGGCACGCCTGACGACATCGTGAAGGCGGCGACGAAATTCTACACGGAACTGTCCCCGGAAAGCAAGGAATTCTTTGAGGACATGCTGGCGCACGAAACCATGGATCTTTTGTCCACCGAAGGCAAGTCGGGCGGCGGCTACTGCACAAGCCTGCCGGATTACGACATTCCGTTCATCTTCGCCAACTTTAACGGCACCCAGCACGATGTGGAAGTCATGACCCACGAAGCCGGCCACGCCTTCGCCGAGTATGTCAACCGCCACCGCGTGCCCCAGTCCACCGTCTGGCCCACGATGGAAGGCTGCGAAGTGCACTCCATGAGCATGGAATTCCTGGCTTGGCCCTGGGAAGAAAATTTCTTCGGAGAGGACACCCGCAAGTTCTACTTCAGCCACTTATCCGGCGCGCTCACCTTCATCCCCTACGGGACCATGGTGGACGACTTCCAGCACCGCGTGTACGAAAAGCCCGACATGACCCCGAAGGAGCGCCACGCCGTATGGAAAGAGCTGCTTGGCGTCTACATGCCCTGGATGAAGCTGGACGGCGACATCCCCTTCTACAGCGAAGGCGAAGGCTGGCAGCGGCAGCAGCACATCTACGCCAGCCCCTTCTACTACATCGATTACTGCCTGGCGCAGACCGTAGCCCTGGAAATCTGGGCGCTGGAGCAGAAAGACTTCAAGGACGCGTGGAAGCATTACATGGACTACACCGCCCAGGGCGGCAGCGATGTCTTCACGAACCTTCTTGCGAAGGCCAACCTGGTAAGCCCCTTCGAGGAAGCCTGCCTGAAGGAAGTCTGCGCCACCGCGAAGAGCTTCCTGGAAGGATATGACCTGACGGGGATTGAATAAAAGAGAAGGACATACCGCGGAAGCCCCAAAACGCCCGGAAGGTCTGTCTAAGGCGTCAGGAAGAAGCGAGAAGGACATACCGCGGAAGCTTAAAAAGGCCCGAAGGTCTGTCTAAGCCACCCGGAAAAGAAAAAAGAGGCATACCCTCAGGCCTGAATATGGGCCTTGAGGTATGCCTCTTTTGCACGTACAAGGATAGAGGATGCAGCGCCAGGTGCCTGCCCGCGCCGCTTCTACGACAGCGGTACATTCTCGTCGTGATAGGTGCCCTTCGTGCAGCAGGCCAACAGCTTCTCCCAATGCTCGTAGCCGTGTACCTGCATTACGAACGTCTCACCATCTACCTGAAGCTCTACGAGAACCCTCTCGCCGGAAGCATTCAGAGGAGCAGCATACACAGTGGCGATGCCACAGATGTCAATCCGGATCGCTTCTGACCGCTTCGGACGCCGAAACAGTGTCATGGCCGGATCCAGCTCCAGATAATAGAGGAGTGCCCGGTAGTTGCCGGGAACGATGAAGGTGCGAGTTCCTTGGTATTCCGCGACAATTGCCTTGGAAAGATCCGGCAGGACAAATTCCGTGGCTTCCGCACCGCCAGCAACACCGCCGGCTTCTGCACCGTCAACAGTCGCGCCGCCAGCCACATCGCCAGCTTCCGCACCGCCAGCAACATCGCCGGCTTCCGCGCCATCAACAGCTGCGCCGCCAGTTCCCACACTGCCATCGGTATCCGTTTCCCCACTTTCCGTCTTGGGCAAATCCCACTCATCCACAGCCATGGAGGCCGCCGTCATGATCGTTTCAATCTGGAAACGGAATTCCACCAGCTGCATGCGAGCCTTGATCAGGTATACGAAGCTTCCGATAATGCCTGCCAGCAGCAGAATAACCAAGCCGACAAGCAGCTTAAAACCCCATTTTCTCATGCGTGTTTCCCTCCTTAGTCGGTTTCTTTACCGACGAAATCCCGTACAGACCATCTGCCAAAGCTTCCCCGAAAGCAAATCCGTTCGCTATTCTTTTCCTCATCAGAAAGCTTCCCGAAAGCAAATCCGTTCGCTATTCTCTTCCTCATCAGAAAGCTTCCCCTAAAGCCAATCCGTCCGTCATTCTCTTCCTCATCAGAAAGCTTCCTCAAATGCCAATCCGAACGCAGTTCGCATCCTCATCCCACAGCTCCCTTAATTCCCAATCCCAAATCCTCTTTCCTTACTTCCCAGTCACTTCCTTAATCCCCTGATAAATCCCCCGCGCATACCAGGCCGAAAACAGCGCAGTCGCGCACGTTCCCACCAGCAGCAGGAATCCCCACCACTCTTCAGAAGGCGCCTGAAAGCCAAGCAGAAACACCAGATCGCCGATCACGGCGATGGCGGAAAAAACGGCTCCGCCGGCCGCGCTTCGAAGCACGCGCCCCACGCTGACTTCCCGGTCTGTCCGCGTCATCTTTTCCGGGGCGACAAAGGAAGAGAAGCACCCCATCAGCCAGTAAAGGGCAGGAAAGAGGCACAAAGAAGACGGAAGGAACACGTACATCACGCGGGTTCCAGGGAAATCCAGCAGGTAGTAGGCGAACAAAAGCCCCAGGAATAAAAGGCCCAACAGGCCGAAGACAATGGCCCGTTTCTTCGTGTCCTCCGGCTTTTCCTGCTTAAAATAGGAACCTTTGTAAACGGGTACGGTGGTTTCGCGGCCGGTCTTCGGATCCAGGCGGCGTTCATTGACCCAGTCGTTCTTGTATTTGCGCTCTTTCATAATCTGTATATCCTCCTGCATTCATTCCGGCGAACCAATGCTTCATCCCGGCAACCCACAGTATACCATTTTAAGAAGAGAAGGGCAAGTCCTCCCCCAACCCTCGCCAATTCAAAACTTCGACTTCAAACCTGACCAAACCTGTATAATGTATACGTTTTACATTTATGTGAAACAATCACGAACCTCCAAAAAAATTTTATCAAAGATTGACAAAACGGCCTCCATTCGGTACAATAAAAATTAACTTTTGGTCGGCAATATCGACCGCCAAGAGAAATTTTTTTGGGAGGTTTTAGAGTATGAAGAAGTTTTTTGCTATGCTGCTTGCAGCGTCCATGGTTCTGTCCATGGGTACCGCTGCTCTGGCTGATGGCGAAGAGCCCGAAACCAAGGCTGCCGAAACAACCGAAGTAACCGTCGTGGGTACTCCTCTGGTTGTGGCAACCAGCAAGCTGTCTCAGAAGTTCAGCCCGTTCTTCGCGGATACCGCGTATGATCAGGACGTGGTTGGTCTGACGCAGATCGGCATGATGACCACCGACCGTGTGGGCGGCATCGTCTACAACGGCATCGAAGGCGAAACCCATTCCTATAACGGAACGGATTACACCTACTATGGCACCGGCGATCTGAAGGTGGATTACGACAAGGATCTTGACATCACCACGTATTCCTATACGATGCGCAAGGATCTGAAGTTCTCCGATGGCGAGCCCGTCACGATCGATGACGTTCTCTTCACCTACTATGTCTACCTGGATCCCGCTTACAACGGTTCCACCACTCTTTCCAGCTACAACATCGTTGGTCTGCAGTCCTACAGAACGCAGATCCCCGAGGCGAACCTGGATGACGTTCTTCCTGTAGTGGAAGCTGTCAAGGCTGCCGGCTTCAATTATGAAATGAAGGAAGGCGACCTGTTCACGAAGGAACAGTATGATGCGTACTATGTTCCCGCGAAGGCTCTGTGGTTAGAGGATGTCAAGGGCATCGTCGACTACGTGTTCGCGAACTACGGCAAGGATTACGCGGAAGACACCCTCGGCTACAAGTACGAGGATGTTGAGAAGAGCGAAGGCCTGAAGGTTGCTCTTGGTATGGCTCTGTGGGGATTCGGCGGCGCCGATACCGAAGAGAAGGAAGTCGATGGCAAGAAGGTTGCCGAGTTTACCGGCAAGTTCACCACTTCCGATGGCAAGACCTTTGATCTGAAGAAGAATGAGTACCCGACTCTTGAGGATTACTTTAACGCGACCTTCGCCGCTTACAAGGGCGACATCGATGCTTACCTTGAGACCGAGTCCGCTACCGGCGCTACCACCGATGCGATCAACAGCGCTCTGATGACCAAGGTTGCGGAAGATCAGCACATCGACCTTTCCAAGGGCGTGTCTCACGTTTCCGGTATCAAGAGAATTGATGATTACTCTCTGGAAGTACAGGTGAAGGGCTTCTCCGCTCCCGCTGTGTACTCCATCCTCGGCCTGTCCATTACTCCTATGCACTACTATGGCGATCCGGAGCAGTGGGATTATGAAGCCGGCAAGTTCGGTCACCCCTTCGGCGACCTGAGCGTTGTTCAGTCCAAGACGGCCGCTCCTATGGGTGCTGGCGCGTACAAGTTCGTTGCGTACGAGAACCGTGTTGTTTACTACGAAGCGAACCCTTACTACTACCTTGGCGAGCCGATTATCAAGAGCTTCCAGTACAAGGAAACCAACGCGGCTGAAGTAGCCAGCGCTGTTCAGACCGGTACTGCCGATGGCGGCGAGATGACCGGTAACAAGGCTAACTTTGAAATGCTCCGTTCCTTCAACTCCAACGGCGAAGTGACCGGTGATGTGGTTACCACTTACTCTGTTGCTAACCTTGGTTATGGTTACATCGGTATGAACGCCGATACCATGAACGTTGCAGGCGAGCCTGGTTCCGAGGCTTCCAAGAACCTCCGCAAGGGCTTTGCCACCATCCTGGCCGTCTATCGTGACGCCGCGTTCGACAGCTACTACGGCGATGCCGCTGCTGTTATCAACTACCCGATCTCCTCTACGTCCTGGGCTGCTCCTCAGGCTACCGATGAGGGATATCAGGTTGCCTTCTCCGTTGACGTAGATGGCAAGCCGATCTACACGGCTGACATGACCCCTGAACAGAAGTACGCGGCTGCCCAGAAGGCTGCTATCGGCTTCTTCAAGGCTGCCGGTTACACCTTCGACGAAGCAAGCGGCAAGTTCACCGCAGCTCCGGAAGGCGCTTCCCTGTCCTACGAAGTCATCATCCCCGGCGATGGTACCGGCGATCATCCTTCGTTCGCGATCCTGACCGATGCCCGTGAGTCCCTTGGACAGATCGGTATCGAGCTGAAGATCAATGACCCGGCTGACTCCAACGTCCTTTGGGATGCTCTTGATGCCGGTACGCAGAACATGTGGGCTGCCGCTTGGGGCTCCACGATCGATCCTGATATGTATCAGGTATACCACAGCGCCAACATCGTTGGTCTGGGCGGTTCCGATTCCAACCACTATCACATCCAGTCCGCAGAACTGGATAAGCTGATCCTGGATGCCCGTCAGAGCTCCGATCAGGCATACCGCAAGGAAGTTTACACCGCGGCCCTGAACGAGATCATGGATTGGGCGGTTGAGATCCCCGCTTATCAGCGTCAGAACATCGTTATCGCCAGCTCCAAGCGCGTCGATATCGACACCGTCACCAAGGACGTTACCACGTACTGGGGATGGCTTGCTGAGCTTCAGACGATGAAGATGGTTGAGGCGACGAAGTAAGACACGTCCCTTTGAAAGTGAGCTGGATGCATAAACGTTTCCACGTGGCTCCTTATAAGGGAGACATCTACTGCAAATGCATGTAAAGCGATTTGCGCCAGCTTACGCTTATGAATGACATAATAAAAGCCTGGCCAGTTCTCTTTTCCAGGGGATTGGTCAGGCTGTTCCGTTTATTATGCCGGCTTCTCTCATAAAAGCAGATCTGGAACGGCGTACATGTTGAAAGTGCGCGTTTTTTTTCGATACGGGAGAAGAATACAATATGGGAGGAGTGAAAGAAAGTGTGGAAATTTATTGTTCGACGTGTCTTCCTGGCTATTATCATAGTTTTTCTGGGATCCTTTATCATTTACGGTGTCATGCGTGCCATGCCCACCAGTTTTGTGGATGCGATGGCACGACAAAGGGCAGCAGCCAGTGCGACAACCGGCGGCCCTACCTTTGAGGAATGGCGTGCACAGTTGAATGAAACTTACCATCTGGATGTCAATCCTGTGGTCGGTTTCCTTAGTTGGATGGGAGGCGTTCTTCACGGCGACTTCGGCACCAGCTGGATGTACGGCATTCCAGTTACTCAGAAGTTTAATGAAGTCATCTGGTACTCTGTGGTTTTGAATATTATCACCCTTGTCTTACAGGTCATCACCTGTATTCCGCTTGGTATCCAGGCGGCGCGCCGGCAGTATAGCGGCTTTGACTATGGCATCACGGTATTTGCCATGCTCTGCATTTCGCTGCCGACCTTCTTCCTGGCAACGGTGTTAAAATACATCTTCGCGATTCGACTGGAACTGGTCGATTTGTACGGCATCGTGGGTCGTTTCCATCAGCAGCTGAGCCCTGCGGGGAAGATGCTGGATATGGCGCAGCACATGATCCTTCCGGTTCTGACGCTGGCCATGTTAAATATCGGTGGTCTGACCCGTTATACCCGTACCAACATGCTGGAAGTGTTAAACGCGGATTACATCCGTACGGCCCGGGCGAAAGGTCTTCCGGAGAAGGAAGTCATCAACCGCCACGCATTCCGCAATACCCTGATCCCGTTGGTCAGCTACATGAGCTACCTGGTTCCCAGCCTGTTCTCCGGATCCATGATCACGGAAACGCTGTACCAGATCCCGGGTATCGGCTATATTGCCTATGATGCCATGGTGGCGGGCGATCTGCCCTTTACGATGTTCTATTCCATGTTCGGCCTGATACTCACGCAGATCAGCCTGATGCTGGCCGATATCATGTATGCGGTGGTCGACCCCCGTGTGCGTGTCAATTAAGCCAGCGTAGAGGAGAGCGTTATGAGTGACAATACCAATATCAATCTGAATACAAACGAGTCGGGCGAAGAACAGCAGCCGATGTCCCTCGATGACGGACGCCGCGTCAAGGTTCTGTCCCCCGGAATGATGGTCTTCAAGCGGTTTATCCGAAACAAGCTGGCCATCGTCGGCATCTGCATTCTGGTGTTTATGTTCCTGTTTTCTTTCTTAGGAGGTGTTATCTCCCCGTATCGCCAGGATCAGGTGTTCCACAAATATGACAAAGCAAACAAAGAGTACGCCGGAGCCGTTGTAAACACGGATTTCCGCTTTACCGCGGCGGAAGGCTTTACCCTCACCACCATGACCCGCGCCAATTTTAACAGCAAAGTCAAGGGCTCAGAGGATGCGGAAGTGAAATTCGAAGCGGACGATGTCACCTATCTTGCCCGCAAGGTGGACGATAACTTCTATACCCTTTCTGTCGGCGAACAGCTCGGCACGGTGACGGTACTCGGAAAGATCACCGACATCAAGAGCATTGGTGACGCGGAGCTTTCCAAGGCCTTAAAGGATGCCGCAACGGCAGCTGTCAAGGCGAACGCGACCAGCTTTGAAGCGGAAGGCGTCACCTACACCCTGACCAAGGGCGCGGCTAAGAGCTATGTGATCAACGGCATGAAGGAAGTGGCCATGGTTTCCATGCTGAACTTCGATGCCTTTACCTCCGAGTATGACACTCTCGCGCGCAGCTTTGCGTTCCGCAAGGCCTGTGAGACGGCCATGCACGCCGGCGCGGACAGCTTTGAGGTGGATGGAACCACCTACCGCCTGGATATCGAGGACGAAACCAACGCGGTGGCCTACTTAGGCGACACCGAAGTGGTGAACATCAGCAACATCATCGTCAACCCGGTGAATAACGGCGTGTTCCTGTCGATCGATTACAAGGCGGCCGTTGCGGAAGCCATCGCCGAAAAGCACACCACCTTTGATTTCGTGGACGAAAACGGCGAGACCGTCAAGAATACGGTCACGATGCGTAACAACAACTACGTGATCTTCACCGAGCAGGCGACCGACCTGATCGATATGTATGCTCCGCCGAGCAAAGAACACTGGCTTGGCACGGATGATCACGGCATGGACGTGCTGACGCGTCTGATGTACGGCGGCCGTATCTCCCTGATGGTTGGTTTCATCGTTATGATCCTGGAGAACCTGATCGGTATTGTCATCGGCGGTATCTCCGGTTACTTTGGCGGATGGGTGGACACGATGCTGATGCGTTTCGTGGATCTGTTCAACTCCATCCCGTACTATCCGATGATGATCATCGCCGGCGCGATCATGGACTCCTTCGAGGTTAATCCGTATGTGCGACTCTATATGATGATGGCCATCATGGGTATCATGGGCTGGACCGGCGTGGCCCGTGTGGTTCGTGGTCAGATCCTTTCCTTACGTGAGCAGGACTTCATGGTTGCCACGGAAGCCACCGGTATCGCGGTCAGCCGCCGCATCTTCAGGCACCTGGTGCCGAACGTCATGCCTCTTCTGATCGTGCAGGCAACCATGGGCCTTGGCGGCATCATCCTGACCGAAGCTACTCTGTCCTTCTTAGGCCTGGGTATCAAGTACCCGCTGGCCTCCTGGGGCAGCATCATCAACGCCGCTTCCAACATTTACGTCATGACCTACTGCTGGTTCATCTGGATCCCGGCCGGACTTTTAATCGTTCTGACGGTTCTCGGATTTAACTTTGTAGGCGACGGTCTTCGCGACGCGTTCGATCCGAAGATGAAACGGTAACGGGAGGGGAAAAAGATGAGCAAAAAAGATACGAATTTTATTTCTGCCCGTGAAGCAAGAAAGATCAGCAAGGAAAACAACAAGATCTTAAAGAAGCTGGATGGACGCCTTTCCCGCAAGAACGTTCCGGAATCCGAATATCTGACGACGATGAAGGATCCGAATAACGTCGTGGAATTTGACGATCTGCACACCCACTTCTTCACCGATGTAGGTACGGTTCACGCTGTGGACGGCGTCAGCTTCAACGTGCCGGCCGGCAAGACCGTAGGTATCGTAGGCGAGTCCGGCTGCGGAAAGAGCGTTACCAGCCTTTCCCTCATGCAGCTCTTACAGCGCCCGACGGGACAGATTGTATCCGGCGAAATCCGCCTGAACTTAGGCGATAAGGCCTACGATGTGGCCAAGATGCCCATCGACGCCATGCGGAACATCCGCGGCAACGTGGTCTCCATGATCTTCCAGGAACCCATGACCAGCTTAAACCCGGTTTTCCGAATCGGTTTCCAGCTGGATGAAGTTATCAAGCTGCACAACACCGGTATGAGCGATGAAGAAGTGAAGCAGCGCTCCATCGACGCCATCAAGATGGTCGGCATTCCGGATGCGGAAGGCATCTACAACCGCTATCCGCACGAGCTGTCCGGCGGTATGCGCCAGCGTATCGTCATCGCCATGGCGCTTGTGTGCAACCCGCGCGTCATCATCGCCGATGAGCCCACGACGGCTCTGGATGTAACCATCCAGGCCCAGATCCTCGAGCTCCTTCGCAAGTTAAAGGGCGAGATCAACGCCTCCATCATGCTGATCACCCACGACCTGGGTGTCATCGCCGAGATGGCGGACTACGTGGTCGTCATGTACGCCGGCCGCGTGGTGGAAAAAGGTCTGGCAAACGAAGTCTTCCTGGATCCCCGGCATCCGTACACCATCGGCCTGATGGAGTCCAAGCCGGTCATCAACAAGAAGGTGGATCGTCTGTACTCCATCCCGGGCTCGGTTCCGAACCCCATCAACATGCCGGATTACTGCTATTTCCGCGACCGCTGCGAAAAGTGCGTGGCGCGGTGCGAAGGAAAATATCCGCCGGAGTGCCATGTAACGGATACGCACATTGTCAGCTGCTGGCGTTACTTTGACGAAACGAAGGGAGGCACTGGCAGATGAGTGAAGTAAAGGAAAAAATCTTAAACGAAGAAGATCAGAAGATTTCTGTTGAAAGCGGCGAAGGCGCCAGCGATAACGTTCTGGAGGTTAAGCACCTCTGCAAATACTTCCCGATCAAGGCCGGTCTGTTCGGCCGTGTGGTTGGTCATGTCCACGCCGTGGAAGATGTCAGCTTTACCTTAAAGCGCGGCACCACCATGGGCCTTGTGGGTGAGTCCGGCTGTGGAAAAACCACCATCGGAAAGACCATCCTGAATTTAACGCCCAAGACCAGCGGCGAAGTTATCTTCAACGGAAACGTCCATCTGGACAAGATGAGCTCCAAAGAGCTGCGGGCCTTCCGCCCGAAGATCCAGATCATCTTCCAGGACCCGTATTCCAGCCTTTCGCCCCGTCTTCCCGTCGGTGAGATCATCGGCGAGGCGGTGCGCGAGCACAACCTGGTTCCCGCGGAAGAGTTTGATGACTATATCACACGCATCATGGAGGCCTGCGGCCTGCATGATTACCAGAAGGACCGCTATCCCCACGAGTTCTCCGGCG
>JAEEGL010271606.1_pt1 | contig 10375 bp, 8 predicted proteins | sample 9134231 | NCBI WGS metagenome assembly JAEEGL01 (sample SAMN16246548, study PRJNA631951) | gut metagenome | biome: gut microbiome; feature: rumen; material: fiber-attached | host: Bos | place: Iran: Karaj | collected 2018-10
AACATGATGAATTTACTTGCCTATATTGAGAGAAATCCGATTATACAAACGGTCAAAACGGCGGCTGCGCTTGGCCTTTCCCGAAATGGTACGGCAAATTACATTGCCGCCTTATGTGATAAGGGGATCCTAAAATACTCGGCAAAATCCGGAAAAGCCCTCGTCTTTGCTTATGAGGAGTATCTGGATATTCTCAGGAAAGATACGTAATTCATGGCGCTTTTGATAAAACCGGTCAGAAAACTGACAATATAATGGAAGGTTTGCCGGAAGCGGCGGAAAAAGGTTCGGCAAATGTAGCCGTGCTTTGGCGATGGCTTAAAGAAAAGCCGGGATTGTCGCGGCGCGAAGGCGCGGAGCGACGGAACCGGAAGCTGGCGCAGGCGCGTTATGATTTCGGTTTGCCGCGGCAGTGTGGTCTGTTGCGTCATTCGGGCGCAGGAAAATCCGGTTATGGGGAAATCCTGACCGGTGAAACGAAACAGGAGGCGTGGCGTATGGAATCCAAGGGAAAAATCGTGGTTGGGTTTTGGGGAAATGGTATGGCGTCGGTGAAGCGGGGCGGTATCTGCCTGGTGCTGGCGCTGCTTTTGGTGGTGCCGGCGGTTTTGACGGAGGCCGGGCGGCTGGAGGAGATCGCGGAGCGGGGGACGATCCGCGTCGGCACGACGGGCGACTATATCCCCATGTCGTACCGGAACCCCAAGACCGGGGCGTATGAGGGCATCGACGCCGAGCTGTCGCGGATCATCGCCGATTCTCTGGGCGTCGCCATCGAGTATGTGCCGACCACCTGGCCGACACTGGCCGCCGATACCCAGGCGGGGAAGTTCGACATCGCCCTTTGCGGCATTTCGCGGAATTTCGCCCGGGCGCGGACGATGGCGATGTCCGACGCTTACGGCGAGGGGATGTTCGGCAAGACGATCCTCTGCCGGGCGAAGGACGCCAAAAAGTTCCGGGGCCTTGACGACATCAACCGGCCGGAGGTCCGGGTCATGATCAACCCGGGCGGTACCAATGAGAAATTCGCCCACGCGAACCTCAAGCGGTCGAAGCTCATCGTCTTTGAGAAGAACGCCGAGATCCCGCGCCTGATCGCCGAGGGGAAAGCGGACGTCATGATCACCGAGACGGTGGAGGCGGCGCAGTACGTCCGTTTCGACAAGCGGCTGGCGGCGCCGCTGATGGACGCGCCCTTCACCCGCCATTCCTGCGGTATCCTCATGGCGAAGGGCGATCAGGAGTTCCTGAATTACATCAATTTCGTGCTGGCGGAGCTGCGCATGGACGGCACGCTGGCCAGACTGGAAGCGAAGTATCTGAAATAGGAAGGAAAGGCAAGACAAAACCCCCGGCTCCTGTCCGCGCGGTAAGACGCGGGCGGGAGCCGGGGGTTCTTTTTTCGCGTTTCTATTCGCCGGCGGCCACGGCGGCGGCGGTGTCCTGCCGCGGGGCTTCGTCCCGGGCGGTGTTGTCAGCGTTGGCGACGCCGCTTTCGTCGAGGCCCATGCGCCGGCGTTCTTCCTCGGGCAGCACGGCGGCCAGAGAGGCGATGGCGACTTCGACCATTTCGTCGCCGGGCGGGTTCGTGGTCAGTTTCTGGAGCCAGAGGCCGGGCTGAATGGCGATATGGGCCAGGGCGCTGTCGGAGCGGCCCGCCAGCCGGATGAATTCGTAGGATATGCCGGCCACCACCGGCATCAGCAGGACGCGGCTCACGATGCGGGTCACGAGGTCCGGCCAGCCGAGGAAGGCGAAGACGAAGATGCTCACGACCATGACGATGAGCAGGAAGGAAGTGCCGCAGCGGGGATGAAGCCGGGAGAAAGTCTGGACGTTTTCCACCGTCAGCGGGCCGCCGGCCTCGTAAGCGTGGATGGTCTTGTGCTCGGCGCCGTGGTACTGGAAGACGCGGTAGATGCCGCTCATGCGGGAGATGGCGGCGAGGTAGCCGAGGAAGATCAGCAGCCGCAGTCCCCCTTCCATGAGGTTCAGCATCATCGGGTCGGCGGTCAGCTGATGGAAGAATTTCCCGGCGGCGGTGGGGATGGCGACGAACAGGACCAGCGCCGCCAGAATCGCCACGGCCATCGTGCCGGCCAGTTCCCCGTCGGAAAGCTGCTCGTCTTCCTCGCCCGCCATCTGGGCGGAGTAGGAGAGGGATTTCAGCCCCAGCACCAGGGACTCGCCCAGCACCACCACGCCGCGCAGCAGCGGCTTCTTCAGGATGGGCCAGCGGTCGGCGATGGACTGGACTTCCTTCAGGTCAACGGCGATATGGCCGTTCGGCTCGCGGACCGCGGTCGCCACTTTGCCGGCGCCGCGCATCATCACGCCTTCGATGACCGCCTGGCCGCCCACCGTCAAGCACGATTTTTCCAAGGCTGTTCTCCTTCCCTCTGTGGAATCGGTCATTCGCTCGCGAAAGGCGGCCCGCCTTCCGGCCGGTCCTCTTTCGCCAACGATGGCCGTTTCCCCGATGATAACAAGCGCTGAGACTCCCGCCTCCAGGGCGGGAGATAAGCGCTCGTAAAGCTCTGGATAAATTCGGCTGAATCCGGTGGGAGTCAAAAACGCCCACGGGATAAGTCTCATTTTACCCGAAAGCAAACAGGCAGGGCACGCGGCCCTGCCCATGACGGATGCTTACTTCTTGTAACGCTGCTTGAAGCGCTCGATCCGGCCGCCCTTCGCCTGGCCGCGCTGACGGCCCGTGAAGAACGGATGGCACTTGGAGCAGACGTCGACGCGGAGTTCTTTCTTCGTCGAGCCGGTGGTGAACGTGTTGCCGCAGCCGCAGGTCACTTTCGCCTCGAAAAACTCCGGATGGATTCCCTCTTTCATTCCTGACACCTCGCTTTTCCCCCGCACCGGGTAAGATACAAGCCCCGCCTTCGGAGGCTTGGTTTACCGGCGCCCGCTTGGGGGAACCGGTGCGCATGAAAACAGACGGCAGCCCGTCCGTTAACGGAAGTATTATAGCACATCTTTCCCCCGACACGCAAGAAATTTCTTGTCATGTCCGGCGGTACATGATAGAATCTAAAGGTATATGAGCAGTTGTTTTATTTATTGGAGGGAAATCTCTTTTCTATGGAAAAGTTGGTAATCAACGGCGGGCACGCGCTGCGCGGTCGGGTGAAGATCAGCGGCGCCAAGAACGCGGTGCTGCCGATCATCGCGGCGACGCTGCTGGGGCAGGAAACCCCGAGCCGTCTGGATGAAGTGCCGGCGCTGGACGACGTGCATACCATTGCCGAGGTCATCGGTTCTCTCGGCGTGGACGCCCGTTTTGACCCGGAAGCGCATCAGTTCTTCGTGGACAGCGCCGGGATAAAATGCTGTGAGGCCCCTTACGATCTGGTGCGGAAGATGCGGGCGTCTTTCCTCATCATGGGGCCGCTGCTGGCCCGCTGCGGCAAGGCCCGCATATCGCTGCCCGGCGGCTGCGCCATCGGCACCCGCCCCATCGACCTGCATCTGAAAGGGTTTGAGGCGCTGGGGGCGGAGATCGAGATCGGCCACGGCTTCATTGATGCCAAGGCTCCCCAGGGCCTGAAGGGGGCGCGCATCTATCTGGACTTTCCCAGCGTCGGGGCGACGGAGAATATCCTGATGGCGGCGTCCATGGCCGAGGGCCAGACGGTGCTGGAGAATCCGGCCCAGGAGCCGGAGATCATCGATCTGGCGAACTTCCTCAACGTCATGGGGGCGAAGATCCGCGGTGCCGGCACGAACGTCCTCAAGATCGAGGGCGTGCCGAAGCTCAGGGGAGCCGCCTATACGGTCATCCCCGACCGCATCGAGGCCGGTACCTACATGGTGGCGGCCGCCATGACCCGAGGCGACGTCTATATCGAGAACGCCATCAGCGAGCACCTGAAGCCGGTCATCGCCAAGCTGAAAGAGGCGGGCGTCGAGATCGACGAGGACGTGGACGGTATCCGGGTGCGCTGCGCCAGGGCGACGAAGGCGGTGGACATCAAGACCATGCCCTACCCGGGCTTCCCCACCGATATGCAGGCCCAGTTCATGGCCATGCTGGCAATTTCCGAAGGGACCGGTCTGGTGACGGAAACGGTCTTCGAGAACCGTTTCATGCACGTGGACGAGCTCAAGCGCATGGGCGCCAGTATCAAGATCGACGGCCGTACCTCGGTGGTGGAGGGCGTCTCCAGGCTCACCGGCTGCCAGGTGAAAGCCACCGACCTCCGGGCCGGGGCGGCGATGGTGCTGGCCGGTCTCGTGGCCGAGGGCGAAACCCAGATCGGCTACATCCACCACATCGACCGCGGCTACGACCACCTGGTGCCGAAGCTGGTGCAGCTCGGCGCTGACATACGCCGGGTGGAGGAGTGAGGCCATGAAGCGAGACGAAGCCAAGATCGTTCTCCTGCTGGCGGCCGCGACTCTCTGCCTTTACTGGCTCGCCAACTGGATGCTCCCGGTGACCGATCCGGTGGAGTGCAACTACGTCCAGACGGCGAAAGAGATGCTGGAGTCCGGCGACTACTTCTCGCCGCGCATCTTCGGCAATTACTGGTACGACAAGCCCGGTTTCTTCTACTGGGAACTCATTGCCGCTTTCCGGCTCTTCGGCGTGAACGACTTCGCGGCCCGGATGTTCCCGGGGTTATTCGGCGTCGCCGGCGTCCTGATGACGTATTTCTTCGCCCGGCATCTCTACGACGACAGGACCGCTTTCTCCTCGGCGGCGATTCTCGCCACTTCCTTTGGCTACTGGCTGATCTCGAAGACCATCATCACCGACCTCACGCTGTTCGTTTTCTTCAACGCCGTACTGGTCTTCTTCTACCTCGCCTACACCGGCCGGGACAAGCGCCTCTATTACCTCTGCTACCTCTTCGCGGGGCTGGCGGTGCTCACGAAGGGCCCGATCGGCATCCTGCTGCCGGGCCTCATCGTTACCGTCTTCCTCTGCTTCACCCGCAACTTCGGCGAGATAAAGAATATGAAGCCCAGGGGCTTTCTGCTGTTTTTCGCCGTGGTGCTGGCCTGGTACGGGCCGATGACCTATCTCCACGGCCGCGATTTCATCGACAATTTCCTCGGCGTCCACAACGTGCTGCGGGCCACGGTGTCCGAGCATCCCATGTGGGACGTCTGGTGGTATTACTCGGTGCTGTTCTTCATCGCCTTCTGCCCCTGGTGTTTCACCCTGCCGATGGTTGTGCGCCATTATGTGAAGCTCCGCCGCTGGCCGGAGATTGACGAGACGAAGCTCTTCCTGTTGGTCTGGGCCATCGTCATCAACGTCTTCTACCAGATGATGGCGACGAAGTACTCCACCTACACCCTGCCGGCCCTCATGCCCATCGCCATCCTGGCGGCCCGGTTCCTGCTGGACAGGGAGATGCTGTTCCGGCGGGTACTGGCGGTCTGGCTGGCGTTGCAGGTGTTGCTGACATTCTTCGTCATGCTGCCTTTCGCCCGTTGGAAAGGCTCCTGCTGGGAGACGGCTATGGTGCTGAAAGAGCGCGTCCAGCCCGGCGATCTCGTCATCAACTGCGGCGACTACAAGGTCTCGATTCCCTATTACAGCGGCGTTACCATGGTTCAGGTGGAAAAGCCGGAGGTCATCGAGGAGAAGCGCCCTGACGGCAAGAGCTGGAACGCCAAGAACGTCATGCCCTTCATGTCGATCTACGATATCCCCCGGGACCGTCGCGTCTATCTGGTGCTGAACGACCGCTACTACAACGAAGTGGACAATTTCTTCAACATCAGCGAATGGACCTGCCTCGGAACCTTCCCCCGCAATCGCCTTTACGTGCGCGAAGCGAAACGGTGACGCCTCATCGGAAAAGAATGACGACGCAAAGAAGGGGCTGTCGCAGGAAGGAAAAATCTTCATGGACAGCCCCGCTCGATATTGAGGGGCAAAGACAGTTGATAAGGCGCGCCCCATGTTGTATAATCCTTGCGTGTAATGGTTTGTTTTTCCATACCTACATATTACAAAAAACCCGCGAAGTTTCCTGCTTCGCGGGCTGTTTTTCGCAAAAAAAGCCGCCGCACGTTCTTTTTGCGTGCGGCGGCCCCGCGCCAGTGGCACGCGCAATGTGCCAGAGGGGTGCGTAATGTACCGGTGGCACATTACGGGTAAAGGGCGCGGAGGGATTTCGTTCCTTAAAAAATTGACACTGTGACAAGCGTTTTGTTCAGTAGAAAAAATCGAAAAAAGCCGGATAAAAACAGAACAAAGCCCGAAATATCAGGATTTTTTCCCTTCGTAGCCATTGCGTAATTTGTCTTTTTGACTTTTTATCATCAAAAACAAAACGGGGCTCTCGCGGATTCTGGTTACGCGCGACAGCCCCTTTTGCCTTTTGTGCCGGTTGGAATTCTATTGCCGTTCCCGCGGGACCATGTCCTCGGCCCGGAGCGTTCCTTCCTTCGCCCGTTTGGCGAATTCGGCGGTGGCGGTGAAGAGGACGTCGCTGGAGCTGTTGAGGGCCGTTTCGCAGGAGTCTTGGAGGACGCCGATGATGAAGCCGACGCCGACGACCTGCATGGCGATGTCGTTGTCGATGCCGAAAGAGGCGCAGGCGACGGGGATCAGGAGCAGCGAGCCGCCGGCCACGCCGGACGCGCCGCAGGCGCCGACGGTGGCGATCAAAGACAGCAGGAGCGCCGTTGGCATATCGACGTGAATGCCCAGGGTGTGGGCCGCCGCCAGCGACAGCACCGAGATGGTGATGGCGGCGCCGGCCATATTGATGGTGGCCCCGAGGGGGATGGAAATGGTGTAGGCGTTCCGGTTCAGTCCCAGACGCTGGCAGAGACTCAGGTTCACGGGGATATTGGCGGCGGAGCTGCGGGTGAAAAAGGCGTAGAGACCGCTTTCCCGCAGGGTGGCCATCACCAGCGGATAGGGATTCTTGTGGAGGGCCAGGAATACGATTAGCGGGTTCATGACGAGGGCGACGGTGAAGAAGGCGCCCAGAAGTACCGCCAACAGACGGCCGTAGGTCAAGAGAGCGCCGAGGCCGCTCTCGCCGATGGCGCTGGCCACCAGGCCCATGATGCCGAAGGGGGCGAAACCGATCACGAACTGGACCATTTTGGTGACGGCGTTGCTGAGGTCCTGGAGCACGTTGCGGGTGGTGTCGCTGGCTGAGCGCAGGACGATACCGGTCAGGATGGCCCAGGCCAGGATGCTGATGTAGTTGGCGTTGGCCAGAGCGTGAATCGGGTTATCGACGACGCCCAGGATAAGCTTCTGCAGGACTTCGGTGATGCCGTTGGGCGGCGATAGCTTGGCGTCGGCGACTTGGAGCTGCAACGTCGTCGGGAACAGGAACGACGCCGTCACGCCTACCAGCGAGGCGCAAAAGGTGCCGATGACGTAAAGGCGAATCACCGGCGCCATGGAGGCCCCGGATTGGATTTTCTTCTGGGCCATGGCGTTCATGACGAGGACGAAAACGAGGATTGGTGCGACACCTTTCAGCGCCTTGACGAAAAGATCGCCGCAGATGGCAACGAAGGGCACCAGATTGGGCGCCGCGGTGGCGATGGCGATGCCGACGACGAGGCCAATGATGATGCGGGTGATGAGAGCAGTTTCCCGGTATTTCCGGGTCAGAGCACTGAGCACGGGATAGTCCTCCTTAAAGAATTTGGTTTCCTTAGTATATCTTAAAAGGAAAAGCGGCGCAAGGGCGGGCGGAAGGAACGGGAAAAAGGCTTTACGCCGGGGGACGGCTTTTCCTCGACGGCGCGGCGAAAAACCTATATAATAAGGAGAAAGAAACGGACATCATCGAGCCGCGGGAAAGGAGAGAGGAAACATGAAGGAGGTTCTGGTCATCGGCGCCGGGCCGGCGGGGGTGTCGGCGGCGCTCTATGCCCGGCGGGGCGGGCTGGCGGTCACGGTGGCGGCGAAGGACGGCGGAGCGTTGCAGAGGGCGGAGCATATCGAGAACTACTACGGCCTGCCGGAGCCCGTCAGCGGGGCGGAACTTTTCCGGCGGGGCGTGGCCGGAGCGGAGCGGCTGGGCGTCTCTTTTGTCTGGGAGGAGATCGTGAGCCTGCGGCTGAACGACAATCTCACCGGCTTCCTCGCCGCCTCGAAGGAGCATGCTTACGAGGCCGGGGCGGTAATCCTGGCGACGGGAGCCGAGCGACGGCGCCCGCCGATTGAGGGCCTGGCTGAGCACGAGGGGAAAGGCGTCAGCTACTGCGCCGTCTGCGACGCCTTCTTCTATCGCGGGAAAGCGGTGGCGGTCCTCGGCGCCGGCGAATACGCGTCGCACGAGGCGGCGGTATTGGCGCCGCTGGCCGGGCGGGTGACGCTGCTGACCGACGGAGCGCCCGCGCCGGCGTCGATGCCCGCGGGCTGCGAGGCGCGAACGGAAAAAGTCGCTGCCATCGAGGGGACGGGTCGGGTGGAGGGCGTGCGCTTCGCCGATGGTACGGCGCTTCCTGTCAGCGGCGTTTTCGTGGCGCTGGGGACGGCGGGCAGCGGCGCTTTCGCCCGGACGCTGGGGGCGGTGCTGGAGGACGGGCGGCTGCAAGTGGACGCAGACATGATGACCAGCGTGCCCGGCCTCTTCGCCGCCGGCGACTGCAACGGCGGGTTGCTGCAGGTGGCGAAGGCCGTCCATGAGGGCGCGGTGGCCGGCCTGGCCGCGGTGCGCTATCTGCGGGACCGGGAGGGTTAGCGTCATGCCGGTCGCTGCCACCGATCTCTATATTCGCCATTTTCCCTTCTGGCCGGAGCTCTCCCCCGATGAGAAAGCCCTGCTGGCCGAGCGCACCCGTCCGGTCCGCTACCGGGCCGGCGAGCTGGTACAGCGGCAGGCCGGGGACTGCGTGGGCGTGCTCTTCGTGAAGAACGGGCGGCTCCGCGCCTATACGCTGTCCGAGGACGGCCGTGAGGTCACGCTTTATCGCCTGTTTCCCGGCGACGTGGGCGTCATGGCGGCCACCTGCGCCCTGGTGGCCGTGACCTTCCATATCATCCTCGACGCCGAGACCGACACCGAGGCGCTTTTGACCGACGCCGGGGCCTTCCGGCAACTGGCGGCGGGCAACGTCCACGTCCGCTGTTTCGGCTATGAGCTGGCGGCCGGGCGGCTGTCGGAGATGCTGCGGCAGATGCAGCAGGTCCTTTTTTTGCGTGCCGACCGGCGCCTCGCCCTGTTCCTGCGGCGGGAGAGCCGGCGGCAGGGGAAGGCGGCGCTGCGCCTCACCCACGACCAGATCGCCCGCTACATGGGCAGCGCCCGGGAGGTCGTGAGCCGCCTGCTCAAGCACTTCGCCCGGGAGGGTATCGTGGCGCCAGGCCGTGGCGTCGTCACCATCCTCGACGAGGCCAGGCTCGACGAACTGGCGGGGCCGGAGGACGGCGGCCGTGAAGCACTATGAATCCGCCAGAAAGCCGGGGCGTCGTCCCTTTCCGGGAAATGACGTCCCGGCTTTTGGCGTCGGTCACGGCAAATGTATACGGGAATACATGGCGGATGGCATAGACAACGGGAAAGCTTCGTGCTATACTGCCTTTGCAAGTGAATACGCGTGCGCAGCACGCGGCTCTCAGCGTTGAGGTCAGCTCTGAGGGCCGTATCAAGGCAATGGAGCCTCGCTGCGTCGGAGCGGTTCCCGTTCTGGCGCGGCGAGGCTTCGTTTGCATTTTTTGAGGGGGAATCATTATGTGCAGGATCGGGGCAATCAAGAGCAAGAACCCGGTGCAGCCGTCGACGGCGCTCCGGCTGATGCTGCCGCAGCAGGAAGGGCATGACAATTCCGGCTTCGCGATGGTGATGCAGGACCTCTACGGAGTGTTCGGGCTTTACAAGGACAAGCCGCTTCTTTCCATGGCCTGTACGCAGCAGGGCGGGCATCTGGTGGAGGAGTACATGGACGCTCACCGCTTCGTGAAGATGTCCGAGTGGCTGCCCGTGCCGGACAAGCGGAAAGGGCTGAACATCCAGACGATGCCCTATTACATTTTCCGTACCTACGACTACCCGGAGAACGTCACCGACCCGGACGAGCGGGAGGCGCTGCTGGTCGATACGCGGCTGGCGCTGCGGAAGATGCTGACGGAGACAGGACAGGGCTACGTCTATTCCTTCTGGCCCGACGTGCTGATGTTAAAGGAAGTCGGCGACCCCAGCGACATCGCGACCTATTTTCACCTCTGGGACGACAACGGCTGCCTGGTGGCGAAGAACATCATCGTGCAGAGCCGCCAGAACACGAACTACGAGATCATCCGCTACGCGGCGCACCCGTTTTTCCTGCAGGGGTACACGCTCTGCGCCAACGGCGAGAACACCTTCTACACGAAAAACAAGGAATTCCAGCGGTCATTGTTCCGCGGGTATATCGGCTTCGAGTCGGA
>JAEEGL010665787.1_pt1 | contig 10375 bp, 6 predicted proteins | sample 9134231 | NCBI WGS metagenome assembly JAEEGL01 (sample SAMN16246548, study PRJNA631951) | gut metagenome | biome: gut microbiome; feature: rumen; material: fiber-attached | host: Bos | place: Iran: Karaj | collected 2018-10
GGGACGCTGGGTCTGCAGCTCCGGCGTGAGCTGGATGCGGGCGGAATAGAACTTGACCTCCACGCCGTAGAGCAGGGTATCATAGTTGGCGGTGCCGGGGGCGATCTTGTCCAAAGCATAGATCATCTCGATGATGTTGTCCATGTGGCGCTTGGGCAGCACCAGGCTCAGATCCCCCGGGGTTGCCTGGAGGGTGGGCCGGGTGAAGGAGTGGCCCATGCGGTGCTCGTTGGTGCGCACGCCCTTGATGAGATCGCCGAAGCGCTGCACCAGCACGCCGCCGCCGAGCATATTGGACAGCGCGGCTATGTGCTTGCCGTACTGATAGGGCTGGTCAAAGGGCTTGGTGAAGCGGTTGGATACCAGCAGGGCAAAGTTGGTGTTCTGGGAGCGCAGGGCGGGATCGGCATAGCTGTGGCCGTTGACGGTGATGACGCCGTCCACATTTTCCGAGACCACGTGGCCGTAGGGATTCATGCAGAAGGTGCGCACCGTATCGCCGTACTGCTTGGTGCGGTAGACCAGCTTGGATTCATACACCACGTCGGTGATGTGCTCGAACACCTTGGCCGGCAGCTCCACGCGCACGCCCAGATCCACCTGATTGTTGGTCATGCTCAGGCCCAGCTCCCGGCAGCGGTCGGAAAACCACTCCGCGCCGCAGCGCCCGGGGGCGGCGATGCAGCAGCGGCAATCCACACAGCCGTCGTCCAGCATCAGGCGGTAGCCCTCGTCCAGGGGGACGATGGAGCGCACGGGGGAATGGAAGCGGAATTCGCAGCACTGGGCCAGATGCTCATAGATATTGGTGAGGATCCTGCGGTTGCGCTCCGTGCCCAGGTGCTTGCACCGGGCCTGCAGCAGATGCAGATCGTTTTCCAGCGCCCGCTTCTCGATTTCCCGGGCGGCGGGGGAGTCGGTGGTGAAAACCTCGGTGGTGGCGCCGAAGCGGACGTTCACGGAGTCCACGTATTCGATCAGCTCCATCAACTTGGCGTCGTCCACGTATTCGCCCAGCCAGCCGCCGAACTCGGTGGTGAAGTTGTATTTTCCGTCGGAGAATGCCCCGGCGCCGCCGAAACCGGACATGATGGCGCAGGGCTTGCAGGAGATGCACTCGCGCACCTTCCCCGCCACGATGGGGCACTGGCGGCGATAGATGTCGGTGCCCATCTCCAGGACGACGATTTTCAGGTGAGGCTTGAGGTTCAGCAGCTCATAGGCCGCGAATACGCCGGCGGTGCCAGCGCCGATGATGGCAACGTCGTAGCTCATGCAAAAGCATCCTTTCCGATGTTTTTCATGTACAGTATAGCATGCGGCATGGAGTTTGTAAAAGGGCATTTCCTTGTGGATGCCCGGTTCCGCGGCCACAAGATGTTGCGCGCCGCCAAAAAACGACGGAAAAATTCCCCCATTTGCCATGCTTGCCGCGGCTGCGCCGCTGTGCTATAATAATCACTACACGAACTGTGAACAATCCGGAAAGGAGCGAGCATATGCCGGACGATATTCTGCTTTCACGCACTGCGGTGCGCAAGCTCATCGGCGCGGGCAGCGCGGACGCGGCGCTGCTGTATCTCTATCTCAGCGCCGATCGCCCGGCAATGGAGGCAGGCAAGGCCCTGGGCATGACCGGCGACCGTCTGCGCCGGGCGGGGGCCGTGCTCCGGCAGCTCGGCCTGCTGCCGGAGACCAGGAAGCCCATCGAACGAACGCCCGACAAGCCCGTCTACACCGAGGATGACATCCTGCGCGAGGTGGGCAGGGGATCGGCCTTCTCCAAGCTGGTCAGCGAGGCCCAGCGCAGGCTCGGCCGGGTATTGTCCACGGAGGAAATGAAGATCCTTCTGTCGCTGACGGATTATCTGGGATTGCCTTTTGACGTCATCGCGCTGCTGATCAACTTCTGCATCCAGAAGAATCGCGTCCGGGGCGTGCAGCGGGCGCCCTCCATGCGCACCATCGAAAAGGAAGCCTACCGCTGGGCGGATCAGGGCGTCGAAACCCTGGAGGATGCCGCAGCCTGGTCCCAGCATCAGCTGCGGATGTTCAGCCGCGTCGGCGAGATCCGCAATGATCTCCAGCTGGAAGGCCGGCGGCTGACCATCCCGGAGGAAAACTATGTGCGCCAGTGGCTGGAGATGGGATTCGGCAAGCCGGAGATCCATCTGGCATACGAGAAGACATGCCTCAACAAGGGGGCGCTGGTCTGGCCCTATATGCACAGGATTTTGCTGAGCTGGCATGAACAGAATCTGCATACCCTTGCACAGATCGAGGCGGGCGACAGTGCTCCGGTCAAACGCCAGACGGAAAAGAGAGGAAATTACACCCCGGACCCGTCGGTGGTCCGGGCGGCATACGAAAAGCTGCTGGCGGAGGAGGGAGAGTAATATGGCATATTCCCAGAGCGTGCTCCGGGCCGCCAGGGCCAGGCTCGCCCAGGCAAAGGCGGAGCGGGACGCGGAAAACGCCGGCCATCTGGCCGAAGCCTATGAACGCTATCCCCGCCTGGCGGAGATCGACCGGGCGCTGAGCGCCACGGTGGCAAAGGCCGTGGCCGCGAGCATGCGCGCCGGGGAGGATCCGTCGCAGGCCATCGAGACGCTGCGCGAGAAAAACCTGGCGCTGCAGCGTGAGCGGGCATGGCTCCTGTCCGGTCTGGAAGAGGGCTTTTTGGACGACAGCCCCATCTGCCCGAAATGCGGCGGCAGCGGCTATGTGGGCGATCAGATGTGCGAATGCCTGCGGGAGCTGTGCCGGCAGGAGCAGAAGCGGGAGCTGACCAGCCTGCTCGGCGCCGGCAACGCCCGGTTCGAGCAGTTCCGCCTGGACGTCTACCCGGACGAGCACCTCGAGGAATTCGGCTGCAGCGCCCGCAGCATGATGCGTCTGAACCTCAGCCGCTGTAAGCGCTATGCGGCGAACTTCGCCCCCGGGGCCGAGAGCATGCTCTTCACCGGCGGGCCGGGCCTGGGCAAGACTTTTCTCTCGGCCTGCATCGCAAGGGCCGTCGCCGACGGGGGACACAGCGTGGTCTACGAGACGGTCATCCGGATGTTTTCCGACTTTGAAAATGCAAAATTCGGCGACTACTCCGAGGAGAATCAGAGCCGCACCGACAAGTATCTGAACTGCGATCTTCTGATCATGGACGATCTCGGCAGCGAGATGACCACCGCGTTCACCATGTCGGCGCTCTATACCGTGGTCAACTCCCGCCTGATGGAGGGCAGAGCCACCATCATTTCCACGAACCTGACGCCGGACGCCATCTCGGCACGCTACACGCAGGCCATCTGCTCACGGCTGCTGGGCAGCTACCGGCTGATGCAGTTCCTGGGCAATGATCTGCGGCGAAAAGAACAATAAAAAAACCGGCGGAAGGAGCGATCCTTCCGCCGATTATTAATATTATCTTCTATTAATGTACGCCCGCCGGTACAACGCCGCCGTTTTCCGGCTGATAGGTGGGTACGATCTCCCGCAGCAGGGGCCGCACGTCGCCGTCGGGTTGATGGCAAAGAACCTCGAGCGCAGCAAGCTGGGAACGGAAACCGTCCTCGTCGATTTCCAGAGGCTTGCCGATGTGGATCAGCTGGTTGGCGGTGGAGCGGATGCCCTCCTCGTCCAGAAGCAGCTCCTCATAGAGCTTTTCGCCGGGCCGCAGGCCCACATAACGCACCTCCATATCCACGTCCGGCTCGTAACCGGACAGGCGGATCATGTTGCGGGCCAGGTCGTCGATGCGGACGGGCTCGCCCATATCCAGCACGAAGATCTCGCCGTCGCTGGCATAGGCGCCTGCCTGAAGCACCAGGGAGACCGCCTCGGGGATCGTCATGAAATAGCGGATGATGTCCTTGTGGGTGACGGTGACGGGGCCGCCCTGCTCGATCTGACGGCGGAACAGGGGAATGACGCTGCCGCTGGAGCCCAGCACGTTGCCGAACCGGACGCAGACGAACTTGGTGTCGGAGCGGCGGCTGAAGGACTGCACCAGCATTTCGCAGATGCGCTTTGTCGCCCCCATCACGTTGGTGGGGTTGACGGCCTTGTCCGTGGAGATCTGCACAAAGATTTCCGCGCCGAATCTGTCGGCGGCCTCGCAGAGATTGCGGGTGCCGAACACGTTGTTTTTCACGGCCTCCCGGGGATTTTCTTCCATCAGAGGCACGTGCTTATGCGCCGCGGCGTGGTAGACGATCTGGGGCCGGTAGGTATCGAATACGGAATCGAGTCTGGCCGCGTCGCGGATCGAGCCGATGAGCACCTCCACCCGGAGGGCGGGATGGGTGTGGGCCAGTTCCTGCTGAATGGCATAGGCGCCGTTTTCGCTGATGTCGAAGATCAGCAGCCGGGACGGATGATGCGCGGCAAGCTGACGGCAGAGCTCCGAGCCGATGGACCCGCCGCCGCCGGTGACCAGGACGACCTTGCCCTCCACATAGCTGGCGATCTCCTCCAGATTGACGCTGACGCTGTCGCGGCCCAGAAGATCCTCGATCTGCACTTTACGGATCGCACGGATATCCAGACGGCCCGAGGCGATCTGCGTGATGGAGGGCAGGATTTTCGTTTCGCAGCCGGTATCCTGACAGATGGAGGTCAGTTCCCGCAGCTGAGACGCCGTGGCGCTGGGAATGGCCAGAATGATCTGCTCCACCTGATAGCGCCGCACCATGGCGGGGATATCTTTTCTGCCGCCGACAACGGGCACGCCGCGCATGCGCTGGCCCTGCTTGAGCGGATCATCGTCGATGATGCAGACCACTCGGTTGCGGGAGGTGTCGGCCTCGCTCAGATCCTTCAGCGCCACCGAAGCGGCGGCGCCGGCGCCCACCAGCATGGTGCGGGCCCGGCGGAGCCCCTGGGGCTGCCGAAGCATGGAGCGCGCGATCCGGTAGGAATACCGCACGATGCCGATGGCCAGGGAGAGGAACACGGCGTTGAGGAAGGGAAAACTGCGGGGAATGCGGCGCTTGAGCACCAGCATGACACAGAATTGAACGATGGAAACGAGCGCGGAGGCGGCAATGATGCGGATCGCTTCCTCCAGGCCGGCAAATTCCCACAGGCTCGAGTACAGACCGGCCAGCCGGAAAAACAGGAGCACCATGATGAGATAGACCGGAAGGAACGCCAGCAGATTGTCCATATGCTCCGAGGCTGCCATCAGCTGGAATTGGAACTCGTAGCGAAGAGCCAGAGAAAAAATCTGGACGAAACAGGCCAGCAGGACGTCCACGATCGAAAGAAATATGACTCGGATGAGTTTTTTTCTGCGGTCCGGATCGCGCATATCAAAAAATGCGCGGCTTTTGCCTGATTGCGTCATATGTATCTGCTCCCATATCGTCCCGGAACGGCGCGGAACCGTGCGCGGGTATGAAAAACATTAGATCTGTTTTATTATAGCTATTCCGCGACAAAAAAACAACCGTTATTTTTGTGCGCATCAGGAAGGATAAGGCAGCGCAGCAATGCCGCAAAATTACTTTTGTCCCAGCAGAAACTGCCGGTAGGCGCGCGGATTGGGAAACGCCTCGCTGCGGATCAGATCGTCGGAAATTTGATAGCTTCCGGCGAGATCACCGGACCGGATGGAAAAATACCGCCCCTGGGCAAACAGCGCGCCGGTGGAGCGCTTTGCGAACTGATCCCGCTCGATGGAGCGAAAGACGGCGTGCTCCGGCGCCCTATCCTCCAGGGTCAGATCCGCGGGGCAGATCAAAAGCCTGCGGTCGGCGCGCACAAGGATCGCCACGGCCCGGGACAGCATCACGGCGGGATCCGGCGCATAGAGCGACATATCATTATAGTAAGCGATGAATCCGCCGATGCATGCGGCGCCGCTTTTCTCGATAAACCGTTCGATCATTTCATCGCCTCCTGCGCCTATTATATCATAGCGGGCGCCCGGTGAAAAGACAAAATCCATCGGAGAAAACGGCGCCGGCAGATGCGGGGCATGAAAGTAATCTATGAGAAATCTTAATGGACAACATGCAAAAAAGAACGGTTTACAAAAAGAATATTTTTAGCTAATATATATAAAGGAAAATTTGTTTTTCCATACTTTGAGAAAAGAGGAGAAAGAGAACAATGAAAACAAGCGAACGCGGCTCCTGGGGAAGCAATATCGGCTTCCTTCTGGCTGCCATCGGTTCGGCCGTCGGCCTTGGCAATATCTGGGGCTTCCCCTATAAGATGGGCAAATGCGGCGGCTTCCTTTTCCTGCTGGTCTATCTGGCGCTGGCAGTCTTCGTCGGTTTTTCCATCATGTGCAGCGAGCTGGCACTTGGCCGTAAGACCGGCTCCGGCCCCATCCTGGCTTACAAGAACTTCACCAAGCGCTTCGCCGGCATCGGCTGGCTGGCTCTGATCGCGCCGTTCCTGATCATGACCTTCTATTCGGTCCTGGGCGGCTACTGCATCTACTATATTATTATCAACTGCATCGGCATCTTCGGCGGCATGCCCGACTCCAGCTCCTTCGGCACGATGCTCACCAGTCCCTGGATCAGCATCGGCGTGCTGCTGCTGTTCATGGTCATCTGCTATCTGATCAACCGCGGCGGCATCTCCGGCGGCATCGAGAAGTTCAACAAGGTCGGTATGCCCGCCCTGTTCGTGATGCTGGTGGTCATCATCATCCGCGCCCTGACCCTGCCCAACGCCGTCGAGGGTCTCAAGTTCATGTTCGTTCCCGGCTACGCCGTGAAGGCGGGCTTCATTGAGGAGGCCCCGAGCCTGCTGTCTGTGCTGGGCATTGCCGGCGGGCAGATGTTCTTCTCCCTGTCCCTGGCCATGGGCATCATGATCACCTACGGCTCCTACCTCAAGAAGGATGAGAACCTGCCCAAGAACTCCCTGGTGATCGTCATTTCCGATACTCTGGTGGCCCTGATGGCCGGCCTGGCCGTCATCCCCGCCGCCGTTGCCAACGGCATCAACAAGGGCATTCCCGTCAGCGAGATCAAGCTCGCCGGCCCGAACCTGCTGTTCTCCACCCTGCAGGACGTGTTCCACGACATGGGCCCCCTGGGCGGCGTGTTCGGCGCGATCTTCTATATCCTCGTTCTGATCGCGGCGGTCTCCTCCGCCATCTCCCTGATCGAGGTCATCGTGACCATGTTCATCGACCGCAACAGCCTCAAGGGCAAGAAGTCCGACCGCAGCATGATCACCGTGCTCGTGTGCGCCGCCATCACCGTGGTGGCCTGCCTGGTGGCCGCCGACGGTCTGGGCTCCAACGGCATTTCTCCGGCGGAGCTGTTCAAGCTGGAGGTCGCCGGCTGGAACGACTGCTGGCTCGACTTCATGGACTGCTGGTCCGAGGGCCTGGCCATGCCCATCGGCGCCATGATCATGTCGCTGATCATCGGCTGGGAGAAGGGGTCGGATTCGCTGTACGGAGAGATCGAAAAAGGCTACAGCGGCAATGTGCACACCTTCTACCGTATTTGCATCAAGTATATCGTGCCCGTGGTGATGTGCTTCATCTCCGCCGGCTCCATCGCCGACTTCTTCGGCAGCCAGTCCATCGGCTATCTGGTCGCCATTGCGCTGCTGCTCATCTACTGGGCGCTGTGCCGTGCATCGAGCTGGAGCGCCGAGAAGGAAGGGGCATAAGCCCGCCAGTTCCTGCGCAACCCCTGCCGGCCCCACCGGGCCGGCAGGTTTTTTTACGGGGGGATAAAATTATCCACAAAAATAGTAGGTTTATTTGTTGCACAATGATGGATTTTTGCGGACGCCGGGAAAACCGGTTGAAATCTGAAAAAAAATACGTTACACTATCTCTAATGTCTGCCGAGCAGCGCAGACATCTGCCGAAGCGCAAAAGTACTATGTAAAACCTGGGGAAAGGATCTGATGCAATGTCAAAGACTCATCGTTCGCTGTTTCGTATGCTGGCGCTTATTCTGGCGCTCGCCATGCTGCTGAGCTGTGCCGGCTGTAAATGGAACCCCGGGAAAAAGAACGAGACCGGGCAGCCGGAAGATCCCGGCGCCGTTGATCCGGTCGATCCTGTGGAAGAGGGCCCCGTGGGCTATACCTCCGCAGACATTCTGGGCGACGGCTTCATTGCCTGCGGCACCGGCGGCCGGGTGGACAGGATCTCCCTGGACGGTGAGGTCACGACGCTGGACAGCGGCACGACGGAAAAGCTCAACTGCGTATATACCGAGGGATCCAATGTGCTGATCAGCGGCAACAACGGCACGCTGCTGATGTCCACCGACGCCGGCGAGAGCTTCCGCAGCGTGAAAACCGGCGCCTCCGGCGCGCTCAACGCCTGCACCGCCTACCAGGATGTCCTGTATGCAGCGGGGGAGGACGGCGTCATCTACCGCCAGGGCTCTGCCGGCTGGAAAAAGGTGCCCATGGAGACGGATCATGAGATCGTCGGCCTGGTCTCCACCAACTACTGCGTCGTCGCCGTTACCGCCGAGACGGACGTCTACTACTCCGAGGACGGCGAGGAATGGGAGTACATGAACTTCAATGAGGACTACGAGGGCCTCTATCCGGCCTATGTGTTCACCAAAGCGGTGGGCGCAGGGGAGACCTTCTTCGTGCTGGGCTATCACGCCGACAATCCCGAGCTGCCGCTGATCATGTTCACCGAGACCGCCCAGGTCTGGATGCAGAAGGAAATGATGAAGATCAACGACCAGCCCGTCACCGGCGAGGAGAACATCCACATCCATGACATCAGCTTCAACATCGACCAGATCGTCGGCGCCATCGACGACGGCCGCGTCCTTTCCATCACCGAGTGCTCCGTGTGCAACGAGGAATTGCAGCTCGATGAACAGAAGGACCTCTGGGCGACGGCTTCCCGGGAGGAAGGCGTGCTGGTGTGCGGCGAGGACTTCTTCTGCCGCGTGCTCGACAGCAAGCAGATCCGCCAGGATAAGATCCAGGCCGAGCAGGCCCAGATCGACATGCAGTACGGCGCCCTGCTGATCGACGTGCGCGAGGCCGACGAGCTGGCCGCGGACGGCTACATCCCGGATTCGATCCATATTCCGCTGGCGGAGGTGGAGGCAAGGCTGCCCGAAGTCGCCCCGGATCACAATATGGAGATCATCTTCTACTGCGCCTCCGGCAAGCGCTCCCAGAAGGCCACGGAGCTGGCCGTGGAGATGGGCTATACGAAGGTCTATAACCTCGGCGGCCTGAGCGACTGGCCCTATGAGATCGTGAAGGATTGATCCTGCGGAACGACACGGTGCGCAAAATCCAATTTTATCCATTCTAATCCCGCAAATTAAAACGCAGAACGGTCGGTTTTTGCGATCTTTTGCGGCGTTTGATCCGCAAAGAAAACACAAACCGCCTCCCGGCTTTCCGGGGGGCGGTTTTTATGTCGTATGCTTGACTTTGTTACCAATTTGAATTATAATTTACAGCATAAAATGGGTTTACTATAAACATCCATTTAAACAACTCAAGGAGGTAAGTTATGAGAAAACTCTCGCGCGGCATTGCATGGCTCATCTGCCTGGTGATGCTTCTGGGTATGCTCCCGGCAGTATCGCTTGCAGCTGACGGTGACGATGCCATCGATCCGACCATCCCCATCTTTGAAAACCCGCAGTACAGCTTTGCAGAGCGTGCGGCCGACCTGGTTGCCCGTATGACCCTGCAGCAGAAGGCGTCTGAGATCACCTCTCAGAACGCCCCTGCGATCAACGCCGCCCAGCTCAGCGGCGGCGCCCTGAACGTGCCCGCCACCAAGGGCATCGGCAGCTACACCTGGTGGTCCGAGACCCTGCACGGCTGCCGCAGCGGCGTCAACTATCCGCAGAACACCACCGTTGCTTCCACCTGGAACCCCGAACTGTATTATCAGGAGGCCACCAACATCGGCCAGGAGATCCGTGAGCGGAACAACACCAACCTGAACTTCTATTCCCCGACCATCAACATGCACCGTGACCCCCGCTGGGGCCGCAACGAGGAGTCCTACTCCGAGGACGTCCTGCTCACCGCCAAGATGGGCACCGCATGGGTCAACGGTCTGGAAGGCAAGGACCGCGAAGGCAATGTGCTTGACCCCGACGGCTACCTGATGGCCCACTCCACCATCAAGCACTACGTTGCCAACAACAACGAAGGCCAGAGCTCCGGCGACACCACCGGCCGTCTGAGAGCCGGCGCCATTTCCAGCCTGCGCATGCTGCGTGAGTACTACGCGCTGCCCTACGGCGAGATCATCCGCGCTGCGGACGTCTCCTCCGTCATGACCGCGTACAGCTACTACGGCGTGGCCCCCGGCCAGTACGATCCCAGCTCCTACAGCTCCTACCTCATGGATACCCTGCTCCGCCAGGTCTACGGCTTCAGCGGCTACGTCACC
>JAEEGL010667007.1_pt1 | contig 10375 bp, 15 predicted proteins | sample 9134231 | NCBI WGS metagenome assembly JAEEGL01 (sample SAMN16246548, study PRJNA631951) | gut metagenome | biome: gut microbiome; feature: rumen; material: fiber-attached | host: Bos | place: Iran: Karaj | collected 2018-10
ACGCCGTGCCGAGCGGCATAGACGATGTCGACGATTGAATCGCGGCAGTCGCTCGCCCGTACCACCTCCGCGCGGTGCGCCATGACCCAGTCGCGGACGCGCCTGTCCTTCAGCGCCTTGATGCCCGCCGGGCAGATCAGCGCGTACATGCCGGCCTTCGCGAGCAGTTCGATTTTCGGCTCCTGGTTGTACATCATCAGCCAGTCTACGAGCCCGGCCCGGTTCGGCGTCGAGTCCGCATACTGGCACCATTCGTACTTCGTGCCTTTCAGCGCATCCGGGTTCACCGTCTCGTGCCACGGGAAGGTGAGGCCCTGGTTGAACTTCCACTTGCCACCGTCGCACCAGCGCGACCACACAATCCTGCCGGCGAGGTCCCCCGCGCGCCGCTTGGGCCGCTTCCCCGCCCAATCCTCCTTCTCCCACTCGACGATCCATCCGCCGAGACCGCGGAAGTCGATGTCGCGCAGTTCGAGGTGCCCGGTCTTGATGTGCCAGCGCCCGACGTCCTTCACGACCGGCTGATACGCGCCGTTCAGGCGCACGGCCACGTGCACCACCGTCACGTCCGGACGCGCCTTGCCGCGCACACGGTCCGCAACGATGTAGTTATACCGCAGGGTCTTCCGCGCGGGCTTTTCCTTGCCCTTGTACACCACGCTCCCGTGGCAGAGTTCCCACAGCGCGCTGACTTGCGGCGCCTTCGCGCCGGTGATGATGCCGTACCGGCGCCCGTCGAAGTCGAGGCCCGTCCGCCGTTTCAGGTCGAACGCCACGATCTCCTGCATCTGCTTCCGCGTCAGGCTCATGGCGCCACCTCCGGCCTGGCGCCGTCTCTGTCGGCGAGCGTGGTAGCGTCGCGGACTGCTTCGGCCAGACGCCCTTCTATCCAGCCGACATCGACCGACACGATCTTTCCAGCGTTCGTATGGAGGCGGGCGTGCACTGTAACCGTCGGCAGATCCCCGGCGTGGTTCTCGGCCTCGCACCGAATCTGCTCCACGTACGCATTTTTGGCTTTCATTCTCACACCTCGCTTTCCGTTGAAGAAACGCCGGCCTCGGAGCTTGGCTCCACGGCAGTCTCTTCCGCTGGGGCGACCGGCGACCCCTGCGGCGAGGATGAACCACATGGCTTTTGTTCATCCGGTTGCATTTCAAGCATGTCAAAGAAGAATCCCTGCTGCACCTTCGGCGTGGACTTCTTCTTCGCGGCCTTCTTGGCGCGCTCCTTCTCCTTCTTAATCTCGGAAGGAGTCTCGGCCGGCTTCTTCGGCTTCTTCGGCTTCTTCGCCTTCTCGACCTTCGCCGACGCCCTCGGCGTGTGTGCGACCTTCCCGGTCGGACCGTCCCAGTTCACCGGCACGTCATCGAACCAGTGCATGGCGATCGCGTAGATCGCGCTCGGGTCGATGTGTCCGGAGCTGCGTCCAAGAGCCTTCCACGCCACCGCCTCGATGAACCGCCAGCAGCCCTTGGCGTCCTTGCCTTCGGCCTTGCACCGCGCCTTGAGCTCGTCGGTGGCGTTCTTCTCGAAGTACGCCTCGACGGCCTTGACCGGATCTGTCGGGTCGAGGTCCTTGACGTCCTTGATGAAGCACTTCACGGCCTCGCCCACCCAGTCACGAGGCGTTTCCGTTTTCGGCGTTTCCGTTCCCGAATCCGCCTTATCCGTTTCTGAATCCGCCTTATCCGTTTCTGAATCCGCCTTTTCCGTTTCCGTTTTCGGCTTATCCGTTTCCAGCATGTCCTTGACGGCGGCCTCGGCTTCCTTGGCGTCCTGCGCGATGATTTCCGCGCCTGTCAGTTTCTTGCCCATGGCTCACCCCTTCCTCATCGGCATGACGACGGCGATCCAGGGAATGGAGCTCTTGATGAGGAGCGGCTGTGGCTTGCCCGGCGTGTACTCGATCGTCACGTCGTCCATGTCCAGGCATCCGAGCGCGTTCTTCAGGAGCTTGAAGTCCACGTCGAACGTGCCGGCGTCGCCGCCGTACGCTTCCGACTTGATGGACGACTGGTAGCGCGTTTCCTCGCAGACGGACGAGAACTCGACCGACTCGCCGGAGAACGCCACGGAAATGCAGTAGTTGTCCGGAGCGGAGAGCGCCGCGCGGCCCACTTCGTCGAGGAAGTCGATGCGGTTCACCTTGACCATGCTGGGCTGTTCGCCGGGAACGACCTGCCGCCAGTTCGGATAACGGTCGGCAAGCGCGCGCGACGTCACGCTCCAGTCGTCGCACGTGACGCGGATCGCGCGGCCGTCGAACGCCAGGCGCGCGTCGCCGTCATCGCCGAGAAGCGACAGGAGAACGCCGACGAGCCTTTCGGGAAACGACACGGTGGCCTTCGCGTCCGTGTCGAGCTCGTACTCGCACATGCCGAGACACCGCCCGTCCGTGGCCACCATCGTCAGCTTGCCCTTGTCGAGATCGGCGTTGACGCTCTTCAGGACCTTGTGCGTGTCGTCGCGCGACATCGCCCAGGACGTCTTCCGCAGCATCTCGCGGAGCGTCACAGCAGGAAGGAAAACGGATGATTCCTTTTCGCCCGGTCCAACGAACGACGCCCAGTCCTCCACGCCGGTCGCGCCCATGGTGAACTTCGCCGTGCCGGACGACATCTCGACCTTCGAGCCACGCGTACGGATCTCGCCGACGCCCGTCGGCATCGCGTTCGCGATCGGGACGAACTGCCGACCGCCGACGAGCACCACGCCCGCCTCGTCGACGTCCGCCTTGACGCGGCGCTCGATCTGGATGTCTCCGTCGCATGCCGTGAACGTGACGTGTCCGTCGGCCGCCTCGATCCGGACGAACCGCCACGGACTGAGCTTGTCTTTCGGGAGTGACCCGGCGATCGACTTGACGGCCGTCGCCAGCTCCCCATGTGTCATTTTGATGTGCATTCTTGTTTCTCCTTTTGATGACCCGCCCACCGTGCGCGGCGAGCGGAAACTGCGTTCAGGCAGCGCGCGAAGCACGCCGCGTCCAGGCAACGGCCGAGCGCGCCGGCCTCGACCCCGCCGAACAGATCGGCCTGCGCGCCCGTGCGCTTCAGGCACGCCCGGCACGAGGTCGTCGGGAACGGTCCGCGGTCCAGGTCGCGGCCATGCCGCGCCATGACCGGCGCCACATCGCGGCGCGTGATGGGCCGGCCGTAAACCAGCAGCGAGATCTTGCGCAGCTCCCGCAACGCCGCGCCCTGGACTTTCGCCGGCCATCCCGCAATCTCCCGGAGCGCCGCGTGCGTGATGCGCCCGTCGCCGGCGAACATCTCCGCCACGTCCGCGTCGAGCGTCCGGAGCGACAGCAGACGGCTCACCGTCCACTGGCGGATCCCGAGCCGGATCCCGATCCGCTCCTCCGAGAGACCTCGCCGGGCCAGCCGCGCCGCGCGCCGGAATTGTGCGATCGCGTCCATGTCTACGCCCTCCCCCTTTTCCCGTAACGCGCCGTAAGGCGCGAAACGCGCGCAAATCCACCAGACCGGCCATTTTGGACCCGCTCGCAGGAACCAGATCCGGCCAAGCCGGGCACAGCCGACGCCGGCAACCCGGACCCCGCGTGTGCATAATCGGACCCCGTTTCGCCGTTGCACTCGCAAATACCCGCGTCTTTTTGAGGGTGGTCGTCCCGGCGATTTTCCGAGGAAGAACCTACACCCAGGGGGGACCGGCGGGCATCGCGATCGACGAGGAAAGCCCTCAGTTCATCCCCGTGATGACGTATTGACATGGCGAGATCCGGCGCCAACTTCGCAACCTCGCGCGGCGACAGCCTGCCAGCAATCCCTCCTCGATTCCAATACATAATGAACTCGATATGGAATCGGCCGTTGCCTAGATGGCAAACGCAACCGGACATGAATCGATCATCGCCGATCGGGCGAGACTTCACGACTTCCAGGTACAAGGCTTCGCCCATCATAGGTCAAACCCCCATTCTTCCATATCCTTCTCCATTCTTTCTTCTTCTTCTTCAAGGGAAGGCGTAACATCCGCGCGCGCGCGTGCAGGATCATCATGGTGGATTAGTGGGTTTTGTGAGGCGTTTTCCATAAACCCGTGCGCGCTCCCGCGCTCTAGACTTTCTGCAAAATCGCCCTTGGAATCCACTAATCCACCAACGGCAGACCCCAACGCGGTGAATCCGTGGAATCCGTAGACAGATCGACCGGAGCTGATACGCGGCGCGTCTGTGTTGAAAATGATTGAAAACTGGCGCAAATACTTGTTTAGCGCCTTGCCAACCCTGCGCGACGAGAAAATCTGCTTCGTCTTCTCGTCGGCATCGTCGCCCTGCCGTGCAATGATCTTCTCCGAGAGTTCGCCGGATGTGCCGCTCCACGTCCACTCGTTTTCACGCAGCACCTCCAGAATCTCCTTCGTAATCGCGTCATTCCGCAATGGCAAGAGCGCCTTGTCGGCTTCGGCAGAACTCAAAGCGGCGACAACGCCCTTCTCGTCGCCGATAGCCCGGCCGACTTTCACGGAGAACACGCCATAGTCTGGATGCCGGCGGTTGACCCTCTCGTCCACTGGCTGGTCGTCGGCCAGCACCTTCGAGAGCGTGCGAACGAACCACGTCAAGTACTGGTCTCTGTTCTTCGCGATCTCGCGCGAGAGCTCGACGTCCTGACTCGTCGAGCGGTTGAGGGAAAGCGGGATGGTGATAAGCCGGTCTGCCAGGCCGCCGTTGCCCTCAGTCGAGAAAATCGGGTTGTTTGACGTAAGGATGATCGAGGCGTTCGCGCGCAGAATCGAGACGCCGAACGTGGTATAGAGCGTGCGGCGCTTCGTCTGGCCGTCCGTGGCGGCCGTCTGGAGCGTGTCGGACGCCCACTTGACCTTGGTGTCGAAGTTGTCAAAAACTTCAAGCTTGCCGTCGTTCACGGTCGCCCAGAACGCATCGAGGCCCTTGTCGCCGTCCTCGATCTGCTGCACGGACAGGTCCAGCGCGCCGTCCTGACGCATGCCGAGGATCTCCTTTATACCCTTCGCCATGCGCGTCTTGCCGGAACCGGCGCCGCCGGTGATGAGCATGGGCGGCTTGGTCGCATGGCTGGCGAAGAGGTTAAGCACCCACAGACGCACGTTCATCAGACCGTGCGCGTCTGCGAAACTCGCACCCTGGAACAGAGCGGCCGAGGCGAACGGATCCACGCCGGCACCGTCCTGAAGCTTCCAGGGCTCAAGCGTCTTCCCGCGAAGAAAAACGACGCCGTCCGTCCCGTTCTGTACCATCTTCGCGCCGGTGGCGTCAATGCGGCACATCTCCGTGTCGCCGGATGATATGTAGATCACCTGCCCGCGCCGGTCCCAGGAATTGGACGGCGTGACGCCCTGCGAGTATTCCTTGCTGACCGCGATCTGCTTCACAAGGCCGAGAATCTTGGCCATGTCGCCCTTCTTCGGGTCCACGTCCTCCAGACGGGCCGCCGAGCCGACGAACGCAAAGAACTCGTCGGACATCACGCGCATGAGCTTGCAACTGCTCTTGTCGCGATCGAGGAACATGCAGGTCGCGAAATCCCGGTAGTCATTGTGCCAGAAAAACGAGCCGCGCATGAGAAGCCACATCGCCGCGCACCACGACTTGATACGCATCGGCACGCCTTTCGGCACCTCGTTATTCGGGCACACCCTCGCCACGCACGTCATCGCGTGCGCGAACATCTCCTCCGGAGTCCATCCGTATTCGAATTCCAGCGACGTGCGACGTCCTCCGCCGATGTCGAAATCCACCTTGTATTTTAACGAATCCTCACCGGGGGCGCGGGGGACCGGGCGCCCGAAGCGCGCCCCGGCGCGCGCGGCGCGCTCAGTATCAGATAAGGCTTCGCCAGCGCCGTTTTTTTCGGCGCTGGCAACATCCGTGTCTGCCGCGCCATGTGAACGCTTCTCCCGCTCCTGATCCTTCGCCGCCGCATCGATCGCCGCACCGTCGAACTCCCATTCCGCCGGCCAGGGCGCCGCGGTCTTCACCGCCTCGATGAACGCCGCGCGCGCGTGCTCCTCCGGCAGTCCGGCCGCCTTCCGCGCCTCCAGCCAGTCCGTGAAATCCTTGACGTGCGGCTGCCCCTCGACCTGCGGCATCACCATCAGGCGAATCTCGCCCTTGTAGCCGACTGCGCGAAGCTGACGCCGAACGTCCACCGCGTGCTTCTGGCCGCGCCAGTGCTCGATCTGCGTGGTGACGACCTCGCCCTTGACCCTCTTCTCAACCGTCTTGAACTGCGGGTCGTTGTCCGCGATCACCAGGATGTTCTTGACGCCGTAAAACCACCGCCCCCAGTCCTTCGGAAACTTGAATCCCCATTTCAGCGCGCCGGCGACATTGCAGGTCGCCACGCACCGACAGACGCGCTCGACATTGTCCGCGTCCTTCTCGCCCTCAACGATGATGACGCTCTTCCCCTTCCGGGCCGCCTCCACAATCTGCGGCAGGTGATACGGCACGCGCTCGATGTTGCTCTTCGAGAGCCCGAAGCCCCAGCCGAATTTCGACTTCGGATCCGGAACCTTTATGATGAACGTCTTCTTGCCGTCTTCCTTGACGTAGCGGCAGGACTTGTACAGAACCTTCCCGACCTCGTCCGTGTAGACGTAATCGCACACCCAATTCCCCCAGCGGCCCTTGATCGTCCGGGACGGCCGCTCGTTCGCCGGCATGAGATCGGACATCTTGAGCCCCATCGACTGCACGACGTCCTCGGCCGAACATCCGGCGTGGCAATGGATGAGGATCCGCCCGTCCTCGCCGCGCGAGACGCTCAGCGACGGATTGTCGTCACCATGTGCCGGACAACGCGCCACCCATCCGCCGCCGCCCGCCTGGACGCCCTCCAGCTTCGCTAGAAAATCGTCAATCGACATCAGCCGTCAATCCTTTCACGCGCAGAGCACCGTCACCAGCGCCACAATAGCCGCAAAGGCAAATGCCACGCCTAGCGCCTCGAGCACGCCGTAGGCCACGCAGGCGGCCTTGTGGCTAAAGCTGCCGAGCCGTTCCCGCAACACCCGCTCGTTCTCGCGCTCACCGTTCCAGTACTTCGAATCCCTCACGACACACCCCCATCATTCGCCACCTCGGCCACGTTCCCCTTGACGGCTTCCGCCACCGGATCACAGACGACGCGCTCCATCGCGCGCGCCCAGGAAAGCGCCGCCACGCGGATCGCGGTCCCGCCCTGGACGCCGACAACGGACCGCTCGACCGCGCCGATCTCGCCATCCGTCATCCCGACGTTGTACTGCTTGCGCTCAATTACCACCTTGCACCTCCTTCTTGCAATCTGGAAGCTCATCAATTTTCTCGAGAATGTCCTGGACGCGATACACCCTGCGCGCGCGCTGCGCGTCGCCCTCGAGTTTCTTCGCGCGAACCTCGCCCGCGTCGGCCCATCCGCGGATGACGTGCTCGGGCAAGCCGCAAATCACCATCGCCACGGCCAGCGGCGCCCACACCGGCACCACGCTCACCACCGTGTCCACGTGCTCGATAATCGCACCATCCAATTTCATCGACCACCCCCAGACTCGGCGCCACCCTCGCCGATCGCATCCTGCAGAACCTTCTCGCACCCCACACGCCACACAGCAAGAACCTCGGCGTCGCAATCGCCTCCACGTCTCCACTGCCACTGCGTAAGCGCCGCCGCCGCATATGACTCCTCCACCTCGTCCACGTGGTGCAGCTCGCCGGCATCGCCGACCACCTGAGTCCAGGCTATTCTCCATTTCGCCATCGTCGTTCCCTCTCTTACGGTTGCGCTTTGCGCAGTTCAAACGGTTTTGATAGAATTCTCGCCATGAGATACCAAACCATCTTCGACGGCATCGTTGCCTTCTGCGCGTTCGGCGGCTTCTGCCTTGCGCTGTACAATTGCATTCTTGAACTCGTCCGCCGTCACCCGCGAGCAAAAGTATGGGTACGGGAGATCACTCGGGAAGATGGTATCAAGATAGGTTTCGCCGCAATTGCAGCAAATACAGGTGATGCAGCCTTCACCATTTCCGAATTCCATCTTCTCGACAGGTTCGGCAAGTCTGTTCGCTTCACCCCCATAAACTTCGACAAGCTCCCAAAAGTCGTGCACCCTGGCGAACAGTGCCGCATAGAAGCATTCAGCATCGACGCGGAGCCAGACCCCATTTTCGGTGACGTGGTACGCGCTACATTCGTGCTTTCCACCGGCCAGAAGTTTCGCTCGAAGAAGCTCCCGCACGGGGTTGAACCTCGCATTCCCGTCCAGTCTTGAAGCGCCAGACGCCGAAAGACGGATGTACAGAATGCCGATCACCAGCCCGATACACACACAGGATGCTAGTACCAATAATTTTTCCATTGCCTTCTCCTTCTCGTTCAAATCCCCCGCGCCGTTTAGCGGCATCACCTCACGGCGACCGGGCCGAAGCCCACGGCGCGGGGGAAATCATCACACGCCCTCCTCGATCGCGTTGTGGAGCGCCTTGCAGATCGCCTTCCCCACATCGCGCGCGGCCTCTGGCGTAATGTTCACGCACTGCGCATGAAGCATCGGCACGTCCTCTCCGCCGACGAACCGCCCTGCGACGATCACTCGGCCGTCGCACCGGCAGAACGCCGCGCCGGCGCTCGTGCTCTTGTCGAACCTCCACCATCCGAACCCGATCACCAAGCGCGTGCCGTCGTCAAAATTGATTTCTTTCATGTCGTTTCCTTTCTTTCAGATTTTTCGAAGGGGCTGTATCGGGCCCCACCCGCCCGCGCCAGAGAAACGACTATCCGGCGCGGGATCCCGGCTAGTCGGAAACTGAATCGCCATTAGGTGCATTGCACCTCGTTGCGCAAAATGTCGCCCTCCGCTTCCGGTGCATTGCACCACTTGGCAAAAATTGAAAGCACATAAGCCTCGGGCGTCATGCCCTGGCGCTCAGCGCGCAGGGCAATCAGCTCGGCGAGATAACCTTCGAAGATGATCTCGTTCATACCATCCCCCCCTTGGCCTTGGCCGCCTTGATTCTGTCTGCGATCAACTGCGCGTCTTCCGGCGTCAGCTCGATCGCTTCAACATCGGACGTCACCACCCAGCGGATATACTGGCTCGGCGTCATCGCGTGCACATCAGCAGACTTCTCAATCTGCCTCCACACCCGGTGCGGGAACTTCACCGCAATCTGGTGCTTACTTGGATCATGTTGACTTGGCATTTGTCGTTTCCTTTTTTTGGTTTGTCGTTTCGCCCTACTCCGGGCAAGCGCGCATAGTGTACCACATAGGTGCATTGCACCGCAAGCAGAAAAATAAAATATTTTTATCCGCCCATTTCAGCACCGCCAGCCTTGTGGTATACTATCACAAACGATACGGAGAAAACCATGAGCCGAAACAATGCCCAATCATCCGCCGCCGCGTCCACGGCCGTGATTATCAAACAGAAAATTGTGCAGAATGGGTGCGGGTGCGGTTCCGGCTGCGGAATCTTCATCTTGATTTTGCTCGGGCTCACGTTCTGGGCAATGAAATCCTGCGTGTCCGATTTCACCGAAGCGCGCGACCGAATGCAAAAGCCACAGCAATCCCCTTCCGTGCAGACGAATACTCCAGTCGCCAAAATTACCACAGACTCGCAAATCACCTCAAAAGCGAACGAAACGGAAAAGAGCCATGAAGACAAGCATCAACTTCGTGCAACACTTGCTGCGCTAACCTACGCAAAGCCAAAACTAAACGACCCCGAATCATACACTTTCAAATCATGCCAGCGCCTACAACGCGAGGACATGAATTTCTATCTGATACACTACACGGGTGACGCCAAGAATTTCAGGGTCGGCGTTAAGATCGCCGATGACGGCACAACGTCAATCATTGAAAAATCCAAACTTGACACTCTGCTTGAAACAGAAACCGCGCAACAGCCACGTGAAACTTACGAACAACTAGAAGACCGAATGGTGGAAGCAGTTAAAAATTACGTAAATCCGAAGTTGAAGAATCCAAAGAGCTTCACCTTGAGCGAGATCGAGCACCGTAAACATGAAGCCGGCGATTTCTATGTTGTGCGCTTCAAGGCAGACGGCCGCAAGCTCCGCGTCGGCGTAGAGGTCGATGCACTTGATAAAATCTCAATCATCGACAAATCCAAGCTCCCGGCCCTGCTCGAATCCAGCAAACCGGCGGCCAAATAACCCTGTGCGCGTCCTGTGCGCGTTTTCCGCGTGCGATATATGCGCAATATCAAAAAATCCCAATAAATCCGCCTATTCTACTTCCCCTTCGGGATTTCGAGTCTCCCCTGTCCCACCACGCGTAGAAAAGCGAGAAGCCCCAATAAAAACGGGGCTTTTTGATTTTTTATGGAATTCTAAAATATGTGTGCGGCCTGTGCGC
>JAEEGL010832735.1_pt1 | contig 10375 bp, 12 predicted proteins | sample 9134231 | NCBI WGS metagenome assembly JAEEGL01 (sample SAMN16246548, study PRJNA631951) | gut metagenome | biome: gut microbiome; feature: rumen; material: fiber-attached | host: Bos | place: Iran: Karaj | collected 2018-10
AATCGATCCTGCCGGAAATTGCAGCCGGCGGGCGGGATCCGGTGTTCGGCGGAGCTTACTCCACCCTGTGCGACGGCTCTGTGGGCAACCGGGTCAAAACCGTTCCGGCCATCCTGATCGCCATGGGCTACCTGGGCGGCTCCGCTGACGGCATTTACGGCACCAACACCGAGAACGCTGTCCGTAAATACCAGGAGGCTGCCGGCATGAGTTCCGCAGACGGCATTGCAGGACCGCTTACACTGGCTAATCTGTATATGTACGCCACCAATCCGGAATCCGGTCTCAGCCAGTATAAGTAATCACCTTCCTTCCATATTTTTCCCCTTTTCGCACGGGCAGCATACGTCCGTGCGATCTTTTTTGCCCAGGGGTTGACAAGCAGCGAGTCATAGTGTACTATCTACCTCGTACACTAAGTCACTGCTGAAGGAGGATGGCTATGGACTTTGATCCCATGAGCCCCATCTGGCTGCAGGTAGTCAACCGGATCAAGGGGTCGATTGTTACCGGTACGATCGGCCCGGGGGAAAAGCTGCCCGGCGGAAGAGACCTGGCCTTGCAGTTCTCCATCAACCCGAATACAGCGGCAAGAGTTTATCAGGAGCTGGAACGCGAGGGATTGTGTGAAACCCGCCGCGGCATGGGCACCTATGTCACGGAAAACAGGGAAACCATCTCAGCCCTGCGTGCGCAGATGGCTTCCGAAGCGGCGGATCGCTTTTTCCGCGATCTGGCCGCGCTGGGGATGGATCATGATGACGCGATCCGGTTCCTGAATGAAAGGAAGGATACAGATCATGCTTGAGAGCAAGGAACTGACCAAGAAATACGGCGTCAAAACCGCCGTTGACTGTGTGTCTTTGTCCATGGAGCCCGGGCATATTTACGCGATGCTGGGGCCGAATGGCAGCGGCAAAACCACCTGGATGAAGATGGCAGCGGGCCTGGTGAAGCCCACTTCCGGCACAGTCTTTTTCAACGGAACACCCGTTGGAATCGAAAGCCGCAAAGACGTAGCCTATATGTCCACAGAACCTTATTTCTACGACTGGATGAACATCGAAGCCGCCGGAAAGTACTATCAGGATTTCTTTGAGGATTTCTCCATGTCCAGTTTCCTGCGCATGCTTCATGATATGGGCCTGAATGAAAAGGATAAAATCAGGACCCTCTCCAGCGGTATGGTGGCAAAAATGAAGATTGCCCTGACCCTGGCCAGGGACGCAAAGGTCTATATGCTGGACGAGCCTTTCAACGGCATTGACCTGCTGGCCCGGGATGAAATCCGCTCCGCAATTCTCAACGCGGCTGTCCCGGAAAAACTGCTCCTCCTGTCCAGCCATCTGGTGGAAGAGATGGAAGCAATTGCGGACCGGGCTGTGTTCATTCGCAGCGGCCGCCTGATTGAAGTCAGGGATCTGGAAGAAATGCGGGAAGTGGACGGCGTCTCTATGGCGGACCGCTACCGCGCTATCTTCGGTCACGGGGAGGTGCAGGCATAATGCTTCGGCTTTTGAAATATGAATTCAGGAAAACCCTCTTCCCGAAACTGGTTCTTCTCGCACTGCTCGTCATTTTTGAAGGCATCTTCCTCTATGGCTACTGGACCGACAACAACTCAACCGTCACCCTGGGTCTGTCCCTGTTCCTGTTCACCTTCCTTTGCGGCTTGCTGGCGATCGGTATCATAAGCCTGGTCACTCTGCATAAGGATATGAACACCCGTCAGGGATACATGCTGTTCATGACGCCCAACAGCACCTACCGGATTCTCGGAGCCAAGGTGGCGGAGAACGGCCTTTCCATGCTGGGCATCGGTGCCGTCGGACTGGGCATCTGCCTCCTGAACTTTTCACTGATCAAGCAGGAACTGGAGTTTATCACCTCATTCCTGAAGAATTTCGGCATCGGTCTCACGCCGACGTTTCCGCACCTGTCAGCGCTGCTTGTCTATATCATCTGCGATATCCTGTGCAGCGTGACCACCGCCTACCTGGCGGATGTGATTTGCTCTTCCCTGCTGAACGGACAAAAGGGCAGCATGGTCATCACTTTCGTGCTGTTCGCCCTGCTCAACTTCGGTATTCAGAAGATTATGGGTCTCGTGCCCGCTTCCCTGGATATTGTTGTGATGTTCCTGCTTCAGGGTGCCATCGCGCTGGTCCTCGCCACTGTGATGTATATCATCACGGCCCGGCTGATGGACCGGTACCTGAGTGTTTAATCTCATTCTGCAGAACAGCAGAGGGTGCGCTTCATGCGCACCCTCTTTTTCATACTTTTATGCTTCCGGAATATTCCAGAAGGCTGAAACAGTATTCCGCCCCTCCGTTTTCGTAAAGCCCATGGATTCATACAGCCGGATCGCCGGAACATTGTCCGTATTCACGTCCAGCTCCATACCGCCGGATTCGTTCATTTCAATGGCTTTTGCAAGCAGTTTCCTGCCCCATCCTTTGCCGCGGCATTCTTCCGCCACCAGTATGTCCCACACATAATTGGGATTCTTTGGCCAGGTCACGTCTATGTATCCGACCACCCGCTGATCCTCCACGGCAACAAACACCCGGTAAAAATCCGGTTCTTCGGCAATTCGCTCCCCGGTCCAGTACATATCCTTGTTATGAAGGGCAAAGTACTGCTCCTTCCTGGATTCGCTTAGCAGCTCAATTCCTTCGGTATCCACAGCCGGCGGATTTCCGGTTAGTCTCATGAACTGCTGTTCCGGATCAAGTTCCGCCCCTTTCCGTTTCAGCAGGTCTGTCAGCAGGTCATTGGCCGGGTTGAATACAAAATCCGCCTCAAATCCCGGAAAACATTCCTGCAGGTATTCTGCCATAGCTTCATATGCTTCTCCGGAGCGGGAAAAGCCGGCCAGCATTTCCATGTACCGGTCATCCTTCAGGACGCTGAAAACGAACAGACCCTGCTGTACCCCGTCTTCCAGGATACCCAGCACCAGCTTTTCAGGATCATCCACCGCCCGGATGATTTTATTTTCATACGCTTCCGGCGTAGCAATTGTAGGATTTGCAAACCGCGGATCACTGTTGACTTCCTTAATAAAGTCGTTCCAGGATTCCAGGTTTTTGATTGTTTCTGTCTGCATCATAATTCTCTTCTTCTCTGATTATTTCTTAGCCGGCAGGATCCATGTCACCGTAACATAACGCTGCTCCGGTACTTTTTCAAAACCAACGGATTCGAACAGGTTCACCTCCGCGGTATCTTCGTTCGCCAGCACTATCATTCCATTGGGCTGGTTCATCTCCAGTGCCTTCGCAAGGAGTTTCCGGCTCCATTCCGTTTCCCGGGCAGGATCCTTCACCTGCAGGTTGAACACCTCATTTTCACCCATCTTGCAGGTCACGTCCAGATAGCCTGCCACGGATCCGTTTTCAACGCCAATGAGCACGCGGAACTTGTCCGCCTCGATTACTTTGTCCCCGGTCCAGAACACGTCCCGGGTATGCATAGCAAGGTACTGTTCATGATAGCGTTCGGAAAGCACTTCCACACCCTCGGTATCGATGGCGGGGCAGTTGCCGGAAAACACCATCCTGACCTGTACAGAATCAAACGCTGCGCCCTTCCGGATCAGCAAGTCCGTCAGCAGGCGGTTGGCCGGGTTGAATACGAAATCTGCCTGATAACCGGCGTACTCCTCCTGCATGTATTCAATTACTGCTTCATAAGCTTCCGCACAACGGCAGATGTCTACCTTCATCTCAACATTCTGGTCATCCGGACTGACAATGAATACGAACAGTCCCGCCGGCTTGTCGTCCTGAAATACGCCCAGCACATTCTGACCCGGACGGTTCACTGCCATCAGCAGGTTGCGTTCAAAGTAATACGGTGTGCCGATACACGGGCTGGCCAACTTCGGATCACTGCTCACTTCTTTGATGAATTCCATCCAGGGTTCCAGATCTTTAACTTTCTCTATACGCATGGATATGGCTCCGTTTCATCAGATTGTCAAGGCAGATTCTAGCATATACCCTCTGCCTTGTCATGTAAAATCCACATTTCCTCTTGTCCTTTGGGGCACGGTATAGTAAACTGACGCGAACCCTTTTATGGATGAATAACATTGGCAGGAAAGAGCGGAAGATCAGATGACGAAACCAGATGAAGCCGGAAAGAACCGGCGGGCTGTACTGTTTGTTTTCCTGGCCTCTGTGTGTTTCAGCACGGGCGGCCTGTTCATCAAGCTTGTTCCCTGGTCCGCGCTGGCCATCAACGGCGCCCGGAACCTGATCGGCGCCGCCGTCATTGGCCTTTACCTGCTGGTCACCCGCCGCCGGATTGTCTTCAACCGCCGGGTGCTGATCGGCGCCCTTTCCATGATCGGCGTAACCACGCTTTTCGCCATTGCCAATAAACTGACCACAGCCGCCAACACCATTGTCCTGCAGTTCACCGCGCCGGTATTCGTCATCCTGTTCATGGCCCTGCTCTACCGGCAGAAGCCCGGCCGGGTGGATCTCATTACCTGCTTCCTGGTCCTGCTTGGCGTGGTGCTTTTCTTTGTGGACGGCATCCAGGCCGGCAACCTGACAGGGAATATTGTGGCAATCCTCTCCGGTATCTGCTATGCCGGCGTATTCATGATGAATACAGGTAAAGACGCGGACGCCATCTCCTCCTGCTTCCTCGGCCAGCTGACCGCCGGCCTGGTGATGACGCCCCTGTGCTTCGGGGAAACGGACTTTTCCCTGCCCACCCTGGCTGCCATCGTTGCCCTGGGCGTTGTGCAGGTAGGCGGCGCCTATATTCTCTTCTCCATCGGTATTCAGCGCACTCCGGCTGTCACCGCCAGCCTGATCACCGGCATGGAGCCCATCATGAATCCCCTGCTGGTTGCTGCCTTCTATGGAGAGAAAGTCTCAGCCCTGGCTATTACCGGAGCTGTCATTGTGGTCTGCTCCATCCTGGCCTATAACGTCTGGCTGGCGCGGCAAAAGAGCGGCACGCCGGATATGGAGGAGGCCTGTGAATGATGTACGAAGAAAAGCAATTCTCCTGTTATCTGTATGATCAGATGGAGGATGAACAGGAAGCCCTCCATCCGGATAATCCGCGGAACTTCATGGACTCCCTTTCTCCGCTGATCTCCGTCATTGTCTCCCGGGAAGCCGGAACCATTTTGTACGAAGATCTTGCCGACCAGTTCGGCAGTGATTATATCGACCGCATGATCCGGTGCGGCGTCCTCCGCCGGGAAGGACAGCATGTATACCTGGACACACCCGTATTCCTGGAATCGGACGCCTCCGTGCTGGCGGAGCACTTTGCCTCCGCCGCCGGTAAAATCGCCGATCTCATCGTCTCCTGCAAGCAGCCGCTTTATGAGCTGGCCGGAAAGATTAACAACGGCTTTCCTCCCGAGCGGAACCTGTATCACCTGCTCTGCGGCTGGAGTATGGACGGTGCCATGATCGACAGGCTCGTTCAGGAGGATATCATTTCCGAAGGACGTCCCCACCCCACAGGCCTGGATTACCTGCTGATCCTCTATGAAAAGAGCCCTGCCCTGGATGTTTTTTCAGACAGGCTGCTTTGTTCCTTTAACCGGTGTGTGCAGGAAGACTGTGCCCTTGAATCCTTTGGCGACGCAGATGGAAACCGTCTGGACTGCTTCCGTTATTTCCGCCTGAAGGAGCAGGATAAGCTGACCCCTGCTTTCGATTCCATCCATGAGGCAATGAAAGGCCTGTCCGCAGCGGACCTTACACAGGCTGCCAGGCTCCTGGCTTCCGGACAGGAAGCAGATGCCCGGGCCGTCCGGGCGCTGGAAGCCTTTGGTTATGTCCGGAACGGAAAGCCCTGTGTCCCCGTCTTCAGGCCGGAGCATGACGTCATCTTCTACGCCATTGAGGAACTGCTGGAAAAGATCCTGCTCAAACCCATCGCTGATGTATTTGAGGGGATACGCGATCTGCGGATCACGCCCTCCCTGCACCGGGTTCCCCTGAAGGAAACAGCCAATGAATGCTGGCACATCCTTTTCGGCAGCGTCAACGAAGCCCTGGTGAACAAAGGATTTGTTGTCCCTCCCGAAACCCGTCCTGGCGAAGGCCGCTACCTGCAGTGTATCGCGCTCAGCTGATTGAACCTTTTTTGATTAATCTCTCTGGAGGTATCCCGTGGCTCTGACTCCCTTATCTTTTCTGATCGTCTGTCCTCTGCTTTTCCTGGCCGGATTTGTTGATTCCATCGGTGGCGGCGGCGGGCTGATCTCACTCCCGGCTTATCTGCTGGCCGGCCTGCCTGTCCATCAGGCTATTGCGACCAACAAACTGTCCTCCACCTGCGGCACCAGTCTGTCCACGGGCCGTTTCCTGCGTCACGGGCTCATCAACCTGAAGCTGGCCGTTCCTGCCGCACTGGCAGCTTTCGCGGGCTCCACCCTGGGTGCGCAGCTTTCCCTGCTCGTCAGCGAGAACGTGATGAAGTATATCCTTTTTGCCGTCCTGCCCGTTGCGGCTTTCTTTGTGCTGAACCGGCACCTGTTCACGGATAAAGGCGGCGACGCAGTGGCGGATCGCCGGACCATGATCATCTGTGTTGCTGCCGCCCTCCTCATCGGCGCCTACGATGGCTTCTACGGTCCCGGAACCGGCACCTTCCTGATCATTGCATTTACGGTTTTTGCCCGGATGTCCGTTTCCTCCGCCAACGCCCAGGCCAAGGTTATTAACCTCACCTCCAACATCACCTCCCTCGTGGTCTTCCTGCTGAACGGCCAGGTAGTTTTCCTGCTCGGGCTTGCCGGTGCCCTTTGCAACATGGCCGGCAACTGGCTTGGCTCCGGCCTGGCGCTGAACAAGGGCACCAGAATCGTCCGCCCGGTTATCCTGGGTGTTCTGCTGCTCCTGTTCCTGAAGATCATCATCGGTTTCTGATCCGGAGGCCGCTATATGGAAAAGCAATCCGAAGGCATCACTTACAGGAAGGCCAATGACCGGATGGAAATCGTCCGGTACCGGAACTGGACTAAATCCTATGCGCCCCATACCCACACTTCCCATCTGACCCTTGGATACGTGGAGGAAGGAAAAATCCGGCTTATTGTCAATGACCAAAGCCGGATTTGCGAAAAAGGAGACAGCTTTCGGATTCCGCCGGACACCCTCCATGAGATCAATGCCGTGGACGGCAAGCCTTATTCCATGATAGTGCTCTGTATCCTCACAGAGCCGGAGAAAACAGATATGGATCTGCAGGAAATCCGCACCGCCCTCCTGGAGCAGCCGGAAAACCTGTATCTGATTCAGGAGATGGCTAAGGACGCCCATATCAGCCCATACTATATGATTCGCCGCTTCCGGAAGGCTTTCGGCCTGACCCCGCATCAGTTTCAGATCCAATGCCGGGTAAGGAAAGCCCAGAAGCTGCTGGAAGAAGAAAAAAGCATCTCCCGGGTGACTTATGACGCAGGTTTTTCCGATCAAAGCCACCTTGACAGATGCTTTCACAAGCTGGTAGGACTGACTCCCGCCCAGTACCGGGACGCGGCCCGGGAAGAATCTCAGCAGAGTGCCGGGAAGAATTTGGCAAACAAATAAAGTCCCTGCGAGCCTGCCTGTACCTCATGGTGCACTTTTGCCGGCAGGATAGCAATCACACCCGGTGCATAGCGCTGGCTGTATCCGTCATTGACGCAGATACCTTCTCCGGCAATCACTTCATGGGTTTCCAGCTGCGTTTCGTGGATATGATCGCCGATTTGCTTATACGGCGCGATCCGGACCAGGTGATAGCTGAATGCCCCGTCCGTATCTTTGGCAGTAATAATGTGTTTGAGTTCCACACCCTCGAACACGGGATGCGCGGACCAGGGAATCCGGTCAAAAGGAATGATCCGGTCCTCCCGGCACAGATGTCCGGCATTGAAGGCTTCAAAGGTTTCATGGTTCATAGGGTTACCTCCTTCCTGTTTTACAGGAAGAGATTATTCCAATCCGAGTTTTATGGCTTGTATAAAATTGCTGTAAATATATACTCATCAGTAAAGTGAATATGCCCACACTCAGAGCAGTATATAGAATTATGAATTATGAATTGTGAATTATGAATTAATATCAATTACCATTTCTAACTGTTCTTTAATGCGAAAAACCACATTACATGCTATTATCACTTCTATCATTTCACATCATCGGGAGGAAACTGCAAAATGGAAACGCAGGTCAGCAGGAAAACCGGTATCCGGTTCCTGGAATATGCATTGATCGCCTTTGCCGGTCTCGGCCTTGAAGTGCTGCTTTGGATTGTACTGGAACCCATGCTCTACGGCTGTCCGTCAAATGAATGGTCAACCTTCCAGAATATTTCCCACTGGATTCTCACCTGTATCTGCTGGGGAGCAGTCTTTTTCTTCCTTGCAAAACAGGCGAAGAAAGAATGCGGATATGATCTGTTTGCCCCGCAGGAAAAAGTAAAGCCCTGGCAGTGGGCTGTGGTTGCGGTCCTGTTTGTCCTGATGCTTGTTTACTCCTGGTATGACTGGAACGGGTCCAAAGTAGTTAAAGAATTCCGCTATAACGGCTGGCTGAAGTTTATCTTCCAGTATATCTATTATGTGTTTGAAACCGGCCTTGTGTATCTGCTCATCGTCTTTGGGCAGAAAGCCTTCGAAGCCTGGTTCCATCAGGGGAACAGGACAATGATTCCCTACGGTGGCCTGCTGGCCGGGCTGACCTGGGGGCTGGCCCATATTCTTACCAAAGGCAGCGTAACCGGCGGTCTGGCTTTGCTGCTCGTCAGCGTCTTCTACGGCCTCACCTGGCTGCTGCTCAACCGGGATATCAGGAAGGCATTTCCGGTACTGTTCCTTATGTTTGTCCTGTAATATCCGGAAGGAGCCTGAAGAAAGGAGCTTCGGATGAGAATCGGTGCTTATCAGTTTCCGGTGACCGGAAACATCACGGAAAACATGTCCCATATACTGGACGCAGTTTCCCGGGCCTCCCGGGAAGGCGTTGAGCTGCTTGTTTTCCCGGAGTGCGCTGTGATCGGCTATCCGCCCCTGGCACTTCCCTCTCCTGCGGAGATCGATGAAGAGCGGAAAAACGAGGCTTATACACAGCTTCAGAAAGCCGCCATACAGAACCGGATGCATCTCATCGCAGGTACAATCATCCGCCGGGGATCCTCCTTTTATAACGCGGCCCTGTGCTTTGCACCCGACGGCACCGTCACGGAATATGACAAACGCGCCCTCTGGGGCTGGGATCAGGAGAACTTTACCCCGGGAACCCGGGACGGTATCCTGCAGGCCGGAACGCTGAAGATCGGGATCCGGATCTGCTTTGAGGTACGTTTTCCGGAATATTTCCGGGAGCTGTACCGGGCAAAGACCGACCTGAACGTGATCCTGTTTTCTGATACTGCCGCCCAGTCGGATCCGGACCGGTATGACCTGATCCGGGCACACATCCGGACCCGGGCGGTAGAAAATGTCTGTCCGGTTCTTGTTGTTAACAATGCAGCGTCTTTCCAGACGGCGCCCACTGTGCTGTTTGACGCATCCGGCAAAGCCCTGTGTGAACTGGAACCTGAAAAGGAAGGGCTGCTGATATACGATTTTGAAAAGAAAGAGCCCAGCTTTGGCGAGCTCGGCCGGAAAGCCATATCTGACACTCTTTTATAAGAAAAAAAGGAGACGATCCGTCTCCTTTTTTACAACAGCTTTTTGGCAATTTCCAGTGCCAGGTAAAAATGTTTCAGCGTATGATTGGCTTCCCGCAGGCCCTCCGCTGTATATTCTTCAGCGTCCAGCACGTCGCCGGTAATCAGGTAATTGTACAGCGAAAATCCGTGGAAACTGCATACCGCCTGTACCCCTGCCAGTTCCATATCCACCGCCAGACAGCCTTCCTGCTGCCGCAGGGCTGTCTGGTTTTTCGTCTCCCTGTACAGGGCGTCCGTCGTCCAGACACGTCCCTGCACATAAGGCTGCTTCAGTTCCTCAAACACCTGTGAAACCAGTTCCGCGCCGGGGATACGGATATAATCCGAAGGCGCCACGTAATGATAGGACATACCCTCGTCCCGGTATGCCTCGGAAGGAACCACATACTTTCCTGCGGTCGCGTCCTTGTTCAGGTTCCCTGCGGAACCGAACATCACAAACTTCGTGGCGCCGGTCATGTGATGGCACTCGATCACGTCCGTTCCGGCTCCTGCCGCGCCTACGTGGGTCAGGTAAAAGCCGATCTTCCGGTCATTGACCGTCAGCAGATAGATCGGGGTAATCCCGTTGCAGGCATGAATTGCCGCCACCTGTTCGTGCGGAAAGGTCTCCAGCACATGGGAAAAGATCACATGGGAAAAGGTGATGATGCAGACGTCGCACAGATGC